>ENA-OOKA01000078-OOKA01000078.1-human-skin-metagenome-genome-assembly--contig:-NODE-78-length-33822-cov-6.077176_pt1 | contig 33822 bp, 34 predicted proteins | sample MGYA00248825_ERZ500995 | MGnify/ENA primary metagenome ERZ500995 (study PRJEB25958, sample SAMN03398540) | human skin metagenome | study: EMG produced TPA metagenomics assembly of the Human Skin...
GATCCGACGGTGAGGAACTGCCCATCGACGTACGCGGACTTGCCCGAGAGGAGGAACCACAGGGCGGCGGTGACCGAAGGGGCGTCGATGCCGACGCCGGGTCCGAGCAGGATGCCGTTGGCCGTCGCACCCCGGCGCATCTCATGGGCGAGCGACCGGGTGAAGCCGGTCAGCCCCTGCGCGGTCGCGGCGAGCTGCGGGTCCTGCTCGTCCGGGTCGAGGGCCGGTGAGATCGTGACGACCCGGCCGCACTTCGCCAGCGAACGCAGCGCGCCGCCGACGGCGAGGACGGTCTCCGAGAGCCCCTCGGGGGTCGCTGCCTCGTCGAGGACGGCGATGATCGCCCGCAGCGATTCGCCCGCTACCGCGTGCCTGCGGACCTCGAAGCCGTTGTCGAGGAGCAGGTCGGCGATCGTCTGTGCTCCTGAGCCCGGACCGAGCACGAGCACGGGCTTGCGCCGGTACGACTCCGGAGTGGAGTCGAAGCGCTGGAGTTCGACGGGCTGGGGCAGCCCGAGGGTCTTGGCGACCTTGCCGAGCGGTCCGCTCATGAGGTCGAGGTAGGTGTCCTTCATGCTGCCTCCACGATCGCGGTGAGTCCCTGTCCGCCTGCGGCGCAGATCGAGACGAGGGAGCGCTTCTTTCCGGTGAGCTTGAGGTACTTCGCCGTCGTCGCGATGATGCGCCCGCCGGTGGCGGCGAAGGGGTGCCCGGCGGCGAGCGACGAGCCGAGCGGGTTGAGCTTCGTCCTGTCGATCGTGCCGAAGGGTCCGTCGAGGCCGAGCTTCTCGCGGCTGAACTCCTCGGACTCCCAGGCCGCGAGGTGGCAGAGGACGGTCGAGGCGAAGGCCTCGTGGATCTCGAAGACATCGAAGTCCTCGAACGTGAGCCCGTTGCGCGCGAGCAGGCGGGGCACCGCGTAGGCCGGGGCCATGAGGAGGCCCTCGGCGCCGTCGACGAAGTCCACGGCGGCGGCCTCGGCGTCGACGATCCGGGCCAGCGGGGTGAAGCCGTGGTCGGCGGCCCACTCCTCGCTGCCGAGCAGGACGGAGGCTGCGCCGTCGGTGAGCGGCGTCGAGTTGCCTGCGGTCATCGTCGCCGGCTCCGGCAGGCGCTTGCCGAAGACCGGGGAGAGCTTCGCGAGGGACTCGAGGCTCGAGTCGGCCCGGAGGTTCGTGTCCCGGCTCACCCCGAGGTAGGGGGTGACGAGGTCGTCGAAGAAGCCCTCGTCCCACGCGCGGGCAAGTCCCTGGTGGGAGGCCAGCGCGAGTTCGTCCTGCGCTTCCCGGCTGATCCCCCAGGCGGCGGTCGTGATCGCCTGGTGCTCACCCATGCTCAGGCCCGTCCGCGGCTCACCGGTCGACGGGGCCTGCGGAGCGAGGTAGGCGGGCCGGATCTGGGCGGCGATGCGCATCCGCTGGGTGAGCGTCTTAGCGCGGGAGAGTTCGAGGAGGATCTCGCGCAGCGAGTCCCCGACGACGATCGGGGCGTCGGAGGCGGAGTCGACGCCCGCGGCGATGCCGGACTCGATCTGTCCGGCGTTGATCTTGTTCGTCAGGCTCACGACGGTCTCGAGTCCGGTCGCACAGGCCTGGCCGATGTCGAAGGCCGGAGTCGTCGGGGACAGTGCCGATCCGAGCACGGCCTCACGGGTGAGGTTGAAGTCCTTCGAGTGCTTGAGCACGGCACCGCCGGCGACTTCGCCCATCGTCTCCCCGGCGAGGCCGAAGCGGGCGACGAGGCCGTCGATCGTCGAGGTGAGCATGTCGAGGTTGCTCGCCTTCGCGTACTGCTTGTTCGAGCGGGCGAAGGGGATGCGGTTGCCGCCGAGGATGACGGCGCGGTGGGTGGGAGCGGACATTGGCACCTCCGTTGAGTGGAATTAGCTGATACCGACAGTACCTGATACCGTCTGTAACATGAAATCGCTCACAGACGGCCGCTCGACGAGGTGGCAGGAGCACCGCGACTCCCGCCGGCGCGAGCTGCTGCGCACCGTCCGCCACGTCGTCGACGAACGCGGCGACGACCTCTCGATGGAGCAGATCTCGGAGTTCTCCGGGACGACGAAAGCCGTGCTCTACCGCTACTTCACCGATCGTGCGGGTCTCCAGGAGGCGATGGGCGACTGGGCGATGCAGGTGATCGCGAACTCCCTCGACGAAGCCAGCACCACCGTCGCCGACTCCGACGACGCACGACCCGTCGACCGCCGGGACACCCTCGAGGCGATGATCCGCGCCTTCGTCGGCCTCGCCGCGGGAGCACCGAACGTCTACCGGTTCTGCGACCAGGCCGTGGGCCGCTTCGATCCCGGCGAGCAGGGCGGTTTCTTCTCCGAGGTCGCCGACCTGCTGGCCGAACGCCTCGACCTCGACGTCACCGACTCTCGGTTCGACGGCGACGACGGCAGGCTCTGGGCGGCCGGCGCCATCGGCTTCGTCCGTGCCGCGACGGAGACCTGGCTCAAGTCACCGGGCTCCCCCGACGCCTTCGCCGCCTCGGTGAGCACGTGGCTCTGGGCCTCGCTGCCGCCCGAAGCCGGGGCGGCACTCCCAGCCCCCTGACCCCCTCAGCCCATCCACTCGTCCGCACCCATCAGATCAGGAGCATCCGCATGAACGACTTCGCCCTCGACCTCGATCCGACAGCCATCCAGACCATCCTCGACGGCGACTGGGCCGACGCCCGGCACCTCGGCAGGCAGCTCGCCCTCGATGAGACCACCCATCTCGACCCGGCCGACGACCTCGAGACGACCCGGGCGACGACGCTCACCGCCGTCGGACTCATGGCCGCCACCGAACTCCCCATGGCCGCGCTTCCCGCCGCCCTCGGCGGGACGAACGAACATGCGCGCACTGTCGCCGGGTTCGAGGAGACGGTGACCGCCTCGCCGAGCCTCCAGATCAAGGCCGGCGTCCAGTTCGGCCTCTTCGGCGGGGCGATTCTTCACCTCGGCAACCCCGACCAGCACGCGCAGTGGCTTGTGCCCGCCCAGAAGGGCCAGCTGCTCGGCTCGTTCGCGATGACCGAGATCGGCCACGGCTCCGACGTCGCGGCGATCGGCACGACCGCGACCTTCGACCCGGAGACCGACGAGTTCGTCATCGACACGCCCTTCACGGCGGCGACGAAGGAGTACATCGGCAACGCCGCGCGCGACGCCCGTGCCGCCGTCGTCTTCGCCCAGCTCATCACCGCAGGCGTCAACCACGGGGTGCATGCGCTCTTCGTGCCCGTGCGCACCGAGGCCGGAGAGCCGATGCCGGGCGTGAGCATCTCCGACGACGGCTTCAAGGGCGGACTCAGAGGCGTCGACAACGGACGCTTCGCCTTCGACGCGGTCCGCGTCCCGCGCACGAACCTCCTCGACCGCTACGGCGCTGTCGACGAGACCGGCGCCTACACCTCGCCGATCGACTCCCCCGGACGCCGGTTCTTCACGATGCTCGGCACCCTCGTCCAGGGCCGGGTCTCCCTCGACGGCGCCGCGGTCGTCGCGAGCAAGCTCGCCCTCGACATCGCCGTGCGCTACGGCCTCGAACGCAAGCAGTTCACGACCGTCGACGACTACACCGAGACGACCCTGCTCGACTACCAGCAGCACCAGCGCCGACTCATGCCCGCGCTCGCCGCGACCTACGCTTCGGCACTCGCCCACGAGAAGCTGCTCACCTCGTTCGAGGAGGTCTTCTCCGGGGCCGACGACAGCGAGGAGAACCGTGCCCTGCTCGAGACCCGAGCGGCGGCCTTCAAGGCCGATTCGACGTGGATGGCCCTCGACGTCATCCAGGAGTGCCGCGAGGCCTGCGGCGGGGCCGGCTTCATGGCCGAGAACCGCCTCGTCGGCCTCCGGGCGGACATGGACGTCTACGTCACCTTCGAGGGCGACAACACCGTCCTCCTCCAGCTCGTCGCCAAGCGCATCCTCGGCGACTACGCGAAGGAGTTCGCGCACATCGACGTCGGCGGCGCCGCCCGCTACATCGGCACTCAGGCCGCCGAACACACGCTCTACCGCACGGGTCTCGCCAACGCCGGACTCGCGATCTCCGACGTCTTCACCCCCAATCTCTCAGAGCGGCGGATCCGTTCGGGTCGTCTCCAGCGCACCCTCCTCGAATCCCGCCTCGAGGTCATGGTCTCCGGGCTGGCCGCTGCACTGCGCCCGGCGGCGAGGCTGTCCCCGGAGAAGGCCGCCGAGCTCTTCAACTCCCAGCAGCACGAACTCGTCGAGATGGCCCGCGCGTATGTCGAACTCGAGAAGTGGAAGGCCATCGACGAGGCGATGAAGGAGCAGAAGGACCCCGCGCAGGAGAAGATCTTCCGTCGCCTCCGCGACACCTACGGCCTCAGCCTCATCGAGAAGCACATGGGCTGGCACCTCATGTACGGTCGCCTCCCGATGTCGCGGGCCCGGCAGGTCGGCGAGACCCTCAACCGGCTGTGCGCGAAGCTCGCGGCCAACGCCCTCGACCTCGTCGACGCCTTCGGCTACGGCGATGATCACCGACGCGCGACGATCGCCACGGGCATCGAGGCCGAACGTCAGGCCGAGGCCGCCGCCTACTACCGTCGCGCCCGCGCCCAGCGGGACTACCCGGTCCCGGAGAAGCAGCTGCGGAAGACCGGTTCCCGCACCGCCTGAACCCGGACGCACCCGGACCCCGGGCTTGGCCCGTCCCGCTGAGTCCGCCCACACTGAGCCCGCCGCACAGCGCTTCTGCGCCGCGGCGGGCTCAGCTGGTGAGGAAGTCCCGCAGCGCCGCGGAGACGGCGACCGCCTCGGTGAGGAACCCATCGTGACCGACCGCCGAGTCGATGGTCCGATGCTCGACCCTTCCGGGCAGGTTGGCGGCGAGCTGCGCGACCTGACTCGGCGGGAAGAGCCGATCGGAGGAGACGGAGATGACGAGGCTGTCGGTGCAGGCCTCGGCCAGGGCCGTCCGGAGGTCGGCGGAGCGTCCGGTGCGCACATCGTGGTCGCGCAGGGCTCGGGTGAGCAGGATGTAGCTGTGGGGGTCGAAGCGAGCGGTGAGCTTCTTCGCCTGATGGTCGAGGTAGGAGGTGACCTCGTAGTAGTCCGCCGACCGCAGCCGGCGGGAGAAGCGGTCGTTGAGGTCGGCGTCGTTGCGATAGGTGAGATGGGCGATCTGCCGGGCGAGTCCGAGACCGGCGGCCGGGAAGCGCCCGATCGCCTGGTAGTCGCCCGAACAGTAGTCGGGATCGAGCTCGATCGCCCGCTCCTGCATCATCGCCCACGCGATCTGGTCGGCGTCGACGAAGGCCGGGGCGGCGATGATCGCGCACTTCGCGGTCTTGCGCCGATCGAGGAGACCGAACTCGAGGGCCCTGGCCCCTCCCATCGAGCCCCCGATGACGGCGTGCCAGGTCTCGATGCCGAGGATCTGGGTGAGGTTGTGCTCGAGGCGGGCCATGTCCCTGATCGTCACCGTGGGGAACCTCGACCCGTAGGGCAGGCCGTCGGAGAAGGGCGACTGCGGGCCCGTCGTGCCCGAACAGCCGCCGAGGGCATTCGCGCAGACGACGAAGTACTCATCCGTGTCGACGGCCTGACCGGGGCCGACGACCCCGGACCACCAGTCGGTGGCCCGGGTGTCGCCGGTGAGCGCATGCTCGATGAGGATCGCGTTCGACCGGTCGGCGTTGAGCGTGCCGAAGGTCTCATAGGCGATCTCGACGGTGCCGAACGTGTGCCCGGAGTCGGTGGTGAAGCCGAGGATCCGCTCGACGGAGGTGCTGCGAATGGTCATCTCAGGCGGCGGTGGACTGCGTCGCCGCGGCCGCGGCGAAGCCGGCGTCGAGGTCGGCGATGATGTCGTCGATGCCCTCGAGGCCCACGGACAGGCGCACAAGCGCGGGGTTGACCCCGGCCGCGGCCTGCACGGCCTCGTCGAGCTGCGAATGGGTCGTCGAGGCCGGATGGATGACGAGCGAGCGGACATCGCCGATGTTGGCCACGAGGGAATGGAGCTCGAGGGCGTCGACGAAGGCGACCGCGGCATCGAAGCCGCCGGCGATGTCGAAGGCGAGGACCGAGCCCACACCCTGGGGCAGGTAGGTCTGTGCGCGCTCGTGCCACGGGCTCGACTCGAGGCCGGCGTAGGCGACGCGGGTGACCTGGTCGTGTCCCTCGAGGTAGGCGGCGACCTTCTCGGCGTTGGCGACGTGGCGTTCGATGCGCAGGCTCAGCGTCTCCAGGCCCTGGGCGATGAGGAAGGCGTTGAACGGGCTGATCGCCGGACCGAGGTCGCGCAGCAGCTGGACGCGCAGCTTGAGCCCGTAGGAGACGTTCGCCCCGAACGGCGAGTCCGCTCCCAGGTCGCGGGCGTAGACGAGCCCGTTGTAGGAGGCGTCCGGGGTGGTGAAGCCGGGGAACCGGTCCGGATGGGCACCGTAGTCGAAGGTGCCGCCGTCGACGACGACCCCGGCGATCGAGGTGCCGTGCCCGCCGAGGTACTTCGTCGCCGAATGGACGACGACGTCGGCGCCGTGCTCGATGGGCCGCACGAGGTACGGGGTGGCGAGCGTGTTGTCGACGACGAGGGGGACGCCTGCGGTGTGGGCGATGTCGGCGACCGCGGTGATGTCGAGGATGTCGGAGCGGGGGTTGGAGACGACCTCGGCGAAGAAGAGCTTCGTGTTCTCCTGCACCGCGTCCTGCCACGCGTCGAGGTCGTCGACGTCGACGAAGGTGGTCTCGATGCCGAGCCTGCGCAGGGTGACGTCGAGGAGGTTGTACGTGCCGCCGTAGAGGCTCTTCGAGGCCACGACGTGGTCGCCTGATTCGGCGATGTTGGCGATGGCGAGGAACTCCGCGGACTGTCCCGAGGCGGTGAGGACGGCGTGGACGCCGCCTTCGAGATCGGCGATGCGGTTCTCGACGACCTCGGTCGTCGGGTTGGTGATGCGGGTGTAGATCGGTCCGAGCTCAGCGAGGGCGAACCGGTTCTTCGCCTGGTCGTTGTCGGCGAAGACGTACGAGGTGGTCTGGTGGATGGGCAGGGCGCGCGCGCCCGTCGCAGGGTCGGGGACCTGTCCGGCGTGGATCTGGCGGGTTTCGAATGACTGGGCCATGGCTTCTCCTTCGCAGCGGGTGGTGATCCCACTCTCACCCGCTCCTGGCGCTCGCCTCGGCGAACTCGTCATGAACCCGTCACCGACCGTCATGTTTCGTCACGGTCACCTGGCTCCCCTCCCGGTCACCGGAAGTTGCGGGCCTTCGTCGGCAGCTGCACCTCGAGGGGGACGAGCTTGTGCGCGTAGAGGCTGACGACGTCTCCCCCGCGCTGGATGAGGCCGGTGACGACGAGGGCGTTGCGAGTCGTCGCCACGGACCGGAACCGCTTCATCAGCCCCGCTGTGGCGACGACATTGAGCATCCCGAACTCGTCCTCGAGATTGATGAACGTGATCCCCGAGGCGGTCGCCGGCCGCTGCCGGTGGGTGACGAGGGCGGCGACGGTGAGCCGCTTGCCGTCCGGGGCAGCCGCCGCATCGGCCGTCGAGGCGTAGCCGCGCTCGGTCAGGGCCTGCCGGAGGATCTCGGTGGGGTAGCCGTCGACGGTGATCCCCGTGGAGAAGAGCTCGGCGAGGGTCGTCTCGAACGCGTCCATCGTCGGCAGCGCGGGAGCGTGGGAGACCGTCCCCGTGCCCGGCAGCACTCCCGGGTGGGCGCCGGCGACTCCCCCGGCCAGCCACAGCGCCTGCCTGCGGTCGAGGTCGAAGCCGGCCAGGGCGCCTGCGGTCGCGAGCGATTCGAGGGCCTGCTTGCCGATCCCGGTGCGTTCGGCGAGGTCGGCCACCGAGGCGAAGGGAGCGTTCGCGCGTTCGGCGACGATCACCTCGGCGAAGGAGCCGACGTGGGAGACCTCGGTGAGCCCGAGACGGATCCCCAGCTCCCCCGTCTCGGTGCGCTCCAAGTCGCTGCCGGAGTTCGAACGCGCGACGTCGACGGGCAGGATCGGCACGCCGTGCCGGCGGGCATCGGCGATGAGCGACTGCGGGGAGTAGAAGCCCATCGGCTGGGCGCGCAGGAGACCGGCGGTGAACGCCGCATGGTGATGGAACTTGAACCACGCCGACTGGTAGACGAGGTTGGCGAAGCTGATCGCATGCGATTCGGGGAACCCGTAGTTGGCGAACGCGGCGATGGTCGAGAAGATCGCCTCCGCGGTCTCGGCTTCGACCCCCTTGGCCCGGGCGCCGGTGCGGAACTTCTCCGCGAGTTCGGCCATCCTCCTCTCCGAGCGGCGTGAGCCCATCGCCTGCCTCAGCCGGTCGGCATCGGCTCCGGTGAAGCCGCCGACGTCGATGGCCATCTGCATGAGCTGCTCCTGGAACAGCGGCACCCCGCACGTCTTCTCCAGGGACTTCTCGAGCAGCGGGTGGAGGTATTCGATCGGGTCGAGGCCCTGCCGCCTGCGGATGTAGGGGTGGACGGATCCACCCTGGATGGGCCCGGGGCGGATGAGGGCGACCTGGACGGCGAGGTCGTAGAAGTTCTCGGGTCTCAGCCGCGGCAGGGTCGCGAGCTGGGCGCGGGACTCGACCTGGAAGACGCCGACGGCGTCGGCGCGGCGCAGCATCGCGTAGACCTCCTCGTCCTCGTCGTCGATGAGCGCCCGGTCGATGCGCTCTCCGGTGTGCCGGGCGACGAGGTCGACCATCTCGTGGAGGGCGGTGAGCATGCCCAGGCCGAGGAGGTCGAACTTGACGAGGTCCATCGCCGCGCAGTCGTCCTTGTCCCATTGGACGACGGTGCGGTGGTCCATCGTCGCGTGCTCGATGGGCACGACCTCCCCGATGGGACGGTCGGCGAGGATCATCCCACCCGAGTGGATGCCGAGGTGGCGGGGTGAGCCGAGCAGGTCGCCTGCGACGTCGAGGACCTGCGCGGGCACCGGGGAGTCCTCGGCCTCGGGCAGGGTCGACCAGCGGTTGCTCGACTTCGAGAACGCGTCCTGCTGGCCGGGGGCGAAGCCGAGGCTGAAGGCGGAGTCCCGGATCGCCGACTTCGCCCGGTAGGTGATGACGTTGGCGACCTGGGCCGCCCGGTCCCGCCCGAAGTGGTCGTAGACGTACTGGATGACCTCTTCGCGCCTGCCCGATTCGATGTCGATGTCGATGTCGGGATACCCCTTGCGGTCCGGGGAGAGGAACCGGTCGAAGAGGAGGTTGTGCTTGACGGCGTCGACGGCGGTGATGTCGAGGACGTAGCAGACCGCGGAGTTCGCCGCCGAACCCCGGCCCTGGCAGAAGATCGACTCCCGGTGGCAGAAGCTCGTGATGTCGTGGACGATGAGGAAGTACCCGCAGAAGCCGAGCCGGGCGATCATGTCCATCTCCTTCTCGAGCTGCTCCCAGGCCCGGGGGTGCTGGGCGCGGGTGCCGTAGCGGCGCAGACCGCAGTCGGTGACGAGTTCGCGCAGGTACTCCTCGGCCTCCCGGTCATCGGGCATCGGAGCGCGCGGCAGGTCGGGACGCGCGGTCTCGAGGGTGAAGGCGCAGTCCGTGCCGATCCGCACCGCGGTCTCAAGCGACTCGGCGGGGAAGCGTGCGGCCATCTCCTCCCCTGAGTGGATGCGGTGCTCCGCGGTCGTCGGCAGCCAGCCGGCGAGGTCGTCGAGGGGACGCCGGGAGCGGATGGAGGCGCGCACCTGTGCCGAACGCCAGTGCGCCCGGGTCGCGAAGTGGACGTTGCTGCTCGCCATCGTCGGCAGGCCCGTCCGAGATGCCAGTTCGCCGAGGTGGCGCAGCCTCTCGTCGTCGTCCGGGGTGCCGTCGCGGCTGAGTTCGACGGCGAGGGAGTCGGCGCCGAAGAGTCCGATGAGCCGGCGCAGGGCGCTCAGGCCGCCGTCGGGGTCGCTCAGCGCCCGGCGCAGCGGTCCCTTGCGGCAGCCGGTGAGGATCATCCAGTCCGCACTCCTGGCCCCGAGGTCCTCGAGGTCGAAGACGGGACGGTTCTTCTCCCCGCGCAGGTTGGCCTCGGTGATCGCGGCCGAGAGGCTGCGGTAGCCCTCGACCCCGCGGGCGAGGACGAGCAGGTGGGTCGCCTCGGGGTCGGTCTGTCCGGGGATCTTCTCGGTCAGGCCGAGGGAGAGTTCGGCGCCGAAGACGGTGGGCAGCCCCACCGAGGCTGCGGCATGGGCGAAGCGGACGGCACCGTAGAGGCCGTTGTGGTCGGTCAGGGCCATCGCGCTCAGGCCGGCGGCGGCCCCGGCGGTCACGAGATCCTCAGGGTCGGAGGCCCCGTCGAGGAAGCTGAACTGGGAGTGCACATGCAGCTCCGCCCACGGGCGGGTGCGCGAGGGCAGGAGGATCGGACCGGGGGTGCCGCTGCCGAGGGACCCCGGGTAGCGGGAGATGGAGTCGGGGCCGCGCGGGCCCACGGAGACCGGGTAGCGGTCGGGGCGGGAGAAGGCCGGAGCGTCGGAGCCGTCGGCGTGCTTGTCGACCGGGCGGGTGTTCGTCCCCGCCCGGTTCCCGGCGGGGGCGTCCGCCACGGGGCTCTCGGGCGTGCCCTCCGGCGCTGTGCCCGCAGGCGTGCCCTTCGATGCTGTTCTGCCCTCGAGGCGGCGGGCGAGTTCCGACCACGGGGTGCGCGGATTGTTGAATCCCATCAGCGGTACTCCCCTGTGAGATACCACTGGCCGGACTCCTTGCTCAGCAGCAGCGCACGCCCGGACTCGGTGACGACCTGCAGACGGGTCCGGTACGTCGCCCGCTGGGGATCCCACCACCCGGATTCGATGGGCCACGATCCGGAGAAGTCGACGATCGCCTCGGTGGTGCCGGTGGGGAACCGGATCGCGCGGGGAGGCTGCGCGAGCCCGGACGGACGGGCGTCGACCGGTCCTCCCCCGGCTGAGAACACGTCGACGGCGACATGGTCGACGGTGGTGGGCCGGGGTGCCCCGAGGGAACCCGGCCACGGCGCCTGCGGGTTGCGGGTCGGGCACGCCGTCTGCTGCCAGGGGGTCCAGAGGTTCGTCTCCGCCGGATCCCACCCGCCCTGGAGTCCGGGCACGAGCACGGAGTCAGGTCCGAAGAGTCCCTGCAGACGCTCGAGGGTGTGCGTGATCTGCCCGGTGTTCTCATCGAAGAGGCTGCGCGTCGCCCCGATCGGGGTCGTCAGCTCGGCGGCGGTGAGGCCGAGCGCGGTGATTCCCTCCTCGGAGAAGTCCTCGGGATCCGGGCCCGGGTCGTCCGCGTCTTCCCCGGTGCTCCCGCGTCCGACGGCACTGCCGCCGCCGGCGGTGCTGCCGACCCCACCGCGTCCGGAATTCCCGCTGCCCACACTGGCCAGCCACCCCTCGGCCTGCCAGCGCAGGCGGTCGGCGATGGCGTTCTCGCTCATGTCCTCGATCCGCCAGGTCCGGCTCGAGGACTGTCCACCGGCGGCGAGGAGGTCGATCGTCACCTGCGTGCACACGAGTCCGCTGCCGCGGACGCGGCCGAGCAGGTCGGCGGCGAGCTGTCGGGCGAGGAAGCCGAGTGTGTCGCTGCGGGTCGTCGGGGTCTCCAGTGCGCTCTCGACGCACAGGTCCTCGGCCCGGGTGTGGTCGCGCAGCGGTGCTTCGTCCCGTCCCGAGGCGAGGTCGTGCGCGCGCCGTCCCTGCGGGCCGAACCGGGAGAGCACGTCGACCGCGTCGAGTGCTGCGAGCGCCCCCAGAGTGCGCAGCCCGAGGTGGGTGAAGACGTCGATGAGCTCCGCCCAGTCCCCGTCCGCTGACTCGAGGGCGGTGATCGGCTGGGCGGCGAGGAACTCGACGGTCTCCCCCGGTTCGATCCGGCTCGCCTGGGAGGCGGCGATGCGGGCGGCGAAGACAGTGTCGGCGATGCCGGGGAAGAACTCCCAGCCGGTCGCCGGCACGAGGGCGGAGACGAGGGCTTCGACGGCGGCGGCCTCATCGGGGTAGCCGTGCCGGAGCGCATCGAGGGGAATCGCCAGGGTTCCCGGGCTCAGCAGTGTGAAGCGGGCGACGAGGTCCTCGAGCGCGCCCACCCCGGCGGAGAAGTGACGGTTGTCGACGTCTTCGTCCCACGGAAGGACCCGGGCCTCAGGGCAGCGGTATCCCGCGGCCCGCTTGTTGTTGCCGATGGCGATGCCTGCGGCCCGGGCCGGGGCGTTGGCGGCGATGACCCGGCCCGCGTGGAGGACGGCGACCGGGGTGCCCGGGCTGAGTTCGTGCTCGACGGCAGCGGCGACCGCCGGCCAGTCGGGAACGGTGAGGACAAGGGTGCGCGTGGGATCAGCCGACACTGCGGATCACCGGCCTCTCCGTCTCCGACACCTCAGCGGGGGTTCCGTCGGGACCGGGCAGGAGGAAGCGGTGGACGCCGGTCTGCGAGCGGGCTTCGACGAGGCACGAGCGCAGCCGTCCGCGACCGTGATCGGTGCCCGACCAGCGCAGACCGGTGATCTCGATCTGCTCGGTGCTGCCCGACAGCGGGCTGAGGCTGATGACGCTCATCTTCCTCTCGCGCACCTTCGCGAGCAGTCGGGCACGCTCCCCCGGGCTCGGGAGGTAGGCAGGGTCGATGAGGAGGATGTCGAAGGACTCGATGAGGATCGAGGCCACCCGCAGCCAGTCCTGAGGCGGGGTCGCAAGGTTGACGAAGTGGCCGAGGTCGATGCCGAGGTCGGCGATCGAGGACACTGCGGGCTCACCGAGGCCGATCCCGGCGCACCACTTCTGCTCCTGGGTCGACGCGGCGATCGCTGCCAGAGCACAGGTCAGCGACTGTCCGCCGGTGAAGGAGACGATCTCTCCACGCGGCAGGCCGCCACGCCGGAACATCGGCGCGAGCACAGGATGCACGGGTCGAGGCGGATGGCCGTCGAACAGGGACGTTGCCGTGGAGATCCCCATCTCCCGGCTGAGCTGTTCGATGAGTGGTGCTGCGGACATGACATCTATTATCGAACTGGTGTTCGAAATAGGCAAGATTCAGGCGACCTTTTCGTTCGCTCGGGCGTGTCGCGCTTCCGCTTCGAACATCCATGCCAGACAATTGCCCAGGTCAAAACCGTAGCCCCCGCCGAGGGTGCTCGGATCGGCATTCTCGGTCGCCTTCTCAACCGCCTCGACGACCTCGCCGAGCCGCGCGGTATCGAAGACCCGGTGGAAGGGATCCTCCTCCTCACACGCGAGGAGCTGAGCGCCGTCGGGCAGGAGGAACGCGAACGCCGGCGCCCCTTCGAGCGCTCCCGAGAACGAGGCTGTCGTCCGCACGATCCTCAGGCCGTGCTCATGGACGGCGATGTGGTGGGAGCGGCAGAGCAGGATGAGGTTGTCGAGATCGGTCGCCCCGCCCTGCGACCACGGCCGGATGTGGTGGGCCTCGCAGCCTCTCCGGGCGAGGCAGCCGGGGAACTGGCAGCCGACGTCGCGCGCGCTCAGCGCCATCCGCTGCCGTCTGCTCGCGAGCCGCTTCGATCGGCCGAGCCTGAGCACATCGCCTGACTCGTCCTTGATGATCCCGCTGACAAGTGCTTCGCAGGCCAGACGCTGGGCCGTGGCGGCGGTGATGCCGCCGAACCCGTCGATCCGACACGTCTCGTCGGCACGGCCGGGGTCGTCAGCGTCCGGATCGAACCCTTCCGACGTCCCCGCGGGGACGTCGTCGTCATCCGGCGTCCCCGCGGGGACGCTGTCAGGACAGTCGGACTCGGACGCGAGGAGGGCGGCACCGGAGCGGACGAGCACCTCGGCGGAGGTGTGGACGAGCATGCGCGCCCGATCGAGGTCGACGGCACCCGAGGGCTGCGCGTGCGGGAAAGCGCGGACGATCTCCATGAGGCACGCGGTCTGCGGGATCCGCTCGCGACGCCGGGGCGCACCGCCGCCATCAGCGGCCTCGTCCGCGCGGCGCTGCGCCTCGGCGTCTCTGCGCTCGATGATGCGCCGGGCGGCCGCGAGCATCGTGACGATCTCGGCCGCATCGTCTTCGGGAAGGTCGATGACGATGCGGGTCCGACCGGGGCCGGCCGTGCAGATGAGAACGTCGTCCTGCGGCAGGCACCGCGGAAGCTCACCTGACTCCTCGGCAGCGCTGAGCTTCCGATAGTTGCGTGAGACGACGCTGACCTGCGCGCCGGTGCCGACCTTCGCCAGGCGCGCGGCATCCTCATCGGGGATCCGGTCGACGAGGCGGGAGACCTCCCGCACCTTCGAGTAGCTGAGGTCTCCCTCGCTCAGACCCTTCTTGACGCGCGGCATCCTGCGCAGGGCGTACATCACCCTGACATACTCCCGTGCGGTGTGGGCGCTCACCGAGGCGATGTGCATGACCCAGCCGGGCAGGCTCTTCACCCCCACCCACTGCGCCCAAAGGTCTCTGCGCTCGGCCTCGTCGATGAGGGCGATGATCCGCGCCTGGCAGTGGGCGACGCAGGCGATGTTGGCCTGGATGTCGGAGACGATCTCACTGCCTGTGAGCGCATGGAGGCCGTCGTTGGACTCCGCGGGATCGGCGTCGTCGGCGACCGGTCGCGGATCGAAGGGGTTGATGACGGGCTTGCCCGGCGACGTCGATCCGCCGAATACGGTAGATACGGAATCTACGGGTTGATACGGTTCACTGCGCTTCCGACCGCGGCCTCCCTCGGGATACCCCGCACCGACTCCCCCGCCTCCCTTCCACCCCGTCCGGCCTGCATTCGGCTCTGTCGTCGACGCTGCTGTCGACTCCGCCGTCGACACCGTCTGAACCAATCCGATCGCCTCGTCCATGTCGGCACCTTCCCCTCGGCCGCTGCGGTTCATTCGCCCCCATGGCGGTCGAACCATGCATCCACGGTAGAGGTCGGCACTGACATAGAAAGCCCGATCACGGAGAGATCAGCGCACTCGAAGGAGACACTTCTTCGATTCATCTTCGTTTGTGCAGGTGAGGAGACGCGGAGTCCCCGCGGGTACGCTTTCGCATCGCGGTCGCACGTCCCCGCAGGGACGCGCCAGCCGCAGTCTTACGGCGAAACGGCCGGAGCGTCCTTCGTGGTGAAGGACACGGTGATCCACGCATGGGGATCGTCCCCGCCGAGGCGGCCTTCGACGGTGTCGCGGATGCGGTCCCAGTCCTCAAGTGCCCGCGGCGGCAGGCCCTTGGGCACGTAGAAGACGATCTCGACCGTTCGGGACCGTCCCTGTGCCGCGGCATAGACCCGGTAGTCGTCGAATCCTTCGGCGGCACTGACGTCCTCAGCGACCGCCTCGGCGTCCTTCCGCAGTCCTGGAGGGGTGACGAGCGAGACTTCGGACAGTGCCTTGCGCAGCGTCGAGAAGGGAACGGGGATGAGGACGAGGGCGACGACGGTGAGGACGGCCGGGTCGACGTAGGGCATGAACCATTCCGCCTCGGTGCCGTCGATGATCATGCCGATGACGAAGGCGATGAGCAGGGCGCCGGTGACTCCGCCGGCCATGATCCAGCCTTTGACGTCCATGGCGACGAACTCCGAGCCGATGCGCCGGTTCGCCCGGTGTTCGAGGACACCCATGACCACGGTGATGACGACGACGACCGCGGCGTAGACGACGGCGGGGCCGAAGTCGACCTCCCGTCCCCCGCTCAGCAGCGCCGAGACCGCCTGGAAGAGCGCGTACGCGGCCACCCCCATCATGAGCACGGAATTGACGAGGAGGACGATCGGCTCGAAGTGCCAGAAGCCCATCGTGAACGCGTTCTGGGTACGCACCGAGAGCCGATTCGCCACGGACCGGGAGATGAGGCCTGCGACGGTGAGGGAGACGACGGACATCACCGCGTCCATGAGTGAGAACACCCCGTCGAAGAGGATCGCGAACGACCCCGAGACGAGACCGAACCCGATGCCGAGCACGGAGACGAGGAGGATCGCTGCGAGGGAGACCTTGAGTGCCTGCTGTTCGGTGCGCATGTGACGGTTGGGTCCCTTCACCTCGGCGGATGTCCTCGAACCATCCTATCGATCTCGCCGAGGCGCTCGCCCGGTCCCACACATCACGACGCGTCCCCGCGGGGACGCATCAGGGGATCTGACGTCCCCGTCAAGACGCGTTCAGCGCGCACCGGTGCCGAAAGCATCGACTCCGGTCAGTCTCGCCGACTCACGCCACAGACGTTCCGCGGCGTGAGCATCGAGTGCGTACTCGCGCACTCCGCCGTCCTCGATCGGCGAGCCGGGGGCAGCCACAGGCGCGACATCGCAGTCTTCGCAGTAGAGCCCTCCACGGCCCTCGAGCGCGGGTGACGTCGCCGCCCACAACCCGGTTGCAGCTCCTTGCGCGGCAGATTTGAATCCCGCGCCGATGACCGTGCCGTTCTCATCGATCCATCCGCGTTCGACCTGCTCAGCACGCGTCATGTCCCTCTGCAGGCCGGTGATGATCGAACCCGGATGCAGGGAGAACGCCCGGACACCACTCGTGCGACCGAGAGCATCGAGGTGGACGGCGGTGAGCACGTTCGCGGTCTTCGCCTGACCGTAGGCGAGCCACTTGTCGTAGCCGGTCCCAAAGTACATGTCGTCCCACCGGATGTCAGAGAGGTGATGGCCGACCGAGGAATAGGTGACGACGCGCGCGTCATCGGCGTCTGCCAGAAGGGGAAAGAGACGGTTGATGAGCGCGAAATGCCCCAGGTGGTTGATCGCGAACTGGCTTTCCCAGCCCGGGCCCACCCGTCGTTCCGGCGACGCCATCACTCCGGCTGCCGTGATGAGCAGCTCCAGCCGCTCGGTCTCGGCGGCCACCCGTTCGGCGGCGCTCCGGACGCTGTCGAGGTCGGCCAGGTCCATGGGGATCACCGTCACACCACTCAGAGCGCCGACAGCCGATAGGGCTGCGTCCATACGCCGTGCAGGGACGATCACGCGGGCGCCCGCCCTGGCCAGCGACCGTGTCGTCTCCAAACCGAGACCGGAATAGCCACCGGTGACCACCGCAGTCGTTCCGCCCATATCGATACCGTCAAGCACCTCGTCGGCGGTGGAGGAGGCGCCGAATTCCACTCCGATCGGAGTCTGTTCACTGTGAGTCATGCCACGACACTACGAGCTAGAGTGAACTCGAAGTCAAGGGATGGGAGCACGACGATGAGTGACCACGGCGAAGCGACGACGTACACGATCGGCGACGTGGCCGAGCAAACGGGAATGAGTGTGCACGCCCTGCGGTACTACGAGCGGATGGATCTTCTCATCGCCCCCGTCGACAGGTCGCCGAGCGGTCGACGCATCTACACCGCTGCCGACCTCGAATGGCTGCAGGTCTGTGTCCGCCTCCGCGAATCCGGCATGCCACTGACCGAACTCCAGCGCTTCGCCTCCCTGGTCCGCCAGGGACCGGGCAACGAACACGACCGTCTCCGGATCCTCAACGACCACCGCGAACGAGTCGACGCTCAGATCCGCGCGCTCGAGGAGTGCCGAGAGGTCATTGAGTGGAAGACGAACGTCTACGCCGCGCATGTTGCCGACGGTTCTTCGGCCGGATCGTGGGACAGAGAGCCGGGCACCGTCTAGGCTCATCCCATGAGCACCGCCGACTACGAGACCCCGACCCGCGACTCCTACGATGCGATCGCGCAGGCCTACACCGATTGGGTCTCCGCCGAACTCACCGCCAAACCCCACGACCGCGCCGTCCTCGGCGCCTTCGCCGAGCTCGTCCTCGCCACCGGACACACCGAGGCGATCGACCTCGGGTGCGGCCCCGGCCGGATCACGGCCTTCCTCACCGGCCTCGGCCTCGACGCGACCGGGCTCGACCTCTCCCCGGAGATGATCGCCCAAGCCTCCCAGCTCTACTCCGACCTCAGCTTCACCACCGGATCGATGACGTGCCTGCCCTACCCGGAGAACAGCTTCTCCGGAGCACTCGCGTGGTATTCACTCATCCACATCCCCGATGACCGTCTCGACCGGGTCATCGCCGAGGCGGCGCGGGTCCTGCGCCCCGGCGGGTACTTCCAGCTGGCGTTCCAGCTCGGCGACTCGGTCGACCACTTCTCCGACCTCGCCGGCTACGACGTCGACCTCGACTTCCACCGCCGCAGCATCGACGACGTCGTCGCTGTCCTCACCGCCCACGGGTTCTCACTCGTCACCCGGATGGAGCGCGAACCCGACACAGCCGGCCGCTACCCGGAATCGACCCCGCAGGGGTACGTGCTCGTGCGCCTTGAGACGAGCGACCGCCTCGGCGAGGATCACTACTGACACACGAGGACGGAGTCGACCCGAACGGATGAGATGATGGTCGACATATGAGCATCGACATCGTCTTCCACACCCCGGAGATCCCCGGCAACACCGGCAACGCGATCCGGCTCGCCGCCGTCACCGGCGCGCACCTCCACGTCGTCGAACCCCTCGGCTTCGACCTCACGGACGCGAAGCTGCGTCGCGCCGGACTCGACTACCACGACCTCGCCCACGTCACCGTCCACCCGGACCTCGATCACCTGTGGCAGACCCTGGGTCAACGTCGGGTCATCGCGTTCACGACGCACACGACCGACTCCTTCGCCGAGGTTGCCTACGAGGACGGGGATGTCCTCCTCTTCGGGCAGGAGTCGACGGGTCTGCCCGCCGAGGTCGTCGACGACGACCATGTCGACCTGCGGGTGCGGATCCCGATGCTGCCTGGCCGCCGCTCGCTCAACCTCGCGAACTCGGCGTCGATCGCGATCTACGAGGCATGGCGCCAGCACGGATACGCGGGCGCGTAGACTTCTCGCGAGAAGTCTCCCGTGAAAGGACCACCATGACCGCCAAGCTGCTCACGATCGCCGGTTCCGACGTCTCCGGCGGTGCCGGACTCGAAGCCGACCTGAAGATGTTCGAGGAGTACGGTGCCTTCGGCACCGCCGTCGTCACCTGCATCGTCACCTTCGACCCCGACAACGAGTTCGGTCACGCGATCGACTTCATCGAGCCCGAGGTCGTCAACCGTCAGCTCGGCTCGGCGCTCGCCATCCACGAATTCGACGCGATCAAGTCGGGCATGCTCGGCTCCGTCGAGTCCGCCCTCGTCCTCGCCGAGGACCTCAAGTCCAACGAGCTCCCCTACGTCTTCGACCCCGTCCTCGTGTGCAAGGGCTCAGGGTCGATGGTCGACCTCAAGGACCTCTTCGTCGACAACCTCGTGCCTCTGGCCACGGTCATCACCCCGAACCTCGAAGAGGCGGCCGTCCTCGCAGGTCTCGAGCCCATCGACTCGGTCGAGGGCATGATCGAAGCCGCGAGGATCATCCACGGTCAGGGCGCGAAGAACGTCGTCGTCAAGGGCGGTGCGCGCCTGGCCGGTGAGGACGCGATCGACATCCTCTTCGACGGTGAGACGGTGACGACGCTGCGCTCGCGCAAGGTCAACGACAAGCTCGTCAACGGCGCAGGATGCTCGTTCGCCTCGTCGATCGCCGCCGGCATCGCCACGGGCCTGTCGATCACCGACGCCGTGGTCAAGGCGAAGGAGACCGTGGCGCATGGGATCGCTGCGAGCCTGGACAACGCCACCGGCGTCTCGTCCCTGTTCCACCCCGCCGCCCGGACGTCTCCGTCCGCCGAGGTGGTCGTCACTCTCAGCTGATCCACGCGTCCCCGCGGGGACGCGGAGACACGGTCGTCGGCCAGGCGTCCCCGCGGGGACGCCTGGCAACACACAACCGCCCCGCACACCTTTCGGTGTGCGGGGCGGTTGTCAGAGCTGTGCGGTCGGAACCGCGGGTGATCAGCGCTTGCCGAAGCCCTTGTAGCGGTCCTTGAACTTCTCGACGCGACCGGCGGAGTCGAGAATGCGCTGCTTGCCCGTGTAGAACGGGTGCGAGGCGCTCGAGATCTCGACGTCGATGACGGGATAGGTGTTGCCGTCTTCCCATTCGATGGTCTTGTCGCTCTTCGCAGTCGAGCGAGTGAGGAACTTGGTTCCGGAGGCGAGGTCGTTGAACACGATCGGCGCGTATTCCGGGTGGATGTCCTTCTTCATATTCTTACCTTTGCTGAATCCGCTCAGGCGCCTGGTATGGGTCCGACCCATCTGCCAGTGCCCGAATTCGTCTGCTGAAAACGCTTCACGCCGTAGGAACCGGACGCGAACCGACAGTCCAGTCTAACCGACGCGGGCACGCAAAGCGATTCGAGACCCGGCCCTCCGACTCACCGGTGTCTCCTAGACTGCTGTCCATGACCACTGGTTCGACCACGCGGGCGCGTCTGAGCGCCCAGTTCGATGTCCGTCCCGCCGCCTCCGCGCCCGAGCTCATGGCCGCCTCCACCGCCGCGGCCCTGCCCACCGTCACGGGTGAGGTCGAGGTCTTCGCGATCGATCCGGAGATCGCCGACACCGCGGCACTCCTCGAAGCCACGGGCCTGGGGCCGCAGACCTCGGCGAACTGCGTCCTCGTCGCCGGTGCCCGCAGCGGTGAGGAGCGGATCGCCGCCTGCCTCGTCCTCGCCGATACGCGGGCCGACGTCAACAAGCGGGTGAAGAAGCTCCTCGACGTCCGCAAGGCCTCGTTCCTGCCGATGGACCGCGCGGTCGGCGAGTCGGGCATGGAGTACGGCGGCATCGGTCCGATCGGTCTGCCGGAGGACTACCGCATCCTCATCGACTCCCGCGTCGCCGCAGCCGATGATCTCATCATCGGCTCCGGCATCCGCGGGTCGAAGCTGCTGCTCTCGGGGCCCACGCTCGCGTCCCTGCCCGGCGCCGAGGTCATCGACGGTCTCGCCGTCGAGATCGGCTGAGACGCCCCGGCTCACCCGAGGCAGCCTCGCCTCAGCCCGCACCGGGTCTCAGCGCGCGGAGGCCGCAGTTTCCCGGCTGGGCGCACTGTCGAGCCCGGCCTGCTCGAGGACGAACTCGATGAGCGGTCCGTAGAGGTAGGGGTTGACGTCGTCATCGAGGGGCACGGTCGTCTCGATCGCGCCCTGGTCCTCGGCGACGAAGAGCGCCGGATCGTTGCAGTCGGCGTAGCCGACGGTCCGCAGTCCCCGCGCCGAGGCGGCACCAGCCCACCCGTGATCGGCGACGATGAGGTCGGGGCGGGGTTCACCGCGACGGTCGAAGTCATCGAGGAGGGCGTGCATCGGCTCGGCGAGGTGGGTGTGCGGGGTGCCCCCGTGGAGGTGCCACAGCCACACCCGGTTGAGTTCGCGGCAGTCCCCGCCGATCCCGGGCACGGAGACCTGCCCCACCTGGCGGACGATGCGGGCACCGTGGGCTTCGGCCGCCTCGGCGATGGCCATATGGACCGGAAGGAGGCCTGCGGGGTGTCCGGTCGCGAAGAGGATGGTCCCTCCGGCCCGGGCGACATCGCCGATGGCGCCGGCGAGCCGGGCGAGGGCGTCGATGCAGGCCTTGGTGGAGATCGTGTCGACACCCGAGGTGAACGCAGGGTCGGGGCGGAGTCCGGCACGGTCGACCATGAGGGCGAAGACGGAGTCGTAGTCCCACTCGCGGGTGAGTTCGACGCCGAAGTCGAACTGCCTCTCCCCGGCGAGGAAGCGGCGGATGTGCTCGAGGTTGTTCTCCCTCGGTGTCGCCACCTCCCCCGTGATGCGTCCGGTCTCCAGGGCCTGGGCAAGTGTCGTGCGGTCCACTGATCTCCTCATTCGGGGCGGCTGTGCTGCCACAGCGCCGGTCTCTCCGCCATCGCCGGTGCGGTCCCGGCGACGGCTCCCCACCACTGTATACAGTCCTGGGTCTGCGCCCTCCCCCACACTGCCTGAGCGCGGCGGCGGCTGACGAGTGTTCGCACCCTGTTCACGCACCCGTCATTCCCGCCTCCGCCGTTTCGGCACTCGGCTGGGAGGATGTGAGGTCTCCCCATCGACGACGAGCGAGCGTACGCTGGGGACATGAGCTCAACGATGCGCCTCATCACCGATCCTGCGGCCTGGATCGAGCGTGCCTTCGCCGATCCCGATGAGGACGTCATTCTCGCCAGTCCGCACGTCGTCCACGCGTTCAGTCAGCGCATCGCCGAGGCGGCCGCCGGATCCGCGCGGACGTGGGCGGTGGTGACGACGATCGATCCCGTCGCCGTCGTCCGCGGGAGTCTCTCGATCGACGGCCTCCAGCTCCTCCTCGATGCCGACCTCCAGCTCCAGCACGTCGACCGGCTGCGTACCCACTGTCTCTTCGTCGGTCGGCGGGCGCTCCTCGGATCGGCGAACCTCGGCAGAGCCGACGAGAGAGCGGTCTACCTCGACGGTGAGGAAGCTGCGGCCGAGAACTTAGCATCGCCGATGGAGCTCGCCGTCGAACTCACCGAGGATGAGCTCGCCGAGGCGTGGGCGCAGATCTCCCGGCGTCGCTCCGTCGTCGTCGACGCCCAGGACCTCGACTGGCTGCGGGCTCAGGTCCGGGAAGCCTGAGGCTCACGCCCCCTGGAGGGCGAAGCACGTGACCGCCGAGGCGGCGGCGACGTTGAGGGAGTCGACTCCCCCGCTCATCGGGATCATCACCGTCGAATCGCTCGCCGCGATCGTGCCCCGCGCAAGTCCGTCTCCTTCGGTGCCGAAGACGACGGCAGTGCGCGCAGGCGCCGCGGCCGCGAACTCCTGGATCGAGACCGAGTCCTCGTCGAGGGCGAGGGCCGCGACGTGGAAGCCGAGCTGCCGCAGGGTCTCGACCCCGCCGGGCCACGGGTCGATCCTCGTCCACGGCACCTGGAACACCGTGCCCATCGACACCCGGATCGCCCGCCGGTAGAGCGGATCGGCACACCGCGGGGTGACGAGCACGGCGTCGACGCCGAACGCGGCGGCCGACCGGAAGATCGCCCCCACGTTCGTGTGATCGACGACGTCCTCGATGACGACGACGCGCTTCGCCTCGGCGAGGAGATCGGTGACGAGCGGCAGCGAGGGCCGGTGCATCGCGGCCAGCGCCCCGCGGTGGAGGTGGAAGCCGGTGAGCGCCTCGACGGCGGCATCAGAGCCGATGTGGATGGGTGCGTCGTTCGTCGCGATGAGGTCGGCTAAGTCGAAGAGCCATTTCGGGCTCGTCAGATACGACCGCGGGGTCATCCCGGCGGCATGCGCCCGGCGGATGATCTTCGAGGACTCGGCGATGAAGAGCCCCTCCGCGGGTTCGCGGACGCTGCGCAGGGCGACGTCGGTGAGCGATGTGTAGTCGGCGAGCACGCCCCCGCTCGCAGTCGCCTCGGCGAGGTCATCGGGTTCGAAGAAGCGGAGGCGATCGGCTGCGATGCCGAGCTCGACGGCGCGGGCGATGATCTGCTCACGGGTGAGCGGGGCTTTGGCGGGGGTATTCACAGGGTGAGGATCCTCACGATCGCGACGAGGCCGAGGACGACGATGACGGCGCGCAGCAGTCCGGGTGAGAACTTCCGGCCGATCCGCGCGCCGAGGTAGCCGCCGATGAGCGAGCCGACGGCGACACAGACCACCGCGGTCCAGTTGATCCGGTCGTGGCCGACGATGATGTACGTCGTCGCCGAGACCGTGTTGACGACGAGGACGAGGACGTTCTTCAGCCCGTTGAGCCGCTGCAGGTCGTCGGAGAGGACAAGGCCGAGGAGCGCAACGAGGATGATCCCCTGCGCCGCGGCGAAGTAGCCTCCGTAGATCGCGGTGAGGAAGATGATGACGAACGCGAGCACGGTCTTCCCGGCAGACAACCCGCCTCCCTCCTCGGCGGAGACTCCGTCGTCGTGGCCACCCTCGTGCCGGCGCAGCGCCCGCCGTTTGAGGTAGCGGGAGAGGGAGGGCTGGCCGACGACCATGAGGAGCGCGAGGACGAGAAGGATGGGGACGATCGTCTCGAACGCATCCTCGGGCAGGTGGAGGAGCAGGTAGGCGCCGATGAGGGAGCCCGCCAGGGAGGCGGGGATGAACCCGGCGAACCGCTTCCACTGGCCCCGCAGCTCCTCCCGGTACCCGAAGGACGAGGCGATGTTGCCGGGGACGAGGCCCACGGCGTTGCTCATCGTCGCCACCACCGGCGGCACCCCGAAGGCGACGAGCACGGGGAAGGTGATGAGGGTGCCCGATCCGACGACGGCGTTGATCCCGCCGGCCCCCACCCCGGCTGCGACGATGAGGGCGATCTGCCAGAGTTCCATGGCCTCCATGCGCTGCGGCCGGACCTAGGACTGCGAGCGGGCGTGGAAGCGCTGTCCGTCGCGGCTGAGCTTGACGTCGATGCCGAAGGTCTCAGACAGGTTCTCCGCCGTGAGCGTCTCATCGATCGGACCGGCGGCCACGGGGGTCCCCTCGCCGAGGAGGAGGGCATGGGTGATCCCGGCCGGGATCTCCTCGACGTGGTGGGTGACCATGATCGTCGCCGGCGCCCACTTCGAGGAGAGGATCTCGGTGAGTGCGCTGAGCAGCTCCTCCCGTCCGCCGAAATCGAGCCCGGAGGCCGGTTCGTCGAGGAGGAGGAGCTCGGGGTCGGTCATGAGTGCGCGGGCGATCTGGACGCGCTTGCGCTCGCCCTCGGAGAGCGTGCCGAACGTGCGGTCCGCCAGGTGCATGATGTTGAACGCGGAGAGCAGGTCCTTGGCACGGTCGATGTCCGTCGCCTCGTACTCCTCGACCCAGCGCCCGGTCACTCCGTAGGCCGCGGTGAGGACGGTGTCGAGCGCGGCCTCCGAGTTCGGGATCCGTCCGGCCAGCGCCGTCGAGGCGTAGCCGATGCGCGGGCGCAGTTCGAAGACGTCGACGCGTCCGAGGCGCTCCTCGAGGATGCCGACCTTGCCCGTCGTGGGATGCATGCGCCCGGCTGCGAGTTCGAGCAGCGTCGTCTTGCCGGCACCGTTGGGTCCGAGCACGACCCAATGCTGGCCTTCGGAGACGGTGAGGGAGAAGTCGCGGAGGAGGAAGTTCGTCCCCCGGCGCACGGACACATTATCCACAGTCAGGACATCACTCATATCTCCCAACTCTATCTCAGGGGTGGGTCTATTCTGGTCCGACATGGACGCACAACTCGACTCACTCCTGCTCGCCCTGGCGGTCAACCATCGGCTGGCCGGAACGCTCGCCCCCGACGAGGTGAGCGCAGCGTTCCTCGACGCGGGACGTGAGGTTCCCCTCATCGTCGCCGACGCCGTCCTCGGCACCGACACCCCCACCGGTCTCCTCCTCTTCGCCGCCGCGGCACAGGCCGCCGGGATCACCCACGTCCGGCTCGCCCTTCAGCATCCCTCGCTGCCGCACACGACTCCGCCGGTGGACAAGGCCGACCGTGCCCGGGTCGGTCGGCACCCCGCCCCCGTCGTCCTCCACCGCGGGGCCCATCAGACGGGGATCATGCTCATCGGCGCCGAGGAGAACGTCGAGGTCATCGCGTGCCGGGACTCGGTCTTCCGCCCCGTGAGCGTCGACACCCCCACCGAGGCGCTGCGCCGTCTGCGCCTCCTCGTCATGGAGGGGCTCACCCTCATCGAGTCGATCGAGGTGCCCGAGGAATGGCGTTCTGCCCCGTGGCGGGACTGGCAGTCCGACCTCTCCGACGACCATCCGCTCATGTCCCTGCTGCCCGTCGACGCGGACTCCCGCGCGATCTTCGCCGCACTCGACATCCACGAACGGATGCGCACCGTGCTCGCACCGGCCACCGTCGACCCACCCGTCTTCGGCGACCTCCTGTCTCGCCTCCACCCCGCTGCCGCCGCCTACGTCATGGCTGTGGCTACGATGAAGGGGTGAGAGACTCCCGCGCGCTTCCCGGTCCCGTCCAGCTGCTCGTCATGGACGTCGATTCGACGTTCATCAACGAGGAGGTCATCGACCTCATCGCCGACCACGCCGGGGTCGGTGACAGGGTCGCCGACATCACGGAGCGGGCGATGGCCGGTGAGCTCGACTTCGCCGCCTCCCTGGCCGAGCGCGTCGCCCTCCTCAAAGGGCTGCCCGAAAGCGTCATCGACGAGGTCCGTGAGCGGATCACGCTCACCGAGGGGGCACCCGAGCTCGTCGCCTCAGTCCACGACGCCGGCGGCGTCGTCGCCCTCGTCTCCGGCGGCTTCACCTCGATCATCGGTCCCCGCGCGGAGGCGCTCGGCATCACCGAGGTCCACGCGAACGGACTCGAGGTCGATCAGGGCCGCCTGACCGGGCGGACCGCGGGCCCGGTCGTCGACCCGAGTGCGAAGGCCTCGATCCTGGCCGAGCTCACCTCCCGATACGACTGCGACCCCGAGCGGACCGTGGCGATCGGTGACGGTGCCAATGACATCGCCATGATCACCCGGGCCGGGCTCGGGGTCGCGTTCTGTGCGAAGCCCGCACTCGTCGCCGCCGCCGATGTCGCCATCGACCGGCGCGATCTGCGCGAGGTGCTCAGGTTCCTCTGATTCAGATCCCTCGGAACGAGCGGATCTCAGGGACCGGGAAGCTGCCGGGTTCGACGTTCCACGAGGACACGTCGAAGACGGCGATCGAGGAGGGACGGAACCCATCGGGCACCCCCGCGTCCGCGGAGAGATGGCCGATCACCTCGGCGACGGTCGGCTGATGGCCGACGATGTACGCGCACTGCGCACCCGCCGGGATCGACCGGATCGCGTCCATCCAGTCCTCGACTCCTCCACCGTAGAGGGACTCGTCGACGGTGAGCTCGAGGTCGGTCCCCGACTGTCGATTGACGGCTTCGACGACGGCCTGACCGGTCTGGACGGTGCGCTTGGCCGCCGAGGCGATCGCCACCTCGGGCGTCCATCGCTCGGCGATCTCCGCGCCGGCCTCGACCGCCTGGGCGAGTCCCGTCGCATTGAGGGTCCGCTCGAAATCGCTGGGGCCGTCAGCCTCCGCCTTCGCGTGGCGGGCGAGGATGAGCACTGGCATGGCGCGGTCCTCAGGCTCCGGTGGAGTGGAAGCCGCCGTCGACGTGGACCATCTCGCCGGTCGTGGCGGGGAACCAGTCGGAGACCAGCGCGACGATCGCCTTGCCGGCGGCCGACGTGTCCTTCTGGTCCCAGCCCAGCGGTGCGCGATCGCCCCACATGTCCTCGAGCGTCTCGAAGCCGGGGATCGAGGTCGCAGCGGTCGTCTTGAGCGGGCCGGCGGAGACGAGGTTGACGCGGATGCCCTTGTCCCCGACGTACTTCGCGAGGTAGCGGGCGGTCGACTCGAAGGCGGCCTTGGCCACTCCCATCCAGTCGTAGACCGGCCACGAGATCGTCGCGTCGAAGGTGAGGCCGACGATGCCGGCGCCCGGGTTGAGCACGGGCAGGGCTGCGACGGTGATCGCCTTGAGCGAGTAGGCGGAGACGTGGATGGCCGCCTGCACCGACTCCCACGGGGTGTCGAGGAAGACGCCGCCGAGGGCGTCCTTCGGGGCGAAGGCGATCGCGTGGACGATGCCGTCGATGTTGCCTTCGAGGCGCTCGGGCAGAGCCGCGAGGTCCTCTTCGTTCGTCGCATCGAGTTCGATGACGCGCGGGGTCACGGGCAGGCGCTCGGCGATGACCTGGGTGATCTTCATCTGCCGGCCGAAGCTCGAGAGGATGACCTCGGCTCCCTGTTCCTGCGCGATCTTCGCGGCGGCGAAGGCGATCGACGCCTCCGTGAGCACACCGGTGACGAGGATGCGCTTTCCCTCAAGAATTCCCATTGCGGTCCTTTCTCAGTTCAGTACTCCGCGAACGCGATTCGTCGCGCCGCAGAGGAGGTTGGTTGTCAGTGTCCCATGCCGAGGCCGCCGTCGACGGGGATGACGGCTCCGGAGATGTAGGACGCGTCGTCGGAGGCGACCCAGCGGACGACGCGGGCGACCTCGTCGGCTTCGGCGAAGCGCTTGGCGGGGATCGTCGCCAGGTACTCCTTCCGCTGCTTCTCGTCGAGTTCATCGGTCATGTCGGTGCGGATGAAGCCGGGAGCGACGACGTTGGCGGTGATGCCGCGGGAGCCGAGCTCACGGGTGATCGAACGGGCGAGGCCGACGAGGCCGGCCTTCGACGCCGAGTAGTTGGACTGTCCGGGCACTCCGTAGAGGCCGGAGACCGAGGAGATGAGGACGATGCGTCCCTTCTTCGCCCGGATCATGTTCGTGATCGCCCGCTTGACGGTGCGGAAGGCCCCGGCGAGGTTCGTGTCGAGGACGGCGTCGAAGTCGTCCTCGCTCATCCGCATGAGCAGGTTGTCCCGGGTGATGCCGGCGTTGGCGACGACGACCTCGACGGGTCCGAGCTTCTCCTCGACCTCGGTGAAGGCGCGGTCGAGGGATTCGGCGTCGGTGACGTCGGCGGCCACGGCGAGTGCGCCGTCGGGGGCGTCGCCGTTGCGCGAGGTCACGGCCACCGTGTCTCCGGCGGCGAGGAACTCCTCGGCGATGGTGCGGCCGATTCCGCGGTTGCCTCCGGTGACGAGGACTACTCGGGGTTCTGACACGGGACTCTCTCCTGTAGGTCGACGATACAGACCCAACCTATCGTGTTTGGTCCGACCTCGACATGCTCACACAAAGCAAGCGTATGATTTTGTAGGTAGACCCGAGTGAAGAAGGTTATGTCCAGGCACCCGCAGCAGATCACGACAGCAGACACTGCTCTCGACGACGACATGAAGTCGCGGATCATCAAGTACTCGATCACGATGACGATCCGCACCCTCTGCTTCGTAGCCGCCTATTTCGCATTCGCAGCCTCGCAGCACGTGCTCATGTGGATCTTCGTCGCCGGCGCGGTCCTTCTGCCCTACCCTGCTGTGATCTTCGCCAACGCCGGACGTGAGCGCACCCGCGACGACCGCTCGGCGCTCATCGACTCGGCCCCGCTCACCCAGCTGCCTCCCGGACGCGGGGAGACGATCAGCGAGGACGGGACGACCGTCATCGACGGCGAGACCGTCGTCGATAGCGAGACGGTCGTCGACGGTGCGACGGCGGCCGGGGACGCTGAGGCGGGTCCAGCGGCGTCGCAGCCCTTCCGCGGCGACGACGGGCGCGAGCACCTCTTCACCGCCGACATCGCCGGCGAGGTCGTCGACGAGGGCGACCTCGACGACGCGCGCGACACCGGCGACGGGCGCGGACGCGACGAGAGGCCAGGATCCGGCGACGCCACAGGTGGGCGCCGATGACGGAAGCACTGCGATGCTCGGCCAAAGGCTGCCGAGCCGATGCCGCACGGGCGATCCTGTGGAACAATCCGAGCCTGCACACGCCCGAGCGGCGGAAGGTCTGGCTCGCATGCGACGAGCACCTCGACCATCTGCGTGAGTTCCTCACCCTGCGCGGTTTCTACCGCACCGACGTGACCATCGACGAGATCCCGGAGGGCGCCGGCTGATGTCCCGCTATTCGTTCCTGCTCAGCAGCCGCTGGCTCAAGTACATCGCGATGACGATCGTCGTCGTCGTCGCCTGCGTGTTCCTCGCACTCTGGCAGAAGGACCGCCGCGCCGAACGCCAGCATGAGATCGACACGATCAATGCGAACTACTCCGCGGCCCCGGTCGACATCGGAGCGATCCTGCCGACCACCTCGGCGACTCTCGATGCCGACGACGAATGGCGTCCGGTCAGCCTCACCGGGCAGTACCTCACCGCGGACACCGTGCTCGCCCGCAACCGGACGGTGAACGACAAGGTCGGCTTCTACGTCGTCGTTCCCTTCCGGCTCACCAGCGGGGAGACGATCGCCGTCGTGCGCGGGTGGGTGCCCGAGGCCGAGTCCGTCCCCGAGGCCCCGAGCGGCGAGCAGACGATCACCGCTCGGCTCAAGATCGCCCAGGACGGATCCGAGGACACCAACCCCGCCGGGATGATCAAGGCGATCGATCCCGCCCGGATCCCCGGCATGGACGACGCGTATGCCAACGTCTACGCCGAGGAGGCCGACGTCGACGCGACCGCGGGGCTCACTCCCCTGCCCGAACCCGACGTCAACCCCGGCAACCACCTCTCCTACATGCTCCAGTGGTTCGCGTTCGGGATCATGATCATCATCGCCGTGTCGATCTCGGCCAGGCGTGAGCGCCGGGCGACCGCCGAGGCGCTCGGCACGGATGCCGGGGAGGCCGAGTACGTCGTCGTCGACAAGGCCGCCCTCGATGCGGGCGCGAAGATGACCCAGCCCGGGTCACGATACGGTCGCGGCCGCTTCGTCACCCCGAGTGCGCGCGGACGCGACGAAGCCGACGAGGACGAACTGCTCGAGGAGCGCTTCCGCAGCCGGTGAGACCGCGCAGCCGGTGAGCCGGCTCAGCCCGTGAGATCGCTCAGGTGAGGGTGACGAGGTCGAGGTAGCTGTCGTTCCACAGGTCCTCGTCGCCGTCGGGCAGGAGGAGGACCCGGTCCGGGTCGAGGGCCGCGACCGCTCCCTCATCGTGGGTGACGAGGATGATCGCCCCCTCGTACCGGCGGATCGCGGAGAGGATCTCCTCACGCGATGCCGGATCGAGGTTGTTCGTAGGCTCGTCGAGGAGGAGGACGTTGGCACTCGAGACGACGAGCGTGGCGAGTGCCAGGCGCGTCTTCTCCCCGCCGGAGAGGACCCCGGCCGGTTTGTGGACGTCGTCACCGGAGAAGAGGAACGAGCCGAGGACGTTGCGCACCGCGGTGTCGTCGAGGTGCGGGGAGTTCCGGCGCATGTTCTCGAGCACGCTGAGTTCGAGGTCGAGGGTCTCGTGCTCCTGCGCGTAATAGCCGAGCTTGAGTCCGTGACCGGGGACGACCTCACCCGAGTCGGGTTCGTCGAGACCGGCGAGGAGACGCAGCAGCGTCGTCTTGCCGGCACCGTTGAAGCCGAGGATGACCACGCGTGAGCCCTTGTCGATTGCGAGGTCGACGCCGGTGAAGACCTCCGTCGACCCGTAGCTGCGGGAGAGACCCGAGGCGGTCAGCGGCACGCGACCGCAGTCGGCGGGGGCCGGGAATCGGAGGTTCGCGACCTTCTCGGCGCTGCGTTCGTCCTCGAGGCCCGCGAGCATCCGCTCGGCGCGTTTGACCATCTGCTGGGCGGCGACGGTCTTCGTCGCCTTGGCCATCATCTTGTTCGCCTGGGCGGTGAGCGCTGCGGCCTTCTTCTCGGCGTTCGCGCGCTCCCGCCGCCGGCGCCGCTCGTCGTCCTCCCGCTGCTTGAGGTAGAGGCGGTAGCCCATCGAGTAGATGTCGATGGTCTGTCGCATCGCATCGAGGAAGAAGACCTTGTTGACGACTTCGTCGATGAGGTCGAGGTCGTGGCTGATGACGATGAGTCCGCCCGAGTACGCCTTGAGGTAGTCGCGCAGCCAGAGCACGGATTCCGCGTCGAGGTGGTTCGTCGGCTCGTCGAGGATCATCGTGTCCGGGGCGGAGAAGAGGATCCGGGCGAGTTCGACCCGCCTGCGCTGACCGCCGGAGAGCGTCCCGATCTCCTGGTTGACGAGGTCCTCGTCGAGGCCGAGGTTCGCGGCGATCGCATAGGCCTCGGATTCGGCGGCATAACCGCCGGCGGCGACGAACTCGGCTTCGATGCGCGGGTAGCGGTCGATCGCCTTCGCGGCGACATCCGCATCGGGCGAGGCCATCTGCCTCTCGGCCTTCCGCAGCCGCTTGACAAGGACGTCGAGGTCGCGGGCCCCGAGGATGCGCTCCTTGGCCGTGGCCTGCAGGTCGCCGCTGCGGGGATCCTGGGGCAGGTACCCGACGGTGCCGGAGACCGAGACGGATCCGGCATTGGCGGGGTGACCGCCCATGATCACCTTCGTCAGGGTCGTCTTCCCTGCGCCGTTGCGTCCGACGAGTCCCACCCGATCGCCCTTGTCGACGCGGAAGGAGACATCGGACATGAGGGTGCGGGCGCCGACGGCGACCTCGAGGCCGGAGGCCTGGATCATTCGCTCTCCAAACTGCGGCCGATGAGCTCGGCCAGGTATTCCTGTGGGTGGATTCCCCGGGCCCGGGCCCGGGAGACGAGGGCGTCGGCGACGTGGGCGGGCACGCGGGTGGAGACGACGGTCGTCGCCTCGGCGGTGGCACCCGAGGCAGCCTCCTCGGCGCCAGCGGCGTCCTCGGCGGCAACGCTCACCGGCGTCCCCGCGGGGACGTATCCCGGGCCTTCCGGGACCGGGGTGCCTCTCTGGAACGCGGTCGCAGCGGCCCGCGCGCGATCGTCGGCGGCTTCGTTCATCGCATGGTTGCTGTGGCCTTTGACCCATTCGAACACGACCTCGCGGCCGGTCAGCGCCGCGTCGAGGGATTCGAGGAGGTCGCGGTTGAGGACCTCCCTGCCGTCGGCCTTCTTCCAGCCCTTGCGCTTCCAGCCGGGCATCCACTTCGTCAGCGCGTTGATGACGTACTGGGAGTCGCAGAAGACCTTGAGGTCCTCACCGGTGTCCGCGGTCGCGTCGAGGAGGTCGAGGACGGCCATGAGCTCACCGCGGTTGTTCGTCGCGTTCTTCCATCCGCCTGCCCGCCAGCTCTCGTCGTCGATGTACCACGCCCACCCGGCCGGTCCGGGGTTGCCGAGGGCGGAGCCGTCGGCGGCAGCGATGATCGTCACAGAGTTCTCCTCGATGTCTGAGCCCGGGCAGCAGAGTCTCGGTCCCGCCGGTCGGCGGACCCGGACCATTCTTTCATGTCCGCTCCGGGCGCGCAGACAGGACCACTCGTGCGCTCCCCCACACGCACATCGCCGAGGTGGGACGCCCGGTTCCGGGGTCCCACCTCGGCGGTGGTCTCAGACGTCCCCGCGGGGACGCGTCCTCAGATGTTGAAGCCGAGCGCCCGCATCTGCTCGCGGCCGTCCTCGGTGATCTTCTCCGGACCCCACGGCGGCATCCACACCCAGTTGAGGCGATAGGCCGGCACGATGCCCTCGAGGCTCTGCGCGGTCTGGTCCTCGATGACGTCGGTGAGCGGGCACGCCGCGGACGTCAGGGTCATCTCGATGACGGCGGTGCCGTCCTCCTCGACGGCGACGCCGTAGACGAGTCCGAGATCGACGATGTTGACCCCGAGCTCGGGATCGACGACGTCCATGAGGGCCTCGAGGACCTCCTCCGGGACGGCGTTGGTGGGCTGGTCGATGACTTCAGGCATGGTCTCCTCCTGCTGCGTGGGCCTGTGCGAGTGCGTCTTTGAGCGCCATCCATGACAGGAGGGCGCACTTGATCCGGGCGGGGAAGCGCGAGACCCCCTGGAAGGCGGCGGCGTCGCCGAGGACCTCCTCGTCCGCCTCCCCCTGTCCGCGGGAGTGCATGAGCGCGTGGAACGCCGATTCGGCGGCGGCGAAGCCGGCGGGGCCGGTGTCCTCGGCGATCTCGGTGAGCACCGAGGCCGAGGCCATCGAGATCGAGCACCCCTGCCCGTCCCAGCGGACGGAGAGCGCACCGGTGTCGGGGTCGATCTCCGCCTCGACGGTGATCTCGTCGCCGCACGTCGGGTTGATCTGGTGCGAGGAGCCGAACGCCGCGGCGTGCTCGATCCCGGTCCCCCCGATGAGGGGACGGTTCCCGTGGCGCTGCTTGGCGTGGTCGAGGATGACCAGCTGGTAGAGCTGCTCGAGATCGCTCATGACTCCCCGAAGAACGGTCGGACTCCGGCGAGCGCGTCGAGGAATCGCGCGCAATCTTCCGGGGTGGTGTACACCGAGGCGCTCGCCCGGGTGGTGGCGGTGAGGCCGTAGCGCCGGTGGAGCGGCTGGGCGCAGTGGTGGCCGACCCGCACCGCCACGCCCTGGGCGTCGAGGTACTGGCCGACGTCGTGCGCGTGGACCCCGGCGACGTCGAAGGCGACCGAGGCGATCCGGTCGCCGCCGGCGTCGGGGCCGATCCGGCGCACGCCCGGGACCCGGTCGACGGCCTCGACGAGGAGGGCGGCGATCTCGGCCTCATGGGCGGCGCCCTCGGCCATCCCGA
>ENA-OOKA01000079-OOKA01000079.1-human-skin-metagenome-genome-assembly--contig:-NODE-79-length-33661-cov-11.471672_pt1 | contig 33661 bp, 29 predicted proteins | sample MGYA00248825_ERZ500995 | MGnify/ENA primary metagenome ERZ500995 (study PRJEB25958, sample SAMN03398540) | human skin metagenome | study: EMG produced TPA metagenomics assembly of the Human Skin...
CATCTGCGCGGAAGGGCCCGCCGTGGGATCCGTGATCGCGGCGCTGAGGCGCAGCTGAGCAGCGAGCAGGCGGCTTCCACGGGTCAGCGGCTGCGGCGCACTCCGCTGCGGCGGTCGACGGCGAAGCACAGCCTGCCGTCTTCGTCGCGGTCGAGCCGGGCCATGCGGGGAGCCAGGTGGGGCCGGTGGGCAGCGGCGGCGATCGCGCAGCCGGCTCCGGCCAGGTCCTCGAGCAGCAGCAGGGTGAACGGGGTCAGCAGCCGGTGCAGGTCGGCATGCGGCTCGGCCCCCGCCAGCGCCTCCCGGGCCGTGAGCCCCGGATCGCCGGAGCGCGCGGCCTCCGCGAACCCGGTGTCGGTCTCCCGGGCCCGCAGGATCTGCTCCGGGGAGACCCAGGCGCCGGGACGATCGCGGGAGCGCAGCGGCGAGGGCTCCTGCCGCTCCGGCAGGATCACCAGGAAGCAGCGCAGGTCGAAGCGGCGGTGCACGAACTCGGCGGTCACCCACCGGGCCATGGGCCGCAGCAGCTCGGTGCGCAGCACCAGCCGGCGCTCGTGGAGCAGCTCGGCCATGCTGGACTCCCCGGCAGCGACGTCCTCCCGCACGGACATCCAGTCGTGCCCGCCGGTCATGGTGATCGTGGAATCGCTGCGTCGACCCGCCAGCAGCACACCGGTGCTCACGAACAGGGTGCGTGCGGCGGCCATCACGGCGCGGCGGGCATCGCCGACGTCCTCCTGCAGCAGGCCGGCCCACTGCTTGCTCGTGGGCCCGGACCAGGGCACGGGGTCGTCGTCGGCGCCGGTCACCCTCCCGCCGGGAAAGGCCACCGATCCGAACGGCGAGCGCAGCTCGTGGGCGCAGAGGTAGGTCTGCACGCCCTGGGGGCTGTCGCGCAGCAGCACGGTGCAGGCCGCGTCCAGCGGCGTGACCGGAGCAGTGTCCTGCTCTGGATCCAGCCAGAGCTCGGCCGCCGCCCGGTACTCCGGCAGCAGCGGGAAGCGGCGCACCGGGGCGATCGAGTCCGGGCGCCGCTGCTCGAGCCCCGGCGGGTACGACGAGGGCCGCCCGGCCGGCTCCTCCTGAGGAGCGCGGCCGGACGGCCCGGTGGGAGCCTCGAGGGGCTCAGGCGAATTCGACAACGAGCTCGAGCTCGACCGGGGAGTCCTTGGGCAGGACCGCCACGCCGACGGCCGAGCGGGCGTGCACTCCGGCCTGGCCGAGCAGCTCGCCCAGCAGATCCGAGGCTCCGTTGATCACGCCGGGCTGCTCGGTGAAGGACGGGTCGGAGGACACGAAGCCCACGAGCTTCACCACGCGGGTGATGCGATCGAGGTCGCCGATCTGGCCCTTGATCGCCGCAAGCGCGTTGAGCACGCAGGCGGCGGCCAGCTGCTGGGCCAGCTCCGGGGCGACCAGGCCCTCGCCGAGCCCGACCTTGCCGGTGCTCGGCAGGGCGCCGTCGACGAACGGCAGCTGCCCGGAGGTCCAGACGTGGGTGCCGTCGATCAGGGCCGGGACGTAGGTGCCGGCCGGGGCGGGGACCTCGGGCAGGGCCAGGCCGAGTTCGGCCATGCGGGCCTCGACGCGTCCTGCGGATGCCGCTGCGGACATGATCAGGCCTCCTTGGGGCGCTTGAAGTAGGCGATCGGGTTGGTCTGCTGCGGAGCGTTCACGGCAGCGTCCGGCGTGGAGGCCTGCTGCTGGCCGGGCAGGATCGCCACCAGCTCCCAGCCCTCCGAGCCGAAATTGTCGAGGATCTGCTTGGTCGCGTGGATCATGATGGGCGCGGTCATGTATTCCCAGGTGGTCATGACCCCGATCCTAGTGCCTGGGCCCGTGGCGCAGGCCTCATCGCGCGCCGCCCGCCGCTGCCAGGCTTCGCTTGTACCATGACCGAATGGCTTCATCTCCGAGCTCCCCCGGTGCCCCGCAGGGGACTTCTGCAGTCGGTCGCGTCATCGCGTTCCTCCTCGCCAGCATCCTGGCCGGAGGCGTCGTCGCGGCCCTCGTCCTGCCCTCGGCCGCTGCGGCGGGCCTCGCCGCCAACGGCTCGGTCGCGTGGATGAAGGACCTCCCCGAGGACCTCTCCAACGGCCCCATCTCCCGCTCCTCGACCGCGTACGCGCGTGACGGCGAGACCGAGCTGGCCACGTTCTACGCGGAGAACCGCACACCGGTCGAGCTCGACGACATCTCCCCGTACATGCAGGATGCGATCGTCTCGGTCGAGGACCGCGACTTCTACACGCACGGCGGCGTCTCGGTCACGGGCATCTTCCGCGCGGTCGCGAACAACCTGACCAACTCCGAGGGCCGTCAGGGCGCCTCCACTCTGACCCAGCAGTACGTCAACAACCTCATCATCGACCGCGACGTCCGCGCCGGCGACGAGGCCTCCACGCTGGGCGCCAACAAGGGCTATGCGGACAAGATCCAGGAGATGAAGCTCGCGGTCTCCATGGAGAACGAGGTGCCCAAGGAGGAGATCCTCGAGGGCTACCTGAACATGGTGCTCTTCGGCCCGCGCAACTACGGCGTGGAGACCGCTGCCAACTACTACTGGGGCATCAGCGCCTCGGAGCTGAACCTCCAGCAGTCGGCCACCCTGGCGGGGCTCGTGCAGTCCCCGGAGTACTACAACCCCGAGACCAACCCGGAGCAGTCCATCGACCGCCGCAACACGGTGCTGTGGACCATGCTCGACGAGGGAAAGATCACCCAGGAGCAGTACGACAACGCCACGGCGGCCCCGCTGGACCTTGACCTGCACCCGGAGAACCAGGGCTGCACCGCCGCCGAGGACGCCCCCTACTTCTGCACGTACGTGGAGAACGAGATCCTCACCTCGCCCGAGTTCGGCGAGACCCCGGACGACCGCCTGAACAACCTCCAGCGCGGCGGGCTCAAGATCGTGACCACCCTGGACCCGGAGGCCCAGTCCGTGGCCCAGGAGCAGGTCGAGGCCACGCAGCCGGCCGACGACAACCCGGACTCCGTGGGCTCCTCGATCGTGTCGGTCGAGCCGGACTCCGGGAACATCGTGGCCATGGCGCAGAACTCGAACTACTCCTCAGCGGAGGAGGAGGACCACCAGAACACGGTCTACAACTTCAACACGGACACCCTGGACGCCGGCACCGGCGGCTACCAGGTGGGCTCGACCTTCAAGCCCATGGTGCTGCTGGCCTGGATCGATGCCGGCAAGTCGGTGGGCGAGCAGATCGACGCCTCCCGCACCAGCTATCCGGCGGACCACGCCTGGGAGGCCTCCTGCGTGGAGGGCGGGTCGATCTTCGAGCCCGGCAATGACGGAGAGGGCTTCTCGTTCCAGAACGCCACCGAGGGCTACGAGCGGAAGATGTCCGTGGAGTTCGGGCTCTACAACTCGATCAATACGGCGCTCTATGCCATGGCCGATGAGCTGGATCTGTGCCGCATCGGAGAGCTCACCGCCGACATGGGCCTGCACAACGGCCAGACCGGGCTGCCGATCGACACCACGAAGCTGTCGGCGCTGCTGGGCGGCTCCGCGGACAACGTCTCCCCGCTGACCATGGCCACCACCTACGCGACCTTCGCCAACGACGGCGTGCGCTGCGAGCCCCGGGCGCTGAACAGCGTCACCGGTGCCGACGGCACGGAATACGCGGTCCCGGAGAGCACCTGTCAGCGCCAGATCAGCGAGGACGAGGCGCGGACGGTGAACCACGTGCTCGAGCAGGTCCTCGTGCGCGGGTCCGGCTACGAGCTCGGCATCGGGCTGCCGGACGCCTCGGCGGCCAAGACCGGCACCACGGACAACTCCACGCAGACGTGGCTGCTGGGCTATACGCAGGGCCTGTCCACGGCCTCGTGGGTCGGCAGCTACGCCGAGGGCAGCCGTTCCCTCAACGACGTCTCGATCGGCGGCGAGACACCCGCCTCCGAGACCTCGGATCCCGACGACTGGGTCGACGGCGCCTCCTACGCCGGTGAGCAGTGGCAGAAGTACATGGAGGAGATCGCGCCCAACTACAGCACGGAGGAGTTCCCCTCGGCCCCGTCGGACCTGACCAGAGGCAGCGGCTCCGACTCGAACAGCGACTCCGACTCGAGCAGCGACTCCGGCTCGAGCAGCGGCGGCACGGCGACGGGCGACAGCGGAGGGACTGCCAGCGGGACCGCAGGCGGCGGCACCGCCACCACCGCCCCGGCTGCGTGATCCCTTGAGCGCTTCCTGGGTGAGGACCTTCGGCCGGACCGGTGCCGCTGTCGCGGCCTCCGGCCTGGCCGTCGGCGCATGGGCCGTGCTCGGCGAGCGCCGCCGCTTCCGCGTCCGCCACGAGACCCTGCCAGTGCTGGCACCCGGCTCGCGGGATCTGCGCCTGCTGCACATCTCGGACCTGCACACGGTTCCGGGCCAGGAGGCCAAGAAGCGCTTCGTGCACGGTCTGGCCGAGCTCGAGCCGGATCTCGTGATCGACACCGGCGACAACCTCTCGCACATGCAGGCGCTGCCGTACCTGCTCGAGATCCTCGAGCCCCTGCTGCGCCTGCCCGGCCTCTTCGTCCCGGGCTCCAACTGCTACTTCGCCCCGGCCTTCAAGAATCCCGCGCGCTACCTCTGGAAGCGCACCTCGCAGGACGACGACCGCACCCAGCTGCAGCTGCTGCCCTGGCAGCAGATGCACCGGGCCTTCGAGGACGCTGGCTGGCTCGGGATGGTCAACCGCTCCCGCACGGTGCGCATCGGCGGGCAGCTGCTCGACGTCTCGGGCGTCGACGACCCCCACCTGCACTTCGACCGCCACCCGGGCTTCAGCCTGCCGGCCGGCGCCGCACATGCCTCCGGATCGGCTCGGACCGCAGACGCGGTTCCGGCCGAGGAGCCCGTGCTGCGCCTGGGCCTGGCCCATGCCCCCTACATCCGCACCCTCGAGCGCTTCGCCGACGACGGCGCGGACCTGATCCTGGCCGGGCACACCCACGGCGGGCAGGTCTGCCTGCCCGGCGGCCGGGCACTGGTCTCCAACTGCGATATCGAGCCCGAGCGCTGCAAGGGCATGACGGAGCAGAAGGGCGTGCCCGTGGGGATCTCGGCCGGACTCGGCGAATCTCGCTTCGCTCCGGTGAGGCTGTTCTGCCGCCCCGAGGCCGTCCTCATGACCCTGACGGCGCGCGCCTGAGCGAACGTCGTCCCGCAACGCCCGACGGCCCCGGGTCGCGATCCTTCGGGAATCGCGGCCCGGGGCCGTCGTCTCGGGGTGGCCGCCTCGAAAGGTGCCGTGCCTCAGCGCGGGATGCCGCGTGCTGCATCGCGCAGGCGCCGGTACTGGGCGGCCAGGCGCACGGGAGCATCCGCCGCTCCGTAGCCGCGGTAGCCCCCGAGGCGCTCGAGCACCTCGAAGAAGACCCCGCCGAGGGTCCCGGTGTAGAAGTGCAGCAGCTCCCCGCTGTCGTCGCGGTCGTAGAGCAGCCCGAGCTCGCGCAGCTCGGCCACGCGGTCGTCGTCCAGCCCGAAGCGCGCCTGCAGGTCGGCGTAGTAGTTCGCCGGCACGGGGAGCCTGTCCAGCCCTCGCTGCGCGGCCCTGCGGGCCACGCCCTCGATGTCCCGGCAGGCGAAGGCCACGTGCTCGGGATACACGGCGCCCATGGAGGCGGACTGCTCGGCGTCCTCCGGAGCCACGTTCAGCGGCATCCGGATCGCGTCGTCGCTCGAGCGCATGACCTGGCTGCGCACGAGACCCGCCGGCCCCGGGACGTCCTGGGGATCCTGGGCCTGCAGGCCGAGCAGCGCGGTGAAGAACAGCACGGCCTCGTCGCGGTGCTGCCAGGGCTGGGCGGTGTTCACGTGGTCGATCTTCGTGATGCCCGGTCCCTGCTGCGCCGGACCCTGCGAGGCCTCCAGCCCGAACTCGAGCGCCCAGCTCGGCACCTGCCCCTCCTCCTGCGGGCAGAAGAAGATCTCCGTGCCGTCGGGGGCGAACACGCCGCGCAGGTCCTGCTCATCCGATCGCCGGCTGCGCTCGACCCTGCGCGCCCCCAGGAGGTGAGCACGGGCGTCTGCGGCCTCGATGTCCGGGACCTCGAAGGCCAGCCCCGCCAGTCCCGCGCCCTGTCCGGTGGGGCCCAGGTCGGCGACGACCACGCGGGCCTCGCCCTGGGTCCACAGCTGCACGCCCTCCTTGCTGCGGTGATGGCCGCCCAGCGCGAAGCCGAGCTGATGCAGCACGCGAGAGGTCTCCCCCAGCCTGCCCGTGCGCAGCTCCACGAAACCCCAGTCCTCTGGCTGGACCGCCGGGGGAAGTGCGCGCAGCTCCAGGGGGCCCGCACCAGTCGGGCCCGACTCGTCACCGCGGCCCGCGCCGTCGGCGGTGCCGATGGCCTCCTCCCGGCCCTGGACGAGGACGTCGCCGGGATCGGCCTCCCCCAGCTCGACGAGGCGGGCCAAGGTGCGGTCCTCGAGCCAGCGCAGCGACCGCAGCCCGTCCACGGCGGTGCGCGCCACGTCGGCCTGGCGGAAGGAGTCGTTGAAGATCTCCAGGGACACCGGGCCGTCGTAGCCGCAGCGGTGCAGGTGCACCATGAAATCGACCAGGTCGAAGCCGCCCTGCCCCGGGAACACCCGATGGTGCCGCGACCAGGACAGCACGTCCATGCTCAGCAGCGGAGCGTCCGCGAGCTGGACGAACAGCACGGTCTGCGCATCCAGGTCCTCGATCGGCGCCGGGTCCCAGCCGCGGGAGAGGATGTGGAAGCTGTCCAGGCAGGTGCCCACGTTCGGGTGATCGGCCATCCGCACGATCCGAGCAGCATGCTCGAAGTCGTTGACGAACCGGCCCCACGCCAGGGCCTCGTAGGCCAGCCTGATGCCGTACTCCGCAGCCAGATCCCCCGCCCGGCGCAGCTGGTCCGCGCAGTGGCCGTCGTCGTCGACCGTGGCCGTGCCCACATTGGTGCACAGCAGCATGGTGTCGATGCCCAGCTCCTGGGCCACGCCCAGCTTGGCCTCCAGGCGCCGCAGGCCGTCCCGGAAGACGTCCTCCTCGACCCCGTCCAGATCCCGGAAGGGCTGGTAGAGATCGAGGCTCAGCCCCAGCTCGGCGGCGCGCCTCCTGATCTGGGCCGGCGTGTGCGGGGAGACGACGAGATCCTGCTCGAAGATCTCGATCCCGTCGAAGCCCGCATCCGCGGCGGCGCGCATCTTCTCGGCGAGCGTTCCGGACAGGCACACGGTGGCGATCGACGTCCTCATCGGCCGGCTGCCTCCTTCTGCGCCTTGCGCTCCTGCGCGGCCTCGATGGTCTTGAGATCGATGGCCTCGGTGCGGGTGGTGTGCAGGTCGTCCAGGCTGTCGAGCGTGCGGTGGCCCGTCTCGGTGGCGGTCAGCGCGGCACCTGCCGAGATGAGGCACATGAGGGTCACGAACATGGCCACGCCCATCCAGTTGTCGCCGGTCTCACCGGCCAGGTAGGCCGACAGCGCCGGAGCCACGCCGCCCGAGACCGCGAAGCCGATCTGGGTGCCCAGGGACAGGCCGGAGACGCGCACCGCGGTGGGGAACATCTCGGCGTAGAACGACGGCCACACGCCGTTGGCCAGCGAGTAGAAGCAGCCGGACATCAGGATGCCGAGCAGGAAGATCAGCGGCCAGCTGCCGCTGTGGACGGCACCGAGGTAGCCGTACATGCATGCCGCCGCGCCGATCGCCCCGGCGATGAACACCGGCTTGCGCCCGATCCGGTCCGCGAGCAGGGCCGCCAGCGGGATCGCCAGCAGCGCGACGGCGTTGACCACCACGGGCACCAGCAGCATCGTGGAGCGGTTCAGTCCCACCACGGAGGTCGCGAAGGAGACCGACCAGACCGTGAAGACCATGTTGACGGTGTTGACCATGGCAGCCAGGGCCACACGAGCCACGGCCGCCTTGTGGTAGCGGAACAGGATGCCCAGCGGGTTCGGCGCCTTGGTGGGGCCGCTCTCGAGCTGCTCGGAGACCTCGTGGAACTTGGGCGGCTCCTCCAGGGTGCGGCGGATGACCCAGGCGGTCACGACGACCAGGGCCGAGACGAAGAACGGGACGCGCCAGCCCCAGCTCATCAGCTGCTCCTCGGTGAGGATCAGCGTGAAGGGGATGAACACGGCGGTGGCCAGCAGCGTGCCGGCCTGGGTGCCCTGCAGCGTCCAGCTGGAGGTGAAGGCGCGGTGGTCGTCATCGGCGTGTTCGAGCGAGACCGAGATCGCGCTGGCCTGCTCGCCGGCGGCGGAGAGGCCCTGGATGACGCGGCACAGGGTCAGCAGGATCGGGGCCAGCAGGCCGGCCTGCTCATAGGTCGGCAGCAGGCCGACGGCGAAGGTGGCCCCGCCCATCAGGAACAGGGTGAGCATCAGCACGAACTGACGTCCCATGCGATCCCCCAGCGGGCCCATGATCAGGGCGCCCAGCGGACGGACCACGTAGGCGACGCCCACGGTGGCCATGGAGAACAGGATCGCAGCCCCCGGGCTGGTGTCCGCGGGGAAGAACAGGTGGTTGAGCACGAGTGCGGCGGCGGTGCCGTAGACGGCGAAGTCGTAGTACTCCAGGGCGGAGCCCACCCAGCTGGACAGCGCGGCCTTGCGCGGAGTCTTGCCGGAGGGCGAGGCGGCGGGCTGCTCAGCAGCCGAGGCAGTGGTCATGGCAGTTCCTCACGATGGCGGGCATGGGCGGCGAGCTGATCGACGCGCGCCGGGTCCTGCGGGACAGATGCCCCGCGCGGATGATTTCCATATATTGGAAATGACTTCCGAATAGTGATAGATTCACTGTGATCCACACAACAGCGCCTGTCAAGCAGAACCCAGAGGGAGATGCGCGTGAGCACCCAGAGCACCGGCACGGTGGGCAAGGCCCTGGACATGCTGAGCCTGCTCGGCGAGCATCCGGACGGCGCGACCGCCCACGAGCTCGCCGACGCCTCGGGGCACCACTTCTCCACCGCCTACCGCCTGCTGCGCACCCTGGTGGCCACCGGCTTCGCGGAGCACTCCCCCCAGGACAAGCGCTACCGCCTGGGCCTGCCCGTGTTCCAGCTCGGGCAGAAGGTCGCTCACGCCCGGGGCTTCGACGCCTCGGCGGCACCGGTGCTGCAGGGACTGGTCGAGACCACCGGGGAGAGCTGCCTGCTGGCCGTGCTGCACGGGCAGCGCTTCCTCACCACAGCCAAGATCGACGGCCCGGAGTTCCGGGTCACCACGGACCCGGGCGATCAGGGCACCCTGCACTCCTCGGCGATCGGCCGCGCCCTGCTCGCCTTCGCCCCCGCCGCCGAGCGCGACCACCTGCTCGAGTCGATCCCCCTGCCGGCTCGGACCGAGAGCACCCTGACCGAGCGCGATCGACTGCGAGAGCTCGTGGCGCAGACGCAGCGGCAGGGCTTCGCTTCGCAGTCGGAGGAGCACGACGACGGCATGGCCGCCGTCGCCGTGCCGGTCCTGGACCCCGCCGGGGGACTGATCGCCGCCCTGTGCCTGGCCGCCCCCATCTTCCGCAGCACCCGGGAGGACCTGCAGGATCAGCTGCCGCTGCTGCGAGAGGCCGCCGATCAGCTCGCAGCCGTGCTGCCGCCGCGGCCCCGCTGAGCTCGCCCGACCTTCTACGCTCCCATCCCCGATCCCAGATCCCGGCCGCCGCGGCGGCCCCGAGAGGAGACGCACCATGACCCGTCCGCGCATCCTGGTCCTCAACGGCCCCAACCTGAACATGCTCGGCACGCGCGAGCCCGAGATCTACGGCAGCCAGACCCTGGCTGATATCGAGGCCCTGGTCGCTCAGCGCGCCCAAGAGCTGGGCACCGAGGTCGACTTCCGCCAGTCCAACCTCGAGGGCGAGCTGATCGACGCCCTCCAGCAGGCCCGCGGGAGCCATGTGGGCTGCGTGCTCAACGCCGCCGGGCTCACCCACACCTCGGTCAGCCTCCACGACGCCGTCAAGGCCTCCGAGCTGCCCACGATCGAGGTCCACCTCTCCAACCCGCACGCCCGCGAGGACTTCCGCCACGTGTCCTTCCTCTCGCCGATCGCGGACGCCGTGATCGCCGGCGCCGGGGCGCAGGGCTATCTCTACGCCGTGGACCTGCTGATGACCCGCTACGGACGGGGCGCAGACGCATGAGCGAGCGCACGCTGCTGCTGGGGCTGATCGGCGACGACATCGCCCTGTCCCGCACTCCCCCCATGCACGAGGCCGAGGGCCTCGCCCAGGGTCGCCCCACCGTCTACCGGCGCCTGGACACGCTGCGCTCGGGGCTGAAGGGCCGACCGCTGGTGGAGATCCTGCACGCGGCCCGGGACCTGGGCTTCGACGGGCTGAACATCACTCACCCGCACAAGCGCGCCGTCGTCGAGCTGCTCGACGAGATCGACGACGACGTGCGCCGGCTGGGCGCCGCCAACACCGTCGTGATCCGAGACGACGGGGCGCTGATCGGGCACAACACCGACGTCTCCGGGTTCCGCAGCGGATTCCTGGAGGGCCTGCCGGATGCCGCGACCGGGACGGTCGTGCAGATCGGCACGGGCGGCGCGGGGACGTCGGTGGCCTCGGCCCTGGTCGGGATGGGCGTGCAGCGCCTTCTGGTCAGCGACCTGGACCCCGTGCGGGCCCAGGAGCTCGTGGCTTCCCTCAACCGCGGGGCCGGCCGCCAGGCGGCAGAGGCGCTGCCCCAGGATCAGCTCGAGCCCGCGCTGCAGGCATGCGACGGCGTCGTCAACGCGACCCCCATGGGCATGCCCGCCCACCCCGGGACCTCCTTCGACACCGGCCTGCTCAGCCCGCGGCAGTGGGTCGCGGAGATCGTCTACATGCCGCTGCGCACGCAGCTGCTCGAGGAGGCCGCCCAGCGCGGCTGCCGCACCCTCGACGGCGGCCGCATGGCGGTCTTCCAGGCCGTCGACGCCTTCCGCCACTTCACCGGACTGGAGCCCGACGTCCAGCGGATGCGCGAGGCCTTCCTGCTCGCCAGCTCCTGAGCGGCACGGGCTGCGAGGAACGGATTTCCCATCCCCCCGCGGATGCCCTTACACTGGTCGGGTTGCGCGCGACGCGAGTCGGCGCAATCGGGATGTGGCGCAGCTTGGTAGCGCGCCTCGTTCGGGACGAGGAGGTCGCAGGTTCAAATCCTGTCATCCCGACCATGTGATGTCTCAGGACATCGCAACGGCCGGATCCGCCGCAGCGCGGATCCGGCCGTTCGTCATTCCGGTGTCGGACTCGCGGGTCTGAGCTTCATCCTCGTCGGAGCGGCTGCGGCTGCCCGCACCCATGGTCCTCATCGTCCTGGGCGTGATCGGCTCGTTCCTGCCCTTCGTCCCGGTGATCGACCTCGGCCCGGAGCTCGTGCTCGTGGGGCTGCTCCCGCCCCTGCTGTACTCCTCCGCGCTGCAGACCTCGATCATCGACATCAAGGCGAACCTGACCTCGGTGATCCTGCTGTCCGTGACGGCCGTGGTCGTCACCACGTTCACCGTCGGATGGACGCTGCACGCCCTCGTGCCGGACATCCCCTGGCCGGTCGCGCTCGCCCTGGGTGCGGCAGTGGCCCCTCCGGACGCCGTCTCGGCCAGCGCCGTGGCTCGCCGCATCGGGCTGCCCCGCCAGATCGTCACGGTGCTCGAGGGCGAGTCCCTGCTCAACGACGCCACCGCCCTGGTCAGCCTGCGCACGGCGATCGCCGCCATCACGGGTGCCGTCGCCGTCGGCTCGATCTCCCTGGACTTCCTCATCGCCGCCGGCGGGGGCATCCTGCTCGGGCTGGCCGTGGCCGTCGTCGTGAACCTGCTGCGCCGGCGCATCCACGACCCCCTGATCGACACGGGGCTCTCGTTCGTCGTCCCGTTCCTGGCCTACCTGGCGGCCGAGGAGATCCACGCCTCCGGAGTGATCTCGGTGGTCGTCGCCGGCCTGCTCATCGGGCACAAGGCGCCCGTGGTCCAGACCTCCGGATCCCGGATCACCGAGCGCGTCACCTGGTCCACCGTGGCGTTCCTGCTGGAGCACGCGGTCTTCCTGCTGATCGGCATGCAGGTGGTCTCCATCATCACGGGCCTGGACGGCACCGTCCCCTGGTCGCGCGTGGTGCTCGCATGCGCAGGCGTGCTCGCCGCGGTGATCCTGACGCGCATGGCCTGGGTGCTGCTGACCCAGTGGCTGCGCGGCCTGTGCCAGGCCCCGCAGGAGCGGGAGCCGTGGTCGCACGCGATCATCACGGGCTGGGCGGGGATGCGCGGCGTCGTCACGATCGCCGCCGTGTTCATCATCCCGGCCGATGTCCCCCACCACGACCTGCTGGTGCTATGCGCGCTCGTGGTGGTGCTGGGAACCCTCTACCTGCAGGGCCTGTCCCTGCCCTGGCTGACCCGCGCGCTGGGGGTCAGGCCCAACAACCCCGCCGTGGACGCGCTGGCCCGGGCCACCCTGCTGCAGCAGGCGAGCGAGGCAGGTCTGCACGAGCTCGATCGGTGCGACCACCACGAGGACCACGGTGTGGCCGAGTCCATCCGCGCCCGCCTGGACCAGCGCACCTTCGCGGCCTGGGAGCGGCTGTCCACCCGCACCGGGGAGGAGTCCCCGTCGGAGGCCTACACCCGGCTGCGGCTGAGCATGATCGCCGCCGAGCGCCAGCGCGTGCTGGAGATCCGGGGGGTGCCTCTATGGTTTTCGTCAAGCCGCTAGGGCGACTGTCGACGGGGTCTGAGGCATGGTCGGGTCTTCGTACAGGGTGCCATCGCGCAGCATCGCGTAGAGCACGTCGGTGCGGCGCCGGGCCAGAGCGATCAGTGCTTGGTTATGCCGTTTGCCCTGAGCGCGCTTGCGGTCGTAGTACGCCCTCGAGGCCGGGTGATGCAAGGAGGCGAAGGCCGAGAGGAACAGGGCTCGCTTGAGGCGCTTGTTGCCGCCGCGGGGTGCGTGTTCGCCGCGGATCGAGGTCCCGGAGCGTCTGGTGATCGGGGCGATGCCGGCGTAGGAGGCCAGGTGCCCGGCATCGGCGAAGTCCTTGCCGACGACCTCGGTGAGGATCCGTGCAGCGGTCCTGACCCCTACCCCGGGCATCGAGATCAGGACCGGGTAAAGAGGGTGGGCCTCCACGACAGCTTCGACCTGGGTGGCGAGCTTGTTGCGCTGGTGGATCAGTCCGGCGAGCTGTTCGGCCAGGATCGGCACCACGGTGGCTGCGGCCTCGGTGCCAGCCACGACCACGGTCTGCTGGCCCAATGCCTGGAAGATCTCCTCGGTGAGCGGTGCTGCCAGTCGGGGTGCGTGCTTGCGCAGCCGGGCGCGCACATGGCCTGGTCCTGCGGTCTTCAGCTTGGCCGGGGTCGGGTAGCGGCCCAGCAGATCAGCTACCGCCGGGTGGGTGATTCTCGGCCCAAGGACCCGCTCCAGGGCCGGGTGGATCTGGGTCAGCAGCCCGCGCAGCCGGTTGGAGGCCGCGGTGATCTGGGCGGCGAGATCATCGTCAGCGCCGGCGAGCATGGCCAGCTCAGCGATCTGCTCGTCATCGACGCGAATGGCGCGCAACGTATGAGGCATGGTGCGTGCGGCTTCGGCGATGATCGCGGCATCACGGGCATCAGTCTTGGCCGAGCCCGGGTGCAGATCCGCGATCCGGCGCATGGCCAGTCCCGGCAGATACGCCACCTCAACACCGGCACATGACTGGGCCACGGCGACCGGAAGGGCACCGATCGTGGCCGGCTGATCGACGACAAGCAGCACGGGCCCATGGGTCTTCAAGAGTTCGTCGAGGATGGCTCGCAGGCGAGTCTCGTCGTTGGGCAGGGCCTTGTCGTAGACCGTCTCGCCGTTGCTGGTGAGGGCGACGGCGTGGTGATCGGACTTGCCGACGTCCAGGCCGATGTACACGGCCGGTGCTGGGGTGGTCATGGCGTTCCTCCTGGGCAGCTAGGCCATGGTCGTGCTGGCCAGCTCAGAGGTGATCACGCTCGGCATCCACGTTACAAAGGCCCTCCCGAAGAAGAGCTCCCGCCTCTATCAGCGATCCGTGATCACCAGACCGGTCCTCGGTGACAACACCCCCCGGATCATGAGTGCGACTGGGGGCAACGATCATGCCGAGGACCGGCTGGCCGGCACCTGCTCATCCTGATCGATCCAGGCGCCGCCGAAAAGGTAACGGGGGGAGGCCAGGTGCCCTCCCACGTGGTCCGCGAGGTCCTGGGCATGCTCGATCTCGAGGAGTCCATGCTGGACTCCGGCGCCGAGGCGCGCGAGGAGATCGTGGCCACCGGCGACGGCCAGGGCGGCACCTGCGACGAGCTCGCCGCCCAGCCCTCGGTGAGCCCGCATGCCGACGACGACGCCGTGTGCCGCGCCTGTCTGGAGCAGGGCACCCATCCGGTGGCCCTGCGCCGCTGCCTGACCTGCGGCGAGATCGGCTGCTGCGACTCCTCGGTCGGCCAGCACGCGAACGCGCACTTCCGCGCCACCGGCCACCCCGTGATGCAGTCGGCCGAGCCCGGCGAGACCTGGCGCTGGTGCTACGTGCACAGCACCACCGCCTGAACCGATCCCGACGCATCCGGCGCTCGTCGGAGCCTCCTCCGTCGTCCTGGAACCCCGTCCTGCCCGAGCACTGGAGCCGCCATGTCCACCCCGCCCCCGTCCCAGCCCACGACCTCCGAGCCGGACCGGCCCGTCGAGCCGCAGCCGGCGATCCTGCTCGTCTCGGCCCTTCACGGCGAGGTGCTGACCCGGCAGTTCCGCCGCTACGCCCACGAGTACGACGTCCGCGCGGTGGACTCCCAGCCTGCGCTGAGCGCGGACCTGGAGGAGCTCGAGGCCCAGGGCTCGCCCGTGGCGCTTCTTGTCCTGGACACCTCCCCCGAGACCGAGGACCAGGACTGGTCGCAGACCTTCGCGTCGCTGAAGTCCGTGCGCACGGCCGTGCCCACGGCGCGGCGGATCGCGGTCACCGCCTGGTCCAGCTTCATGCCCCACGTGCAGCTGCTGCGGCACAAGGTGGCCATGGGCGTCGTCGATGCCCACCTGCTGCTGCCGCGCGGGCAGCGCGACGAGGAGTTCCACTCGGCGATCGTCGACCTCCTCAACGACTGGGTCGCCACGACCGGCAGGCCGCAGGTGGAGACCTTCTCGATCGTGGCCCCGCCGGGGCACCCGATCGCCCGGCAGCTGCAGGACCACCTGTATCGGATGGGCACTCCGCACGGGATGCACTCCCCGGATTCCGAGACCGGACGGCGGATCCTGGCCAAGACGGAGGAGGAGATCCGCTGGCCCATGATCAGCGCCTCGGGCCTGCCAGCCGAGCACTGCCCTTCGGCCCGCCACCTCGCCCGGAGGCACTCGGCGAATCACGCCCTCACGGTCGAGCAGCTGCCCGATGAGCTCGATGTCATCATCGTGGGCGCGGGACCCGCCGGGCTCGCAGCGGCCGTCTATGCGGCCAGCGGGGGACTGAGCACGCTCGTGCTCGAATCCGACGCCGTCGGCGGCCAGGCCGGCACGAGCTCGATGATCCGCAACTACCTGGGCTTCCCGCGCGGCATCTCGGGCATGCGCCTGACGTCGCGGGCGCGCACCCAGGCGCTGCGCTTCGGCGCCGTGATCCGCACCGGCTGGCCGGTCGAGCGCCTGGAGCCCGGGATCGACGGAGACCTGCACACCGTGCACACCGAATCCGAGGCCCTGCGCGCACGCACCGTCCTGATCGCCAGCGGGGTCAGCTACCGCCGGCTCGGCGTCGACTCCCTCGAGCAGCTGGTCGGCCACGGCGTCCACTACGGCGCCGCGATGGCCTCGGCCCCGGAGATGGAGGGCCAGGACGTCGTGGTGGTCGGCGGAGGGAACAGCGCCGGGCAGGCCGCAGTGCACCTGGCACGATTCGCCCGCTCCGTCACGATCGTCGTGCGCAGGCCCGGGCTCGGAGAGACCATGTCGCAGTATCTGATCACCGAGATCGAGGCGAACCCCCGGATCGAGGTCCAGGGCGGAACCCGAGTGGTCGACGGCGGCGCCGAGGAGGGAGAGCTGTCCTGGGTCGAGCTCGAGGAGATCGCCACCGGGCAGCGCCGGCACCAGGAGGTCGGCGGGCTCGTCCTCCTGCTGGGGGCGGCCCCGCACTGCGACTGGCTTCCCGCGGCCGTGTGCCGGGACGAGCGGGGCTTCGTGCTCACCGGCAGGGACGTCCCGGCCGACCACTGGCTGCAGGACGTCCCGCCGGCGCAGCTGTCCACCGCGGTGCCCGGCGTGCTGTGCGCCGGAGACGTCCGCGCGGGGTCCATGAAGCGGGTGGCCTCGGCCACCGGCGAGGGAGCTGCGGCAGTGTCGCTGATCCACGAGCACCTCTCGGCCCTGCCCGAGCGGCGCTGAGAAGACCCCGGGAAACGTTGAGCGGCCCCTCCATGGGCAGAAGGGGCCGCTCGTCGTTCCACCTCAGGGACCTGCTCCGCGCCGTCCTGCGAGGGGATCCAGTCCTCGCGCGGCTGTCCGGAGTCGAGGCGGTGGGGAGAGCACCGGTCCTCGACAAGTCCTTCAGGAGCGACACCGACACGGACTCCGCGCTGCGCCCTGGATCCGGAAGGTGGAACTTCCCGGGAGCGCGGCGAGGAGTTCCTCACCGAGTCGTCAGCCGCGTCTGGTCGTCACGGCTTTCGCTCACCACGAGTATCCGACGAGTCCATGCCTTCGCACTATGGACTTTGGTCCAGGTTCTCGGGATTTTCTGGCGGACCCCGGGATCCGAGCCGCCGGAGGGGACCCGATCAGTCGACGGCGTCGACCTCCAGGAAGGGCCCCTGGGGGCTGAAGCTGCGCCCCGTGAGCCGCTCGAACGCCTCGATGTAGCGGGCCCGCGTGGGCTCCACGACATCGGCCGGCAGCGCGGGCGCCAGCCCCTCGCCGTTCCAGCCGGAGGCCTCGCTGTGCAGCCAGTCGCGCACGTACTGCTTGTCGAACGACGGCTGCGAGCGCCCCGGCTGCCAGGTCTCGGCATCCCAGAACCGGGAGGAGTCCGGTGTCAGGACCTCATCCCCCAGAGTGATGGCCCCGCGGTAGGAGTCCAGGCCGAACTCGAGCTTGGTGTCGGCCAGGATGATCCCCCGCTCCCGCGCAATCGCCTCGGCGCGGGCGTAGATCTGCAGGCTCAGCTCGCGCAGCCGCTCCGAGACGGCCGTGCCCATGCCCTCGGACATCTCCTCGAAGGTGATGGGGAGGTCGTGCTCGCCGACCTCCGCCTTGCCCGTGGGCGTGAAGATGGGCTCCTCGAGCCGCGAGCCGTCCTCCAGCCCCTCGGGAAGGGCCACGCCGCAGATCTCGCCGTCGCGGCGGTAGTCCTTGAGCCCGGAGCCGGTCAGATAGCCGCGCACGATGCACTCGACCGGGAACATCGAGAGGTTCTTGCAGATCACCGCCCGTCCGCGGACCTCCTCCGGGACATCGGTGCTCCACAGGTGGTTGGGGACCTCGCTGAGCTGCTCGAACCACCACAGCGACAGCTGGGTCAGCACGACTCCCTTGTCCGGGATCTCGGTGGGCAGGACCTGGTCGAAGGCCGAGATGCGGTCGGTGGCCAGCACCAGCACGCTGCCCGCCCGGTACTCGGCGTCATCGCCGACGGACGCGCCCGTGGCCGCCATGTGCTCGTCCTCGGGGACGTAGAGCTCGCGGACCTTGCCGGAGTAGATGTGCCTCCAGCCCGGCAGCTCGGGCGGGGCGGGGTGGCCGGGGAACTCGGGATGCTCCGGTCGACGCTCGCCCTGGGCGGCGGCAGCTGCCGTCGGAAATGCAGGGGCCGGTGCCGCAGCCTCGTCCTCGGCCTGCGCGCGCGCCTGCGCTCGCAGGGCGCCCTCGGCGATGTCGGTGCGGTGCTGAGAGCCCTCCAGCCGGATCAGCTCCACGCCCTGATAGGCACGGGCCCGGGCCTGAGCCAGGTCATCGCCCAGGGCCACGACCGAGAGCACGCGGCCTCCCGAGCTGAGCACGGCCCCGTCCTGGGCGCCGGTGCCGTGCGCCGTGCCCGCATGGATGACCTCGACGCCCTCGAGCGCCTCCGCCTCCTCGATGCCGGTGATCGGATCGCCGGTGCGCACGGTGCCCGGGTAGCCGGCCGAGGCGACGACCACGTTGACCGAGCTGCGCGGGCTCCAGCGCAGCGGCAGGGGTCCGTCGTCGGGCGAGGCCTGTTCCTGGGCCAGCCGCCCCTGGGCCGCCGCCTTCAGCAGCTGGCCCAGCGGCGAGACGAGCCGCGCCAGCACGGATTGGGTCTCGGGGTCGCCGAAGCGCACGTTGAACTCGATGACCTTCAGGCCCTCGGAGGTCACGGCCAGGCCGCAGAACAGCACGCCGTTGAACGGGGTTCCGCGGCGGGCCATCTCCTCGAGCACCGGACGGGCCACGGTCGCCACGACCTCGTCGGCGAAGCCTGCCGGAAGCCACGGCAGCGGCGTGTAGGCGCCCATGCCTCCGGTGTTGGGGCCCTCGTCGCCGTCGAAGATGCGCTTGAAGTCCTGGGCGGGCGTCAGGGCCACGGCCTCGGTGCCGTCGCAGATCACGAACAGCGAGACCTCGGGGCCGTCCAGGAACTGCTCGATCACCACGGTCGAGCCCGCCTCGAGGCAGGCCAGCGCGTGGGCCGCGGCCGCCTGGCGGTCCTCCGTCACCACGACGCCCTTGCCCGCGGCCAGGCCGTCGTCCTTGACCACGTGCGGAGCGCCGAACGCGTCGAGGGCGTCCTGGACCTGCTGCTCGGTCGTGCAGGTCCGGGCCTGGGCCGTGGGCACCCCGGCCTTGTCCATGACCTCCTTGGCGAAGGCCTTGGAGCCCTCGAGCCGTGCGGCCTCGGCCGACGGCCCGAACACGTCGATGCCCTCGGCGCGCAGGGCGTCGGCCACTCCCACCACGAGCGGGGCCTCCGGGCCGACGACTACCAGGTCCGCGCCGATCGTCCGCGTCAGGGCGAGGACCGCAGCCGGATCCTGGGGGTCGACCGGATGGACCGGCACCTCCCGGGAGATCCCGGCGTTGCCGGGGGCTGCGTGCACCTCCCTCACGGCCGGATCTCGCAGGAGGGTGCGGACGATGGCGTGCTCTCGACCGCCTGAGCCGATGACCAGAATCTTCACGGGGCCAGCCTAGTGCCCACCCGGGACCGGGTGCGCGGGCCCGCCCATGCCCGATACTGGGGCCATGACGATGCAGAATCCGAGTCCCGACGAGACCTTCGCCGCCTCCTCCGCCGTGGAGATCGCCCGCCTGCGGCGCAGCGGCTTCGTGGAGACCCGCCACATCGGCTCCGCAGTGGTGACCGGCCCGGACGGCTCCCAGCTGATCAGCCTGGGCGATGTCGACACGCCGATCTTCCCCCGCTCCACTCTCAAGCCGTTCCAGACGATCGCCGCCATGAACTCCGGGGCGATTCTCAGCCTGGGCCAGATCGCGATCGCCTCCGGCTCCCACCGCGCCGACGACGACCAGGTTGCCGCCGTGCGCTCCATCCTGGAGGAGGCCGGCGTGGCGGAGACGGCCCTGCAGTGCCCGGCCGTGGGGCGCCACCGCCCGGAGGAGCAGGACTCGCGCCTGTTCTACAACTGCTCGGGCAAGCACGCGGCCTTCCTGGCGGCATGCGCGGTCAACGACTGGGATCCGCAGACCTATCTGGATCCGCAGCACCCGCTGCAGCAGGAGGTGCTGCGCGTGATCGCCGAGGTCACCGGCGAGCAGCCCTCCCTCGTGGGGGTCGACGGCTGCGGGGCTCCCCTGGCCGCGATCTCGCTGAGCGGACTCGGCAGGGCGTACGCCTCCCTGGGCGCCGCCGCGCGCAACATCCGCGCAGAGGCCCGCATGGCCACAGTCGCCACCGCCATGCTCGACTACCCCGAGTTCGTCGAGGGCCCCGGCCGGTCGAACACCGTGATCATGGAGCAGCTCGACGTCATCGCCAAGCTCGGCGCCGAGGGCGTGCTGGGGCTGGGCACCACCGACGGCTACTCGGTGGCCGTCAAGACCCTCGACGGCTCCGGGCGCATCAACGCGCTCGTGGGCCTGAACCTGCTGATCGCCGTCGGGGCGATCGACCCCGAGCGGGCCCGACCCGTGATCGAGGACGCCACCCCGTCCATCACGGGCGCCGAGGCGGTCGTGGGCGGATTCGAGCTGGCCCCCGCCGTCGTCGACGTCCTGCGCGAGCACGGGCAGGAGCCGGTCGAGCCGGCCGGAGACCGGAGGCGCGGCTGATGGCCCGGCGACGAATCGATCCCGCCGACGGCACCCTGGCCGTGGCCGCCTGGCGACGCGACGACGAGCCCCCGCGCAGCACGATCGCCACGGCCGTGCGCTTCACCCTCGAGGAGCTCGCCGAGCGCGCGCCGGGCAACTCGGTGGAGGTGCGCGTTCCGCCCCTGGGCGTGACCCAGTGCATCGAGGGCCCGCGCCACACCCGCGGCACCCCGCCGAACGTGGTCGAGACCGACGCCCGGACGTGGCTCGAGCTGGCCACCGGGCGCCTGAGCTGGGCCGATGCCGTGGCCGATCGCCGAGTGGCGGCCTCCGGGACCCGCACCGATCTCTCGGGCGTCCTGCCGCTGCTCGGGGCCTGAGACGCACGCCTCCCAGCGCGAGGCCTCCGGCGGGATCGCTCGGCCTCCGCGGCCGTTATCCTGAGACCCATGCCCTCCGAAGACTCCCCGACCACCCCGCTCCGCGGCTCCACGGCTCCCGTCGAGGACCAGGAGCAGCTCACGACCCTCAGCCTCCGCCGGGCGCCCAGGGTCTCCGTGTTCCTGGGCACCGGCGCAGCGATCGGCCTGATCGCGGGCATCGTCATCGGCGTGCTGGGATCGGGCAACGTGGAGTTCACGACCACCCAGGTCATCGGCTACATGGCGGTGATCTTCGCACTCCTCGGCATGGCCCTGGGAGCGGTGGCCTACGTGGTCGCCGACCGCATCTCGGTGCGACGAGCCCGGGAGGTGCAGGCTCGCCTGGAGTCCCCCACCGCCGCCCCGAACGACCGATCCGCCGACGTGGGAGACTGAACCCGTGCTGCGACCTGATGGACGACTGACCCACGAGACCTTCGACGACGACAGGGCTCCGCAGGACGAATGCGGGGTCTTCGGCGTCTGGGCCCCCGGCGAGGACGTCGCCAAGCTGACGTACTTCGGCCTGTACGCGATCCAGCACCGCGGCCAGGAGTCCGCGGGGATCGCGACCTCCAACGGCGAGCGCATCAGCGTCTACAAGGACATGGGGCTCGTCTCCCAGGTCTTCGACGAGACGACGCTGAACACCCTGATCGGGCACATGGCCGTCGGGCACTGCCGCTACTCGACCACCGGCGGCTCGACCTGGACCAACGCCCAGCCCACCCTGGGCGCCACGCCCCACGGCACGGTCGCCCTGGCCCACAACGGCAACCTCACGAACTCCGCGGAGCTCTACGACAAGCTCATCGACAAGTCGGGCTTCCCCTCGCGAGGCGAGATGGCCCGGGGCAACACCACGGACACCGCCCTGGTGACCTCGCTGCTGGCCGAGCACCCGCACGACTCCCTCGAGGAGGCCGCGCTGGCGCTGCTGCCGCAGCTCGTGGGCTCCTTCTGCCTGAGCTTCATGGACGAGCACACCCTCTACGCCGCGCGCGACCCGCAGGGCATCCGCCCGCTGGTGCTGGGCCGCCTGGAGCGCGGCTGGGTCGTGGCCTCGGAGACCTCCGCCCTGGACATCGTGGGCGCCTCGTTCGTGCGGGAGGTCGAGCCCGGCGAGTTCATCGCGATCGACGAGGACGGCCTGCGCTCGCACCGCTTCGCCGAGGCCCGCCGGGCCGCCTGCGTCTTCGAGTACGTGTACCTGGCCCGCCCGGACACCGCGATCCACGGCCGCTCGGTCTACGAGTCCCGCGTGGACATGGGCCGAGCCCTGGCCCGCGAGCACCCCGTCGAGGCCGATCTGGTCATGCCCACCCCCGAGTCCGGGACACCGGCGGCGATCGGCTACGCCGAGGCCTCCGGGATCCCGTTCGGCAACGGCCTGGTCAAGAACTCGTACGTCGGCCGCACGTTCATCCAGCCCTCGGACACGATCCGCCAGCTCGGCATCCGCCTCAAGCTCAACCCGCTGAAGTCCGTGGTCGCGGGCAAGCGGCTGATCGTGGTCGACGACTCCATCGTGCGCGGCAACACCCAGCGCGCGCTGGTGCGCATGCTGCGCGAGGCCGGCGCGGCCGAGATCCACGTGCGCATCTCCTCGCCGCCCATCAAGTGGCCCTGCTTCTACGGCATCGACTTCGCCAATCGCGCGGAGCTGATCGCCAACGGGCTGGCCGTCGATGACATCCGCGCCTCCCTGGGCGCCGACTCCCTGGGCTACATCTCCGAGGACGGCATGATCGAGGCCACCCGGCAGGAGCCCTCCGAGCTGTGCACGGCGTGCTTCTCCGGGCGCTATCCCACCGAGCTGCCCGCAGCCGATGCTCTCGGCAAGTCCGTCGTGGAGGCTCGTCGCGCCCCCTCGGCGCCCCACGGCCGGACTGAGTCCGCAGCCGCCGCGAGCGAGGAGAAGACCGTCGAGGCCTCGGGCGAGCGCATCCGGCTGGCCGACGACGCCGAGCCCTCCTCCGAGGTCGGCTCGTGCGATCCAGGACCCGACTCCGAGCTCGAGGACCTGGTCCTGGAGCAGGACACCCGCACCTCCCACGAGCACAGCTCGTCCCAGCGCTGAGCGCGGCCGTCGGCCCCGCATCGCACACCTCACGACCACCACGCCACCCCAGGAGCATCGTGACCGATCAGAAGAGCACAGACGCGGCCCAGAGCATCACCTACTCCTCGGCCGGCGTCGACGTCGAGGCCGGTGACCGCGCGGTCGAGCTGATGCGCGCCGCCGTCAAGGACACCCACTCGCCCCAGGTCGTCGGCGGGTTCGGCGGCTTCGCCGGGCTGTGGGACGCCTCGGCGCTGACCGGCTACCGCAAGCCGTACCTGGCCTCGTCGACCGACGGCGTGGGCACCAAGGTCGCGATCGCCCAGGCCCTGGACATCCACGACACCATCGGCTGGGACCTGGTGGGCATGGTCGTCGACGACATCGTGGTGGTCGGCGCCGAGCCGCTGTTCATGACCGACTACATCGCCACGGGCAAGGTGGTGCCGGAGCGCATCGCCGATATCGTGCGCGGCATCGCCGCCGCCTGCTCCGCGGCCGGTGCCGCCCTGGTGGGCGGCGAGACCGCCGAGCACCCGGGCCTGCTGCGCCCGGACGAGTACGACGTCGCCGGCGCCACGACCGGCGTGGTCGAGGCCGACGAGCTGCTCGGACCGCACCGCGTGCGCTCGGGCGACGTCCTGATCGCCATGGGCTCCTCGGGCATCCACTCGAACGGCTACTCTCTGGTCCGCCGCGTCCTGGACGTGGCCGGCTGGTCGCTCGAGCGCGAGGTCGAGGAGTTCGGGCGCACCCTGGGCGAGGAGCTGCTCGAGCCCACCCGCGTCTACGCGGCCGACGTCCTGGATCTGGCCCGTTCCTTCCCCGTCAACGGCCCTGACGGCACGACCGGCTCGGGTGTGCGCGGGTTCACCCACGTGACCGGCGGAGGACTGGCCGCCAACCTGGCCCGCGTGCTGCCGCAGGGCACCGTGGCCGTGGTCGATCGCGGGACCTGGTCGGTTCCGCCGGTCTTCCAGCTGATCGGCACCCTGGGCAGCGTCCCGCAGCCCGATCTGGAGCGCACGCTGAACCTGGGCGTGGGCATGATCGCGGTCGTCGATCCGTCCGCGGCCGACTCCGCCCTGGCCCGCCTGCACTCCCGCGGCATGGACGCCTGGATCATGGGCCAGGTCGAGGACCTGCCGGCCGACGGCCTGGGCGGAGGACCGGACTGGGTGCAGGGAGCCAAGGGCGTCGACGGCGGCGCAGTGCACCTGGTCGGCGACTACGCCGGCTGAGCGATCGAGCCCCGCGAGGAGTCGCTCGTGCAGGCCTTCGCGTGCTGAAGCCCTGCACTTGCGACTCCCCGCGGTTGCGCCGGGCCCCTCACGGCCCGCAGTCTCCTGGCCCCGTGATCAGCAGGGATGCGAAGAGCCCCCCACCGTTCGGTGGGGGGCTCTTCGAGTGCCGGTCGCACCGGCTGACCCCTTCAGGAGAGGGGAGGCTCAGCGGCGACGATCGTCGTACTCGTAGCTGTCCTGATCCTCGGAGTGCGAGTCGACCGCGCTGTGCTGGTCGTCCTCGAACGCCGGGCGCCGACTCTCGGTCGGCCCCGACTGCCGCAGCTCGCGCTGCAGTGCGGTGAGGTCGGTGTCGGGGGTGAAGTACTTCATCTCCCGAGCCTGTCGCGTTGCCTTCGCCTTTTGACGGCCGCGCCCCATGAGCGTGACCCCCTCTGTCTCTCGGTTCCGGTCGGCAGCCAGTCGACACACAGTGCTGCCCCGGTGATGTGCGTATGAATCGTGGCCCCAGGGTACACGTTCGAACGCTCCTGGATCGACCCGACCCCACCTGGCAGAGACCTGGCAGTCGCCCCTCCGCGGGAGGAAGGGGCGACCGCCGGGCGGCTGCGGCGCCTGACGATCAGTCGCGCTCGGCGGTGACGACCAGTCCGTCGCTGTCTATGCCCGGATCGACATCCACGCGGACGGTGTCGCCGTCGACGATGTCGCCGGCGAGCAGACCGCGGGCCAGCCGATCGCCGATCTGCTGCTGCACCAGGCGGCGCAGCGGCCGGGCACCGAATGCCGGGTCGAACCCGGCCAGCCCCAGCCACTCGCTGGCCGCCGGGGTCACCTCCAGGCGCAAGCGGCGCGGCTCGAGGCGACGCGCCAGCTCGCGCACCTGGATCTCGACGATGCGCGAGAGGTCCTCGGTGCTCAGCGGATCGAACATGATCGTCTCGTCGAGCCGGTTCAGGAACTCCGGCTTGAACGAGGCATTGACCACGCTCATCACGGCCTCCCGCTTGGCGGTCTCGTCGAGCTCGGGATCCACCAGGAACTGGCTGCCCAGGTTCGAGGTCAGGATCAGGATCGTGTTGCGGAAGTCCACGGTCCGGCCCTGTCCGTCGGTCAGGCGGCCGTCGTCGAGCACCTGCAGGAGGATGTCGAAGACCTCGGGGTGGGCCTTCTCGACCTCGTCGAGCAGCACGACCGAATAGGGCCGGCGCCGCACCGACTCGGTGAGCTGACCGCCCTCCTCGTAGCCCACGTATCCCGGAGGGGCCCCGACGAGACGGGCGACGGAGTGCTTCTCCGAGTACTCCGACATGTCGATGCGCACCAGGGCGCGCTCGTCGTCGAACTGGAACTCGGCCAGCGCCTTGGCCAGCTCGGTCTTGCCCACGCCCGTGGGGCCGAGGAACAGGAAGGAGCCGATCGGGCGGTCGGGGTCGGAGACGCCGGCGCGCGAGCGCCGCACGGCGTCGGCGACCGCCTTCACGGCCTTCTTCTGGCCGATCAGGCGCCGACCCAGGATGGACTCCATCTCGAGCAGCTTCTCCGCCTCGCCCTGCAGCATCTTCCCGGCGGGGATGCCCGTCCAGGCGGAGACCACCTCGGCGATGTCATCGGCGGTGACCTCCTCCGAGACCATGAGCTCGCGATCGGCAGCGGCGTCCTCCTGCTCCTGTGCGCGCTCCAGCTCTTTCTGCAGAGCCGGGATCTCGCCGTAGAGCAGGCGCGAGGCCTCCCCCAGATCGCCGCCGCGCTGGGCGCGCTCGGCCTGCGAGCGCAGCTCATCGATCTGCGCCTTGAGATCGCCCACGCGGTTCAGCCCGGCCTTCTCCTGCTCCCACCGGGAGTTCAGGACATCCAGCTCGGCCTGCTTGTCCGCCTTGTCCTTGCGCAGTGCGGCCAGCCGCTCGACCGAAGCGGGGTCGGTCTCCCCTTCCAGGGCCAGCTCCTCCATGGTCAGGCGGTCCACCTGGCGGCGCAGCTGGTCGATCTCCTCCGGAGCGGAGTCGATCTCCATGCGCAGCCGGGAGGCAGCCTCATCGATCAGGTCGATGGCCTTGTCCGGAAGCTGGCGCTGCGGGATGTACCGGTTGGACAGGCTCGCAGCCGCCACCAGGGCGCTGTCGGCGATCTGGACCTTGTGATGCGCCTCGTAGCGCTCCTTGAGCCCGCGCAGGATCGCGACGGTGTCCTCCACCGACGGCTCCCCCACGAAGACCTGCTGGAAGCGGCGCTCCAGCGCGGCGTCCTTCTCGATGTTCTCGCGGTACTCGTCCAGCGTGGTGGCACCGATCAGGCGCAGCTCGCCGCGGGCGAGCATGGGCTTGAGCATGTTGCCCGCATCCATGGCGCCCTCGGAGCCGCCGCCGGCGCCCACGATGGTGTGGATCTCATCGATGAAGGTGACGATCTGCCCCTCGGAGGCCTTGATCTCATCCAGGACGGCCTTGAAGCGCTCCTCGAACTCGCCGCGGTACTTGGCGCCGGCGATCATGGCACCGATGTCCAGGGCGATCAGGGTCTTGCCGCGCAGCGACTCGGGGACGTCCCCGGCCACCATGCGCTGAGCCAGACCCTCGACGACCGAGGTCTTGCCCACGCCGGGCTCGCCGATCAGCACGGGGTTGTTCTTGGTGCGCCGCGACAGCACCTGGATGACGCGGCGGATCTCGCCGTCGCGCCCGATCACCGGATCGAGCTTGCCCTCGCGGGCGATCGCGGTCAGGTCGGTGCCGTACTTCTCGAGCGCCTGGAAGGTCTGCTCGGGATCCGGCGAGGTCACGCGACGGTCACCGCGCACCTTGGGGATCGTCTCCCGGATGACCGCGGGCGAGGCGCCGGCCGAGGCCAGCAGCTCGGCCGCAGCGCCCTCGCCCTCGGCGATGCCGTAGAGCAGGTGCTCGGTCGAGACGTACTCGTCCCCGAGCTCGCGGGCGAAGGCCTCGGCCGCCTTGACCGCCTGCAGGGCGGCGCGGTTGAACTGGGCCTGGTTGGCAGTGTCGCCAGAGACCGAAGGCAGCGCGCCGAGCTTGGCGGTGACCGCCGCGGCCAGTGCGGCGACGTCCGTGCCTGCGGCCTCCAGGATGGCGACGGCGACGCCGTCGCGCTGCTGGAGCAGCGCGTCCAGCAGGTGCAGAGGCTCGATCTGCGGGTGGCCTCCGGTCGAGGCCGCAGCGGCCGCCGCCGAGACGGCCTCCTGCGAGCGAGTGGTCAGCTGAGTGTCCACAGGTTCCTCCTTGTTCCGGCGCTGCCGCCCGCTGCACTCCTGCGGACCTCGACGCCTCTTGTCTTGTCTTGACTTGAGTCTACTCCACTCAAGTTTATTGCGCCATACACCATGGGCACGGGCTTGCGTCACCGGAGTGATGCTCGACACCTCTCCCCGCTATCTTCTCTACCATCGGGGCATGACCTCCACCTACCGGATGTACCAGCAGTTCGCCGCCCGCCCCCTGGGGAAGCGGGCGTTCTCCCTGGCCTACATGCTCAAGGCCCCCTACTTCGCCTCCGTGCGCCCGCAGGTCCTCGAGATGGCCCCGCACCGCGCCGTGGTGCAGATCCGCAAGCGGCGGGCAGTGCAGAACCACATCGGCACCGTCCACGCCCTGGCCGTCGGCAATGGACTCGAGGCGGCCATGGGCCTGCTGGCCGAGGCCACGCTGCCGGAGGGCACGCGCTGGATCCCCAAGGGCATCCGGCTCGACTACGTGGCCAAGGTCCCCGGCGACGTCCGATGCCTGGCCGAGACCGACCCGGCGGACTGGGAGCAGCCCCTCCCCTGCGAGGTGCCCGTGCGCGTGACGGCCCACCTGCGCGACGGCACCGAGGTGGTGCGCGGCGTCATCCCCCTGTGGCTCTCGGAGGCCAGGCGCTGAATGCCCTGCAGGGCCGCCGCCGGACTGGATAGTGTGGCCCCGCTGCCCCGACGCGCTCCGCAGCGGCGCAGTCCCGACCCGAAAGGCTCCGCGATGACCACCTCCGAGACCGCGCTCCGCGTCCGCCCGGCAAGCGCCGAGGACCTCGAGACGATCGCCGGAGTGATGGCACTGGCCTTCACCGACGATCCGTGGGCCCGCGCCCATGCGGCGCCGGGCGAGGACCTCACCAAGCGGCTCGAGGCCCACTACCGCCTGCTGCTCGAGCAGGTCTGGCTGCCCCATGCCGCGGTGGACGTCGCGGAGCTGCACGGCGTTCAGGGTCCCCAGATCCTGGGTGCGGCCATCTGGGACCGCCCCGAGTCGAAGGCCCACGAGGACCCAGCGGCCCGGGAGGCCGAGCGCCGCGCCGGCGAGATCCTGGGGACGGACCCGCAGAAGCAGCAGCAGGACAGCCGCACCTACGACCGCCTGCACCCCCAGGAGCCGCACTGGCGCCTGTCCTACCTCACGGTGGCTCCGGCCGCGCAGGGCCGTCGCGTGGGCTCGACCCTGCTGGAGCACGGCCTGACCCGCGCCGAGGGCCTGCCCGTGGGTCTCGAGTCGACCACCCCGGGCAGCCGTCGGCTCTACGAGCGCAGCGGCTTCGAGCTCGTGGAGCTGATCACCGACTCCGCCGGGGTGGAGCAGGCGGTCATGCGCCGCGGCTGATCCGCAGGGCGGTGCGTGCGTAGCCGATCCCGTTGAGCACGTGCAGCACGGCGCCGACCTGCACGCACACCGAGCCCAGGGCGGTGAGCCAGGACCAGTCGAAGGCCGGCCCTGCCAGCACCGCGATCACGCCCAGCATGGTCAGGGCCGTGCGCAGCTTGCCCGCCCAGGTGACCGCCATGCCCTCGCGCAGGCGCAGCCGGACCAGCATGACCAGAAGCGCCACATCGACCGCGGCGATCACCAGGATCGCCCACAGCGGCAGCATGCCCTCGACCGTCAGCGCGATGATCACCAGGCCCAGGCCGATCCGGTCGGCGATCGGATCCAGCTTGGCGCCGAACTCGCTGAACTGGTCCAGCAGTCGCGCCAGGAAGCCGTCGACCCAGTCGGTCAGCGAGAAGATCGCCACCAGCACCAGCGGCATCCAGGGCCGCTCCTGGATCTGCAGGATCGCGATGACCGCCGGGATGATCAGCAGGAAGCGCAGCGCGGTGAAGGCATTGGGGACCGTGACCACGCCGCTGTCCGCGTGCGACGACTGCGCGGCACGCCCCTGTCCCGCGGGCTCATCGCCTCGCAGGGACGGCGGCAGGAGTCCGTCGCGCAGAGCGGTCAGGGCCTTGTTCATGGTGCGGATCCGTTGTTCGGCGGGAGGGGTGCAGGCGCGGTCACCGGAAGGAGTCGAGCCACTGCTCGCGCAGGCGGTCCTCGTCCTCGGGCTCAGGGATGAGGGGCACGCCGCGGCTCAGCAGGCGGGTGCGGCGGACGTCGAGGGCCGCGGCCAGCAGGCTCGCGGCGGCCGCCGCGAACATCAGCACGCCCACGGTGTTGGCGAAGCCCGAGCTCAGCCCGGCGGTGGCGCCGGGGAAGACCGCCAGGAAGATCGAGGCGGGCTCGCCGTTGACCAGGTCCGGCAGCAGCGCCCCCAGCACCACGGCCAGGGCCCAGGCGACGATCATGAGCCAGCAGGTCAGGGGCCGGGCTCGGCGCTGGACGTAGCGGCGGGCATCGGCGAGCACCATGCCCGCGGCGATCCACAGCAGGAGCGCCAACGGGGCGCCCAGGGCCCCGAGCCAGATCGGCCAGCGCTGCCCGGGCCCGCCGACGGGCACGGAGGACAGCGCGAGCCAGGCGGCCAGCAGCAGCGGCATCACCGGAGCCAGCAGGGGCACCGTCCGGGCGACGGCTCCGCGGCGTCGGGGGTCATCCAGCGGGGCGCTCATGGCTCCATCCTAGAAGCGCTCTCCGACGCTCCCGCCCACCGCCCCCGGGGTCGGGCAGCGCACCCGACGGCGGAGGAGCTGCTGGCCGCGTGATAATCTCCGAAAGGGTCGGCGTCGACGAGGACCCGTGCTGCAGGAGGTGCGCCATGGCTGATCGCCCCGCGATCCCCCACCCTCACGACCATGCCTGCGCGCAGACCCGCAGCGCCCATGCCGCCCCCGACGGCGCCGCCGCAGAGGCCTCCGGCCACAGCCACGGCCATGCGCACGGAGGCGGGCACTCCCACGACCATGCAGCGGGTGCGGGCCGTCGCCGCCTGGCCATCGCCTTCGCCATCACGTCGAGCATCCTGATCGCCGAGGTCATCGGGGCGGTGATCACCGGCTCCCTGGCCCTGCTCGTGGATGCCGCCCACATGCTCGTCGACGCCGGCGGTCTGCTGCTGGCCCTGCTCGCCGCCTCGCTGGCGGCCAGGCCGAGCTCGTCGCACCGGACGTGGGGATGGCTGCGCACCGAGATCCTGGCCGCGGGCATGCAGGCCGCCGTCCTGCTCGTGGTCGGCCTCTACGCGATCGTCGAGGGCGTCCGGCGGCTGCTGGATCCTCCGCCGGCCGCGGACACGGATGTGGTGCTGCTCGCCGTGATCGGCGCCGTGGGCCTGGCTGCCAATATCGCCTCGCTGCTGGTGCTGGCGGGCGGGCGCGGGGATTCGATGAACATGCGCGCGGCCTTCCTGGAGGTGCTCAACGACGCCCTGGGCTCCGTCGCCGTGATCGCGGCGGCCGCCGTCATCCACTTCACCGGCTGGACCGGCGCCGATGCCCTGGCCGGCCTGCTGATCTCGCTGCTGATCCTGCCCCGGGCGCTCATGCTGCTGCGCGAGTCCGGCTCCGTGCTGCTCGAATCCGCCCCCCGCGGTCTGGATGTGACCGAGGTCCGCGAGCACCTGGAGACCGTCCCGCATGTGGCGGCGATCCACGATCTGCACGCCTCCGTGGTGGCCACCGGGGTGCCCGTGCTCACCGCGCACGTGGTGGTGGACGACGACTGCTTCCACAACGGCTCCCTGCCCGCCGTCCTGGACGCGCTGCAGCTGTGCGCGGTGGAGCACTTCCCCGTGGCCGTGGAGCACACCACCTTCCAGCTCGAGCCCGCATCGCACCGCCGCCACGAGGCTCTGGGCCCCGCCCACGACTGAGGCTGCGCCGCCCCTCGGCGTCACCTGTTCCCATCTGCAAACCGGAGGGCTACCCTGGATGGCGTGCCCCCGACGCCGAAGGAGGCAGATCATGGCACGCCGTCTCTTCTCCGAGCTCTCGCCGACGACCTATCAGATCGCCCTCGCCCGCCGCCGGATGCAGCGCAGGATCGCCGACGGCCTCCGGCGCAGCAGCTTCGCGCGGCAGGCGTCGCAGGAGTCGCTGCCGGTCAAGGTCTACACCCACAACTCGCTGATCCGCCGCCGCCTGGGCAATGCGCAGCCCGAGCTGCAGGAGGGCAAGGCCGTCTCCCTCGGTCTGGCCGCACCGCACGTGGACGGGATCCTGATCCGCCCCGGGGAGACCTTCTCCTTCTGGCGGCTGGTGGGAGAGCCCAGCGCCCGACGCGGCTTCCAGCCCGGGGTGGTGATCTTCGACGACCACGCGGAGACCGGTGTGGGAGGCGGGCTGTGCCAGTTCACCAACCTCCTGCACTGGATGGCGCTGCATTCGCCGCTGAGCATCGTGGAGCACCACCACCACTCCGGCCTGGATCTCTTCCCCGACTTCAAGCGACAGATCCCGTTCGGCACCGGCACCTCCATCGTGTGGAACTTCCTGGACTACCGCCTGCGCAACGACACCGGCCTCACCTTCCAGTTCCGGGTCCGCACGGATGACGAGCACCTGCGCGGCGAGCTGCGCGCCGATGCTCCCCTGGACCAGAAGTTCCATGTCCGCGAGGAGGACGGGTGGTTCTACGAGGCGCTGGACCCGCAGACCGGGAAGCTGCAGGTGCGCCGGCACAACATCGTCAGCCGGAGCACCAGGGACAAGCGCACGGGCAACATCGTGGCGAGCGAGACCCTGCTCGAGAACGACGCCCTGGTGGTCTACGACCGCGACCGGATCACCGAGCCCATCCGCCCGCTGTCGGAATCCGAGTCCGCCCAGCGCCGATAGGCTGGTGCGCATGTCCTCTCGCACCTTCCCCCAGGCCGTCCTGTTCGACCACGACGGCACCTTGATGGACACCGAGCCCCTCTGGGACCTGGCCAAGCGGCGGCTGGCCGCTGAGCACGGCGGCACGTGGACCGCCCAGGACACCGACGACGTCATGGGCCGGTCGATCGGGCTGACGCTGCAGCGGCTGCGCGAGCGCGGCGTGGAGCTCGAGGACCGGGCCATGGGCGAGCGCCTGGTGCTGCTGTCCCGCGAGCTGCTGCGCGAGCAGGACCCGGAGCTCATCCCGGGTGTCGAGGCGCTGCTCGAGGAGGTGGCCGCTGCCGGCATCCCGGCCGGGATCGTCACGAACGCCACCACCGAGATCGCCGAGCACACGGCCACCAAGGGGCCCGAGAACATGTTCGACGTCATCATCGGCGACCGCGAGCTCGCCCAGGGCATCGCCGCCAAGCCGTCCCCGGAGGGCTACCTGGAGGCCGCTCGCCGCCTGCGGGTGGACCCGGCGCAGTGCATCGCGATCGAGGACTCCCCCTCCGGTGTGGAGGCCGCCCAGGCCGCGGGCATGACCGTGGTCGTCGTCCCCGGGGCCCTGCCCGTGGACCCGCAGCGGGGAACCGTCCATCTGACCGATCACCGCCAGCTCTCCCTGGCCCTGCTCGAGTGGCTGGATCCCCAGCACCGCTCGTGGCCCAAGGCCGTCCTGCTCGATCACGACGGCACCCTGGTGGACACGGAGCCCGAGTGGGCCATCGCCAAGCGCACCGTGGCCCGCTCGTTCGGCCAGGAGTGGACCGAGGAGGACGACATGGCCACCCTGGGCCGCACCGTCCAGGAGTCGGCGCAGCTGATGCTCGATCGCGGAGCGCAAGGAGAGCTGCAGGAGGTCACCGACCGCATCGGCGCCGAGGTGGCGGCGGCGACCGCCGAGCACGTCCCCTTCCTGCCCGCACGCCCGCAGCTGCTCGACGAGCTCGCCGAGGCCGCGATCCCCGCAGCGATCGTGACCAATGCGCTGGCCGCGGTCATCGCGGGCACCGCGGCCGCAGCCCCGCACGCGATCCGCGCGGCGGTCTCGCGCGAGGACGTGGAGCACGCCAAGCCGCACCCGGAGCCCTATCTGACGGCCGCCGAGCGGCTCATGACGGCCCCCGAGGACTGCATCGCCGTGGAGGACTCGATCGCCGGCGCCCAGTCGGCCACTGCCGCCGGCATGCCGGTGGTGATCGTCCCCGGTGAGCGAGAGGTCCCCACCGAGCCGGGCTTCGTGCCCGTGGCCCGGCACGAGGACGTGACCCTCGAGCTGCTTCGCTCGATCGGCCCGCTGGTGCCCGAACTGCCCCGCTGTGACATGACGGCAGATCTGCAGGGGGATCCGTCCGAGGCCTCCGCTCGGGCAGATGCCGCCGATCGCTCCCGCGCCGAGCTCGAGCGGGCCACCCGACGCCCCGCCAGCCAGGTGCTGCGCCTGAACCGCGGCTGATCCCCCGAGCCTGCGGGCACAGAAGAAGCCCGGGACCTCCTCACGGAGATCCCGGGCTTCCGGCCTATCCGGGTCCGGTCGTCCTGGGAGGACGGGGCCCGGAGGCGGGAGGCGGGACCGCGCAGGCTCGGCCGCATCGGCCGAGCCTGCCCGGCGCCTCACGGCGAGGGACTCAGCCGCGCGGCGAGCCGCCGGCGCGGCGGTCACGACGACGAGCCGCTGCCAGATCGGAAGAGCACACGTCTGAACTCCAGTCACTTAGG
>ENA-OOKA01000080-OOKA01000080.1-human-skin-metagenome-genome-assembly--contig:-NODE-80-length-33591-cov-6.947877_pt1 | contig 33591 bp, 31 predicted proteins | sample MGYA00248825_ERZ500995 | MGnify/ENA primary metagenome ERZ500995 (study PRJEB25958, sample SAMN03398540) | human skin metagenome | study: EMG produced TPA metagenomics assembly of the Human Skin...
GTCGTCGGCAGGGGTCGCGGGGCGGTCTGCCGAGGTCGCGGGACCCCCGGCGGGGCTCGAGGCGGAGCTCGCGGCAGGGTTCGCGGGGTCCTCGGCGGGCTCGTCGTCGGTGCTCATGGCGCCACAGTATGCGCCGTCGGCCGCCGATCCGAGATGAAACCTCCAACTGGTGGGATCCGGTGCTACGCTGTCGCCCACGCACCGGCCCGTCCTCGCTCGAGGCGAGCAGGCGAGTGCGACCCGCCCTCTGACGACGACGTACCGAAAGCAGGTCACCCGTGGCATTGCCCCTCGCCTCCGTCCAGCTGTACACGCTGGCCGCGGAGTTCTCCGCAGACATGAACGGCTCCCTCGACAAGCTCGCCGGCATCGGCCTGAAGAACGTCGAGGCCTTCGACTTCGTGCGTCGGCCGAAGGAGATCCGTGCGGCGCTGGACGCCTCCGGCCTCGCCTCCCCCACCGGCCACGCCCCGCTGCTCTCCGACGAGCTGTGGACCCCGGACGGCTCCATCCCCACCCCCTCCAACGAGGTCGTGTTCGAGGCCGCCGCCGAGATCGGCATGAAGACCGTCATCGACCCGATGGTCCCCACCGAGCGCTGGCTCACCGAGGACGGCGTGAAGGACATCGCCGAGCGCCTCAACGCCGCCTCCGAGAAGGCCAAGGAGTTCGGCCTCGCGGTCGGCTACCACAACCACGCCCAGGAGTTCCTCGCGGACTTCGACGGCCAGACCGCCTACCAGCGCTTCCTGTCGCTGGTCGATCCGTCGGTGGAGATCGAGCTGGACCTGTACTGGGCCCTCGTCGGCGGCCAGGACGTGGTCGCGCTGGTGCAGGAGCTCGGCGACCGCCTCGTCGCGATCCACGTCAAGGACGGCATCAAGCCCGAGTCCAACCCCTTCGCGCCCGGCGCCCCGAAGTTCAGCTCCTCGAGCCTGGACCAGCGCCACGCCGGCCAGGGCGAGGTGCCCACCGTCGAGGCGATGAAGGCCGCGACGAACGTCAAGTACGCCGTCATCGAGTACGACAACGCCCCCGGCGACGTCTTCGCGGACGTCGAGAACAGCTACCGCTTCCTGATCGACGGAGGACTCGCAGCATGAGCACCCCTTTCAACGGCCCCGTGGGCGTCGGCTTCATCGGCACCGGAGTCATCTCCGACCAGTACCTGACGAACCTCACCACCTTCCCCGACCTCGAGGTCCTGATCCTCGGCGATCTCAACACCGAGGTCGCCGCGGCTCAGGCCGAGAAGTACGGCATCCCCGCCTCCGGCACCGCGCAGGACGTGCTGGACCACCCGGGCGTGCAGGTCGTCGTGAACCTGACCATCCCCGCCGTGCACACGGAGATCTCCTCGCAGGCGATCGCCGCGGGCAAGCACGTGTGGACCGAGAAGCCGCTGGGCCTGGACCGCGAGTCCACCGCCGCGCTGCTGAAGCAGGCCGACGAGGCCGGGCTGCGCATCGGCTGCGCCCCCGACACCGTGCTCGGCGCCGGCGTGCAGACCGCCAAGCGCGCGATCCTCGACGGCCTCATCGGCCGTCCGCTGTTCGCGCAGACCTCCATGCAGTGGCAGGGCCCGGAGGTCTTCCATCCGAACCCCGCCTTCCTGTTCGCCAAGGGCGCGGGCCCGCTGCTGGACATCGGCCCGTACTACTTCACCACCCTGGTGAGCCTCTTCGGCACCGTCGAGAAGGTCGCCGCGATGGGTCTGAAGGCGCAGGAGGAGCGCGAGATCCTCGTCGGCCCGAACAAGGGGCAGAAGTTCCCCGTCGAGCCGCCGTCGACCATCTCCGTGCTCACCCAGTTCGAGGGCGGCCAGACCGGCACGTCGCTGGTCAGCTTCGACTCGCCGCTGGCCCGTCAGGGCATCGTCGAGATCCACGGCACCGAGGGCTCGCTCTCGATCCCCGACCCGAACATGTTCGAGGGCCGTATCGCCTACGTGCGCCCCTTCGAGTCCTTCGGCGAGGCCCCGCCCGAGCAGGAGTGGATCGAGATCCAGCAGGAGGGCCCGGTCACCGGGCGCGGCCTGGGCCTGCTGGACATGGTCCGCGCGATCCGCGAGGGTCGCCCGCACGTGGCGAGCGGCGAGGTGGGCTACCACGTGCTGGACATCATGCTCTCCGCGGAGGAGTCGGCCGAGCGCGGCGAGTTCGTCACCGTCGAGTCGTCGGTGGACACCGTGCCGGTGCTGCCCGAAGGCTTCGACCCGCTGGTGAAGACCCTCTGAGCAGGGGGTTCTCAGCAGAGCGTCTGAGCAGGGCGCTCTGACCAGGGCCTCCTGACCAGGGCCTCCGCAGGATTCTGACCCGCCGGGGTCGGTGCGAGCGATCGCATCGGCCTCGGCGGGTTGTTGCGTGGGTGGGGTGGGGGCAGGACGGGACGGCGCGGGGTGCGGGCTGGACGGGGCAGACCGGGCGGCACGCGATCGAGACCTGAGTTTGTGACGGTATGAGGCCCAATACCGTCACATCGCCACGTCTCGGCGGCGGGAAGCGACGTCGTGGACCCGGCCGGCGCGGGGCCGGTGAGCTTTTGTGGCCGTGAGGACTCATCTGCGGGCTCGCATGAGTCGCCGCAGGCACAAAACTTTCGGCCCGAGCGAGGTCCTGCATGACGCGCCGTCGCAGGTCGGCCGGTCAGCAGACATGGGCTTTCGAGCACGCCCTTCGCCCATGTTCGCTATCCCTGCGTCGTGGATCTGTCCACCGGCCTGCCCGCGGTCGGGCCGCGTCGGCTCGGCGTCGGACCGCTCCCCTAGCCTGGGCGCCATGACGTCCCCGCAGCCTGCCGTCTCGCCCGACACCCCGCCGAGCGCCCACCCGCACGCGAGAGATGAGGACAAATCTGCGCACGCCGGGGCTGAGGGCAAATCTGCGCAGGCCGGGGACGAGAAGCTCTCGCGTCGGGTCGACCTCGTGATGGAGGGCGGCGGGGTCAAGGGCATCGCCCTGGCCGGCGCCATCGAGGTGCTCGAGGAGCGCGGCTACCGGGTGAACCGGGTGGCGGGCTCCTCCGCCGGCGCGATCGCAGGAGCGCTGGCCACCTCTGGGATCGCCGGCGCGGAGATGGTGGAAATCCTGCGCGGAACGGACTACCGCGAGTTCGAAGACGGCCCGTGGTGGACCCGGACGATGCTGGGCAAGGGCCTGGCGATCCTCGCGCACCTGGGTGTGCATCGCGGGGACGCGCTCGCGGCCTGGCTCGAGCGGCAGCTGGAAGAGCACGCAGGACCGGACTGGACCGGCACCTTCGCGGATCTGCGCTACCGCGACCCGGACCCGGCCCAGCAGCTGAGCGGAGCGCAGGCCTTCCGGCTGGTGGCGACCGCCTCGGATCTGAGCGCGGGCCGCCTGCGCTATCTGCCGACGGACGCTGACGCCTTCGGCACCGGGCCGGAGCAGCTGCGGGTGGTGGAGGCGGTGCGGGCCTCGGCCTCGATCCCGCTGTTCTTCCGCCCCGTGCGGTGGAAGAACACCCACGGCAGGACGTCCGTGCTGGTGGACGGCGGGATGCTCTCGAACTTCCCGACCTCGGTCTTCGACCGCCCAGGCGGCGAGCCGCCCCGCTGGCCCACCTTCGGCCTCAAGCTCTCCGCGAAGCCCGAGGCGGACTTCGGTGTGCGCAACCACATCCGGGGCCCGCTCTCCTTCGGCAAGGCAGTGGTGGACACCGTCACCGGGTTCTACGACCGGATGCACATCGACGCCACCCACGCCGTCGCCCGCACCATCTTCATCGACACCGCCGCGGTGCGTCCCACGCAGTTCGACCTCTCCGAGGACGAGCGTGAGCTGCTGTACCGCAAGGGTCGTGAAGCGGCGACGACGTTCCTCGACGGGGACGAGGCGCACGAGGCGTGGGACTTCGAGCGGTACGTGGCGCGGTTCCGGGCATAGGCGCCGGAGCCGGCTGCCGCGTGCCGCCATGCACACCGGCTCGGGGCGAGCGGCATCGAGACGCCGTGTCCGGGCTGCTCGCTGTGCGGGAGGATCGCACCGCTGCGACCTCCCGGATCCCTCCTGCGCGGAAGCATCCTTCTTCCCGCGGCATCGTTCCCGCACCGCCCGCTCATGCGGTTCTCCATGACCGCGGTGCGCAGCCAGGTGACGATGGCGATCCAGGTGGCGCCCGAAACCAGCCCCGCATCGGCGGAGGCCATGATGACGGAGAAGAACGTCAGCCCCCTCAGCACCGCGATACTGAGGTGCATGCCGAGCAGGATGATCAGCTGGGCGAGGATCTCGCGGCAGGGCTGCCAGCAGTGGGAGCCGAGTCATCACCTGGTTCATCGACGCCGACACTCCGACTACGGGGTCCCCATGATGCGCATCGCCACCGGAGAAGTACGGGCTCCACCGGCTCAGTCCCCGCCCCCGTCGGAGGGGGCCGAGGTTCTCGGGGCGACTCCACCTGATTCGACCAGTTCGGTCACCTCGTCGTCGTCGAGGATCCGCCAGGGCGAGGTGCTCGCGTCGGCGTGAGCGCTCTCGGGGCTGTCGCCCTGGGTCCACCAGCGGGCCTGGTAGAGGGTGCCGTCGAACAAGACGATCTCTCCGCCTTCATAGGTGGCGGATCCGGTCCATGCGGGCGCGATGTCGTCGGGCACCTCGAGGGTGGGGGCGGGGGTCTCCCCTGCGAGAACCGGCCCGATCAGGGTCCATGGCGTCTCGGAGTCCTGGAGCACGGGGTTGTCAGGCGCCTCGCCCTCGTTCCACCACTTGGCGATGTACACGTTGCCCCGCCACACCACCTTCGTGCCGGCGGTGTAGGCGTTGCGTTCGCTCCAGAACTGGTAGGGGCTGAATCGGGATGACAGAGCAGGAGCGCGGGCACGTGTTCGAGAACTTCTATCGCACCGAGCATGTGCGCAACGCCGCGGTCCCCGGCACCGGGCTGGGGCTCGCGATCTCCCGCGGATTCGTGCGCGCCCACGGGGGCGACATCACGGTCGCCTCGGAACGGGGCGTGGGTTCGAGCTTCACGGTGCGCCTGCCCGTCGAGGGGCCTGCCGAGCAATGACCGCCGCCCGGAACTCCTGGCCTCTGCCGTAGTGCATTCCTCGATGGAGGTCGACGTCGCCTCCATCGCCACTCCCACTCCTTGCACGGGGTGCGCTTTCCTGCTCTCGGACGTCGTCACCGCACACGCGCCGAGACCCGCACTGCGGAGCCGCATGGGTTCTCGGAGATGTCCTCCACGAGTTCGAGCGAGAGCAGACGGTGGTGCCTGTAGAGATCGATGCGATCGCGAGCCGTCGTCTCTGCACCAAGGACATCGCAGACGGCCCCGTCGGTGTCGAGCAGATCGGCACGAATCCGGGCGCTGGTGATGCTGCCCTCCTCGTCCAGCGCACCCTCGGCACACCAGGCGCGACCGTCCTTGCGAGAGCCGTTGGCGATGGTGCAGGTGGTCAAGTGAAGGGATGCGAGTGCTCGCACTTCGTCATCGGCATCACCCAACGGCATCTGCGCCACCAGGACTGCCTCGTCGGAGCCGTCCGCGAGAGTGCGCGGAAGGCCTTCCTCTTCGGCGGCGAGCGCACGGCCATGCACCGGTTCCGCGTGCCAGCTGGAGCACCCCTGGGACTGACGGCGCGCATCGCGCATGAGCGCCGCGCCGCCGCGAGAGCTGACGTTCGCTCTGACATCTACGGTCTGCGCGATCTCCGTGCTGCTGCGGCGCTCTCGCACTCCGGTGCCCGCGGCTCAGGAGCGCCGGTCGGTCTCCGCGGAAGGATCGGCCGACGGGCTCGAGGGACCGGCGGCGGGGTCCTCCTGGCTGCGTCCGGCGCTCTCGCGCAGGTTCCGGCCGCGCTCGACGTCCGCCGCGTACTTCTTCGCCTTCTTGTCGCTGGCCTTGGTGTCGCGCGGCGGCAGCTGCAGCTCCTCCTCCGCGGGTATGCCGGCCTGCAGCTCGCGGCCGCGCTCGATCTCGCTGTCCACCTCGGCACCGAACAGCAGGATCACGTTGATCAGGTAGATCCACAACAGCAGGATGATCACGCCGGCCAGCGCGCCGTAGGTGGCGTCATAGCTGCCGAAGTTCGAGACGTAGAGGAAGAAGCCGACGCTCGCGAGCACGGCGACGGCGATCGCGATCAGCGCACCGAGGCTGATCCAGCGGAACCGGGGCTGCTGCACGTTGGGCGTCGCGTAGTAGAGCAGCGCCACCACCAGCACCACGATCGCGGCCAGCACGAACCACTTCGCGATGTTCCACACCGTCACGGCGACCGAGCCCAGGCCGATGGCGCTGCCCACGGCCTCGGCGACTGGCCCGGAGAGCACAAAGATCAGCAGACCCACCGCACCGAGGATCAGGAACAGCGCGGTCAGCAGGTACATCTGCAGGTTGAGTGTGATCGCCCCGCGCCCCTCGGGCACGTCGTGGATGATGTTCATCGCGCGGCCGAAGGCCTTGGTGTAGGTCGAGGCCGACCACAGCGCCGTGATCAGGCCGATGATCAGGCCGAGCCCGGCGGCGGGCGCGGTGAGGATCGATTCGAGCGCGGGGCGCACCGTCTCCCAGGCGTCGGGCGGCACGATGCCCTCTGCCTGGTCGAGCACCGAGGTGACCGACTGCTCGTCCTGCCCGAAGAGGCTGAGGATCGACACCAGCGCGATCAGGGCGGGGAAGATCGACAGGACAGCGCGGTAGGTCAGACCCGCGGCGAGGTCGGTGCAGGCGTCGGCCGAGAACTCTCGGATGGTGGTGCGCAGCACGTACTTCCATGAGGGTGCGGTCACCTCCGTCGGCGAGTCCGGCTTGCGGGGATCCTCCGGGTCGGGTGCGTCGGCGGGGTGGGCGTCGGGCTCGGTGCTCTTCGCGGTCATGCTCGCTCCTCTTTGCTGCTCGCGAGCGCGGGCCGAGCCCTGGCGGGACCCGCACAGGCCCCTCGAGGCCCGCAGCGGGGCGCCCGCACTCCTGAAACGATCAGACCACGCGATCGGCGCTGCGGGCACGTCCTGGGCGACGCCACGGCGTGCAAGCGAGCGCACCCGCTGGTGGGGCGCGGTGCGACCACCGTGACCGTCCGGTCGGGTTCCTTCACAAGATGCCTGCGTTCGCCGCAGCGTCGCAGGTGAGCGCCGGATGGTGTGGATCCCTGCGGCCCGTCCCGGCCGGCTCCCGACTGAGCGGACCGTGACGTCCCTAAGCTGTGGCCAGTACCACGGACGGGCCGGGCGCGCCTCGCCCCGGCCCCCGCGGCCCCCGCTCCGGGCGGGCGCCGCGGACACTGCGAAGGGAGCACGTTGTGACCACCTCTCGACCCCCCGGGGAACCATCCGTCGCCGACCTCGTGGACCGATTGTCGGAGCAGACCGCACGACTGGTGCGGGACGAGCTGAAGCTCGCCCGCGCCGAGTACACCGAGAAGGCCAAGCAGGGCGGGACCGCCGCCGGGCTGTTCGGCGCGGGCGCGATCCTCGCCTGGTTCGGCGTCGGCACGCTCCTGGCCACGCTGATCCTGGTCCTGGCGCTGTTCCTGCCGGCCTGGGCCGCGGCGTTGATCGTGACCGTCGCCGTGTTCATCGCGGCGGGGATCGCCGCACTGCTCGGCAAGAAGAAGGCCGAGGGCCTCACCCCCGCGCCGGAACGCACGGTCGAGACCGTGCGCCGCGACGCCCACGAGATCAAGGAGCGGATCTGACATGTCCCCCGCAGCTGCCACGCCCGGCCAAGACGAGAACGCCCGCGTGAACCCCGGCGCCGGCGAACCCCGCGAACCGGCCGACGACGCGAGCCCCGACGAGATCGAGGCCGACATCGCGCGCACCCGCCGCGAGCTGGGCGAGACGGTCGAGGCCCTCTCCGACAAGCTCGACCCGAAGGCGCAGGCCGATGAACAGATCAGCCGGCTCACGCACCGCGCCCGTGAGCAGGTCGACCACGCCCGCGAGAGCGCACAGTCCACGCTCGCCCACGCCCGGCACACAGCCGCCGACCCGGACAGCCCCGTCCCGGCGCTGCTCGCCGCGGTCGCCGGCGCGACCGTGTTCGCCGCCGTCGGCCTGCTGATCACCCGCCGGCGCTGACCCGGCCGCACCCGCCACACTGCACTGCGCGAAGGAGCACCTCATGGCCCATCGGAAGCCCACCAGCACGTCCGCGAAGATCCTCTACCGGCCCGTCGGCCTGATGAGCGGGATCCTCAGCGGCGCCCTCTCCGGGGTGCTGTTCAAGCAGCTCTGGAAGGTCGCCTCTCCCTCACGGTCGGAGGACACCCCCAAGGCGCTCGAGTCCGAGTTCCCGCTGCGGGAGATCCTCATCGCCGCCGCGCTCCAGGGCGCGCTCTACGCGACGGTCAAGGCGCTCGTGGACCGCGGCGGCGCCCGAGCCTTTGAGAAGACGTTCGGGGAGTGGCCCGGAGACTGACCCGTCCGGAGACACCACCGGACCGATCGACCAGGAGACGAGGTACCGAGATGACCAGCACACCGATGCACCACCCTGATGACCAGGCGCGCCCCAACCCGGAGGACCAGGGGGAGGAGAGCTCGTCGACGGACGAGATCGAGGACCTCGTCGACGAGCGCACCAAGAGGCTTTCCCGCGAGGAGGCCGAGCAGCACGACGGCATCATCGAGGCGCAGCAGGACGAGATCGATGCGGAGGAGCGGACCGAGCCGGGAAGCGGCTACGGGCACTGACCCGTCGGCCGCCCCGGGGCCGACGGGCCAGCCGGGGGTACGTGCCGGCTGAGCCCGACACTGCGGGCCCCGGCGGCGAGGCCCCCTCGGCGCGACCGCGGAACACCCGAGACGACCGACCCGGCAGTGCGTACTGTGGGGACGTCTCCGCCCCTCACCGGCAAGGCTCCTCGATGTCCTCTCTGCTGCGACTGTCCGGACCGGCGCTCGCGCTCGGTGCGATCCTGATCATCGCGACCGTCTCGCCGGGCCGCGGGATCGGCCCGCTGTACCTGCTGGGGGTGGGACTGGTGGTGCTCGGGGTCGCAGGGCAGCTCCCGCAGGGCCGCCGTCAGCGCCCCGCGACGGACCGGGAGCCGATCCCGGTCGCGCTGCCCGTGACCGGGCGGTGGCGGGGTCTGAACTCCCCCGCCTCGAAGGTCCCCTCGCACACCCACCGGCTCGGCCAGACCTTCGCCATCGACATCACCTACGAGCCCGAGGGCGCCTCGCCCCGCGCGCTGGATCCGCTGTGGAGGCCGATGCGTCGGCCCGAGTCCTTCCCCTCCTTCGGCCAGGACGTCCTCGTGCCCTTCGACGGGGAGGTGGTCGCGGTGCACGGCACGAGCAGGGACCACCTCAGCCGGCTCTCCGTGCCGGGCATCGCGTACCTGCTGCTCGAGGGGTTCGTGCGCGGCCTCGGCGCCCCGCGGCACCTGCTGGGCAACCACGTCCTGGTGCGTGCGACCGACGGCGGGGCGGCCGGTGACGTCGGCGACGCGGCCGTCCCCGACGGGACGGTCGCGGTGCTCGCCCATCTCCGACGCGGCTCACCCACCGTCGCGGCGGGCGCGAAGGTGCGCGCCGGGCAGGTGCTTGGACAGTGCGGTAACTCCGGCAACTCCTCCGATCCGCACGTCCACGTCCAGCTCATGGACGGTCCCGACATCACGACGGCGACAGGCCTGCCCTTCACCTGGACCTATCTCGAAGAGGAGGGCGCGGTGCGGACCGGGGTGCCTGCGAACGAGGAGCTGTTCACCGCAGTCGCGGAGGAGGCCGCCCGCTGACACCGGCATGGTGCCCGTCGGTCCCGGCTCAGCGGGCGACGACTCCCAGATGAGCGGCGAGCGCCCCGGCCTGGTCCCTCACGACGAAGCCGGTCGCCTCGATCTTCGCGAGGTCCAGCACCGAGCTGCGAGGGCGCGGCGCGATGGTGCCGTCGCCCTCGGCCCTCCCCTGGGCGGCGTAGTAGTCGGCAGTCGGCACCGGGGTGACGCGCTGCGGGTCGTGGCCGGTCAGCGCGAACACCTGGCGCGCGGTCTCGGCCCAGCTCGTCGGCTCCCCGCCGGCGCTGAGGTTGTACACCCCGGGCGCGGGCCGCACCATGAGCAGGTGATCGATCGCGGCGGCGAGGTCGTCCGTGAAGGTCAGGCGGCCGATCTGGTCGTCGACCACGCTCGGGTCAACGCCGCGCTCGGCGAGGCTCGCCATGGTCGCGATGAAGTTCTTCCCCTCCCCCACCACCCAGCTGGTACGCAGCACGAAGTGCCCCGGCAGGGTCGCCACCAGCCGGTCGCCGGCGGCCTTGGTCTGCCCGTAGACGCCGAGCGGGGTCAGCGGCTCCGCCTCGTCATGGACCTCCGCGGTGCCGTCGAAGACGTAGTCGCTCGAGACGTGCACGAGCGTCGCGCGCTGGGTGCGGGCGGCCTCGACGAGCCGGGCGACGCCGTCGACGTTCACGGCCCAGGCCTCGGCCCGGCCTTCCGGGGTCTCGGCGGCGTCGACGGCGGTGTGCGCGGCGGCGTTGACGATCGTGCCGTAGAGGCGGAAGTCGAAGGCGGCGACCGACTCCGCCGAGGCGATGTCCAGCCGGTCACGGCCGACGAGGTCCACGTCGGCCCGCCCGTGCCAGCGCGCGGCGAGCGCGCGGCCCAGCTGCCCGTTCGCGCCGACGACGAGGGTGCGGCGCGGCGAGACCGGGACGACGTCCGCCAGGCGCGGGTGGTTCAGGTCCTTCTCGGAGAGCTCCGCCTGCTCGAGCGGGATCGGCCAGGGGATCGCGGCGGTCTCGTCGGCGAGGTTCAGGAAGGTGTACTGCGACTGCGCGGCCGCGGACCAGTGGTCGTTGACCAGGTAGGTGTAGGCCGAGGGCGCCTCGAGGGTCTGGAAGGCGTTGCCCACTCCGCGCGGCACGAAGATCGCGACCTCGGGGGTGATCTCGTGCCAGTACACGGCGCCGAAGGAGTCGCCCTCGCGCAGGTCCACCCAGGCGCCGAAGACGCGCCCGGTGCCCACCGAGATGTACTTGTCCCAGGGCTCGGCGTGGATGCCGCGGGTGACGCCGGGGGCCTGGTTGAAGGAGATGTTGTTCTGGACGGGGCCGAAGTCCGGCAGCCCGGCGGCGAGCATCTTCTCCCGCTGCCAGTTCTCCTTGAACCAGCCCCTCGCATCCCCGTGGACGGGCAGGTCCACCACCAGGAGGTCGGGGATCGGGGTCTCGTGGACGACGGGCAACGCGGTCACTGGCCCACCTGCGCGTACTTCGCCTCGGTCGCGGCCTTCTGCGGGCGCCACCAGGCCTCGTTCTCCCGGTACCAGTCGACGGTCGCGGCGAGGCCGGTGGCGAAGTCCGGGTAGGCCGGGGCCCAGCCGAGCTCCTCGCGCAGCTTGGTGGAGTCGATCGCGTAGCGCAGGTCGTGGCCGGGACGGTCGGTGACGTGGTCGAAGTCGTCGGCCTCCCGCCCCATCAGCTGCAGCAGCATCTGCACTACCTCGAGGTTGTTCCTCTCCCCGTCGGCGCCGATCAGGTAGGTCTCCCCGATGCGGCCCTTCTCCAGGATCGTCAGGACCGCGGAGGAGTGGTCCTCGGCGTGGATCCAGTCGCGCACGTTCTCGCCCTTCCCGTAGAGGCGGGGGCGGATCCCGTCGATCAGGTTGCTGATCTGGCGGGGGATGAACTTCTCCACGTGCTGACGGGGGCCGTAGTTGTTCGAGCAGTTCGAGAGCGTGGCTCGCACCCCGAAGGAGCGCACCCAGGCGCGGACCAGCAGGTCGCTGCCGGCCTTGGTGGCGGAGTAGGGGCTCGAGGGGTTGTACGGGGTGGTCTCGGTGAACCGCTCGGGATCCTCCAGCGCGAGATCGCCGTAGACCTCGTCGGTCGAGATGTGGTGGTAGCGGGTGCCGTACCTCCGCGCCGCCTCGAGCAGAGTGAAGGTGCCGGTGAGGTTGGTGTGCAGGAACGGGGACGGGTCGGCCAGGGAGTTGTCGTTGTGGGACTCGGCCGCGTAGTGCACGATCGCGTCGCCCTCGCCGGTCAGCGGCGCCACGAGCTCCTCGACCAGCGCCGCATCGGCGACATCACCCTCGACCAGGCGCACCCGGTCCTCGGGAAGCCCCGCGAGGAAGGCGGCGGAGCCGGCGTAGGTGAGCTTGTCCAGCACGGTCACGCGCGCATCGCTGTGCGCGAGGACGTGGTGGACGAAATTGCTGCCGATGAAGCCGGCGCCGCCGGTGACGAGCAGGTGGGGGGACATCAGCGGGAACCTCCGGGGATGCGTTCGCGGTCGAGGACGTCGAGCAGGTAGCGGCCGTAGCCCGACTTGAGCAGGGGCTGCGCCCGCTCTCGCAGCTCCTCGTCGGAGAGGTGGCCCATCCGCCAGGCGACCTCCTCGGGGGAGCCGATGGACAGGCCCTGCCGCTTCTGGACGGTGGCGATGAACTCGCCGGCCGCGGCGAGGTCGTCGAAGGTGCCGGTGTCGAGCCAGGCGGTGCCGCGGGTGAGCACCTCGACCTGCAGCTGGCCGTCCTCGAGGTAGCCGCGGTTCAGGTCGGTGATCTCCAGCTCGCCGCGGTCCGAGGGCCGCAGCGCCTTCGCCCGCTCGACGACGGTGTGGTCGTAGAAGTACAGGCCCGGCACGGCGAGGTTCGAGCGGGGCGCGGCGGGCTTCTCCTCGAGCGAGAGCGCACGGCCGTCCTCGCCCATCTCCACCACGCCGTAGGAGCGCGGGTCGCTGACCCAGTAGCCGAACACCGCGGCGCCGTCGACCTCCGCGTAGCGGCGCAGCTGGGTGCCCATGCCCTGGCCGTAGAAGAGGTTGTCGCCGAGGATCAGCGCGCAGCGCTGCCCGTCCAGGAACTCCTCCCCCAGCACGAACGCCTGCGCGAGGCCGTCCGGGGAGGGCTGGACGGTGTACTCGAGCTCGACCCCGAAGCGGGACCCGTCGCCGAGGACGCGGTGGAAGGTGGCCTGGTCCTCGGGAGTGGTGATGATCAAGATCTCCCGGATCCCCGCGAGCATCAGGGTGCTCAGCGGGTAGTAGATCATCGGCTTGTCGTAGACGGGCATCAGCTGCTTGGAGACGCCGAGGGTGAGCGGGTGCAGCCGGGAGCCCGTGCCGCCCGCGAGGATGATTCCGCGCATGTGCTCATGATGGCAGGCGGGGGCGGGATTCCAGAGGGCCTTCCGGGGATGTGGCCGACGCGGCAGGGGAGGATCGGCCGACGGAGGACGGCGTCGGTGCCGGCCCGTTCGCCGCCGTCACCCGGCCGGGGTCGTCAGGAGCAGGGACGAGTTCGTCCGGTGCACGACGACCGGGGCAGGTCCGTCGTTGTGCACTGCGAGCGTCACCCGAGCCTGCCGACCGCACGGCCGCTCCGGGAGAGAGGTCTCCAGGGCGAGGGACAGCAGCCGGTGGTGGCGGTGGAGCTCGATGCGGTCCGCGGGCAGCGCCTGCGCGGCGAGCTCGGCGCAGGCGTTGCCGTCCTCGCCGACGAGCTCCATCCGGGCCCGGAGCGTGACCGTGCTGCCGCCCTCGTCGAGCGCATCCTCCCGGCACCAGGCCCGTCCGTCCTCCCGGGAGCCGTTCACGCCGGTACAGGCGGTCAGGTGCAGGGAGGAGAGGGCCTCGAGGCCCTCGCCGGCCTCATCGATCGGGAGCTCGGCGGTGAGCACGTCCTCGGTCGCGCCGGCTGCGATCGTCGTCGGCAGCACCGTGTCCGTCGGTGCCTGCGCGGCGGCATCCGCACGACGCACCTCCCAGCTCGCGCCAGCGGGGAACGTGGTGTCCCTCGAGGCGACGTCGTCGTAGGGGGCGGAGAGCTTGATGCTGCAGTCCACGCCGCCGTCCTCGGGCATGCTGATCAGGCCCTGATTGCGGTAGGTCGTCTCCTCGCCGGTGAGCATGTTCTGGGTCCCACCGACGCTGATGCCGGGGCCTCCGGCCTGCGGGGAGCAGCTGAGCGTCACGCCGAGGTACATCGAGCGCCCGCCGCTGCCTTCCGGCTTCGTGCTGCGCAGGTCCATGGTCACGACGTACTCAGCGCCGGCCTCCGCCCAGAAAGTGCCCTTCGCGAAGCGGGTCTCCTCGGGGACCGTGAGCGAGGCGCCGTCCGAGACGGCGTAGGGAGCGGTCGGGAAAGGCGGCGGGGTCGATGTGGCCGTGGGCGACGCCGCCGGCTCGTCGCCGTCCCGCCCCGCGAGGCCGACGACTCCGACAACGAGTGCTGCGATGACGAGAAGGACCAGCACCCCGCCGCCGAGAACCCATGCTCTGCGCCGCCCCGATACGGACGGCACTGCGTCCTGTTCTCCGCCCATCGTCTCCCCGCGCCGCCCTCTCCCCGGTTGATCCATGTCGCGACCAGGCTACGGGCACCGCGTACGCTCCCGTCACCGACCGTAGACTGGCCGCTCACCGTTCACCTCCGGAGGTCGTCCGTGCCGAGTCCTTTGTCGTCCCGCCTCACGCAATTGAGAAAGGGCATATGGCATCTGCGGCATGGCGGCATCTCGCAGCTGCGTCTCTGGTGGAGCCGACAGGAATCTCGGCGCGCCAAGCCGTCCGCCCTCCCGCACACGCCGGCCGGTGATGCGAAGCCCACTGTGGTGCGAAACTCCGACCTCGCCCGCGACGGATTCCCCCTGCCCCAGATGCGGGAGTCTCCCGAGTACGAGCCCCGACGCGACCACGTGCTCTACATGCTGCACAACGCCCTCCCCCACCACTCCGGCGGCTACGCCACCCGCACCCATGGCCTGCTCACCGAGCTGGGCCGGGCGGGCTGGGACGTGGACGGGGTGACCCGGCTCGGCTATCCCTACGACATGCCGAAGATGGCCGACGTCCCGGATCTGCCCCCGCACGAGGTGGTGGGCGAGGTGGACTACCACCACCTGCTCACCGGCCGGCAGATCGAGAAGAAGAACCCGATGCACGACTACGTGACCCGGTACGTGGACGCGCTGCTGCCGCTGGCCCGCGAGGAGCGGCCCGCGATCCTCCACGGCGCCTCGAACCATTGGAACGGCCTGGCCGCGGTGATGGCGGGGCGCCTCCTCGGGATCCCGTCCGTCTACGAGGTGCGAGGGCTCTGGGAGGTCACGCGCGGCTCCCGCGACCCCGAATGGGGCCGCAGCGACCAGTACAAATACATCGCCCGCATGGAGGCAGACGCCGCCCGCGGCGCGACGAAGGTCTTCGCGATCACCCGGGCGCTGAAGGACGAGCTGATCGAGCGCGGCGTGGACGAGGACAAGATCGTGCTGGTGCCCAACGGCGTGGACACCGAGCGGTTCACCCCTCTCCCCCGCGACGAGGAGCTCGCCGCCCAGCTCGGCGTGGCGGGGAAGACGGTCATCGGCTACGTGGGCACCGTCGTGGACTACGAGGGACTGGACCTGCTGCTGGAGGCCGCCGCCACGCTGAAGCGCACCCGGGACGACTTCCACGTGCTGATCATCGGCGACGGCGCCAAGCTCGAGGAGCTGCAGGCGAGCGCCGCCGCACAGGGTCTGGGAGACGTGGTCACCTTCACCGGCCGCGTCCCGCACGAAGAGGTCGAGCGCTACTACTCAATCATCGACATCACCCCGTTCCCGCGGCTGCCGCTGCCGGTGTGCGAGATGGTCTCCCCGCTGAAGCCGTTCGAGGCGATGGCGATGGGCAAGGCCGTGGTGGCCTCGGACGTCGCCGCTCTGGCGGAGATCGTCACCCCCGGCCAGAACGGCCTGCTGCACGAGAAGGGCTCTGCCGAGTCGCTCACGGAGCAGTTGGGCACCCTGCTCGACCTGCCGGAGCTGGCCGGCAGGCTGGGCGGGCAGTCCCGTCAGTGGGTGGTGGAGCACCGTGACTGGCGGCAGTTGGCCCAGCGCATCGCGGGTGTGTACGAGGAGCTGGCCCGATGACCCTGGATCTGGACGCTGCGCGCCGGCAGGACTTCACCACCTCGTTCAACCCGAAGGAAGTGGCGGATCTGCTGAAGGGTCGCCTCCGCATGTCCCCGCACCCCGAGTGGGAGCTCCCGGCGGAGCCGACGTGGAAGGAGGATCCGTTCAAGGACCGCAACTGGTGCTTCCAGTACCACATGCTGCGCTGGCTGGAGCCCCTTCGCCGCGCCGCGGCGAAGGGTGACGACGCCGCCTATGAGATGTGGCTGCGCTGGGTGCGCGACTGGGTGGAGAAGAACCCGCCCGCCTCGCCGCGATCGTCCTGGGCATGGGTGGACATGTCCGACGGGATCCGCGGCCAGCACCTGTGCGTGGCAGCACCGCTGGTGGCGGAGCGCTCCCCCGAACTGCTCGAGTGGCTGGAAGCGGCGATCCGCACCCACGCCGAGCATCTCGCGGATCCCGCGAACATGGGCAATGCCAACCATGCCCTGCACCAGCAGGAATCACTGTTCGTGTGCGGGCGAGTGCTGGGCGAGGAGCGTCTGTGGCAGCTGGCCCTGGATCGCATGGGGGCGCTGCTGCGGGAGCAGTACGACGAGCAGGGTGTCAATGCCGAGGGAGCAATCGCCTACCACCACAACAACTACCTGTGGTGGGAGCGCACGCTGCGGCGCATGGACGCGGAGCAGATCCCGCGGCCCGACGGCGCGGACCGGCATCTGCACGCTCCGGAGGAGATCGCGCACGCCACCCGCCCTGACGGCACCTACGTGACCATCGGGGACACCGACCACATGACGCCCACCGTGCTGGGCACCCCGCTCACCGACTACACCGCCACCCTGGGCCAGGAGGGTGAGGCCCCGGGCGACGCGGTGAAGGTGTATGACTCCGGCTACGTGTTCGCGCGCAGCGGCTGGGGTGACGAGCAGCGCCCCTACACGGACCACACGTTCTACTCGCTGCGCTTCGGTCCTTCCCGCCGCGTGCATGGCCACCCGGACGGCACCTCGGTGACGTACTCCGCCGCGCGGACGAACTGGGTGGTGGACCCGGGCAAGTTCGACTACTCCAGCAGCGTGCCGCGCAAGCACGTGACCTCCCGCGCCGCGCACTCCCTGCTCTCCTTCGACGGCCGCAAGCCCCAGAAGGACGCCCAGGTCACCCTGGTGCGCCGGGAGATCACCCCGCGCCATCACGACTTCGTGCTGGAGGACGACAGCTTCGCGCGGATCGCCCTGAGCAGGCGGGTGGTGTACTCGGTGGCCGGTGAGTACCTGGTGGTGATCGACCACGCCACCTCGCCGCGCGTGATGAACGCGCAGCAGCGCTGGCAGCTGGGACGGGACGTCGAGGCACAGCCGCAGGCCGAGGAAGGCGTGGACCTCACCGCCGGCGAGCAGCACGCAGCGCTGTGGTTCTGTGAGCCCGAGGTGGAATTTTGCACCGTGCGCGGCCAGGAGGATCCGTTTGACGGATGGGTGGCCACCGGATGGAAGAAGAAGGCACCCGCCACCGCCGTCACAGCGCACGCCTCCGGGAAGGAACTGCGCTTCGTGACCGTGCTCGCTGCGGGCCGTGGTGAGCATCCGACAGTTCGCCAGATCTCAGAACCCGGGGACCAGGTGATCGCGTTGGAGGTCGCCACGGGTGCACTGACCGAGCAGATCGCGATCGGTGCGGAGTTGGTGGAGTTCCCGGCGACGGCGCAAGGAGCCTAACCCCGGAACACTCGTGCCGCTGACCGCTACGAGACCGGGGGCGATCAGCGGCTGACGACGTGAACGAGCTCAGCCATCGGCGACGGTGATGAGCGAGGTGTTGGACTCGTGCACCACCAGGGAGGCCGGCTCGCGGTTCTCGATCACCGCCGATACCCGCAGTGCATCCCCGAAGAGGCTTTCCGGCACGTCCACGGGGAGGTCGAGCGGAATCAGCTGGTGGTGGCGCCACTTGTCGATGTCGATCGACTGGGAGCGCGCCGCAAGGGATGCGCACACCGATTCGTCGTCCCCGATCACATCGACTCGGGTGGTGACGCCGAAGCTGCTTCCGGTCTCGTCCACGTCCTCGGGGTGCACCAGGTGCGGCCGTTCTCGGTGGAGCCGTTGATGCCGGTACAGGTGGTCACCTGAAGGCTGGAGAGCACCTCCAGGGACGTCGCCGCGAGTTCATCTGCGGGGATCTCCTGTTGAATGGCGACCTCGGGCCGGCCCGGCGTGATGGTCTGGGGCAGGTGCTCCTCTGCCACGGCTTGGTGGGCGCTGCCGTCGATCTCGGTGACCCAGCAGTGCGCAGTCAGGTCGATCGTGGTGCCGGCTGCTGCGACGTCGTCGTACGGGGCGTTCACGCGCACACTGCAGGAGTGCACCCCGTCAGCCTGCGGTTCGACCAGCAGGTGGTTGACGTAGGAGACGGGCTCTGCCGGCAGCAGGTTCTCGGTGCCACCGATGGAACCCACTCCGCGGCCGTCCTCGGTGGTGCAGCTGAAGGACACCTCGAGGTACATGCCCGCACCCGGCGCCTCCTCCGGCTTCACTGTGGAGAGGTCGAAGCTCACCAGGTACGTGGATCCGGCCTGGAGATAGAACTCGCCCTGGGCGAAGCGGAAGGTCTGCGGAAGGGTGAGGGGTTCGCGGTCCACCACGCTGAACGGGGCCGCGGCGCAGGAGGCGTGAAGGTCGGCTCCACACCCGGCGTCGGCTCCGGGTCCAGAGCCGGATGACCGGGCCCGGGGGCGAGTGCGCGGATCGACACCAGCAGTGCCAGCACGAGAAGAAGTGCCAGCAGTGCTGGTCCCCCCGGCGATCCACCATCGCCGCCGGATCGGCCGACGACGGGGCTGCGCTGGCATGGAGCTCCTCACACGGGGACGGGGGCGACCGTATCCAGTCACACCGGCGGATCGGCGGGCCGAGAACTGGTCGCTTGACCAGAAATGGGAAACCCATCACGGCAAGAGCACTTATGCTGAACCAGCCTGTAGTCTCACTTTCAGCTTTGTCACTGGTTGTTCACATCGTTCTGGCAGGTTGCATCCAGTACGCGAAGGTCATCGTTCTGAGCGGAGGCGCCCCTCCGCGTGTAGCGCCCGGGCACCACTGCAGGCCCGGGCGAAGAGAGGTCCCCACTAAGCATGAGCCCCATCAACGCCCCCCTGGACACCGTCTGCGTGATCGGACTTGGCTACATCGGCCTTCCCACGGCGGCCGTACTGGCACAGGCCGGCAAGACCGTGATCGGCGTGGATATCAAGCAGGATAACGTCGATGCGATCAACGCCGGCCAGGTGCCGTTCGTGGAGGAGGGCCTCGAAGCGGTGCTGGCGGGCGTGGTGGCTCAGGGCAAGCTCTCCGCCCAGCTGGAAACCCCTGCAGCCGATGCCTACATCGTCTCTGTCCCCACCCCGTTCAAGGGGAATCACGAAGCTGATCTCTCCTACATCGAAGCGGCTGCCCGTGGCATCGCACCGCAGCTGAAGGGCGGCGAGCTGGTGGTGCTGGAGTCCACTGCTCCTCCCGGGGCCACCGAGCACATGGCAGACGTGATCCTCGAGGCCCGCCCAGAGTTCACCAAGGAGCCGAACCTCGCCAACTCTCTGTACTTCTCCCATGCTCCCGAGCGGGTGCTGCCGGGCCGCATCATGATCGAGATGGTGGAGAACGATCGCATCATCGGCGGCCTCACCCGTGAGGCGGCAGAGATGAACAAGGAGCTCTACGCCAGCTTCTGCAACGGCGAGCTGCTGCTCACCGATGCGCGCACCGCCGAGATGGCCAAGCTCACCGAGAATGCTTTCCGCGACGTGAACATCGCGTTCGCGAACGAGCTGTCGATGATCGCCGACAAGCAGGGCATCGACGTGTGGGAGCTGATCGAGCTTGCCAACCACCACCCGCGGGTCAACATCCTGCAGCCCGGCCCCGGTGTGGGCGGGCACTGCATCGCGGTGGATCCGTGGTTCATCGTCTCCGCCGAGCGGGAGGCCTCCAAGCTCATCGCGACCGCCCGGGGCGTCAACGACTCCAAGCCCGGCGTGGTGATCGACAAGGTGCTGGAGCGGGCCGAGAAATTCAAAGCACCCGTGGTGGCGGCCCTGGGAATCGCGTTCAAGGCGAACATCGATGACCTGCGCGAGTCGCCCTCGCGGGATATCGCCAACGATCTTGCCGATAAGCTCAACGGCGGCACCGTGCTGGTGGTGGAGCCCAACATCGAGGAACTGCCCCACGACCTGGCAGGCCGCCCCAACGTGGAGCTGGCGGAACTGGACGATGCGTTGGAGCGGGCGGACATCGTGCTGGTGCTGGTGGACCACGACCCGTTCCGCGAGGTGGACCGTGAGAAGCTTCAGGAGAAGGTCGTCATCGACACGAAGGGTCTCTGGCGTTGAGGAGTGCAGTCATTCCGACCGACACACCGCCCCTCCGGACCACATAACCGTCACAGGAGTCGCCCGGCCATGGTAGGTGTGCCCCTTAGCGTAGTGTCATTGCCGAGGTGGCGTTGGAGCTGCTGGTAGGCGATGAAGAGTCATCGCGGGACCTCCCACATCGACCAAGAAATAGGGACCCGCGATGACCCACCTAGCGACCGTCAAGATCGGCGCGGATCGCTACGAACGCGCCCCCTCCCGCTCGACCCGACGTAAGGGCACCAGAGCGAAGCGCCTGGCCACTCCCGCGGGGGAGCTCGATCTCGCGATCCCGAAGCTGCGTGCCGGCTCGTTCTATGCCGCCCTGTTGCACCCTCGGCACCGGGTCGACAAGGCTCTATGGCTGGTGATCTGCACGGCCTGGATCGACGGGGTCTCCACAAGGAAGGTCGAAGACCTCGTGCGGGCGCTGGGCAAGAGTCCGGGATCAGCAAGTCCCAGGTCTCCAGGATCTGCAGAGAGATCGACGAGGTCGTCGCCGAGTTCCTCCACCGCCGCCTGGACCACACCTGGCGCCCCTACCTCTTCCTGGACGCGACCTACCTCGACATCCGCCAGGGCGGCCGCGTCGTCTCCCAAGCCGTCGTCGCCGCCACCGGTGTTGCCGCAACCGGTCACCGCGAAGTGCTCGGCATGGCCATCGGCGATGCGGAGACCACCGACTTCTGCACCGAGTTCCTCCGCAGCCTGCGCGAACGCGGACTGAAAGTCCCCGCCCCCGCTTCCCCCGAGGGTGTCCTGCTGGTCACCAGTGACGCGCACTCCGGGCTGAAGCACGCGATCAAGGCCGTGCTGCCCGGCGCCTCCTGGCAGCGCTGCCGGGTCCACTTCGCCCGCAATATCACCCAGGCCCTGGGCACGGCCCGATCCAAGCCCACGAACGCCCTGATCTCCACGATCTTCGCCCAGACCAGCCCGGAGACCGTCAGGGAGACGTATCAGCAGGTCACCGCCTCGCTCGAGAACTCCTTCCCCTAGATCGCGGCGATGCTGAAGGACGCCGAAGCAGACCTGACCGCGTTCGCAGCGTTCCCGATCGAGCACTGGCGCAAGATCTGGTCCAACAACCCCATCGGGCGCGTGAACCGCGAGATCAAGCGCCGCGCGGACGTGGTCCAGATCTTCCCCAACCGAGACTCCGCCACCCGGCTCGTCGGCGCTGTTCGCCAGGGCCAGCACGAGGAATGGCAGTACGGCGAACGTCGCTATATCAGCGACATCTCCCTACGCCGCCTCGCCGACATACTCACCACCGACACCCCCGAGAACAACAGCCGGCTCCTCATGACTGCCTGACCCAAAGGGACTTGACCCGCTTCCTGCTGTTCGGGATGATCTGGCCAGTCTCCCTGCCCGCAACTACGGGCGACAGGACGATTCCCAGAACCACCGGACCTACAAAACGGGGTCAGCCCAAGGCCATGGGTGAGCCATAATGTGGAACGAACGGTCCCCGCAGGGGCCCAGGGGAAGGGCGAGATGACCGGGTACCTAATTGCTGTTGGCCGACGCGAACGCATCGCCAGGATCGGCTCGTTCGTCCAGCGCGACGAGAGCACGTTCGTAGACGTCGACGAACGCACGTCGATGCTCTACGTCTCACGCACGGGGCACCTGAACGAGGAACGCCTCTTCCAGGGCTATGCGATGGACCACGAAGCGGGCCGAATGGTCTTCGCAGGCGCACCCAGCGGCGCACTCCCGGACCCCGCGACCCCGCTGGAAGGCACCTACTTAACCGCCGTGCTCGACGGCCCCACCATCCGCTTCGGACGGGACCTCTACGGCTTCGTGCCGATGGTCTGGTCCTCAGCGGACGGCCTCGTCCTCGTCTCCGACTCGTACACCAGCATCATCGCGCTCAGGAAACGGCTCGGCCTACCCGCCACCCCCAGCGAAGCCACCATCGAGGGCCGCTTCTGGACGAACGCGATGGGCTCCCAGCAGCTCGGCATCGAAACCTACTGCTCCGAGGTCAACTACGCTCCCGCCGGGACGCAACTGCGATACGAGACGATCGACGGCACGGTACATCTTGACCCCTTCGACGCACCCGCGTACTTCGAGGGAACCGTCAAGAGTCACGCTCAAGCCATCACCGAAGCCGCAACCCGCATGGTCCGCTCCATCAAGACCTACGCCGCGACCGGCGGGATCGTCTCGCTCAGCCTGTCCGGCGGTACCGACTCCCGGGTCTGCCTCGCCGCTGCCCTCGCAGCCGACATCGGCGACTCGCTCCACATCGGATGCATGCCGAACAACAAGCTCGACCTCGAGATCGCAGAGAGCCTGTCCCAACGCTTCGGCTTCCCGCTGAACGAGCCCAGCGACCTCGTCCGCGGTGAGGAAGTCCGCAACCACGTCTCGGCCGGCTGGGCCGCGCTCTCGATGGGCATCTACGACGTGCTCTACATGCCCCGCAACCGCCAATACCGGCCCGTCCCGTTCTTTAACATCGGCGGCCACGGAGCAGAAGCCGCGAAGGGCAACTACGGTTGGCGGTCGATCCAATCCGTCGGCATGCCAGCCCCCGCGCTTGCTCAGGCAGAACGAGGTCTCGAAGCTCTCGGCGTGGCACCCGACGACTGCTGGGGTGCCGAATGGCACTACTTCGGGTTCAGGAACGCGATCCACGGCGGCCGCGCGATCCTCTCAAACCAGTACGTTGCGCGGCCGGCAGCTCAGATCCCGCTCATCGGCTTGAGCCGGTCCGAGCACAACGAGTTCCCCGCCCCCGCCAGGGGTCAACCGAGCGTCATCCTCGACTCGATGATCAAGATGTCCCCCGACCTCGCAATCCATCGTTTCGACGACCCACGGAAGAACAACTCGTTCGCGTTCATCACGGAGCGCATCAACGCTCTCGAAGGCACGCTCGACAGTGCGTCATTGGCCCCGTACGAGATCGTCGGGGATCCCATGGCTGACCCCCCTCTGCTCGAGACACACCTTGAGCTCGCACGGTCGGAAGGATTCACAGGGGGGATGATGTTGAAGAACGAGGTGCCGCGCATAGCAGCACCCGTGGCCGAGTTCGGTTACCTCGCGCCGCCGGAAGTGCAAGAGCTACTCGCAGCGCTAGTCGATGGAACCTTCCCCCTGGACTCCGCTGAGACCAGGGAGAAGACCCTGATCGGCAAGATGCTGGCACTCACGCCTCTGGTGTCATAGAGGCGGGGACACGACGAAGCGCCCCACCCACCCGGCCACGTAGCCGGGTAGGTGGGGCGCTGCGCTGCTCAAGGCTGGTCGTGGGCGTGCTCGGCCTCGCACTCGTCACGGTCAACCGGGCCGGAGTAGGGGCAGGGCAGAGGCGACACTGGAACACCGTCCGGCCCGTGTACCGCTCGTCAGGCGTCGCCATGGGCCGCTGCGCGTTCTCGGCAAGGGAGCGGCCCCCGGCGTACACGCCGTTGCCGAGCCCGATCGCCTCAAGGACGGGCTGAATCGGCTGTAAGTGTTCGTGGTGGCCGGCCCGGGGCTGGCTGGCAGGGTTGGTGCTGGTAGCCCGGCGCCCGTCGTGACTCCTGAATCGGCTGACCCCTGCGGGGTGTCATTCCCGGGATCTGTCCGGCGGGGGCCGGGTGCTGGCGCCAGCCCTGGCCCACCACGAACACTTACAGCCGATTCATTGACACCATCCCGTTCCTTTGTGCCGTCTGTCAGATCGTGATGGTCGCGCCGTACAGCTTGACGATCTGGTGCAGGATCCCTCGGGCCTCCTCCCGCCCCTCCGCAGGCATGCTCTCGAGCTTCGGGAGGTACCAGTTCCTGAGGAAGTTCTCGAAATGGTGGTCGCGGTACGCTTCAAGCAGTCCGTGCCTCTTCAGCGCTGCAACCTGAGCGGTTTCCATGATGAGCTTCTTACGGAAGTAGCTCGTGTCCACCGTATTGGTCACCGATCCGTCACGCTCGGCGTAGTAAATCAGGTGCGCTTCAGAGGTGAACGCGCCGTGCTCCGCCGTGAGCATGAGTTCCCACCCAAATAGGGTGTCCTGGCCAGCTGCACGTTCGACGAACCGAAGTCCTCCGTCGTCGAACAGGCGCTTCTCCATTACTGCGCACTGGGTTGACACAACGGGAAACTTTCCGCGAAGGAAGTACCGCGCACGCAGATCTGGACGGACCGTCAACCTCTCCTGAGTGTGGCGCCCTGTCATACCCGTCGTCTGAGTCACCTTAGCCTGGTATCCAGAGATGAAACCAACCCGGGAATCGGCGCCCTGGGCCTCATCCAGCAATTCGAGGAGAGTGTCATACCCCCCGTCGGAGATCTCGTTATCGGGGTCGAGGAATGTCAGCCGCGGGGCGCGAGCCATTTCGATCCCCTTGTTCCTCGGCCGGGACGCGCTGCCGCTACCACCAGTCTCGAAGCAGTACACGCGAATCCGGGAATCCCGGTCGGCGAGTTCGCGGCAGATTTGCGCCGTCGTCCCGTCCGTCGATCCATCGTCAACGAGTATGATCTCGAACTCCGGCGCGCGGGCATTCCGGTCGATGCTCGGAAGGCACTTGGTCACCAAGAACTTGCTGGCGTTGTACACGGGCACGATTATCGAGAGAACCGGGGAGCTGGCACCGAGCGGAGCGGCCGCCCCCCCCTGGGGGCTTTGGCGTCTATTGGCCTCAAAGGGAGGCAGGCAGTACCCGGTGGCGACGACCGAGGGCTCGCCCCGAAGGAGGGACCGCAGGACCTCCGCACCGCTATGGCGGACAGAGTGGAGGGTGACCCCGTCCTCCGGCCGCTCCACAAACTCGTGCGCGGGTCCGTCGATGCGCCCGTCCTGGACGGAGGCGGACTGGGTGATGAACGCAGAGTCGGTGTACTTGAAGGCATTGACCCGATCCGTCACGTAGTGCAGTCCATAGGTGTGCGAGGTGTCCACGCGGCCTATGTAGCGGAACCCACGAGAGATCAGATCCCCGGGGTCCACATTGCCCTCAACCAGCTCGACCTCTGGGTACGACTGTGCGGCAATCTCGTGGCGCAGCTGGTCGTCCGGTTGCTCCGCGATGAGCGCGACACGAGGGGTGGTCCGCTGCAGTCCAGTGTCAATGCCTGCCGCGTTTAGCATCCTGGTAGCAATGTCCTGCGCGGTGCAGTTGGTCAGAATGCTTCGCACCTGAGTCTCATTGTTGCGGTGCTCACTCAACGGGATCTCCGCGGTGAAGTAGGAAGCAAGGTTCTCGTGGTCGGCAACGATGCGGATCTCCGGAAACCGGTTGAACACGGACCGAGCGTAGTTGGAGATGAGACCGCGGCCCTGCGCCTGGAGCTCGTAGATGCGCATGGCGCACATGGTGGGGCTCGACTTTATGGAGTTGAAGTTCAGACTCCACCGGAACAACTTATGGACCCTCTGGAGCAGGTCGTGCGGCATCGGCTCGAGGGATACGCCCGCGTAGAGCTCAGGAAAAGCGTACTCCTCGTTGCCGAAGTTCCTGTCTACCAGCGTGAGGTTCTCCCCGGTCGCGAGAATTGAATCGAAAATGACGTGCATGTCGTCGACGCGCTCTCGGTATCGCTTCGGGTACGACCCCGCAAAGAACGCCTTGTTCAAGGTGTGACGGTAGCTGCCGATGGGATTGTTGAGCAGGGGGTTCGCACCGTACTCGCCGTAGTGGACACGGTCGTGGCCGAGCTCTCGCCGATAGGCCTCGAGGCAGTCCGTGTCCGAGGTAAAGACATGATCGAACTTCTCGGCGATGGGGAGGAAGTACTCGAAGTTGCTTGGATCTTCGATCGATTGGAAAAAGGTCGGACGCCCGTTCTCGCGGGCATGCGCGAGCAACTTATCCAAAGCCTCGCGCGGGGTCTCGCGGAACTTAACGCCCCGCCACTCCTCGTCGTAAATACCCTTCCAGCACGTCACGTAGATAAGCAAATCGAAGCCATTGGCCGCGACCTGGTCCACCATCGATGGGCGTACATACGTGACCTTGGTGAAAGCGTCCTTGTAGAAGTTCAGCATGTACTCATCGGTCACGATTGCCGCGTGGAAAGGGAGCTTCTCCGCAAAGTACTCAGAGCCATTGCTCTGGGGAAGCGTCGATGCGAGCTGGATAAGGAGCTCACGGGTAAGCCGTCGCGCCTCGAGCGAGCCCTCTCCCCTGGAGGACTTCGGCTCGCTGGCGGCGACCAGGCGGTCCTGAACCCGGTCGAGCACCTTTCCTGCACGTTGCCCTGCGAGGACGACTTCGCGGAGGCTCGTCGCGAAGGCGTCGAGATCCTGGTCTGTCTGCCTCTGAGGCTCTGTGCCTGCAGCCCCGAAGTCGACGACCTTAACTCCCGAGCGGGTGCCCGATGGCCGGTCGACGACAGCGAGGTCGAGACCACCCAACTCGAGTGGTGCGGTCCCGCGAACGCGCAGCGTGACAAGCAGCCGGTCCGCGCCTTCGGGCGGGATGTACAGCACCCTCCGCCTCGCGTCAATCTGCGTGACGCCCGTCCTCTTGCCGGCGGAGTCGTACTCCAGAAGGTGCACTTCGGCCCGCACCTCGGTACTCGGCTCCGCGTCGAGATGGACCACGTAGGCGGCACCAGCCTCGATGTTGATCCCGCAGTGTTCGTCAAGTGCGCGGAACTGCCGTTCATTTCCGGCAAGCACGAGGTAGACCGGCTGCTCGGAGGAGGGGGTCACGACCGTCCGCCCGGAACGGCTGAGTCTGATGTCGACCGACTCGGCGCGAGTCGTGTTCCACGCATTCTCGACCTTAAGGTCGGTCCGGAACCCGACCAGGGGGAAATCTCGCAGGGAGGTCATCGCGGGGTGCTCTCTCAATTCTGTTCGTGATCGGGGGTCATCGGCGCACGGGATTGAGATAAGCCTCGAGCGAGAGAACCCGGTCGTGAAGGAGTGCCATCTGCGTGTACGTCGCGCTCTCGTCGACCTCATCCTGAATCGTACGCACCTCGAAACTGAGGCCATTCAACAGCGTTTCCGTCTCTCGGAGCTGCTCGCTGGTCGTCTCCCGCGCCTCGCGCAGCGCCGTCTCAAGCGCAGCGACTCGGGCCTGTACGACCCATCGGTGGCGGCTCTCCGATCGGATCCGCGATCGAATTCGGAGGATAGCGGCACCGCCGGCAGCGAGCACGAGTAGTACCGCGACCCCGCCCAGCTCACCTCGAACTGCCGAGGCAATCGATACGATGACCGCCGCAATCACGAGGACGGCACCCACCAGGGAGTAAAGATGTTTCCGTGACATGGGAGAAGCCTTTCTGGGGTCTTCGTTCTCAGACTCCGAAGTCCAAGGGGCGGAGGCCGCCTGCGAACTTCCAGTTGATAGCCTCCACGGTTCGGTTCGCTGCAACGCCGTCTCCGTAAGGGTTCACCGCGTAAGCCATTGCGGCGTAAGCCTGTTCGGAGTCCAGAAGAAGAGACACCTCATCTACGATCCGTTCGCGCCGGGTTCCGATGAGTTTGACCGTACCGGCCAGGACTGCTTCCGGGCGCTCGGTGTTCTCCCGCATAACGAGCACCGGCTTGCCCAGACTCGGAGCCTCCTCCTGCACACCACCGGAGTCCGTGAGCACGACGTCAACCATGCTCAGCGTTTTGGTGAACTCTGCGTAGGCCATCGGTTCGGTGACAATCACGTTGGGCAGACCTTCAAGCGGAGGGAGCGCGGCCTCTCGTACCTTGGGGTTGCGGTGCACCGGGAACACGATCGTGAGATCGTCGTACTTGCGTGCCAGGTCAGCAGCGGCATTGCCGATGTCGACCATGGCTGCACCGAGGTTCTCGCGGCGGTGCGCCGTCACCAGCAGAGCCCTGCCGCCCCCACCTTCCGTGTTGCGCTGCTCCTGCAGCTTCTGGAGGCGGTCATCGGAGAACTCCACTTCGAGCTTCGTGGCATAGAGGAGCGTGTCGATCACACTGTTGCCGGTGACGACGATGTCGTTCTCGCTGATGGACTCGTGCACAAGGTTGGCCTTGCTGGTCTCCGTGGGGGCCAGGTGCAACTTGGTGATCTGACTGGTGAGTTTGCGGTTCGCCTCCTCAGGGAATGGAGAGTCGATGTTGCCTGAGCGCAGCCCCGCCTCGAGGTGGATCACCGGAACCTGCCGGTTGAAGGCAGCAACGGCTGCTCCCATCACCGTGGAGGTGTCGCCTTGGACGATGACTGCGTCGGGCTGCTCCAGCTCCAGGATCCTGTCCACACCCGAGATCACCTTGGCGACGATGCCGTTCAGGCTCTGGCCAGCGCTCATGATGTTCAGGTCGTGATCGGGGATGATCCCGAACATGGTGTTCACCTGATCCAGCATCTCGCGATGCTGTCCCGTGACGACCACGATGCTCTCCAGGTCATCGGCCTTCTCTATCGCCTTGATGACCGGGGCGACCTTGATCGCTTCGGGCCGAGTGCCATAGATGGTCATGATGCGCAGTGCCACGGAAACCTCTTCCATCAGGGGTGGGTGTCTGTCGTCCGGTCGTGAGCAGTAGGGAACACAGTGGAGGGGAAGGACTTCTTCTCGTAGTTCTCGGTGAAGATCTTCTGGAACGGGTCCGGTTCGTAGTCCGGCAGGTCCTTTTTCGTCGGCTCGGCCGGTGGCTCGGGGAGCGTGAGCCTGGATGCCTGCCGTTTCGCCTCTCCTTCGAGTACGGCATCGCGAAGGATGCGCATGGCTTCGTCCTCACGGTCCTTGGCGAGGCGGTAGGCGAAGGAGCGGTACCGGCTGGAGACCTCCTTGGTGTCACCATCCAGCACTATGCGTCCCTTCTCCATCCAGATCACGCGCGAGCACACGTTCTCGATGGTGCGGGGGGCGTGGTTCACCATGAACACCGTGCCGGCGCGCTCCAGCAGATCATCCATCTTCCTCTTGGAGCGTTCCGCGAAGGTGGCATCCCCGGTGGAGAGCGCCTCGTCGATCATGAGGATCTTGGGCTCGGCCATCACGGAGATCGCGAACTTCAGGCGCGCCCCCATGCCGGAGGAGTAGGTGCGCATGGGCAGGTCGAGGGCATCACCGAGCGCTGAGAGCTCGGCCGCTTCCTCGAAGCGGTCGTCGATCTCCTGCAGGGACATGCCGAGCGCCAGGAAGCCCAGCTTGATGTTCTCCGCTCCGGTGAGATCCGGAATCAGAGCTGCACTCACGCCTAGCAGCTGAGGCCGCGAACTGGTGAGCACCAGGCCGGACGTGGGAGGCTCCACGCCGGCGAGCATGCGTAGCAGCGTGGACTTCCCGGAGCCGTTGCGCCCGATGATCCCCACGAACTCGCCCTCGCGCACCGTGAGGTCCACACCGTGCACGGCGGCAACAGAGACCATCTGCCGGCGCGGCAGCAGCTTGGCAACCAGTCCCTTGCGGGGCTTGCGGTCCGTGCGGGGGGCCTTGTAGCGCATCCGCAGCCTGTGGGCGACCACGGTGAGGGGTGATTCCTCGGGCGCCACCCACAGGGTGCCCTGGGAGTCGTCCTCGTTTTCGACAGCAGCGCTCGACGTCTCAGCGGAGTTCGCGACCATACAGCTCCTCCCCTCGCCAGAAGTAGAGGAACCCGCCCACCAGCACCAGCAGGGTCCAGGCGATCACGATCAGCCAGGAGTCCAGGCCGGGAACCTGGCCGTCGATCAGCGCGGTGCGGGCCATGTCGATGATCCGGAACACGGGGTTGAGCATCACGATCTCGCGAATACCGTCGTGGTTGATGAACCGCTCGATCGGGAAGATCACCCCCGAGCCGTACATAAGGAAGCGGCTCAGCACGCTGAGCACATTGCCCATGTCAGGGAAGTGGAACCCGATGCGGGCGGTGATGAAGGCGATGCCCAGGTTCATCAGCATCTGCAGAGCGAAGATCGGCACCAGCAGCAGCCACATCAGGTTCGGCGGGGCGAACGGCGGGGCGATCCAGATCGCCACGCACATCGCCACCATGGTGAACGTGGCTGTCATGGCGCTACGCACGGTGCTGGCGATCGGTATGGAGGCGCGCGGGAAGTTGAAGGCGCGGATCATCGAGCGGTTGTTCTGCATGAGGTTCGCGCCCCCACCAAGGGCTGACGCGGTGGCGCGGAACATCAGCACCCCGATGATAACGAAGGCGGGGAAGTTGTCCACCCCGTCGGCCACCCGCGGGAGCAGAACCCCGAAGATCAGGAAGTAGAACGCGGCATCGATGAGCGGGCGCAGTATCAGCCACGCATTGCCCAGCAGATTGCGGGCGTTCTGCGTTGCAGTGCGCTGGCGGGAGTCATACCAGATGAATCGGCGGCGCTCCCACAGCTGCCGCAGGTACACCGGCAGCGGGGGCCGCACCCCGATGGGGAACAGCTTGCTGGGGTCCAGGCCTGCATGCTCGAGTGCCGCCACCACCTGGGAGGCGTTCCTCACCTCATTCGCCACGCGCTGAGACCTCCTTGGATCCGGCCACGGCTCGCCCGTACACCGTCTCGTATCGTCTCACCAGCACGTCCCATCGGCGGTCACGCGCGATCGCCTCGCCCCGCTGCGCCAGCTGGAAGCGCGCCTGCGGATCCTCATACAGCTCACGGATCGCCCTGGCCAGCGCAGCCGAATCCCCCGGCGGCACCAGCAGGGCACCCACCTCCCCGTCGGGCCCGCTCACGGACTCGCGGATCGCCGGTAGATCACTGGCGATCACGGTGCGGGCAAGGGCCATCGCCTCGATGGGCTTCTGCGGGGTGACGCTGCGGGTGACGGCGACGTCCCGTCGGGGCACCACGACTGCGTCCATCGCCTCGATCCACCAGCGGGCCTCCTCCCGGCCCACTCGGCCAGGCATGACGACGCGATCGCCGATGCCCAGCCGCTGCGCCTGGGCGATCAGCCGCGGCGCCTCGACGCCGTCGCCGACCAGGCACGCGTGCAGGATCTCGCTCAGGTCGCTCTGATCGGACTGGTCGTGGATGATCGAGGCGACGGCCTCCAGAAGCACGTCAAAGCCCTCGTAGTCCACCAGAGCACTGGCGGCGCCCACCACGAACGCGCCGCGCAGGTCGAGGCGCAGGCGTGCCCGGGCCTCCTCGGCGTTGGCCCAGCCGAAGAACAGGCCGGGCTCCACCCCGTTGGGGACCAGGGTGATCGAGGCAGGGTCCACACCGCGGGCTGCCAGCTCGTCGGCCATGGTGCGCGAGAGCGTGACCACGGCATCTGCCGCGCGGGCCAGCTCCCCCTCGCGGGCGGCGATGAGCTGCACCTTCTGGGCGGAGGCTGCGGCTTCTCGCTCCTCTGCCACCGCGTGGGAGGCGATCCACGTCTGCTCGGCCAGGCCCCTCACCTCGTACACCCACGGGATGCCCGTGGCCTCCGAGACTGCCTGGGCCACCAGGGCGTTGGGGTAAGGGGTGGTGGCCTGGATGACGTGGGGGCGCAGCTCGCGCACGGTCTCCAGGGCCTCGGCGACCTGCTGGGCCAGGCGCTCCTCCTGGGTGGCGCCCAGTCGGGACGGCAGGCAGCGGCGGTAGCGGATGCCGTCGACCACGTCCTCGTCGGCCGCGGTGATGGCGCCGATCATCACCGGGTAGCCGGTGCGGGTGAGCGCGACGGACTCCACTCCCGCGTCCTTCAGCGCGCGCAGGATGCGGTGGGAGCGCAGCGAGTAGCCGGACTGGGTGTGCGGCAGGGAGTTGGTGAGCACGTGCAGCACGCGCATCTGCTCCTCGGGGCCGCACACCGGGGGCGGGCCTGCCGAGCCGGAACGGGGGGCCCGGAGCCGGAAGCCGGGCTGGAGCAGGCGCCGTTCGCTGTCCAGCCGGCGGGCGTGACGCGTGGCACCCAGACCGGCCTGGTGCAGCAGCTGCACCGCATCATCGAGCCGGCCCTGCGCCCAGGTGGCGCGGGCCCGAGACAGGGCCGGGGCGCCGTCGGGCACCAACTCGGGCCGATCCAGCAGCACCGCGACCGCGGCGTGCAGGCGGGAGCTGGAGGCGGGCCGGTGCCGCAGGGCCTCCTCGGCCCCGGCTGGGTCGCCCGCCATCGCTGCACCGAGTGCCTCGAGGGACGTGCCGGGAAGGGCGGCGCCCACGCGGCGCAACACAACGCCGGCGCGGGTGCGGACGGGAAGGGGGGTGCGGCGGCTCACCTGGACGGCGAGAAGTGCGGGATCGTCGACAAGGTGCTCCGACCCGGACTGGGCGAGCAACCGCAGATTGCGCAGCAACGGGGGAGTGCTGCGGGCCACACTGCCTCCCGTAGGATCGACGGCCGCACTTTCTGCACGGCTCACCAGATCCTACCGAGTGATCTCAGGCTATTCCCAGGGTGAACGCTACGAATCGATCACAGAAATGTCCCGATTATCGGGCACTTCTCGCAATTCGGGGCACTGCAGCGACGGTGGCCACCGGCTGCATCGGCTCTCGTCGGTCTGGCTGGCAAGCCAGCTCGCCCTCCCACCCCTCGAGGATCACCTGCTCCAGCCGCTCCTCCGGCATCTCATCCACCGCGGGCTTGCGCGGCACGAAGAACACGATGCCCAGCACCACCCAGGCAGCCAGGGCGATCAGCGGCTCGGTGGCCAGCGCGTCCTTGGCGACAAGCGCATCGCCGTCCTGGGGGCCGCCTTCACGCCGGACACCGACGATGTGCGCGACTCCCCCGCCCTCCAATCGCCCTGAAACTCTACTCGGCCGTCCCTGAGCGTTCTCCGCTGGCGACAGCGACCGTAGCCACTGAGGAAGCGCTGCACGGGAACTGCGGCGGGTTCGCGAGGGGATGCTCCTGGCCGCCGGCCTGCGGCGGTCCCGGGCGGCTCGATGGGCCCCGGTCGCCCGGCACCGGGCGGAGATCACCCTGCTCCGGTGCCGCCGGGTGCCGTCTGCTCGCCAGGGGCGGGCGTGGTCTCCTCCGGGACGCCTGGTCCCGGGGTGGTCGACCCGGTCTCCTCGCCCGGCCCGGTGGTCCCGTCGGAGCCGTCCCCGTCCTGGCCGTCATCGACGGGGCCGTCCGAGCTCTCCTCCTCGTCGACGTCCTGCGACGGCGGGCCGTCGCCGGTCCCCTCCCCGGTGTCGCCGTCGGGCTCCGTGGGGGCCTCCTCCGCCGGAGCGCTGCTCCCGCCCGGGGCGCTGGCGTCGCGAGAGGACTCCGTCCCACCGGACGAGCCCCGGGCTCCGGGACCGCCGTCGCCGGTGCTGCCGGAGCCGCCACCCGACCTGCTCCGCGTCGAGCCGGATCCGTCGCGGAGGCCGGAGCTGCTGCGCGCCTCCTCCTCGTCCGCGATCCGGGTCTGCGGCGTCGCGTCCTCGGACGCGGGCGCCTCGGTGGGCTCCTCCGGCGCGGGGTCCACGGAGGCGGTGGGCTCCTGGGCCGCGGGCGTCCGTGTCACGGCGGGGCGCTCGGCGGGGGCGGGGGGGGGGGCCTCGAGATCGGAAGC
>ENA-OOKA01000081-OOKA01000081.1-human-skin-metagenome-genome-assembly--contig:-NODE-81-length-33412-cov-7.813892_pt1 | contig 33412 bp, 26 predicted proteins | sample MGYA00248825_ERZ500995 | MGnify/ENA primary metagenome ERZ500995 (study PRJEB25958, sample SAMN03398540) | human skin metagenome | study: EMG produced TPA metagenomics assembly of the Human Skin...
CCGGTCGGGGTACGCCGCAGCGCGGCGGGACGGTCGGCGATGAGGAAGTACGGACGAGCCTCGGACACCGTGCAGGTGAGGATGTCGCCCGGGCGCGCTGCCGCCGGGAGATCACGGGCGCCGACGTGGACGAGCCGGTTGTCCTCGGCCCGTCCGGTGTACCGGTGGTGCTCGTCGTCGGGCAGTGCGGTGACGAGCACCGCGACCTCGCGACCGACCTGCGCCCGGTTCTCCTCCCAGGCGATCGCGTCCTGGAGGGCGACGAGGCGCTCGAACCGCTCCTGCACGACCTCCTTGGGCAGCTGGTCCGGCATCTCCGCCGCCGGGGTGCCCGGTCGCTTCGAGTACTGGAAGGTGTAGGCTTGGGCGAATCGCGCGCGCCGGACGATGTCGAGGGTGCCCTCGAAATCCTCCTCGGTCTCCCCGGGGAAGCCGACGATGATGTCGGTGGTGATGGCCGCGTGCGGGATGCGCTCCCGCACCCGGTCGAGGATGCCCATGAAGCGGGTGGTCCGGTAGGAGCGGCGCATCGCCTTGAGGATGGTGTCCGAACCGGACTGCAGCGGCATGTGGAGCTGCGGCATGACGGTCGGGGTCTCCGCCATGGCATCGATGACGTCGTCGGAGAACGCCGCCGGGTGGGGGCTCGTGAAGCGCACCCGCTCGATGCCCTCGACGGCGCCCACCGCACGGAGCAGGGAGGCGAACGCGCCGCGGTCGCGGAACTCGGTGCCGTAGGAGTTGACGTTCTGTCCGAGCAGGGTGACCTCGATGACCCCGTCGGCAGCGAGCGCCTCGACCTCGGCGAGGATGTCACCGGGCCGGCGGTCCTTCTCCTTGCCGCGCAGCGCGGGCACGATGCAGAAGGTGCAGGTGTTGTTGCAGCCGACGGAGATCGAGACCCACCCCGAATGGCTCGATTCGCGACGGGTGGGCAGCGTCGACGGGAAGACGTCGAGGCTCTCGAGGATCTCGACCTGGGCCTCGTCGTTGTGGCGGGCGCGCTCGAGGAGGACCGGCAGCGACCCCATGTTGTGGGTGCCGAACACCACGTCGACCCACGGCGCCCGGCGGACGATGGTGTCGCGGTCCTTCTGCGCCATGCAGCCGCCGACCGCGATCTGCATGCCCGGCCGCTGCTCCTTGACGTGGGCGAGCCGGCCGAGGTTTCCGTAGAGGCGGTTGTCGGCGTTCTCGCGCACGGCGCACGTGTTGAAGACGACGACGTCGGCGTCCTGTCCGGGGTCGGCGGGCCGGTAGCCGGCGGTGTCGAGGAGACCGGAGAGCCGTTCGGAGTCGTGCACGTTCATCTGGCACCCGTAGGTCTTGACCTCGTAGGTGCGCACGGTCGCGGAGACGTCCTCGTTCTGCAGAGGACGGGCAGTGGTATCAGTCATGGCGCCTCCAGTGTACCGAGCGGCCCCGGAGCACCGCGCCGCCTCAGGCCTCCTCGAGCGCCTGCCGGGCCGCGGCCATGGACACCGAATGCGGGAACCCGCGGCGGGCGAGCATCGCGAGCGTGCGGCGCAGGCGCGTCTCCGCGGGCAGACCGGCGGTGCTCCGCGCCTTCTTGAGGGCGACCCCGTAGGCGAGGTCGAACTCGTCGTCGATCCCGTCGACCGCGGCGGCGACGGCGGACTCCGGAACGCCCTTCCGCGCGAGCTCGAGGCGGAGGGCGCGGACCGAGAGCGCCCGCGATTCCCTGCGGGCACGGACGAAACCGGCGGCGAACGCCGCGTCGTCGAGCAGTCCCGAGGCGCTCAGCCGATCGAGGAGCACGTCGACGACGTCGCTCGGATGCTCCTTGGCGAGGAGCTTCGACCGGAGTTCGGCCACCGCGTGATCGCGGGCGGCGAGCATATTCAGCGCCCGCTTCTTGGCCCGCGTGTACTCCGGATCATCCGAGTTCACCGCGCCCGGCAGGGCGTCCGGTTCAGCCGCTGCGCCGGACCCGGCGGCAGCAGAAGGCTCTCCGTCGACAGTCTGCCCTGCGGTGCCGTCGCCGCGACCCCGACCGCCCTTCCACACGTCCGCGAAGCCGACGGACACCGCGGAGTCCGGACCACGGTCGCCCGGAGCGGAGTCGCCCGCCATGACGGCGTCGATCGCTCGGCGGGCGTCGGCGAGGACCGCCGCAGTGGAGCGGTCCTCGCCCGTGCGATCAGAAGTCGACATTGCTCTTCTCCGGCGCGACCGCCGGCTCTCCGGCCGCCGGGGCGCCCGCTGCCGCGTCCGCGGCCTCGTCGTCTCCGCCGATGAGACCCATCTTGTGCTTGATCTTGAGCTCGATCTCCTCGGCGAGTCCGGGATTGTCGCGGAGGAAGTTCCGCACGTTCTCCTTGCCCTGACCGAGCTGGTCCCCGTCATAGGTGAACCACGAGCCGGACTTCCGGATGATCCCGTTGTCCACGCCCATGTCGATGAGGCTGCCCTCGCGGGAGATCCCGTGGCCGTAGATGATGTCGAACTCCGCCTGCTTGAACGGCGGGGCGACCTTGTTCTTGACGACCTTGACGCGGGTCCGGTTGCCGACGGCCTCGCCGGCCTCCTTGAGCGTCTCGATCCGGCGGACGTCGAGGCGGACGGAGGCGTAGAACTTCAGCGCCTTGCCGCCCGAGGTGGTCTCCGGCGAACCGAAGAACACGCCGACCTTCTCACGCAGCTGGTTGATGAAGATCGCGGTGGTCTTCGAGTGCGCGAGCGCACCGGTGATCTTGCGCAGCGCCTGCGACATGAGGCGGGCCTGGAGTCCGACGTGGGAGTCGCCCATCTCGCCCTCGATCTCCGCCTTGGGGACGAGCGCGGCCACGGAGTCGATGACGATGACGTCGAGCGCGCCGGACCGGATGAGCATGTCCGCGATCTCGAGCGCCTGCTCGCCGGTGTCCGGCTGCGACACGAGCAGCTGGTCGGTGTCGACGCCGAGCGCCTTGGCGTACTCCGGGTCGAGCGCGTGCTCGGCGTCGATGAATCCGGCGATGCCGCCGGCGCGTTGGGCGCTCGCGACGGCGTGGAGGGCGACCGTCGTCTTGCCGGAGGACTCCGGGCCGTAGATCTCGACGACGCGGCCGCGCGGCAGACCGCCGATGCCGAGCGCGATGTCGAGGGCGATCGACCCCGTGGGGATGTACTCGATGGGTGCGCGGGTCTCCTCACCCAGGCGCATGACCGCGCCCTTGCCGTACTGGCGATCGATCTGGCCGAGAGCGGCTTCGAGCGCCTTGGCCTTGTTGTCCGCAGAGCCGGTCTGCGGGGAGCGCGGGGTGCGTGCTGCCATGGGTTCCTCCTTGGGTAGGTCCGTCTGCCAGCACTCTAGGACGCGGCACGGACACGGGTCCGATTCGGGGACGAGCTGTGCACGACGGGCGGATGGATCCGACCTCGGGTCACCGTTCATCCGGTCTCGACGCCCATCCTAACCCGGAATGGGAACACCTGTTCGAAATGTGCGGGCGTGTCGCGGGAACGGTGACCTCGGGACGGCCGCGCAGACGCTCCGTCCCCAGTGCAGGGGCGCAGAGGACGGCCTGCGGCACCGGAGGGCAGTCGCACGCGGTCCCGCCGGGCCCTCTCAGAACGGTGTGGAGCGGGGCTTGTCGCGGCCGAGTCGACGCTCCGGCGGGACCCCGGCGGCATCGCACACCGCCAGCCAGATCTCCCGGGGATCGATCCCGGCGTCGAACGCCTGGGCGGCGGTGCGGGAGCCGAGCGAGGACAGTGCGAGGTCGGTGTGGAGGGATTCCGCCCGGACGCGTCCGAACTCCTCGCGCATGAGGGTCCAGTAGTGGGTGTGGCGCATTCAGGCGTTCCCGGCGAGCGCGTCCGCGGGCTCTCCCGCGAGGACGCGGCGGGACATCTCCACCGGGACGGTGTCGGGGATCTCGACGCCCTCGCTCATCGCGAAGCGGTCGCTCACCTCGCGAAGCAGCGAGGAGACGGGCAGGTCGAGCGCTTCGCAGATCGCCGACAGCAGCTCGGAGGAGGCCTCCTTCTGACCGCGCTCGATCTCGCTGAGGTAGCCGAGGGACACGCTCGCGCCGTTCGAGACGTCGCGCAGGGTGCGGTTCTGGCGTCGGCGGGCCGCGCGCAGGGAATCACCGATCTCGGTGCGCAGAAGCGTCATGCCGAACCTCCCGTGAGCAGCAGCTGAGTCGTCGTGCGTGTATCCATGTACCGGTCCCAACGACCGGCTGGCCGGATTTGTTCCCTGAAGCCTACCCAAGCGGCGGGCGTCGGCTCCATCCGCGGTCCCGGATCACGGCCGATTGACAGCGAACTCTGACTCCCCTCGGGAGCGGAGGTGGTCGGCGAGGAGTGCGATGGCCGCCTGCACCGTGGCGCGGCGGATCTTCTCCCGGCCGCCGGTGAACCGGTGCTCGACGACAGCGGTGCCGCCGACATGGGCGAGCGCGAGGAACACGAGCCCGACCGGCTTTCCGTCCTGCGGCTCCGGGCCGGCGACCCCGGTGCAGGCCAGGCCGAGGTCCGCCCGGCACACCCGGGCGGCACCGCGCGCCATCTGCTCCGCGACCTCCGGGTCGACGGCGCCCGCGCGGGCGAGGAGATCCGGGTCGACCCCGGCGAGCGCGGCCTTGAGGTCGGTCGCATACGTGATGAGCCCGCCGCGCACGGTCGCCGAGGCGCCGGGCACGGTGACGAGGGTCGCGGCGATGAGTCCCGCGGTGAGCGACTCCGCCGTGGCGACGGTCAGGCCGCGCTCGACGAGCCCGGCGACGACCGCGTCCGCACTGTGCCGTTCGGCGGGAGCGTCCGCGCTCATCGGCGCGGCCCGGCCTCACGGAGCAGGCGCGCGGTCTTGACGCAGTAGTCGACGCCGGTGACGAGGGTGACGACGACCGCGGCGGTCATGACGATCCAGGCGACGACGATGACCGCGATCATCACCCCGCCCGGCAGCACCGTCGACAGCGGGAGCATGACGATGAAGAGGCCGAGCGCCACGGTCTGCAGGACGGTCTTGAGCTTGCCCCCGCGGGAGGCGGGGAGCACGACGCGCCGCACGATGACGAGGCGCATGAGGGTGATCCCGAACTCGCGGACGAGGATGACGACCGGGATCCACCACGGGAGCACGCCGATGACGGCGAGCCCGATGAGCGCGGCGGCCATGAGCGACTTGTCGGCGATGGGATCGGCGATCTTGCCGAAGTCGGTGACGAGCCCGTAGCGCCGGGCGAGGTCGCCGTCGATCTTATCGGTGAGCATCGCGAGCCCGAACACGATGAATGCGCCGAGGCGCCACAGCGGGTCGAGCCCCTCGTGACCGAGCAGGAGGACAAGGAACACCGGGACGAGCAGGATGCGCAGGACGGTGAGCGCATTCGGCAGGTTCCACGGGCTCGGCTGCTGTTCTGTCATCACCGGGTCAGCCTACCTGCCGGTGAGGTCCCACGCGTCCTCGCCGCCGGCCTCGACGACCTCGAGCCCGGTGTCGGGATCGATGTCGCCGATCGTCGGCACCACCGCGGTGTCCTCGGCGTCCGCGTCGCCGTCCGCACCTCCTGCGAGGGCGGCGGCGCCTGCGATTGCAGGCGCGCCGGACGGGGCGCCGGTCGGCGGCTCCTCACCGCGGATGACGGCGAGCGTGCCGGGCAGGTCCTCGGGGGTGACGAGCACGTCGCGCGCCTTCGAGCCCTCCGAGGGACCGACGATCCCGCGCGACTCCATGAGATCCATGAGGCGGCCGGCCTTGGCGAATCCGACGCGGAGCTTGCGCTGGAGCATCGAGGTCGAGCCGAACTGCGTGGTGACGACGAGCTCGGTGGCCTGGAGCAGGAGATCGAGGTCGTCGCCGATCTCCTCGTCGATCTGCTTGGCCGGCTTGTCCACCGCGACGTCCTCGCGGTAGACCGGGGTGAGCTGACCCTTGACGTGGGAGACGACCTGCTCGATCTCGCTCTCGTTGATCCACGCCCCCTGGACGCGCATCGGCTTGGCCGCCCCCATCGGGAGGAACAGGGCGTCGCCCTGCCCGATGAGCTTCTCCGCACCGGGCTGGTCGAGGACGACGCGCGAGTCGGCGAGCGAGGACGTCGCGAACGCCAGCCGGGAGGGCACGTTGGCCTTGATGAGCCCGGTGACGACGTCGACGCTCGGACGCTGGGTGGCGAGCACGAGGTGGATGCCGGCGGCGCGGGCGAGCTGGGTGATCCGCTGGATCGAGGCCTCGACGTCGCGCGGGGCGACCATCATGAGATCGGCGAGCTCGTCGACGACCACGAGGAGGTACGGGTACGGCTGGAGCACCCGCTGCGAGCCCGGCGGCACCTGGACGCGCCCCTCGCGCACGGCCTTGTTGAACTCCTTGACGTGCTTGAAGCCGAACTGTGCGAGGTCGTCGTAGCGGGCGTCCATCTCGCGGACGACCCATTCGAGCGCCTCGGCCGCCTTCTTCGGGTTGGTGATGATCGGGGTGATGAGATGCGGGATGCCCTCGTAGATCGTGAGCTCGACGCGCTTGGGGTCAACGAGGATGAGGCGCACCTCGTCCGGGGTCGCGCGCATCATGATCGAGGTGATCATCGAGTTGATGAAGCTCGACTTGCCGGAGCCGGTGGCACCGGCGACGAGGAGGTGGGGCATCTTCGACAGGTCGGCGACGACGAACCCGCCCTCGACGTCCTTGCCCACGCCGACGACCATCGGATGATCGGTGCGGCGGGCGGCCTGCGAGCGGAGCACGTCGCCGAGCGCGACGGTCTCGCGGTCGGCGTTCGGGATCTCGATGCCGATCGCCTTCTTGCCGGGGATCGGCGAGAGGATCCGGACGTCGGCGCTCGCCACCGCGTACGCGATGTTCTTGCTCAGCGCGGTGACCTTCTCGACCTTGGTGCCGGCGCCGAGCTCGACCTCGTAGCGGGTGACGGTCGGGCCGCGGGAGAACCCGGTGACCTCGGCGTCGATGTTGAACTGCTCGAGCACGTCGCGCAGTGCCTCGACCACGCGGTCGTTGGCCTCCGAGCGCTCCTTCGCCGGCGGTCCGGCGAGCAGGTAGTCCGAGGTCGGGAGCGTGTAGGTGACGTCACCGGCGAGAGTGAGCTGCTCGACGCGCTGCGGGAGCTCTCCGGTCGCCTGCGGGGCCGGGGTGGACACCGCCGGGACGGTCGCCGCGGGATCGGGCTTGCGGTCGAGGACCCGCGTGGCCTCGTCCTCCATCCCGATGTCGGCCTTGAGCTTCGCGGCCTGCTTCTCCGCCTTCGTGGGGCGGCGCTGGCCGGGCCGGGGGCCCGGCTCCGCGGCGTCGACGTCGTAGAGCTCCGGCTCGGGAGCCGGCTCCGCGTCGGTCCGGTCCTCGGCACCGACCTCGGCGTCGTGGATATAGGCCTTGTCGTAGGCCTGGTCGTGCTCCTTCTCGTACTCCGGGGCGTCCTCGCTCTTCTTCTTCCGCGAGCGGCGCTTGGCGCCCATGACGGGCGTGAGGGTGCTCGTCGTCCGGTTGTCGCGCACGAGATCGGTGTCGTCGGCGCCCTCCGCGGGACCGGCGACGGAGCCGCCGACGAGCCGCGTGTAGAGGCCGTGGAGCCGCTGCGGGACGGCATTGACCGGGGTGGCGGTCATGACGAGCAGGGAGAACAGGCCGAGGAGCACGAGGAGCGGCACCGCGACGTAGACGGTGGTGGCGACGACGAGCGGCGAGGAGACGATGAAGCCGAGCGCCCCTCCCCCGTTGATCATCGCCTCGCGCGAGTGCGCGAAGCCGGGCGTGCCGGCGGCGATGTGGGCGAGTCCGGCGGCGGCGAGCACGAAGGCGAGGAGGCCGATGAGGATCCGGTTGTTCCCCCGCGTGTCCTCGCCGCGGAGGAAGAGCCGCAGCGCATAGCCGAGGAGGAGCACGGGCAGCGCGAGCGCGACGCGGCCCAGAGAGCCCTCGATGACGGCGCGCACGCCGTCGCCGAAGGCGCCCGAGATGTTCCACCACTCGAAGGCGGCGACGACGATCGCGAGGCCGACGAGGAAGAACGCGGTGCCGTCGCGCCGCGTGGGGGTGTCGTCGTCAGGGGTCTCGGTGAGCACTCTGCGGGTGCGGTTGCCTGCCATCTGCGCTGCTCCCATCCATGCACCTGTCACCACGTTCGGGTTGGTCTCGTGTGCCCCCGCACGCCCGGTGGAGTCGGTGGACGCGCTGCGCCGCCGACGTCGGGTGCCGGTACCAGCAGCGGGGGAAGTCGTACTGGTCGCCATGATCCCCATGGTACGGGGCGGGCCCTCCCGGACCCGGGATTCCCGCACCCTGTGTGTCCCGCAGCGCCGCGACCGACCGATGACGCGACGACGCGGGGGCACCCACCGGTCGGTGAGTGCCCCCGCGTCACCTGCCTGCGCGGCAGGAGCGGCTGATCCGCTCAGCCGAGCAGCTCGTAGGCCGGGATGGTGAGGAAGTCGTGGTACTCCTCGGCCGTGGCCATCCGGGCGAACAGGTCCTTCGAGGTCTGCCACTGCGCGGCGTCGCCGGGCAGCTTCGCCACCTCCTCCTCGATGAGGCGGTCGACGAGCTCCTTCGTCACCGTCTCACCGGAGTCGGAGAGCGTGACGCCGAAGTGCAGCCACTGCCACACCTGCGAGCGGGAGATCTCCGCGGTCGCCGCATCCTCCATGAGGCCGTTGATCGCAGCTGCGCCGTTGCCGCCGAGCCACGCCGCGACGTACTGGATGCCCACCGAGATGTTGGCGCGCAGACCGGCCTCGGTGATCTCACCCGGGGTGTCCTTGACCGCGAGGAGGTCGGCGGCGGAGACGGAGACGTCCTCGCGCTTCTTCTCGATCTGGTTGGGCTTCTCGCCGAGCACCGCGGTGAACTCGGTGCGGCAGGCCTCGACCATGCCCGGGTGGGCGACCCAGGAGCCGTCGAAGCCGTCGTTCGCCTCGCGCGACTTGTCCTTCTCCACCTGGTCGAAGGCCTTCGCGTTGGCCGCCTCGTCCTTCGACGGGATGAAGGCGCTCATGCCGCCGATCGCGTGCGCCCCGCGCTTGTGGCAGGTCCGCACGAGGAGCTCGGTGTAGGCGCGCATGAACGGCACGGTCATGGTGACCTGAGCGCGGTCCGGGAGGATCCAGTCCTCGCCCTTGGCGCGGTGGGTCTTGATGACGGAGAAGATGTAGTCCCAGCGGCCGGCGTTGAGGCCTGCGGAGTGGTCGCGGAGCTCGTAGAGGATCTCCTCCATCTGGAACGCGGCCGGGTAGGTCTCGATGAGGCAGGTGGCCCGGATCGTGCCCTGCGGGACCCCGAGCGCGTCCTGCGCGTGGACGAACACGTCGTTCCACAGCCGCGCCTCGAGGTAGGACTCCATCTTGGGGATGTAGAAGTAGGGGCCGCGGCCCTTCTCGATCTGCTTGATGCCGGCGGTGGCGAAGTACAGCGCGAAGTCGACGAGGGAGCCCGAGGCGATCTCGCCGTCGATGCGCATGTGCTTCTCCTCGAGGTGCCAGCCGCGCGGACGGACGACGATCGTCGGCAGCTCCTCATCGGGGCGCAGGGTGTACTCCTTGCCCTGCTCGGAGACGAAGTCGATCTCGCGGTTGACCGAGTCGAGGAGGTTGACCTGGCCGCCGAGCACGGAGTCCCAGGCGGGGGTGTTCGCGTCCTCCTGGTCGGCGAGCCAGACCTTGGCGCCGGAGTTGAGCGCGTTGATCGTCATCTTCCGGTACGTCGGGCCGGTGACCTCGACGCGGCGGTCCTCGAGCCCGGGTGCGGGCGGGGCGACCTGCCACGAGTCGTCCTCGCGGATGTGCTTGGTCTCCTCGAGGAAGTCGAGCTCCTCGCCGGCGTCGAGGCGGGCCTGGCGGTCCTTGCGGGCGGCGAGCCGCTCCTTCCGGGTGGCGGCGAACGCGCGGTGGAGCGAGACGATGAGCTCGAGCGCGGGGCGGGTGAGGACGGCTGCGTGCTCCGGCTGGATCTCGCCGGTGATCTCCAGGCCGTCGGGCAGATCGATGTTCGTGGTGGTCATGAGGAACTCCTCGATATCGGATTGCTGGTGCTGTCGGATGCGGGTGGTGCGGTGGACGGCGTCGGGCCGTCCGGTGCGACGGGTGCGGGCGGCCGGGTCAGGCGGTCGCCGGGGGCTCGGCTCCGAGGCGTTCGAGGACGGCCGCAGCGATGACCGCGTCCTCGTCCGGCTTGCCGCCGGCGACGCCGAGGCCGCCGACGAGGGTGCCGTCGAAGACGAGCGGCACGCCGCCGGCGATGCTCGTGAGCAGTCCTCCGGTGCCGTGCTCGAGCTTCTGCGCGAGCTCGGGGTTCATGAGCGCGCTGGGCCGGCGGGTGGAGGCGGCGGTGTGCGCCTTGCGCCGGCTCGTCTCGACGCTGTGCGGCGTCATGCCGTCGGCGCGGCCGTAGGCGACGAGTCCGAGGGCGGGGTCGACGATCGTCGCGCAGGCGCGCACGCCGACCCTCTCCCCCTCCTCGATCGTCAGCGCGACGGCGCGCGCGGCGGTGTCATGGGTGATGACGGGGACGGAGGTGTAGACGGGAGCCATCTTGTCAGCGGTCATTCAGCGTCCTTCCTGCACTTCGAAGACGGTGCCGGGGTTGAGGATACCCTGCGGGTCGAGGGCGTTCTTGATGCGATGGTTGAGCTCGAGCACGTCCGGGCCCAGGTAGTCGCCGAGCCACGGCCGCTTGAGCCGGCCCACTCCATGCTCACCGGTGATCGTGCCGCCGAGCGACACCGCGAGGTCGATGATCTCGCCGTACGCGATGTGCGCGCGCTCGCGGGCCGCGTCGTCGGTGGGATCGAAGACGACGAGCGGGTGGGTGTTGCCGTCGCCGGCGTGGGCCATGACGGCGACGAGGACCTCGCGGTTCCGGCTGATCTCCTCGATCCCCTCGACGAGGCGGCCGAGCTCCGGGAGCGGCACGCCGCAGTCCTCGAGGAGGATCGTGCCCTTCTTCTCCACCGCCGGGATCGCGATCCGGCGGGCGGCGATGAATGCCTGGCCCTCGTCGGGATCGTCGGTGTGGTAGCACTCGGTGGCGTTGTTCGAGGTGCACGCCTCCGCGATGATCTCGATCTCGTGCTGGGCGTAGCCCGCGGGCTCGTCGGACTGCACGATGAGCATCGCCGCAGCCTCGCGGTCGAGGCCCATCCGGGTCTCGTCCTCGACCGCGTTGATCGTCGGCCGGTCCATGAACTCGAGCATCGAGGGGCGCAGCCGGCCGGTGATCCCGAGCACGGCGCTCGTCGCGTCCTCGAGGGTGCGGAAGGTGGCGACGAGGGTGCTGGGATTGCGCTTGACGTGGATGAGGCGCAGCGTCACCTCGGTGATGATCCCGAGAGTGCCCTCGCTGCCGACGAACAGCTTGGTGAGCGACAGGCCGGCGACGTCCTTGAGGCGCGGCCCGCCGAGCGTCACGAGCCGGCCGTCGGACAGCACGACCTTCATGCCGAGGACGTAGTCGGTGGTGACCCCGTACTTCACGCAGCACAGGCCGCCGGCGTTCGTCGCGATGTTCCCGCCGATCGAGCAGAACTCGAACGAGGCCGGGTCCGGTGGGTACCACAGGCCGTGCTCGGCGGCCGCCGCCTTGACCTCGGCGTTGATCGCCCCGGGCTGCGCGACGGCGGTGAGGGTGATGGGATCGATGCGGATCTCCTTCATCCGCTCGACGGAGAGCACGATCGCGCCGTTCTGCGCGGTCGAACCGCCGGACAGTCCGGAACCGGCCCCGCGCGGCACCACGGGGGTGTTCGTCGCAGCGGCGAAACGCACGGCGGCCTGGACGTCCTCGGTGCAGGTGGCGCGGACCACGGCGAGCGGCATGCCCGCATCGGGATCGTTGGCGCGGTCCCAGCGATAGGCCTCCATCTTCACCGGATCGGTGATGACGGCCCCCTCGGGCAGCTGCGCGGCGAGCTCCTCGAGCGTCTGCGCGGTGGTCGTGGCGTCCACGGTGGTCATGGCTTCCGTCCTTCCCGGGCCGTGCGGCTGCGCGGCTGAGTATGAGGTGCGACACCTTCGTCCTCCGCAATCTACAGGCTGAGGAATGAAATCGCTATTTCGCATCATGGAATACCGGAAAGGCGCATGACTGCTCTCGAGGTCAGTTTTTCGCCTCGTGGAATGCCGCGCGCCCCGGAATCACGCGCGTCGTTCACATACTGCTCCCAGGAACCGCCCATCGAACGCTTGCACAACGCGCTCGCGTCATCTACTGTCTCCGTGACTGGAGTCACAGGCCCCGCCGGGCACAGCCGCCCGGTCGGCCTGTGACGGCCCCTCACTTCATGCGGCACCGCCGTGGACAGGAACGACATGGACAATCTCTTCGTCGCGGCGCTGCTGGCGCTCCTCCCGATCGTCGTGGCCGGTGTGCTGCTGCTCGGCTTCCGGATGCCGGCCGCGATCGCCATGCCCATCAGCCTCGTCGTCGCGGCCGCGGTCGCGTTCTTCGCCTGGCAGATCGATCTCGTCACCATCGGCGCCTCGATCGTGCAGGGCATCCTCGTCGCGGTGGGCCTGCTGTGGATCGTGTTCGGCGCGCTCCTCATGCTCGCCACCGTGACGAAGTCCGGGGCGATCGACACGATCCGCGCCGGCTTCATCTCCGTGTCCGCGGACCGCCGGGTGCAGGTCATCATCGTCGCCTGGCTGTTCGGCAGCTTCATCGAGGGCGCAGCCGGCTTCGGCACGCCCGCCGCCGTCGTCGCCCCGCTCATGCTCGCCCTCGGGTTCCCCGCGATCGCCGCGGTGCTCTTCGGCCTCATCATCCAGTCGACCCCGGTGAGCTTCGGCGCCGTCGGCACCCCGATGCTCACCGGCATCGGCAACGGCCTGGCCGACGAGACCGGTGCGATGTCGTCCGACGTCGCCGAGCGCGCCGGCGCGCTCGGCCTCGATCAGCTCGGCTTCGTCGCCCACACCGCGAGCCAGGTCGCCATCATCCACGGCATCTGCGGCATCCTCATCCCGCTCACCCTGTGCTGCTTCATGACCGGGTTCTTCGGCAGCCGCCGCCGGTTCGCCGACGGCCTCGCCGTCGCGCCCTTCGCGATCTTCGCGGCGGTCGCGATGATCGTCCCCTACCTCCTCGTCGCGATCTTCCTCGGACCCGAGTTCCCCTCGATGATCGGCGGCCTCGTCGGCCTCCTCATCGTCGTGCCGGCCGCCCGCGCCGGCTTCCTCACCCCCAAGGACACCTGGGAGTTCGCGCCGCGCTACCGCTGGCCCGAGCGCTGGATGGGCTCGGTGAGCCCGGCCGAGGAGGCCTCCCACCTCAAGAAGCGCATGCCGCTCGTGCAGGCCTGGGCGCCGTACCTCATCGTCGTCGTCCTGCTGCTCCTCACCCGCAACATCCCGGAGATCAAGGCGTTCCTCACCGGCCCCGCGGTCATCAAGGTCGAGGGCATCTTCGGCACGCCGATCAACCAGAACATGGACCTGCTCTACTCCCCGGGCGCGATCTTCGTCCTCGCCTCGCTCATCACGATCGTCCTCCACCGGATGAACGGCCGGCAGGTCGCCGCCTCGTGGGGACTCGCCGGCGGGCAGATCGCCGGAGCCGCCGTCGCGCTCCTGTGCTCGGTGCCGATGGTGCGCGTGTTCATCAACTCCGGCCCCGACTACAACGCCGCCGGCATGGATTCGATGCCGGTGACGCTCGCCTCGGCGGCGGCGGAGACGCTCGGTCAGAACTGGCCGCTCGCCGCACCGTTCGTCGGAGCGCTCGGCGCCTTCGTCGCCGGGTCGAACACCGTATCCAACCTCATGTTCGCGCAGTTCCAGTTCACCACCGGCGTCAACATCGGCGCGGCGTCGCCCGAGACCGTCGTCGCCGCACAGGCGGTGGGCGGAGCGGCCGGCAACATGGTCGCCGTCCACAACGTCGTCGCCGCTGCCGCGACCGTCGGACTGCTCGGCCGCGAGGGCGACCTCATCCGCAAGACGATCATCCCGATGGCGGTCTACTGCCTCACCGCGGGATCGATCGCCTACATCATGGTGTTCGGCCCCGGCCTCAACATCGGCACGATCCTGCTGGCGCTCGTCCTCATCGGTCTCGCGGTGACGTTCGTCGTCCTATCCCGCTCCGGCGGGAAGGACAACGACGAGCTCCTCCCCGTCGACGAGGCCCAGGAGCGGGCCGCGGCCGAGGTGCCGGCCGGCGCACCCGTGGCGGACCCGGCCGAGCACTCGGCCGACCACCGCCGCGACACCGGACCCGCCGACCGCCGCTGAACCATGCCGCCCGCGCAGCGCGTCCAATCGGTCGATCGCACCCTCGACGTCCTCGAAGCCCTCGCGGACGCCGGGGGTGCGGCGCGCAGCAAGGATCTCGCCACCGCGATCCGGCTCCCGGTGCCCACGGTGCACCGGATCCTCTCCACGCTCGCGGCGCGCGGGATCGTGCTCCAGCTCGCCGACCGGAGCTACTCGCTCGGGCCGCGCCTGGTGCGCCTCGGCGCGGTCGCCGCGCACCAGACGGGCGCGGAGGCCCAGCCGCTCCTCGCCGCGCTCGCAGAGGCGCTCGGGGAGACCGTCAACCTCGCGTTCTTCACCCGCGACTCGATGACCTACGTCGCGCAGGCCGCCTCGCCCCGCTCGATGCGGATGTTCACCGAGGTCGGACGGCGGGTGCCGCTCCACAACACCGGGGTCGGCAAGGCGGTGCTCGCGCGGCTGCCCGAGGACGAGGCGCGCGCGCTCCTCTCCCCCCCGCCCGTCGACGGAGGCCCCTCCCCCGACGTCGCGGCCGTCCTCGACGAGCTCGCCCGAGCCCGGCACTCCGGATTCGCGGTCGACGACGAGGAGCAGGAGGTCGGCGTCCGCTGCCTCGCCGTCGCGATCGACGGCGGTCCGGCTCCGGCAGGGCTGTCCGTGTCGGGTCCCTCCTCGCGACTCACCCCCGACGCCTTCACCGAGGTCGCCCGGTCGCTCACGGACACCGCCGACCGGCTCGCCGCCCGCTGGCGCTCCTACCAGACGGACTGAGCCGGCCCGCCGCGAGGGCGGACCGGCTCGGTACCGGGGTGCGGACCCGTCCGGGGACGGGCCTGAGTCAGACGATGACGACCATCGGGACGATCATCGGCCGGCGACGGAGCTTGGAGGAGATCCAGCGGCCCAGGGTGCGGCGGATGACCTGCTGGAGCCGGTGCTCGTCCTTGGTGCCGTTCTCGAGCGCCTCCTTGACGGCGGACTCGATCTTCGGCCGGATCGAGTTGAACACCGAGTCGTTCTCCGCCACGCCGCGGGCGTGGACGATCGGACCGGCGAGGATCTCCCGGCGCTTGGCGTCGACGGTCATGAACACCGAGACGAAGCCCTCGTCGGCGAGAGTCCTGCGATCTTTGAGGTCGGCCTCGGTGACCTCTCCCACGGAGGACCCGTCGACGAAGACGTAGTCGCAGTCGACCGCTCCGACGACCTCCGCGTGGCCGTCCTTGAGATCGACGACCCAGCCGTCGTCGGCGATGACGACCTGGTCCTCAGGGACACCGGTGTCGATCGCGAGCTGCGCGTTGGCGAGCATGTGGCGCCATTCGCCGTGGACCGGCATGACTCCGCGCGGCTTGACGATGTTGTAGCAGTAGAGGAGCTCGCCGGCCGAGGCGTGGCCGGACACGTGGACCTTCGCGTTGCCCTTGTGGATGACGTTCGCGCCGAGCTTCATCAGCCCGTTGATCACGCGGAACACCGCGTTCTCGTTGCCCGGGATGAGCGAGGAGGCGAGGATGACGGTGTCGCCCTCCCCCACCTCGATCCGGTGGCTGCCGTTCGCCATCCGGGACAGCGCGGCCATCGGCTCGCCCTGCGAACCGGTGCACATGAGGACGACCTGGTCGTCGGGGAGCTTGTCGACGTCCTTGAGGTCGATGAGGACGCCGTGCGGGACGTGGAGGTAGCCGAGGTCCTGGGCGATCTTCATGTTGCGCACCATCGAGCGCCCGACGAGCGCGACCTTGCGGCCGTGCGCGCTCGCGGCCTCGAGGACCTGCTGCACGCGGTGGACGTGCGAGGCGAAGGAGGCGACGATGATGCGCCGCTCGGCCGTGCCGAACAGCGTCTCGAGGACCGGGCCGATGTTCTTCTCCGGCGAGGTGAAGCCGGGGACGTCGGCGTTCGTCGAGTCGGTGAGGAACAGGTCGATGCCCTCTTCGCCGAGCCGGGCGAACGCCCGGAGGTCGGTGATGCGGCGGTCGAGCGGGAGCTGGTCCATCTTGAAGTCGCCGGTATGGAGCACGGTCCCGGCGCCGGTGCGGATGCAGACGGCGAGCGCATCGGGGATCGAGTGGTTGACCGCGACGAACTCGAGGTCGAACGGGCCGAGCTGATCGGTGTCGTCCTCCTTGACCACGCGCGTGGTGGCCCGGATGCGGTGCTCCTTGAGCTTGGCCTCGATGAGCGCGAGGGTGAGCACGGATCCGAGGATCGGGATGTCGGCGCGACGCTTGAGGAGGTAGGGCACGGCCCCGATGTGGTCCTCGTGCCCGTGGGTGAGGACGAGGCCGACGATGTCGTCCATCCGTCCGTCGAGGTAGCTGAAGTCGGGCAGGATGAGGTCGATGCCGGGCTGCTCCTCCTCGGGGAAGAGCACGCCGCAGTCGACGATGAGGATCTTGCCGCGGTACTCGAACACCGTCATGTTCCGGCCGACCTCGCCGAGACCGCCGAGGGCGACGATGCGCAGGGCCTCCGGCTCGACGACGGGCGGTTCACCGGGTTCTGCGAGAAATGTGGTCACTGGAGGTAACCGCTCCTTTTCAGTTGTGCGCGCACGTGCTCGACCTGCTCGTCGGAGGCCGGCAGCAGGGGCATGCGCGTGGCGCGGGTGGGAATCACTCCCTGGAGCTCGAGGGCGGCCTTGACCGCGACGACCCCGGGCATGTGATTCATGACTGCATCGACGAGGGGCGCGAGCTCCGCGGCGATGCGGCGGGCGGAGTCGAGGTCGTTGCCCTCGACGGCGGCCACCATGGAAGCGAATCGATCGGCGCTGACGTGGCCGACGACGGAGACGATGCCCGCGGCCCCGCAGGCCATGAGCGGGAGGTTGAGGGCGTCCTCGCCCGAGTAGTACGCGAGCGGGCTCTCCCACATCACGCGCGCCGACGCCGCGAGGTCGCCCTTGGCGTCCTTGACCGCGAGGATCCGGGGGTGCTCGCCGAGCTCGAGCAGCGTCTCGGTGCTGATCGGCACGCCCGACCGGCCCGGGATGTCGTAGAGCATGACGGGCAGCTCGGTCGCGTCGGCGACGGTGCGCATGTGCGCGGCGATCGCAGCCTGCGGCGGCTTCGAGTAGTAGGGGGTGACGACGAGGAGTCCGTGGGCGCCCGCGGCGGCTGCCGCCCGGGCGAGCTCGACGGAGTGCGCGGTGTCGTTCGTGCCGACGCCCGCGATGATCCGCGCGCGGTCGCCGACGGCCCCGACGACGACTTCGAGGAGGCGCGTCTTCTCCTCATCCGAGGTGGTCGGCGATTCGCCGGTGGTGCCGGAGACGACGAGCTGGTCGTTGCCGAGGTCGACGAGATGGGCGGCGGTCGATTCGACGACCGCGTAGTCGATGGTCCCGTCCTCGGAGAAGGGCGTGATCATCGCCGTGCCCACGGCGCCGAACGCCTCGCGGACCTCGGCGGCCGCGGAATCAGAGATGAGTGCCATACGGCTCATCCTACCGGCTGGCACCGCCTCCCCGGACGCCGACGCGACCGCAGCGCGCCGCGGCGACCGTCGTCGGCGGACAGCAGGATCGCCTCGCACGGGGCCGTGGTGACATCCCACACCCGATTGGCTAGATTCGACCTCACCGAACGTTCACTCGTGTTCAATGTCGCATCCGAGGAGACCCCGTGACTTCTGCATCCGTCGAGGCCGCCGCTCTCGATCTCAGCCGTTCGCCGTCGATGGTCGGGAAGCTCCTGCGCCATGCGCACGAGATCCCCGACGCTCCGGCGCTGCGCTACCGGGGCACGGAGACGAGCTGGCGCGAGTACGCGGACTCCGCCCTCCGCCTCGCCGCCGACCTCCGCTCCCGCGGCGTGGGCCGCGACGACCGGGTCGCCGTGCTCACCACCAACCGGCCGGAGTTCATCCTCGTCACCGCGGCCACCGCCGCGCTCGGCGCGATCATCGTGCCGATCAACTTCCGGCTCACCGCGGCCGAGGTCGCCTACATCGTCGACAACACCACCCCTGCGCTGCTCGTCACCGAGCCGGACACGCTCGACCTCGTGCACGGCGCGCTCGGCGAATCCACCGCGCAGCCGGTCGTCATCGACTGCGCCTCCGAGGAGTTCCTCCGCGCGACGGGCGAGGGGGACCCGCTCGCGGTCGACGAGATCGTCGTGCCCGCCGGCTCCGACGACTACGTCATCCTCCACACCTCGGGCACCACCGGGCACCCCAAGGGCGCGGTCCTCACCTGCCACACCGTGTACTCCGCCTCGGTGCAGAACGCGGCGCGCTGGGGCGCCGAGGCCGGATCCGGCGTCGTCATGCTCGCCCCGCCCCTCTTCCACATCGGCTCCTTCATGTCGGCGCACGGGGCGCTCGCCGGGGGTGCGGCCGCCCTCGTCATCCCGAGCGCAGGATTCGACGCCGGCGAGACGCTGGCACGGATGAAGGAGAACCAGGTGACGGCGTCCTTCATGGTCCCCCAGCAGTGGCACCTGCTGTGCGACGAGATCGAGCGCTCCGGCGGCGACGGGCTCGCGATCACCCACGTCAACTGGGGCGGTGCGCCCGCGAGCGAGAAACTCCTCCTCCGGATGGCCGAATGCATGCCCGAGGCGGCGATCACCGCGGTGTTCGGCCAGACCGAGACCACCGGCACCGCGGTGAGCCTGCGGTTCGAGGACTCCCTGCGCAAGATCGGCTCGGTCGGCCACCCGACCGCGGAGACCTCGATCCGGATCGTCGACCCGGAGATGAACGACGTCGGCGTCGACGAGGTCGGCGAGATCGTCTACCGGGGCCCGTGCGTCATGGACCGGTACTGGAACAACGAGAAGGCCACCGCCGAGGCGTTCCACGGCGGCTGGTTCCACTCCGGCGACCTCGTGCGCCGGGACGCCGAAGGGTTCATCTACGTCGTCGACCGTCTCAAGGACATGATCATCTCCGGCGGCGAGAACATCTACTGCGCCGAGATCGAGAACGCGCTCACCTGGCACCCGCAGGTGTCCGAGGTGAGCATCGTCGGCAGGCCCGACGAGAAGTGGGGCGAGGTGCCCGTCGCCTGCATCGTCCCCAAGGACCCCGACAACCCGCCGGACCTCGCGTCCGTGCGCGAGTACCTCCGCGATCGCCTCGCCTCGTACAAGCACCCCAAGGAGGTGCGGATCCTCGAGGCGTTCCCGCGCTCGGGCATGGGCAAGATCCAGAAGACCGTCCTGCGCGACACCGTCCGCCCCGCCTGATCGGCCCCGCGGCCGGGACATCCGGGATCCGGCCGCCGCGTGTGGCACAATCGTCCCCGTCCGCTCCCCTACCCTGCAGGAGTTCGCGTGGTCGATGCCCCGACCGTGGCCCGTCGGCTCGCACCCGACGGTCGGAATCTCGGCATCGACACCGCCCGGGGCCTGGCGCTGTTCGGGATGATGATCACGCACATCATCGCCTTCACCGCCGAGGACGGCTCCTTCACCCAGGCGGTGTGGTTCGCCGGTCGCTCCTCCGCCCTGTTCGCGGTGCTCGCCGGATTCTCCGTGGTCCTGAGCACCCGGCGCGTCCTCGCCCGCCCGGGCGGCCTGGCATGGGCGGCGGCCTCCTCGGGGCTCGTGCTCCGCGGCATCATCATCGGCGTCATCGGCCTGCTGCTCGGCCTCGTCAGCTCGAGCATCGCGATCATCCTGACGTTCTACGGCGTGATGTTCGTGCTCGCGCCGCTCTTCCTCCGCCTCCCGACCCTCGCCCTCGGCCTCCTCGCGCCCCTGTGGCTGACCCTCGTCCCGGTGCTGAGCATGGTCGTGCGCCGGGAGTTCGGACTCGAGACCTCGTACATCGTCCCGACCCCCGGCGACCTCGTCACCCCGGGGCCGCTGCTCACCGACCTGCTGCTCACCGGGTACTACCCGGTGGTGCCCTGGATGGGCTACCTCATCCTCGGGATGTTCCTCGCGCGGCTCGACTGGCGCGCGCCGCGCACGGCGATCACCGCGCTGCTCATCGGCCTCGGCACCGCCGTGCTCGCCAAGGCGGTCTCCTCGCTGCTCCTCACCGCCGGCGGCCGGAGCGCCCTCGAGGCGACCCTCGGACCGGTGCCCGCCGGCGAACCGGGATCGCTCGAGCACACGCTGACCACCGGCTCGTACGGGATCACCCCGCCCGACTCGTGGTGGTGGCTCGCCACCGCCGGGCCGCACTCGGCCACCCCGTTCGACCTCCTCCACACCGCCGGTCTCGCGGCCGCGGTGCTCGGCGTGTGCTCGCTCGCCGCGATCGTCCTCGGAGAGCGGGCGTGGCTGCTCGCTCCGCTCAGCGCGCCCGGATCCATGCCGCTGAGCGTCTACACCGGTCACGTCGTGTTCCTCGAGATCAGCCGGCTCGCACCCATCCGATCGCTCGTCGAGCTCATGATCCACGTCGGCCTCGCTGTGATCTTCGCCCTGCTGTGGCGGGGATTCGCCTCCCCGCGCGGACCGCTCGAATGGCCCGTGTCCTCGGCGGTGCGAGCGGTGCAGCGGCGCGTGCTCGGAGACTCCCGCCCGACACCCGGTGACACGCGCGACCCGGTCCGTTAGATTCATGGTGACCGAACGTTCGGTGACCATCAAGGAGAGTCGTCGACGATGACATCCGCAGACCAGGCAGCCCTCGCATTCAGCCGCTCCGTATCGGTGGTCGCCAAGATCTTCCGACACGCCCACGAGGTGCCCGACGCCGTCGCCATGAGCTTCCGCGGAGAGGACATCACGTGGGAGCAGTTCGCGGCGCAGATCCGCCGTGCGGCGGCCGATCTGCGGTCGCGCGGGGTGGGCCGCGGGGACCGCGTGGCGGTCCTGCTGACCAATCGTCCCGAGTTCCTCGTCCTCACCCAGGCCGCCTCCGCGATCGGGGCGATCATCGTCCCCATCAACTTCCGGCTCACCGCCGGCGAGGTCGCCTTCATCGTCGACAACGTCACCCCGACGGTGCTGTTCGTCGAGTCCCAGGTCGCCGAGCTCAGCGCCCGCGCCGTCGACCAGGCCGCGGCCGAGCCGCAGATCGTCGACTGCGATGCCGTCGATCTCCTCGATCTCACGGACCCGGACCGCGCGGAGCTCGCGGCCACCGATCTCGTGGTCCCCGCGGCGGACGACGACTTCGCGATCATGCACACCTCGGGCACTACCGGCAATCCCAAGGGTGCGGTGATCTCGCACTCGAACATCTTCGCGTGCTCGACCCAGGTGGCGAACCGGTGGGGCATCCGGAGCGGACGGGGCGTCGTCATGCTCGCCCCTCCCCTGTTCCACATCGGGACCTTCCTCGGATGCCACGGTGCGCTCGCCGGGGGCGGCACCGCGCTCGTCGTGCCGAGCGCGGGGTTCGACGCGGGCGAGACGCTCGCGACGATGAAGCGGTTCGCGGTGACGGCGGCATTCATGGTGCCCCAGCAGTGGCAGCTCCTGTGCGCGGAGATCGAGCGCTCCGGCGGCGACGGGCTGGCGATCACCCACGTCAACTGGGGCGGCGCGCCGGCGAGCGAGAAGCTCCTCGAGCGGATGAAGGACTCGATGCCCGGGGCCGAGGTCAAGGCCTCGTTCGGACAGACCGAGACGACCGGCTACGGCGTCGGCCTCGAGTTCGAGGACTCCCTGCGGAAGATCGGCTCCGTGGGCAAGCCCATGGACGACACCTCGATCCGGGTGGTCGACCCGGAGATGAACGACGTCGGCGTCGACGAGGTCGGCGAGATCGTCTACCGGGGCCCGTGCGTCATGGACCGGTACTGGAACAACGAGAAGGCCACCGCCGAGGCGTTCCACGGCGGCTGGTTCCACTCCGGCGACCTCGTGCGCCGGGACGCCGAAGGGTTCATCTACGTCGTCGACCGTCTCAAGGACATGATCATCTCCGGCGGCGAGAACATCTACTGCGCCGAGATCGAGAACGCGCTCACCTGGCACCCGCAGGTGTCCGAGGTGAGCATCGTCGGCAGGCCCGACGAGAAGTGGGGCGAGGTGCCCGTCGCCTGCATCGTCCCCAAGGACCCGGACAACCCGCCTGACCTCGCGTCCGTGAGGGAGTACCTCGCCGACCGGCTGGCGAACTACAAGCATCCCAAGGGCGTGGAGATCCTCGACACCTTCCCGCGCTCGGGGATCGGCAAGATCCAGAAGACCGTGCTCCGCGACCAGGTCCAGCGGCCCGACGCCGCGGGCTGAGGGAGCGTCCGGTCAGCGGCCGCGCTCGAGGGCGATCGCCTTCCGCATGGACCGGCGCGCCCGCTTGCGGTCGCCGGCGGCGTCGTAGGCGCACGACAGGCGGAACCAGCTGCGCCAGTCCGCGGGCGCGGATTCGACCTCCGCGCGGTACTTCGCGAACTCCGCATCCGCCGCCTCGCGGACGATCCGGCCGCCCGGCGCGCGGGGCAGGGTGTCCTCCGGCAGGCCGCCCTCGGCCTCGAGGATCTTCCCGAGGCGCTGCATCCTGGAGCCGAACAGCAGCTCGGCGATGAGCGCCCAAGCGCCGACGATCGGCAGGGCGAGCAGGGCGACGCCGAGCGCCTTCGCGACGGTGCTGTCGTCGGTGATCATGATCCAGCCGCGCTGCACGGTGAAGGCGAGGTACAGGGCGAGCAGCGCCGCGACGACGAACGCCCCGATCTTCGCGGCGGGCATCAGAGGGTGAGGTAGTTCTCGAGGCCGACGCTGAGTCCGGAGCGGGAGCCGATCGCACGCACCGCGGTGAGGATGCCGGGCATGAAGGCGGTCGTCGAGAAGGTGTCCGTGCGGACGGTGAGGGCCTCACCGGTGGTGCCGAAATGGATCTCCTCGCTCGCGTTCATCCCGAGCTGCCGCACGGCATGGACATGGATCCCGTCGATGACGGCGCCGCGCGCCCCGTGGGGGTCGGATTCGGTGGCGTCGGGCACCGGGGGCAGGCCCGCTGCCCGCCGCGCCTCGGCGATCCGCTGGGCGGTGTGGACGGCGGTGCCCGAGGGCGCATCGAGCTTGCGCGGATGGTGGATCTCCACGACCTCCGCGGAGTCGAAGTACTTCGCCGCGATCTCGGCGAAGTGCATCGCGAGCACGGCGCCGATCGAGAAGTTCGGGGCGATGAGCACCGCGGTGTCCGGATGTCCGGCGAGCAGCTCCTCGAGCCTGCCGAGGCGCTCGGCGTCCCACCCGGTGGTCCCGACCACGGTGTCGATGTCGTGCTCGACGAGGAAGCGCACGTTGTCCTCGGTGGACTTCGGCACGGTGAGCTCGACGACGACGTCCGGCCGCGCGTCGAGCACCTGCTCCAGCGGGTCGGAGCTGCCGAGCGCGGCGACGAGCTCGAGACCCGCGGCCTCCTCGATCGCCTGCACGGCGTTCGAGCCCATGCGTCCCTGTGCGCCGATGACGGCGACCCTGATGTCATTCATGAATTCTTGTCCTCCCGGCGGTCCATCCTACCGTCGGCGCGGGCGCAGACGACTGCGGACCCGGTCGTGACGACCGGGTCCGCAGATCATGCGTCAGCGCTCAGGCGCGTCGGCTCACTTGCCGAACAGCAGACCCGGGGTCTGGGTGCGTGCACGCTCGAAGCGACCCTGCACGTCCTCCCAGTTGACGATGTTCCACCACGCCTTGACGTAGTCGGGCTTGACGTTCTGGTAGTCGAGGTAGAACGCGTGCTCCCACATGTCGAGCTGGAGGATCGGGGTTCCGCCCTGCTGGATGTCCGACTGCTGGTCGTGGAGCTGTTCGACGAAGAGGTTGCCGCCGAGCTGATCGTAGACGAGCACGGCCCAACCCGAGCCCTGGATCGTCGTCGCAGCGGTCGTGAAGACCTCGCGGAACTTGTCGAACGAGCCGAACTGGTCGTCGATCGCGGCAGCGAGCTCGCCGACGGGCTTGTCGCCGCCGTCCGGGGACATGTTCTGCCAGAAGATCGAGTGGTTGACGTGACCGCCGAGGTTGAACGAGAGGTCACGGATGAGCTTGGGCAGGTTCGCGAGGTTGCCGGATTCGCGCGCCTCGGCGATCTGCTCGACCGCGGTGTTCGCGCCCTTGACGTAGGTCGCGTGGTGCTTGTCGTGATGCAGCTCCATGATGCGAGCCGAGATGTGCGGCTCGAGAGCGGAGTAGTCGTAGGGCAGTTCCGGAAGCGTGTACTGCTCAGCCATGTGATTCCTCCTGAAGAGAATTGATGCCCGCCTGGTCCGGCGGCTTCATTTTCGACCCTATATCAGGGCCTCATCTCGAACAACACACCCATCGACCGCGCTATTCCGGTTCTCACGAGAAATGATCGTCGCGCGTCGAGTCGTCGCTCGACGCCTTCTGCCCCGCTCGTGCGCGGGCACAACCCCACCTGTGCCGGATCTCGGCCCCCACCCGTGTGAGGCCCGCTGCCGCGCCTCACACGAGGTTGCGGGAGATGAGCACGCGCATGATGTCGCTCGTGCCCTCCTCGATCTCCTCGAGCTTGGCATCGCGCATCCACTGCTCGACCGGGTGCTCGCGCGAGTAGCCCCAGCCCCCGAGCGTCTGGACCGCCGCCCACGTGCAGAACATCGCCGTCTCCGAGGCGTTGAGCTTCGCCATCGCCGCCGAGGCGGTCACCCGCTGACGCGGCACCGCGGACCCAGCGTCGATCATCCGCGCCGCATTGAGCACCTGCAGCCACGCCGCGTCGATGCGGGCGGACATATCTGCGAGCCGGAACGCCACCGCCTGATGGTCGATGATCGCCTTGCCGAACTGGGTGCGCTCCCGCGCATAGTCGCGCGCGTACTCGTACGCGGCCCGGGCGGTCCCGAGTGCCGCCGCTCCGAGGACGACGCGGGAGATGTCGAAGGTGCGCATGAGCCCGTAGAAGCCCTCTCCCTCCCCGCCGAGGCGGTTGGCCTCGGGAACGAACGCGTCGGAGAAGAAGATCTCCCGGCAGACGATCGCCCGCTGCCCCATCTTCTTCATCGGCGCCCCGAACTCCATGCCCGGGGTGTCCTTCTCGAGCAGGAACGCGGTGACACCGCGGGAGTGCTGGGCGGGGTCGGTCTTGGCGAAGACGACGTAGAAGTCGGCGAGGCCGGCATTGGAGATCCATGCCTTCTGCCCGTTGAGGACATAGCCGCCGTCGGCACGGTCGGCGCGGGTGATGATCGACGCCGAGTCCGACCCCGACCCCGGTTCCGTCGTCGCCAGTGCTGTGAATTTCGGGTCGTCGCCGGTCAGCGGCCGCAGCCACGCCTCCTTCTGCTCGGGTGTGCCGAGCGCGAGGATCGGGTCGGCGAAGAAGCCGTTCGAGCATACGAAGTTCCCGATGCCAGGGTCCCCGAAGCACAGCTGCTCCTGGACGAGGCACTGGGTGAAGACGTCGGTGAATCCGCCGCCCCCGTACTCCTCGGGGATCATGAAGTCGGTGATCCCGACCTTCGCAGCAGCCCGGAAGATGCCGACCGGGGACTCGGTGTCGGCCTCGTCGACGGCGCGGGCAGCGGGTCGGATCTCCTCGGCGGCGAAGGACCGGCAGAGGTCGATGACGTCGCGCTGCTCGTCGCTGAGCGGCCAGGGGGTGTAGCTCATGGTTCTCCTTCGTCTCGCCCGGTCGGCGGGCGGTCGATCGTGGGGTCGGGGTCGGCCGGGGTGGGTCGCCTTGGGTCAGGGTCGGTCGTTGCGGGTCAGGGTCAGCCGGTACGGGTCAGGGTCCGAGCATGTCCGCGGCGGCGCGGGAGTCCTCGAACAGGTGGATGAGGGTGGGACCGGGACGCTCGACCGCCTCGGCGAGGGCGGCGGCGAGCTCCTCGGCACTCTCGACGTGGACGCCGTGGGCACCCATCGCCGTCGCGAGCGCCGGGAAGTCGGGGGCGGTGAGGACGACGCCGGACGGGACGTCGCCCCTGTCGGCCATCTCATTGCGGATCTCCCCATAGCCGCCGTTGTCGACGATGACGAGGGTGAGCGAAACCTGCGCCTGGACTGCGGCGGAGAGCTCGGCGATCGTGAACATCGACCCGCCGTCGCCTTCGACGGCGATGACACGCGACTCGGGGGCTGCGATCTTCGCCCCGATCCCCGCGGGCAGCCCGTAGCCGAGGGTGCCGGCACCGGCGGGATAGAGGAAACGGTCGCCGCGTCTGGCCCGCCACCCGGTCTGCACGCCGTAGTAGCAGGCCATCGTCGAATCCGCGGCGATGACCACGGGCGACTCCGAGAGCGCGGTGAATGCGTTGAGCCCCTCGCACAGCGGCGCCCAGGGCGCGCCCTCACGGGCGGCGGCGATCGCCTCGTCCCTGAGTCCGACCCGCCACGACCGTGCTGCGTCCGTCGACCCCGCCTCGCGCACCCTTCCCGCCTGGGCCGTCAGTGCGGCGGTCGCCTCCTTGGCATCGGCGACGATCGGGTGGGTGACGACGGCGTTCCTCAGCATCTGCATCTCGTCGATGTCGATGCGCACGACGGTGCCGGGCAGGGGCAGGGGCTGGGGCCAGAAGTCGCTCGGAGCGAGTTCGGTGCCGATCGCGACGACGGCGTCGGCCTGCCCGAGGATCTCCGGCAGCTCCGGGAGGAATCCGATCGCCCCGAGCACGGCCGGATGGTCATCGGCGACGGCGCCCTTCGCGTTCGACGAGAGGACGATCCCCGCCCCGAGCGCCTCGGCGAGGTCGATGACCTCCTCCCCCGCCCCGTGGGCCCCGGCCCCGACGATGAGGAGAGGATGCTGGGAGTCGGCGAGCGCCTCGGCGGCGGACTCGATCGCGGACACGCTCACCTGCGGCAGCGGACGGGTCACGGACGGGTGGAGGACGCCGGGGCCGCTCGCCTCGATGAGGTCGAGGGGGATCTCGATGAACGCCGGCCGCGGCCGTCCCGAGCGCATCACGGTGAGCGCCTGACCGACGGCGAGGGAGACCTCGGGCACGCTCGTCACCCGGTGGCTGTCACCGAGGATCGCCTCGATCGCGAGCGCCTGGTTGCGCACCTCGTGGAGGAGTCCGTTGCCGCGGCCGGGGTGGGTCAGCGGCATGCCGGGGCCGATGAGGAGGACGGGGACGGAGTCGGTGAACGACTGGAGCAGCGCGGTGAGCGCGTTGAGCACGGCTGGGCCCGTGGTCGTGACGACGACCGCGATGTCGCCGGTGGTCCGGGCCGCACCGTCGGCCATGTACCCGGCCCCCTGCTCGTGGCGCGGGGAGACGATGTCGATGCCCTCGGCGCTCAGCTGCGCGAAGACCTCGAGGTTGTGGGTGCCGGGGATGCCGAAGACGCGGGTGACGCCCTCGGCCGCCAGTGCCTTGGCCAGGTGGCCGCCGCCGGTGAGTTCGGTCATGCTCGCATCTCCTCTGAAACGTCGTTCGTACGGCGGTCGGGAGCCGCCGCCGTGGAGGCGGCGCCCTCGCCGGGACCGTTCACGGCGCCCTCGCCGCTCGCCTCGGCGTCCTCTCCGGTCGCCTCGGCGTCGTCTCCGGTCGCGGTGAGGACGAGGGCATCGACGGCGATGGCGCCGGATTCGGCGACGCGGACGGGGTTGATCTCGACCTCGGCGATCTCGTTGTTCGCGGCGATGAGCCGGGAGACGGAGACGACGACGTCGACGAGGCTCTCGACGTCGGCCGCCGGCCGGCCCCGCCAGCCCTGGAGCAGGCGGTAGCACGTGAGCTGGGTGAGCATGTCGTGGGCCTCTGTTCGCGAGACCGGGGCGAGCTCGAGCCGGGTGTCGTTGTAGAGCTCGGTCTCCGTGCCGCCGGCCCCGACCATGACGATCGGCCCGAAGTTCTCGTCCTGCCGCCCGCCGACGAGGATCTCGACGACGTGATCGCGTCCGTCCATCTCCTCGACGATGTACTCGCCGGCGCCGAGGCGGGAGACCATGTCCTTGTGCGCTGCCTCGAGTGCGGCGAGATCCCGCAGGCCCAGGGCGATGCCCCCGACCTCGGTCTTGTGCGCAGGCCACCCCGCCTTGAGGACGAACGGCGGGGTGAGCTCGGCGGCACCGACCGCCTCGGCGAGGTCATCACCCTCGGCCACGGTCACGGCACGGGGCACCTCAACACCTGCGGAGATGATCGTCTCGCGCGCCGCCGAGTACCCGCGGCCCCACGGGGTGACGGTGCCCGAGAGCTCGAACGCCTCGGCGATCCGTCCGGCATGGGAGGAGTAGAAGGCGGCGCGGGAGAGCACCCGCATCGTCGTGTCGATCGACCGGTAGCAGGGCACGGCGCGGGCCCACATGTCGGCCACGGCCTGGGAGTCCGCACTCATCGAATGGACGAGCAGCGGCTTGCGGTGCTCCATCGCCGCCCGGCCGAGCTCCTCGACCTCGGCAAGCTCCGCTGTGAGGAGCTCGGGGGTGTTCTCCCCGTAGCACCCGAAGTAGCCGCTGAGGACGACGGCGTCGACGCGCTCGTCGGCGAGGAGTTCGCGCACGACGCGGACGTAGATGCCGAGGTCCGCCTCTCCTGCCCCGTCGAGGTCGACGGGGTTCTCGATGTGCCCGGCCTCGGGCAGGAGCGCCTCGACGCGGGCGCGCACGGGCTCGGCTACGGGGTCGACGGTGAGCCCGTGGAGTTCGGCGATGTCCGCGGCGATCGCCCCTTGACCGCCGGAGTCGGAGACGATGCCGACCCGACGCCCGCCGGGCAGCCACGACGAGGCGAAGAAGCCGGCGAGTTCGACGATCTCCGAGGGCGAGGCGAGGCGGATCGCGCCGGCCTTCCGGCACGCGGCGTCGACGGCGTCGATCGCCGAGGTGAGCGAGCCTGTGTGCGAGCGCGCGAGTCGCTGTCCCGCATTCGACGCCCCGGTGGTGAGGATCATCGTCGGCTTCCCTGCCGCCCGCAGGCGCTGCATCGCCGCCACGAGGGCCGTGCCCCCGGTGAAGGATTCGAGGTAGAGCGCGACCTGGCTCGTGTCCGGATCGTCGACGAGGGAATCGAGGATCTCTGCGGCGCGGACGTCTGACTGTCCGCCGATCGAGGCGAACCGGGAGATACAGAGTCCGCTGCGCGCCGAAAGCGTGGCGATCTCCGAACCGAGCTGTCCGCTCTGGGTGACCACGGCGAGCGATCCCGGGGTGAAGTGCCCCCACGCGAGGAGGAGCTCGTTGGCGGAGTCGACGAGCCCGAGCGACCCGGGTCCGATGAGACGGGCGCCGGCCGCGGTGATCGCCTCGGCGAGCTCCTCCGCCTGCGGAACCCGGGTCGAGATGATGAGGAAGGCGCGCACGCCGAGGTCGAGCGCCTCGGTGACGACGCCCGCGACGGCGGTGCCGGGGATGGAGACGACGAGGAGTTCGGGCACTTCGGGCAGGTCGCGCAGTCGTGCCCACGTCCGCTCCCCCTGGATCGAGGTTGCGCGCGCATTGACGAGGAAGACCCGGCGCCGTTCCGCTCCGGTCAGCGCTCCGGCGGCGAGCCAGAACCCCCACTTCGCGGGGTCGTTCGAGGCCCCGAGGACGGCGACGCTGCGCGGATCGAAGAACTCGTCCACGTCGGACCTACCTCCCGCCCGCTGAAGCTGTGACAGCCTCGAGCTCGACGAGGTTCGCGTCGACCTTCCGCTGCGCGGCGGCGCGCGGGCTGATGCCCTCGTCCTTCGCCGTGGAGAGGACCTCGCTCGTCAGCGCCCCGAGGGTGTCGGTGATGATCTCCCGGCTCTGCTCCCAGCTGCCGTCGATGTCGCCGAATGCGACCCACCACCACCACGCGTTGGTCGCGGAGTTCGCGAGGAAGTCGGGAACGACGACCACACCGCGCGCGGCGAGCAGCTCCTCCGCCTCGGGCAGGACGGGCATGTTCGCGGCTTCGACGATGTACTTCGCTGTGATCCGTCCCGCGTTCTCCGGGGTGATCGCATAGCTCACGGCGGCAGGGATGAGGATGTCGGCGTCGGCGGCGAGCCAGTCGTCGCGGTCGCCGACCTGGTCGCCGGGGCGCAGGGCGTCTCGGGAGACCCCGCCGAAGGGGTCCCGGGTCGCGAGCAGGGTCTCGACGTCGAGGCCCTCGGGGTTGGAGACGAAGCCGTCGGCATCGGCGATGCCGACGACCCGGACCCCCGCCTCGGCGAGGAAGCGGGCGGTGGCCCCGCCCATCGACCCGAACCCCTGGATGACCGCGGTCGCCCCCTCCGGGGAGCGTCCGTCGGCCGCAAGTGCGGTGAGCGCCGCGGTGGCGACGCCGAGCCCGCCGACGAGCTCGTCCTGGGGCATGCCGTCGACGACGGTGTCGAATGCGGCGAGCGAGCGCCTGGCGGAGTCCTCGGGATCGTCCATGAGCTTCTCGACGGCGGCGAGTCCGCTGCCGAGGGCCCGGCGCTCGAGGATCTCGTCGATGTCGTCCTGGCGCACCCCGAGGTCCTCACCGAGCGCCCAGTACGCCCGCATGATCGGGTTGACGGCGACGAGGAAGCGCTCGAGGACGTCCGTGGCACCCTCGGCGCGCGGGTCGAAGTCGATGCCGCCCTTCGCGCCCCCGAGCGGGACGTAGCGTCGGCCGGGCACGAGGTGGATCGCCTCCTTGCGGGTCATCCCTTCGGCGAGACCGCGGACCTCCTCGAGGGTGCAGCCCTCCCGCATCCGCAGCCCGCCGGACGCGCTTCCCCGCACGAGCGTGTCGATGACGACGAATCCGTGGGTGCCGGTGACGGGATCCTGCCAGGTGATGTCCAAGAACATGGGGCCTCCGAGTCTTTAACTGAACCGCGGTTCAGTAACGTCTGAGACCCAGTCTGACGCGCCGGAGGACCGTGCGTCAAGAGTGCGGTGGGAGTGATTCCCCGGGTGCTCTGCCGCCCGGTGCCGCGGACGTGGCATCGCGGGCGAGGAGGGTGTCAGCGAACTCCTCGACCCACGCGAGCATCGTCGCCCGCTCCTCCTCTCCCGGGCCGACCATGAGGCGGACGGAGAGGCCGTCGAGGTAGGCGAGCAGCCGGGTCGCCGCGACCGCGGCAGGCTCCCCCGGGTCCTCGCCGTCCAGGGCGAACTCCCCGGTGGCGACGCCGTCGGCGATGACTCTGGCGAAGACGTCCTGCCATTCCCGGTCGAGGACGGTGAGCGTGCTCTGGATCTCCGCATCGAAGAGCGCCGAGGACCACGCGTCCATCCAGATCGTCCACGCCCGCGTCGACCCGCTGGGCAGGTACCACGCGAGGAGGTCGGACAGTCGTGCCGTCGCCGGGGCGTCGGTGTCGACGATCTCGCGGGCGCGGTTGAGGTCGGACTCGCCGGCGTGGGCGAAGGCGGCCGCGACGAGGGCCTCCTTCGTCTGGAAGTGGTAGATGACGAGGCTCGCGCTCAGGCCGAGGCGCCCGGCGACGTCGGCGACGCGCAGCGCACGCAGTCCGGTCGCCTCGATCTCGTCGACGGTCGCCGCGAGGATCTCCTCCCGGCGCACCGATGCCCGCTTCCGGCCCATTGCCATCCCCTCGACGGATCCTTGCTCAGTCCCGGACGCTGCCGTCCGGTAGCGGGGCGGAGTGCCCCATGAGCGTCCATCGTACTCAACGGTCGTTCAGGCGCGGGACGGTCTGCTCAGATCGCGACGTCGGTGGGAGGTCCGACGAGGGAGAGCGCCTTGGGCTGGCCGAGCAGCTGTCCGGCCATGCCGCTCACCTGCTCCGGGGTGACGGAGCGGATGCGCTCGATGAGGTCGAGCGGAGGTTCGATGGGGATCCCGAAGATCTCGGCCCGAGCGAGGCGATTCATCCGCGCCGCCGAGGATTCGAGTCCGAGGACCATCGAGCCCGAGAGCTGGGAGACGATCTCGTCGAGTTCGCTGCGACTCGGCGCGTGCTGCGCGAGACGGTCCCATTCGCTCAGCGCGAGGTCGAGGACGGCCTGCCCGTTCTCGGGGCTGCATCCGGCATAGATCCCGAACGTCCCGGTGTCGGTGAATTGGCTGGCGGTGGCGTTGACCGCGTAGGCCAGCCCCCGCTCCTCGCGGATGCTCTGGAACAGCCGCGACGACATCCCGCCCCCGAGGAGGGTGAGCAGGACCGAATAGACGAACCGGTCCGGGTGGCCCTCGGGCAGCCCCTCGCATCCGAGCAGCATCCCCAGCTGCTCGGTGTCCTTGGCCGTGTGAGAGCGTCCGGTGAGGAAGTCCGGCCGGGTCCGCGCCGAGGCGGCAGCGTGGGGATGTCCGCCCCCGACGGTCCCCGGGGTGAGGATCTGCGCCCCGCCGAGGCGGTCGGTCGTCTCCGTGTCCCGGGCGACGGTCGTGGCGAAGGCCCCGGTCTCGGCCAGCGCCCGCTCGACCATTCCGACGACCTCGGCGTGGTCGGCTCCCCCGGCGGCGGCGATGATGAGCCGGCGGGGCACGTACGTCGACGCGTAGTGGTCGAGGAGGGTGTGGTGTCCGAGGACGCGGATCTGCTCCTTCGTCGCGCCCACCGGGCGGGCGAGGGGGTGGTCGCCGAAGACGAGGGTGTCGAAGTCCTCGAAGAGGACATCGCCGGGATCGTCGGCGGCCATGGCGAGCTCTTCGATGATGACGCCGCGCTCACGCTCGAACTCGGCGCTCTCGAGGGTGGAGTCCGAGACCATGTCGAGCAGGAGCGCGGTGATGTCGGGCAGGTCGGTGACGAGGCACCGCGAGTAGTAGCAGGTGAATTCCTTCGCCGTGATCGCGTTCGAGTCCCCGCCGGTGCGGTCGAAGGCGGCGGCGATGGCCAGGGCGTCCTTCGTCGAGGTGCCTTTGAAGAGCATGTGCTCGAGGAAGTGGGTCGATCCGGCGGTGTCCGCGGATTCGTCGCGGGAGCCCGCTGCGACCCAGATGCCGATGGTCTCCGAGGCGAGACCGGGCATGTGCTCGGTGATGACCGTGAGACCACCGGGGAGGACGGACCGAGCGATCGGTGCGTCCTCCCCGGTGTGGGCAGAGTGGGAGATCAGTTCTCCGACTCCTCGTCCGATCCCTCGGAGTCCTCGTCCTCACCGTCGACGACGGGAGCGAGCGAGAGCTTGCCGCGGTCGTCGATCTTCGTGATCTCGACCTGGACCTTCTGGCCCACGCCGACGACGTCCTCGACGTCCTCGACGCGCTTGCCGTCGTTGAGCTTGCGCAGCTCGGAGATGTGCAGGAGGCCGTCCTTGCCCGGGGTGAGCGAGACGAACGCGCCGAAGCTCATCGTCTTGACCACGGTGCCGAGGTAGCGTTCGCCGACCTCGGGGACCTGCGGGTTGGCGATCGCGTTGATCATCGACCGGGCCGCCTCGGCGGAGGTGCCGTCGGTCGCGCCGATGAGCACGGTGCCGTCGTCCTCGATGCTGATGTCGGCGCCGGTGTCCTCCTGGATCTGGTTGATCATCTTGCCCTTGGGGCCGATGA
>ENA-OOKA01000082-OOKA01000082.1-human-skin-metagenome-genome-assembly--contig:-NODE-82-length-33126-cov-7.742645_pt1 | contig 33126 bp, 23 predicted proteins | sample MGYA00248825_ERZ500995 | MGnify/ENA primary metagenome ERZ500995 (study PRJEB25958, sample SAMN03398540) | human skin metagenome | study: EMG produced TPA metagenomics assembly of the Human Skin...
CGGGGGGGGGGGGGGGGGGGGGCCGCCGGGGGGGGCGTTTGGGGGGGGGGGGGGGGGGGCATCCGCGACGCACCCGGGCGCGCGGACGCCTCAAAGCATAAGCGAGTCTCGGGTTATTTATCAGGTCGTTATCAGCAATTTCTGGGGAATCACGATACAAAGGTGTATCGCTACTGATCGCGCGCATCTGCGCAGATCACGAACAGATCAATAACAGGTTGGGGGACAGCCGCGCGATGCCGCGGCAGACGCCTCGAGGCCGCGCCGCCGGTACCGGTGGCGCGGCCTCGAGGAGGTCGCCGGAGCGGGATCGGAGCCGGCGGCCAGTGCCGCCGAGCTCACGGCGTCCGCGCTGGGCTGAGACTCAGTAGGCGCCTTCGTGGGCGAAGACGGCCTTCACGGTGCGCAGGAGGATCAGCAGGTCCTCGAGCACCGACCAGTTCTCGACGTAATAGAGGTCCAGGCGCACTGCCTGCTCCCAGTCGAGGTCCGAGCGTCCCGACACCTGCCACAGGCCCGTGATGCCGGGCTTGACCCGCAGGCGGCGGTGCACGTACGAGTCGTACTTGCTGACCTCGGAGTCCAGCGGGGGACGGGGTCCCACGAGCGACATGTCTCCGCGCAGGACGTTGAGGAACTGGGGCAGCTCGTCGAGGCTGTAGCGGCGCAGCACCTTGCCGGGGCCGGTCACGCGGGGATCGTCCTTCATCTTGAACAGGACGTCGCCGCCGGATTCGTTCTCCGCCAGCAGGGCCGCCTTGCGCTCCTCGGCATCCGTGTACATGGACCGGAACTTGAGCATCTTGAAGTGCGTCCCGTCCAGGCCCACGCGCTGCTGGCGGAACAGGACGGGGCCGCGGTCGTGGGCCTTCACCGCCAGAGCCACGACCAGCATGATCGGCGAGAACGCGATCAGCGCTCCCAGCGCGCCCACGATGTCGACCAGGCGCTTGAGGATCCGTCGCGAGCGGGTCATGCGCGGGGTGGCCACGTGGATCAGGGGCAGACCGGCGACCTGCTGCGTGTGGATGCGGGGCCCTGCGATGTCCGTGAGCCCGGTGTTGAGCACGAGTCGCACGTGGGCATCGGCGAGGTACCAGGAGAGGTGGCGGATCTCGGCCGAGGTCAGCGGCGAGCTGTTGGTCAGCACCAGCGTCTGGATGCGGTGGCGGCGCACGGCCTCCAGGATTCCGGAGACCGAGGGGGTCTGGTCGGGGGCCAGGGCATTGGGGATCTCGATCTCCTCGAGATTCGAGGGCATCTGCTTGCGCGTGGTGGGGGCGTAGACCGCCACCGGGTCCAGCCCGGACTCGACGTGCGCGCGCAGCGACTCGGCAGTCTCGAGGGCGCCGCGACGACGGCCCACGATCATGGTGGGCGCCATGGCCTCGCCCGCGCGACGGCGGCGGATCAGCTGGGAGCGCAGCATCACGCGGCCCAGGATCAGCAGCGCCGCACCGGCCGGCAGGGCCACGAGCACGTAGCCGCGCGCCACGGGCAGCGCCAGGGCGTAGGAGACGATCGCCACGGCGCTGAAGACCATCAGGGTCGCGGTGAGGACCTGCCGGGCCTCCTCCATGCCGCTGCCGATCAGGCGCACGGCTCGGGTGCCGCGCAGATCCAGCGCGCACCACCACAGCAGGCCGATGATCAGGCCCACCACGAGGTAGTGGATGCCGAACCGGCCGATGATCAGCTCGGCCTGGGCATCGGGGAGGCTGAAGCGGGCCACCTGTGCCAGCACGAGCGTGACCACGATGGCCAGGGCGTCCACGATCCGCATGCGGGTGACGTATCCGGTGCGCCACTGCTGCTCCGTGGCGGTCGGCAGCGGGCGGGACGGGGCATCCGGGGTGGGGATGATGCGGATGGGGCCGGTGGTCGGCCCCCCGCCGCTGCCGTCGGGCCGGCGGGGCAGAGGGGCAGGGTCGTGGCGCGCAGACCCCTTGTGCTCCGTGGTGGCCGCGGGGCCTGAGCCCGCGCCCTGCGACGGGTGCGCGCGGCGCTGCGAGCGGTACTCCCGGGCGGTCGTGCGGCGATCGGTCTGCGGCGATGTGCCGAGCGACCTGCTCATGGATGATTCCTCCCCCTGGTGGAATGCACCGAGGCGATCGCGCCTGGTCCCTGATCGTCGCCGCGGCACTGCCGCGGGTGCGTCGTGCGATGACGGCGCCGTCGAAGGGCCACGCGCTGCTAGGGGCGTCCCGATGCTTTCCTGCGATGCTGATGCGGGTCAGCGCCCGCGACCTGCTCGGAATCCGCCGTCCCCACGGCTGATCTCGAGCGGGTGCGCGAGCATCCCACAGGCCCATCCTACGAGTCCGGAGCCCGATATGGGTGTTCTCTGCTGTGGTCTCTTGGTCGGGGCCTCGAGCGAGCCGGGGGCAGCTCGAACCGTGTGACATGGGGCGATGTCCGCATTCCGGGGTCGTGAGCGCAGGCTGGTATGCTGTGCAGGCTGCCGAGGCGAGGGGAGCGCGCGGGTGAGATCCCGCGGACTCCCGTGATCGACGAGGCTGGTACCTGCTCTTCCAGCGCATCCGGAGCTCGAGGCTCGCGGATCCAGCGCGCGGGATGATCCGATCGGATGCCTCGCATTCGTGTCCGGAAAGCCGTGGAGGCTGAAGGTCCCGGTCGCTCGCCGATCGGCACCGATGAACCACCACGAGAACCCGTTGCATCAGGAGGAGCCACCATGGCTGATACCACCAAGGTCCCCGGCGAGGTCCGCACCGACTTCGGCAAGGGCTACGCCCGCCGCATCCGCCAGGCCGACAAGATCCCCGCCGTCATCTACGGCGCCGGTCACGATCCCATCCACGTGTCCCTGCCGGGCCACGACATGATGCTGATCTCCCGCAATGCCAACGCCGTGATCGAGGTCCTGGCCGATGACGGCCAGAAGCACCTGGCCATGCTCAAGGACGTCCAGCGCCACCCGATCCGCCCGGAGATCTACCACATCGATCTGCTGACGGTGAAGCGCGGCCAGAAGGTCGAGGTCGACCTGCCGATCAACGTCACCGGCGAGGTCGACCCCTCCGCGATCTACACGCAGGAGGAGACCACTATCACCGTCATGGCCGACGCCCTGAACGTCCCGGAGCAGGTCGAGCTCGACATCGAGGGCCGCACGCCGGGCGAGCACGCGCTCGTGTCGGACATCGTGGTGCCGTCGGGCGTCGAGGTCCTCACCGACCCCGAGACCATGGTCATCAACGTCTCCGAGCCCATCGAGCAGGATCTCGGCGAGGAGCCGGAGGACGAGGAGACCGAGGGCGCCGAGGGCGAGTCCGGCGAGGAGTCGGGCGAGTCCGAGGGCGGCGAGGCTTCCGACGAGGAGTCCTCCGACTCCGAGTGATCCCCCTGTGCGCCCGGCTCCGGCCGACGGCGCACCGGATCCCGATGGCACCCCGTCCGCGCGACGGGGTGCCATCGTCGTCCTGGCGCGCGAGCGGGCAGGATGGACGGAGCGCACGGTGTGCGCCACGGACACGATGACGACGACGAGCACTTCGAGGAGCAGCCCCGCATGACGACCGATCGCTGGATCGTGGTGGGACTGGGCAATCCCGGTCCCCAGTACGCGGCCACCCGCCACAACGTGGGCCAGATGGTGCTGGACGAGCTCGCCGGCCGCACCGGAGGCAGCTTCTCGGCGCACAGGTCGCGGGCCCAGGTCATCGAGACCCGCCTGCGCCCGGGCGGCCCGCGCCTGGTGCTGGCCAAGCCGCTGACGTACATGAACACGTCGGGCGGGCCGGTGAGCGCGCTGCTGAGGTACTACGACGCCACCGCCGAGCAGCTGATCGTGGTCCACGACGAGCTCGACATCCCCTTCGATACCCTGCGCCTCAAGCGCGGCGGCGGCGAGGGCGGGCACAACGGGCTGCGCGACATCTCCAAGGCCACCGGCACCAAGGACTACCTGCGCGTGCGGGTGGGGGTGGGGCGTCCTCCGGGGCGCATGGACACTGCCGACTACGTGCTGCGCCCGTTCGGCTCGGCCGAGGCCAAGGACCTGCCGCTGCACCTGGACCGGGCGGCCGATGCCGTCGAGCGGATCATCGACGACGGCCTCACCGCCGCCCAGAACGCCTTCCACAGCTCCTGAGGCTCCGCTGGGCCGTCGGAGCCCTGGACTACCGTGGATATGCCGTCCCGCGCCTCGTGCGCCGGACGGGCCCGACGCGATGGAGGCATTTCGACATGGACACCCCGAACGGACCCCTCGACGACGCCGAGGCTCGGCGCCTGGCCGCCGACTTCCCGATCCTGCAGCGCGAGCTCGACGGCCGCAGGCTGGTCTACCTGGACTCCGGGGCCACCTCCCAGCGCCCCGTCAGCGTGCTGGATGCCGAGCGCTCCTTCCTGGAGACGTCCTACGCCGCCGTGCACCGCGGCGCGCACACCCTGGCCGTCGAGGCCACGGACGCCTTCGAGGACGCTCGCCGCACGGTCGCCGGCTTCGTCGGCGCGCAGGAGGAGGAGATCGTGTGGACCTCGAACGCCACCGAGGGCCTGAACCTGCTCACCTACGCCTTCTCGAACGCGACCGCAGGCTCCAACGGTGCCACCGAGGCCTCGCAGCGCTTCCGTCTGGGGCCCGGCGACGAGATCGTGATCACCGAGGCCGAGCACCACGCCAACCTGGTGCCGTGGCAGGAGCTGTGCGCTCGCACCGGAGCCTCGCTGCGCTGGATCCCGGTCGATGACCGGGGGCTGCTCGATCTCGAGTCCCTCGAGGAGGTCGTGACCGAGCGGACCAGGGTGCTGGCCTTCGCCCACGTCTCCAACGTCACCGGCGCCGTCCACGACGTCTCCGCGCTGGTCGCGGCGGCCCGCCGGGTGGGAGCGCTCGTGGTGCTCGACGCCTGCCAGTCGGTGCCGCACCTCCCGGTGGACTTCCATGCCCTCGACGTCGACTTCGCCGTGTTCTCCGGGCACAAGATGCTCGGGCCCACGGGCATCGGCGCGCTCTGGGGCCGCCGCGAGCTGCTCGAGGCGCTGCCCACCTTCCTGACCGGCGGGTCCATGATCACCCGGGTCACCATGGAGGCCAGCGAGTACATGCCGGCCCCCACCCGGTTCGAGGCCGGCACCCAGCGCATCTCCCAGGCGGTCGCCCTGGCGGAGGCCGTGCGCTTCCTCGAGGGCATCGGCATGTCCCGGATCGAGGCCCGCGAGGCCGAGCTCGGCCAGCGCCTGGCCGCCGGCATCGAGCAGCTGCCCGGAATCCGGCTCGTGGGCCCGCCAGCCGGGGAGCCCCGCGTGGGCCTGGCCTCCGTGGTGGTGGACGGCGTGCACTCCCACGACGTCGGCCAGCTGCTCGACGTCGCAGGGGTGGCCGTGCGCGTGGGGCACCACTGCGCCCAACCGCTGCACCGGCGGCTCGGCACCGCGGCGACCACACGGGCCAGTGCCTACGTGCACAGCACCACGGAGGACATCGACCGGTTCCTGGAGGAGCTGGGGAAGGTGCGAGCCTACTTCCGGGTCGACGAGGACACCAGCGCCGCCAGCAGCGGGAAGGAGAGAGCATGAGCGAGCTCGATCAGATGTACCAGGAGGTGATCCTGGACCACTCCAAGCGCCGCGTCGGCGAGGGCCTGGCGGCCGAGATCCGGGAGCTGCCCGGCAAGGACGCCGTCACGGAGCCGGTGGGGCAGGAGAGCGCCGCCGGGGCGGACCACGAGTACAACCCCACCTGCGGCGATGAGATCCGGCTGCGGGTGGGCCTGCGCGGTGAGACCGTCGAGTCCGTGACCTGGGAGGGCGATGGCTGCTCGATCTCCATGGCCGCGGCCTCCGTGCTCTCGGAGATGGCGCCCGGCTCGTCCCTGGAGCAGCTGCGCGAGCAGCTGGACGCCTTCCGAGAGATGCTGCACTCGCGCGGTCGCATCGAGCCGGATGTCGAGCTGCTGGGCGATGCCGCGGCCTTCGCCGGCGTCTCGCGCTTCGTCGCCCGGGTGAAGTGCGCGGCGCTGGGCTGGGTCGCGGCCGAGAAGGCGATCGAGCGGGCTCAGGCCGGGCAGCAGGGCTGATCGCCGGGTCCGCGCTCGTCTCTCACGACGACGGCGCTGCACCTTCCATCTGGAGAAGGTGCAGCGCCGTCGTCGTCGGTGCGCGGAACCGAGCGCGCCGATCAGCCCATGGTGTCCACCTCGGCGCCCTCGTCGCGCAGCTTCTTGTAGTGGCGGTTGCGAGCCACGAGCAGGCCGCCGCCTGCAAGCGCGGCGATCGTGGAGCCGAAGAGGATGCCGACCTTCGCATGGTCGTTGTGCGGGGAGCCGATGCCGAAGGACAGCTCGGCGACCAGCAGCGAGACCGTGAAGCCGATGCCGGCCACCATGGCCAGGCCCGCCATGTCGATCCACTGGTAGTCGCGGTCCTTGCTGGCAGGGGTGAACCGGTCCATCAGCCAAGCGGAGCTGAAGACGCCGATCATCTTGCCGAAGACCAGTCCCAGCACGATGCCGACGGCCACGGTGTCGGTGGCCGCCGAGCGGATGCCCTCGACGCCTCCGACGGCCACACCGGCGGAGAAGAAGGCGAAGATCGGAACGGCCAGTCCGTTGGACAGCGGGCGGAAGCGGTGCTCGAGGGTCGGGGCCAGGCCCTGGGCGGGGTCCTCGTCGTTGATCACGTGCGGACGGGTCTTCAGCACAGGGGTCGCGAAGCCGAGCAGCACGCCGGCGATCGTGGCGTGGATGCCGCTGTTGTACATGAGGATCCAGACCACGAAGCCCAGGGGCAGCAGGATGACCCAGGCGGCCCAGGCCCGCGCCATGAAGAACGAGGCGAAGCGGTGGGTCAGCACCCAGTACACGGCCAGCACGGCGAACGAGGCCAGCAGGGGCAGGAAGCTGAAGCCGTGGCTGTAGAAGATGGCGATGATGACGATCGCGATGAGGTCATCGACCACGGCCAGCGTCAGAAGGAAGGTGCGCATGGCCACCGGCAGCGCGGAGCCCACCACGGCCAGCACGGAGACGGCGAAGGCGATGTCCGTGGCGGTGGGAATGGCCCAGCCCTGGATGGTCGAGGGGTCCGAGCCGGCGGTCAGGTTGAGCACCGCGTAGATGATCGCGGGCACGGCGGCGCCGCCGAAGGCCGCCACGATCGGCACGGCGGCCTTGGCCGGATTGCGCAGCTCGCCGTCCACGAAGGAGGCCTTGAGCTCCAGGCCGGTCAGGAAGAAGAAGATCGCCAGGAGGCCGTCGGCGGCCCATTCGCCGACGGTGTGCGTGAGGCCCGGGACGGCGTGGATGCCGACCTCGGCGTCGCGCACTCCGAAGTAGAGGGACTCGGCGGGCGTGTTCGCCAGGACGAGGGCGGCCACCAGCGCCACGAGCAGCAGCACGCCGCCCACCAGATCCTGTCGCAGGGCGTCCCCGAGACGGAGCAGAGGCGATCTGCGGGCTGAGCGTTCCTGGGGCATCGAGGACCTTCCGTACGGCATGGCATCGACCCGTGCTGGGCACCGGCCGCGGATCGGGCCAGTCTACGACCGCAGTGGCCTGCGTCGCGTCGAAGTGCCGATGGCGCCGGAGATGACGACGCCCCGGGACCCTGCTGCGTGGCGGGGTTCCGGGGCGCGCAGCCGGTGCGGCCAGGACAGCCGCCGGGCGGGTCAGTGCGAGGCGATCCAGGCGTCGGCCTCTCGGGACTGCAGGCTCAGGGCCTTGCCCACATAGGGCTCGGCGGCCGAGGCGACCTTGCCGCCGACCAGCGGGATGTTGGCCTTGACGGTGACGTCCACGGCGACGTCGGTGGTCTCGCCCTTGGCGGTCAGGGTCTGCGTGCCGGAGCCCGAGACGGGCATGCCGCCCACGGAGACCTCGGTCTGGATGTCGCGGGAGCCGTTGTCGCGAGGACCGGACCAGGTGTCGACCTGGGTCACGGTGAGCCCGCCCTTGACGAACTTCTTCGCGATGTCCGGCAGCTTCTCCGCGCCCATGCTGCGCACGATCGTGACCTTGAACGGACCCGAGGTGTCGCCCTCGACGTTCTGGGACACCAGGGTCGCGCCGCCGCGCTCGGCGACATGGCGGTTGAAGGCCTCATCGGTGAAGGTCTCGATGACCTTCTCGACGGGGGCATTGATGGTCTGGCTGGCGTTGACGGCCATGGGACTCCTCCTGCTGGGACGACGACGGGAGCTTGGTCGAGCACGCGGCGACCGCGCCTGGCCGAAAATGCGGTGGGGCCGATCGCGCACTGTCATTCATCGGCCATTCTACGGCGAGACCTGGGACGGCCCTCGACGCGAGCCGGAGATCGACAGGTGAGGGGACGGCCGTGCGCATCTGTGGGGTCAAGTGGAGGTCCCGAACGCCGAGTCCGAGCCGCTCGACGCGTAGAGTCGCTCGCCGGGGTCGTCGCTCGGGGGAGCGGGCCTCGAACATCTTCATCCGGCGTCGCAGCGATCGAGGGGCTCGATCCGCGGCGCTGTTCTGAGCCGGGTCGATCCGCCCGGCCGCTAGGGGGAACCGCATGGAGCACAGCCCTGCCATCGACGTCCTGCACGTCGTCGAGGCATTCGGCGGAGGCGTGGCCGCAGCCGTGCGCGACTACGTCCGGGATCTGCCCGAGGCTCGTCACCACATCGTGTGCCGGCTGCGCCCGGAGGCCGAAGCTCTCGGAGCGCAGTGGCGCCAGGACTTCGCCTCCGTCACCGCCATCACCGGCGGTCAGCTGGGTGCGGTGCGCACCGTCCGCGAGACCATCCGCGAGCTGCATCCGGCCGTCGTGCACTCGCACTCCAGCTACGCCGGAGTGTGGGCCCGCGTCGCCGGCATCGGGCTCGACGGCTTCCGCTCGGTCTACACCCCGCACGCGTGGGCGTTCGCCCGCGAGGACAAGTCGCGGCTCGAGCGCGCGGCATTTCGCGGCGTCGAGCGCGTCCTGCTGCACCGCACGGACGTCCTGGCCGGCTGCTCGCGCGCCGAGCTGGCGCCGGCGCGCGCCTGGCGTTCGGACGTCGAGCTGGTCCACGTCCCCAACATCGCCGAGCTCGAGGCGGACTCGACCCCCACTCTGGTGCAGCAGCCCTCGGATCCTCGAGGCCTCCTGATCGTGGGCTCGGGTCGCCTGACCGCGCAGAAGGACCCCGCGTGGTTCCGCGCTGCGGTCCGCGCGGTGCGCGCAGAGGGCCACCCCGTGCGCGCGCTGTGGGTCGGCGGCGGCGACGAGACCATGCAGGCGGATCTGGAGTCCGCCGGCATCGAGGTCACGGGGTGGATCCCTCCTGCACAGGTCGAGCGCCACCTCGCGGAGGCCGATCTGTACCTGCACACGGCGGCCTGGGAGGGCTTCCCGATCACGGTCCTCGAGGCCGCACAGCTGGGGCGGCCCATCGCCGTGCGCTCGATCCAGGCCTTCCACGAGGTGTCGCTGCCCGTCGTGCTCGATCGGCCCTCGGATCTCGCCGAGCGCTGGGAGCGGATCGCTGAGCACGCCACTCGCGAGCAGATGGTCTCTCAGCAGGACCGGGCACTGCGCGAGAACTGCGCAGGTGTCCAGCACGACAGGCTCGCCCAGGCCTACGGGCTCGAGGTCCGGCCGTGGGGCGTGGGCGGACGCGGCGCTCCGGGGCGGCAGAGCGCGACGCAGATCGTCGACGGGGTGACGCGCGAGACCAAGAGCTCCGCGGAGCTGGCAGGATATGCCGGTCCGAGCCGCTGATCCGCGGCTGGGCTGATCGAAGGAGCTCGCCATGTCCGCTGCGCCGCAGGCCTCCCGCCGCGTCGTCGCGGTGGGCTGCGACATCCAGGCCCACGGGCCGGTGGCGGAGGCGATCGAAGCCTTCGGCCCGGCCTACCTCCGTCGTGTGCTCCACCCCCAGGAGAGGGTCGGCCTGGATGCGCCGGCGGAGGGGGCCGCACCCGATCCGGAGCTCACGGCGCGTGTGGCCCTTTTGGTGGCGCTCAAGGAAACTGTCATGAAATGTCTGGACCTCAGCGCCTCAGATCCGATTTCATGGACTGACATACGATGTGCACCGATCCGACGGCGATCCTCCGCCGAGGGGACCGGATCCGAGGAGCAGACCGCTCATCGGGTGCAGCTGCATGGATCGGCCGCGCTCCTGGCGCGGCGACGGGGGATCCGCAGCTTCCTGGCAGTGGCCTCGACCACCGTGCCCGCTGCGCGCACTGCGCAGACGGGGGAGACGGTGGTCCTGTCCGCGACGGCGAGAGCCGTCGCGCTGTCGGGACGGTCACCTGGGGGGAGGATCGAGTCGGGGACGGCTCCGGGGACGCTGGATGCGTCCCGGAGGCCGGGGGATGCCGCGAAGTGCCGCTCAGCGGTCCGCGGCATGCCGGCCGGGGCTCAGCACAGGGGAACGGGGAATCCGCACGGCGATGTTCTGCCGGCGGAGGGGCTGCGGGCAGCAGTCGCAGCCGCTCCCGCACAACAGGGGGACCCCTCAGGTCCCCCGGAAGAATCGGGGAGAAGCAGAATGAGCAGCACCGAAGAGATCATCGCCGAGGTCCGTCAGGTCGTCGCGCAGCATGCGCATCTGGCCCGGGACGCCGGCTCGCTGGCCGAATCCGACAGCCTCTACGCGGCGGGGATGACCTCGCACGCCTCCGTCAACGTGATGCTCGGGGTGGAGGACGCCTTCGACCTCGAGTTCCCGGAGCAGATGCTGACCAAGGAGACCTTCGAGAGCCTCGAATCCATCGCCGCCGCCGTGCGCACTCTCGAGGAGCAGCAGTGAGCGCCCCGACGCGCGAGAACCGCAGCGGCTCCGGCGAGGACATGGAGCGCAGGGACTGGTCCGAGCGGATCGACGCCGTGGTCGCGGCCGCAGCGGCTGCGGCAGCCGACGTCGACGCCCAGGGTCGATTTCCCCAGGAGATGCTGGACGCCGCGCGCGAGCAGCTGATCCTGGGCGCTCACGTGCCGGCCGTGCACGGCGGCCTGGGCCGTTCGATCACGGAGATCTGCCGGCTGGTGGAGGCCCTGGGTGCCGTGTGCGCCTCCTCGGCCGCGGTGATCGCCATGCACTTCAGCCAGGAGCTGTGCCTGACCCGCCACGTGGACCTCGAGGAGGACACGGCCCTGTCGCGCTTCACCTGCCGGGTGGCGGCGGAGCAGCTGCTGCTGGCCTCCTCGACGACCGAGAAGAACATCGGCGGCGACACGCGCACGTCGTCGTGCGCGGTCGTCGCCCACGACGACGGCAGCGTCACCGTGGCCAAGTCGGCTCCCGTGATCTCCTACGGGCGCTTCGCCGACGCGATCCTGGTGACGGCGCGCCGTGATCCGGAGGCACCGGCCTCCGAGCAGTCACTGGTGGTCGTGCCGCGCGAGCACCTGAGCCTGGAGCGCACCAGCGAGTGGGATGCCCTGGGCCTGCGCGGCACCATGTCCGAGGGCTTCGAGCTGGAGGGCACAGTGTCGGCAGACATGGTGCTGCCGGTCGACTTCGCGACCATCTCCGCACAGACCATGCTCCCGGCATCTCACACGCTGTGGGCGTCGTCCTGGCTGGGCCTGGCCACCGGAGCCGGTGCCGTGGCTCGGCGCTTCATCCAGAAGAAGGCCCGCTCGAACCCCGGGACCACGCCTCCGGGAGCCCTGCGACTGGCCGAGCTCGAGGTGCGGATCCAGTCGATGATCGACACCGTGCGCAGCTCGATCGCCCGCTTCGAGGAGGCCGCCCATGATCCCGAGCTGGCCACGTCCATGCACTTCGCGATCGCCATGAACACGCTCAAGGTCTCGACCTCCGAGTCCGTGCGCGCGATCGTCTCCGAGGCCATGGTCATCGTGGGCATCGCCTCGTACTCGAACACCGGCCCGTTCTCGCTCGCTCGCTCGCTGCGCGATGCCATGGGGCCGTCGCTGCAGGTCAACAACGACCGCATCCTGAACAGCAGCGCCTCGCTGCTGACCGTCTCCAAGGGGCGGGCATGAGCGGCGGGGCGCAGGCCGGGATGCCGCAGCCTCCCGCGGAGGAGATCTCCCAGGAGCAGCGCTTCGAGGCCGAGCTGCTCCAGGCCGGGTGGCTGCTGCCCACGCTGGGACAGGGGATCACGGGCACCGGGGCGGTGATGGAGGCCGTCGTGCAGGGCCTGATCCTGGCCGCGCGCGAGCGAGCCGTGGACCTGCCCCGCCCCGGTCGGCTCGAAGCCGTCCGCTTCCCGCCGGTCAATGCCCGCAGCCTGCTCGAGCGCACGGACTACGTGGCCAGCTTCCCGCAGCTGCTGGGAACGATCGACACCTTCGAGGGCGACACGAAGGCCCACCGGCGGCTGCTGGCCGACCGCGAGGCCGGGCAGCCGTGGGACGGGCACATGTCGACCAGCGGCTATGCGCTGGTGCCGGCAGCCTGCCACCCGCTCTACGGCGCCCTGCAGCTGGGCTCCGCCCGGGGCGAGGTCGATGGCACGGTGTACTCGCTGATCGGCGACTGCTTCCGCAACGAGCCGTCGCCGGACCCCATGCGCTTCGTCTCCTTCCGCATGCTCGAGTTCGTGCTCGTGGGCACGCCCGAGCAGGCACTGGCCCACCGTCAGGCCATGCTCGAGCTCGGCTCGGGGCTGCTGCGCGATCTGGGGCTGGATGTCGAGATCGAGAGCGCCAACGACCCGTTCTTCGGCCGTGCCGGCGTGATGCTGGCCAAGGGGCAGCTGCAGGCCGAGCTGAAGTTCGAGATCACGGCACCGGTCTACGGCACCCACCGCACGGCGATCGCCTCCGGCAACTACCACGAGGACCATTTCGGCGCCGAGTTCGACCTGCATGGCGCCGACGGCTCGATGGCGCACTCCGCGTGCTTCGGCTTCGGCCTGGAGCGCGTGGCGCTGGCGCTGGCGCGGGTCCACGGCACCGAGCTGATGGCCTGGCCCGAGCAGGTGCGGGCCCTTCTCGGCCTGCCGACGGGGGAGACCGGATGACCGCGACGACCTCCGCCGCCGGACTCGGGGTCGCAGCGCTGAGCCCTGAGGGCTTCATCCAGCACCCGCTGCACCGGGACGAGTCCGTCTGGTCGAACACGAACTGCTACCTGGACGTGTGGATCGAGCTGCTGCACGGTCTGGGGCATGCACCGGAGCCGCTGTTCGCAGCGGCTGTCGCGGCCACGGCCCAGGCGACGCAGTTCGAGTTCCTGAAGGTGGATCACCGCGACCTCGAGGAGGTCACCGGGATCCGGGTGGGCGAGCACGACATCTGGCTGGGACTGCAGGAGCAGGTCATGCTGCAGCTGGGCCTCGGGAACCCCATGCTGATCGAGGCCGATGCGTTCTGGCTGCCGGACACCCGAGGCGTGTCCTACGGGCAGGAGCACACCAAGACCTCGATCGTCGTGCTGCATGTCGATCCCGACACGCGTGGGCTCGTCTACCTGCACAACGAGGGGCTGCACCGGCTCGACGGCGCGGACTTCGACCACGTGCTGGGCGCGGGCCGCAGCCAGGGGATCGTGCCCTCGCCCTACACCGAGCTGATCTCCCTGGAGGGGCTGCGCGGCCCGCAGGACGTCGACGCCGCGGCGCAGACCCGGCGCCTGCTGCGGCTGCACGCCGCCCGAGCACCGCAGACGAATCCGGTCGCCGATCTCATGGAGATCCTCCGCTCGCGCTTCGCCTGGCTGGGGGAGAACGGGATGGAGGGCTACCACGCGCTGTGCTTCGAGACCACGCGGCAGCTCGGCGTCGTCTCCATGCTGGCGGCCGCCGCATGCCGCCATGCCGAGGTGCCCGAGCTCGAACCGGCCGTCGAGGCCTGGACCGCCGTCTCGGAGGAGGCCAAGGGCATGCAGTTCCAGCTGGCTCGGCTCGCCCGCGGTCGGGGCTCCTCGGCCCTGGCGGCCACCATGGACTCCGCGGTCGAGCACTGGGCGCAGGCGGCGGAGGCGCTGGCCTCCTGGGCCGCCGACGGCGGCGGGTCCGAGCCCGCCTCATGAGTCCCGACCCGCTCGTGGACGACCCGCTCGGCACAGGCTCGGGCGGCGTCGCCCTGGAGAGGCTGAACTGGACACTGCACGGGACGGAGTCCGGGGCGATCGGCTGGACGGGGCCCTGGGAGCAGGCCGAGGCCCCGGTGCTGCGCGCGGGCGAGGTCTCGATCCTGAGGCCTCGGCTCGAGGAGCTGTCGCAGCTGAGCCTGCCCGCCTCCGTGCCGGGAACGCTCGCCGCCGCCCTGCGCGATGCGGGGCGCGAGCCGGTGGCGCAGCCGGATGACCGGGACTGGTGGTGGCGCGCCGACCTCGAGCTGCCCTCCGGCGAGCCGCAGGGGCAGTGGGAGCTGAGCCTGCGCGGGGTGGCGACTGTCTCCGAGGTCTGGTGGGACGGCCGGCGCGCCGCGACATCGGCGACCGGGCTGGACGACCTGGTCGTGCACCTGACGGCGTCGCCGGGCCGTCATGAGCTGGCGATCGTGTGCCGCGCCCTGTCCCTGCTGCCCGTGCCGCGCCGGCCTCGAGGACGATGGCGCTCCAGCCTCGTGGCGGATCAGTCGCTGCGCTGGCGCCGCACGCCGCTGATCGGTCGGATCCCGTGGGCCGGCACCGCTCCCGTCATCGGGCCCTGGGGGCAGGTCTCCCTGCTGCCGGTGCCGCAGCACGGGATCGAGCTGACGGGCGTGCGCACCGAGCTCGATGCGGACCTTCGCAGCGCGCGGGTGCTCGTGGACTGCATGGCCGAGCGCGGGGGGCACCTGGAGCTCGCCTGCGCAGGCGCCGTCACGGCTGTCGAGGTCCCTGCGGGTGAGAGCCGGGTGCGACTCGAGGTGCGCGAGCCGGCGCTGTGGTGGCCGGCGACCCATGGCGAGCCCGCGCTGCACGAGCTGACCGTGCGCGCCGGATCCCGTCCCGGACAGCTGCAGCCGCTGGCCCGGCGCAGCGTCGGATTCCGCCGCCTGGAGGCGCAGACCGACGACGGCGGCTTCCGGCTGATCGTCAACGGCCGCCCGGTCTTCGCCCGCGGCGCCGTCTGGGCGCCCGTGGACCCGCTGAGCCTGGGCGCAGCGGCGGAGAAGATCGAGCGCACGGTGCGAGCCATGGCCGCTGCCGGCGCCAACATCCTGCGGATCTCCGGCACCGGAGCCTGGGAGTCCCCGGCCTTCTACGAGGCCTGCGACCGGTTGGGCCTGATGGTCTGGCAGGACGCCATGCTGGCCACCCTCGATCCACCGGAGGATCCCGAATGGCTGGGGCTGCTCGAGGCCGAGCTGCGGACCTGGCTGCCGCGCCTGGGGGCGCACCCGTGCCTGGCGGTGGTCTCCGGCGGCAACGAGGTCCTGCAGCAGCCCGTGCTGTGGGGCCGCAGCCCGCAGGAGATGACCATGACCGCGATCGACGAGCTGATCCCGCGCCTGAGCGCCGAGCTCGTCCCACAGGCCGTGCACGTGCCCACGAGTCCGTGCGGCGGGCAGCCGCCCACCCGCCCCGATCAGGGGATCTCCCACTGGTTCGGCGTGGGCGCCTACCGCCGGCCGCTGACGGACGCCCGCCTCAGCGGCGTGCGCTTCGCGGCCGAGGCCCTGGCCTTCGGGTGCCCGCCCCGCCCCGAAGCGATCGAGGCCGCCTTCGGCTCTGCGACGGCCGATCACGACGAGGCCGCCCGCGCGGCATGGTCCGCGGCGGCGGCCCGGGATCCGGGGGCCGCATGGGACTTCGAGGACATCGCCGCGCACTACGCCCGGCGCTGGATCGCTCCGGGGATCGAGGCTGACCGCGGTGCCACGGGATTGGTGGCCGATCATCCCGGGGACGTGGACTGGGACGGGCTCGTCCGCGAGGAGCAGCTGCGGCTGGAGCGAGCGGCATCGGCCCGGGCCGTGGAGCGCACCCTGGCCGATCTGCGCCGCCCGGGGTCGCGCTGCGACGGCGTGATCATCCTCGCGGCCCGGGACCTGGTGCCGGGGGCCGGCTGGGGGCTGCTCGACTCCGAGGGCCTGCCCAAGGCCACCTGGTACGCCATGCGCCGCGCCTGCGCCCCGGTCGCGGTGCTGCTCACCGACGAGGGGCTGGCCGGACTGCACGCGCACGTGGTGTGCGACCGCCCGCTGCGGCTGCGGGGAAGGCTGCGGCTGCGGGTCTGGACACGGCAGGGCGTGCTCAGCCACGAGACGCACTGCGACGTGTCGATCGACGGCCCCGGGTCCGTCACATTCGTCGTGGAGGACGAGCTCGGCGGCTTCCTGGATCTCGATCGGAACTGGGGATTCGGCGACCGGCAGTGGGAGGCGCTGGCGGTGGATCTGCAGGTCGGACCGGATTCCGATCCGGTCGGGCCGGACAGCGCACTCAAGGCTGTCCGCCTCTTGGGGGGCGAGAGCCGCGACGCTCTGGCCGACCTGCGGACGGAGCCGACGCTCGGGAGACAGGACGATGAGTCGTCATACGAGCGCCGTGCCGGCGAGCCCGGCTATCGTGCCCGGAGCGGGCAGCTGAGGCTGAGCTCGGCGGCCGCATCGTCGTCCGTGCGCGTGCCCTGCGGGGCAGGCCGCATCCCGCTGGACGAGGGCTTCGACCTGGAGCCAGACGGGATCCGGGACGTCGCGCTGGTCGAGGCGAGCGCCTGGCCGCCCGTCGTCGTGTCTGGTCGCACGACGTCCGGCGGCTGAAGCGGCAGGGGAGCCGCTGTCCCCTCTTCCGGGGCCGGAAGGGGGGAGCGGGTCGGGTGGGGCGAGGGATCGCCGTGGCCGGGCCCGGTCGAATCGTTTGGGGGAGAGATGCTCGAAGGACAGCCCACATGGGCGGGAACCGGCCGAGAGGCCGTGCTGGCGTGGATCCACGCGCCCGAGGACGGGACGAGCCGCGGCATCGTGGTGCTCGGCCAGCCTGTCGGACGCGAGCAGGTGCTGTCCCTGCTGGCGGTACGGCGGCTGGCCGTTCTGCTGGCGCGGCGCGGCTACACGGCCGTCCGCTTCTTCTGGCGCGGCACCTCGGATTCGCAGCCGCTCTACGGGGACCCCGATCTCGTCGGACGCTGGCAGGACGACGTCCGCACCGTGATCTCCCACGTCCGCGAGTCCCGCGGCCTGCCGCAGGTCCCGGTGCACGCGATCGGCTACCGGATCGGGGCGGCCCTGCTGGCCAGCATGTCCGGGGAGCTCGGCACCGTGGTGGCCTGGGAGCCCGTGGGCGGCAGCGCCTTCGTGCGGCAGTGGACCCGCATGCGCGCGGCGCTGGCCTCCTCCACGCCGCAGCGCGACGGCGAGGCTGATTTTCTGAGCCTGACCCTGACCCGTGCCCAGGCCGAGAGCCTCAGCGGGCTGCCCGCCCCGAGCCCCGAGAACGCAGCGATCGTGAAGGAGAAGGACCGCCGACGGGCGAAGGCCATGTACGCCGTCGAGCCGTTCGACACCCATCTGCACGACGACGTCCTCGACCTGGTCATGGATGCCCTGCCGGAGCACCAGCCCGTCCAGGGCGGGCTCGTCTCGGCCCCGGTGCGCGAGATCAGCTGGGACGACGAGCACGGCGTCCGACTCCACGAGCGCCTGGTCGATGTCGGCCCTGAGCCGCGGGTGGGCATCGTGACCTGGGCCGAGGGCTCCCTGCAGTCCCGGGACGAGGCCGCAGGCGAGGACCCGAGGGCCGATGCGCTGTGCTGGCGGGGGCCGGGCCTGATCGTCTCCGGGGGAGGCCCGGACGGACGAGCAGGCGGCGGGGAGTGGCCCTATGCCGCCCGCGAGCTGGCTGCCGGCGGCTTCGTGGTGCTGCGCTGCGACCGTCCGACCGTGGCGGACTCCACTCCGGTGGATGAGCTGCAGGCCAGCAACTCCTACACGCTGCGCTCGGCGGTGGGGCTGCAGGACATGGTCCAGTGGCTTCGCGACCACGGCTGCGCTGAGGTCCACGCGGGGCTGCACTGCGCCTCGGCCTGGGCGGCCTGCCTGGGCGAGCTGCACGGCCGTCCCGTGCTCTCCGACTCGACCACGCTGATCGGGCATGCCGAGTGGAAGATGGACCTCTCCTGGTGGGAGGGCCTGCGCCTGGTCTACGACGCCGACCTCCCCGCGGTGGAGCGCGCGAAGGCCCGCAGCGCCTACCTGGGCATCGCCGACGACTCCGCGCTGCCCGACGTCGCCGACACGGCGGCCGGCGACGTCCCGTCGGAGGGGCCGGCCGATGGCGCAGCGGCGAAGGCCTCCCCGGTCTCGGCACTGGTCAGGATCGCGGCTCGACGCCTGCGCGAGCGAGACCTCCGGGGGCTGAAGTCCGAGATCCGTCCGGAGATCGTGCGATGGATGCGGTGGGAGATGCCCTACCCGCTGTGGCTGCGCCTGAACCGCTCCCGCCGCGTGATCGGCCCGGAGTCCGTGCTGGAGCCCATGGCGGCCCGTCAGCCAGTGCACGTCGTCAACGGCCGTGACGACATCGAGCGCTGGGAGCAGACCCGCGCCGACCGCGCGGTGCGCGAGCTCGCCCAGCGCGGGCTGCCCCTCAGTGAGCGGCGCCTGGAGCACATGGACCACTCGCTGCTCACCAGCGAGTCCCATCGGCTGCTGGTCGCCTCCCTGCGCAGCGCCCTTCCGGCGCCGGATGCCGGAGCACCCGCGGGAGGGGCGCGGGTCTCGTGAGCCCGGCGCAGGGATCTGCCAGGCCGGACAGCCCGGCCGGTGCCGAGCGCCGTGGTGCGAGCACGAGGATCGAGCAGACGTGGATCCCCGTCGGCGACGACCGGATGGTGCACGGCGAGGAGGCGCGAGGCCGCGTGGTGGAGGCTCCGGCGGCGGCGGGCGTCCTGGAGAGCCCCGTGAACGGCAGGGCGCGCGCGGCCGTGCTGGTCGTGGGACCGCTGGGACGCGAGCGCGTCGTGTCCACGGCCGCGATCGCCATGCTGAGCCGGGAGCTGGCGGGAGAGGGCTGCCTGGTGCTGCGGCTGGGCCTGCGAGGCTCGGGCGACTCCCACGACCTGCCCGGCGACGACGTCCGCTCGGCCTGGCGCGCTGATGTGCGCGCATCCGTGAACGAGCTGCGGCGGCGGGCGCCGGGGCTTGCCGTGCACGCCGTGGGCCTGCGCCTGGGGGCGGCCGTGCTGCTGGACGCCTGCACTGCGGCTGACGAGCCGGCACAAGAGGGCGCCGCAGCCGGTGACGGCCCCGACGCCCGGCCGCTTCCGGAGCTGGAGCGAGTCGTGCTGTGGGAGCCGCAGGGCGGTCGGGCGCAGCTGCGTCGCGACCAGGCTCTGCGTCGGGTCAGCGTGCCCAGGCCGACGGCGGACGAGGGCGCCGAGGTGAGCGGAATGCTGTGGAGCCGCGAGCAGGCCGAGTGCCTGCGGACCCTGCCTGACCCTCGGCGCGGCCCGCTGCCCTCGGATCGGTGGAGCATCCGCGAGGAGGAGGATCGGGAGGCCGCCGAGATGCTGTGGGGCGTGGGCTCGGAGTTCGCGCGAGTCCCGCGGACGGCCGTCCGCGAGATCGTCGAGCTCCTGACGGCTGCGGATCCGCTGGAGCCTCCGCTGAGCACTGAGGCGCAGCGGGCCGTGGACATGGAGCCCAGGGCGAGCGCCGCGCTGACAGTGCCGGACTCGTCCGGAGCGCCGCAACGGGTGATCGAGACTTTCGTGCGCGTGGCCGACGGCAGACCGGCAGTGCTCAGCGCTGCGGAGGATCGGCCGACGGGAGGCGGGCGGCGCCGTCCGCCCGAGACGGCCGTGCAACTGATCGCGGCGGCCTCCGAGCCCTCGGACGGCCCCACGGGCCTGTGGACCAGTGCGGCGCGGGACCTGGCGGGAGAGGGCATGACCGTGCTGCGCGCCGAGCGCCCGGGCTGCGGGATCCTCTCCGACGCGAGCCTGGACACCATCCCCTCGCCCTATGACCCTGCGACGCTGCGCGCCGTCGGATCGGATGCCGCCTGGCTGACGCGGCGCACGGGCCTGCCCGTGACGGCGGTCGGGCTGTGCGTCGGCTCCTGGCTGGCGCTGCGCAGCGCGAAGCGGACCGTGACGCGGCGGGTGATCGCGATCAACAACGTGGCCTGGCGACCCGGGACCGGCTACTACGACCTGCTCTACGCCGAGCGGGACACCTGGGAGAACGCCCCGCGCGGCTTCACGGAGTCCCTCGCACGGGAGGCAGGGGGAGCGCAGCAGCGGCCGACGTGGTCCGCGGGCGTGCGCGACGTGCTGCGTCGTCGGCTGCGCGGACTGCGCGGCGCCGTCGAGACGCACGCCCCCGCCCCGGCCCGGCACCTGCTGGCCCTGCTCGGGATCAGCGACGCGGTCTCGAGCATGCTCGTCCTCCCCGGTGGAGCGCGTGAGATCGATCTCATCCTGGGCGCCGAGGACCTGGCCGAGTTCCGCGAGGCCCGCGGCGACTGGGGCGTGCGCATCGCGCGACGGCTCGGACGCACTGTTCGGGTGCACGATGTCCCCCCACTGGACCACGCCCTGCTTGCAGCGTCCGGGCGGGCGGAGGTGCGTACGATGCTCCGGGACATGCTCGTATCGGACGGCCGCGATGGGGATCGCGCCGCGCCGACGGCATCGGGGGATGCCGAGACCACGTCCTGACCACGTGCGATCTCCGCCGTGGCGCAGCAGCTGCACGTCGCGCAGGGGTCCCTTCTCCCCTCGCTCATGAGGACCTCGAGGTCCGCACCCGTCCAGGAGGACCGTCCGCATGGCCAAGCACCGCCTCGAAGGCCCCGCCTCCGGGCCCCTGCGCCGTCATCGGCGCCGGGAGCGCACCGCGTCCGCGCCGCTGCCCGCCGAGACGGCCGCGGACGAGGTCCGCGGAGGCCAGGAGCCCGAGGCCGACACCTCGGCCGACACAGGATCGGAGCGTCTCGGGCAGAACATCCTGTGGAACTACCTCTCCGGCTTCACCTCGATCTTCGGGCTGCTGCTGCTCTACCCGCTGGCCGTGTCCATCGTCGGTGCGCCGTCCTACGGCCTGTGGGTCCTGGCGATCGGCGCGATCCAGATGCTGACCATGACCGACTTCGGGCTGGGCTCCGGGATCGTGCGCACCCTGACCGGGATCGCCGAGGGCCCGGGCGCCTCGTACGAGCGACGGCGCTTCGTGACGGCGGCGATCCTGGTCTTCGTGCTGCTCGGCGCGGGGCTGACCATCGTGTACCTGCTGGCCTTCCCGCTGTACCTGGCAGCCGTCGATGTCCCGGACCAGGACCAGCACGCGGTGATGCCCATGACCGTGCTGGCCGGCTGCACGCTGTTCGTCTCCATGGTCGGCCGCGGCCTGAACTCGGTGCTGTGGGGCCTCAACCGCCCGGACATCGAGCGCAAGGCCGCCGTCGTGTCGATCATCCTGCGGGCCCTGGGCTACGGGGCCGTCCTGCTCACGGGCAGCGGGCTGATCGGGATCGTGGTGGTCGAGTGCTTCTCGCTCATGCTGCCGCCCTTCGTGTGCCTGTGGGCGGTGTGGCGGCGCTTCCGGGCTCCGGTGCTCGATCGTCGCCTGTGGGTCGATCACGGGGCCCCGCTGCTGCGGCTGTCCTCCGTCATGTCCATCGGCTCGCTGGCCCTGCTGGGCGTCTACCAGCTGCCGCTGTTCCTGGTCGGGCCGACTCTGGGCCTGGCGGCGGCCACGGCGTTCGGCGCCCTCATGCGCGTCTACCAGAGCTGCCGCCTGATCGTCAGCTGGATCACGATGCCCTACGGCTATCCGCTGCGCGTGGCCGAGGGGGAGCAGGCCTCGCGCGTGCTCAAGAGCTGCCAGACGCTCACCCTGGGCATCGGCATGCTCATGGGTGCGGCGCTGCTGAGCATCCCCACGGAGCTGATGACGGCGTGGATGGGCGAGGACTTCGCCTTCGCCGCCATGGGCCTGGCCACGCTGACGATCGGCCTGATCGCCGAGGCGATCAACCAGCCGGCGAGCATGGTGATGACCCTTCGCGGGTCGGCGCTTCGGGCCTCGCTGATCAACCTGGCGATCCTGGTGCTGACGCTGCCCGCCGTGTGGCTGGCGACCAGCACCGGGGACATCGAGTGGGTCATCCTCGGCACCGTGGCCCCGTCGCTGCTGCTCAGCGCGGCGCAGGTGATGGGCGCGAACCGGGACCTGCCCTACCGGATCCAGGGCCAGGACCTCAAGCGCTGGGCCGTCATGCTCGCGGGAGCGCTCGCCTACGTCGCGTTCGCCGTGCTGGTCGCGCGGCTGCTGCCGAGCTGGCCCACGATCCTCGTGGTCGGGGCCGGTCTGGCGCTGATGGCCGTGCGCATGATGCGCACCGTGCGCGCCGACGGGCAGATCGTGGCCGAGGCCGCCGAGCAGGCGGCCCGGGACGAGGATCCGTCCCGGGCCGAGGGCGCCTCACTCGATGAGGGCTCGGATCAGGCGACCCCGATCAGATCTCGGTAGATGCTCCGGTAGCGGGCGACGGTGCGCTCGATCCCGAAGCGCTCGCCGCACAGCTGCCACGCCTCGCGGCGCAGCTGCTCGCGCTGCTGCGGGGAGCGCTCGAGCAGCCACAGGAGGCGCTCGGCCAGCGCGCGGGGATCGCGCGGCGGGCAGAGCAGGTGCTCGTCGACGGCCAGCAGCCCGGCATCGCCGGCGTCCGTGGTCACGACCGGAAGCCCCTCGCTCAGCGCTTCGATCCCCGCCATCGGCAGGGCCTCGGTCGAGCTCGAGAAGACCAGGGCGTCGGCCGCCCGCAGCTCGGAGCGCACGTCCGAGATCGTGCCGCACAGCTCGACGCTGCCTTCCAGCCCGAGCTCCCGGCGCCAGGAGGTGAGCTCGTCGTTGTCCTCGTCCACCCCGTTGCCGGCGCAGCGCAGCGTGGCGCCGGGGAGCCTCTCGTGGACCAGCGCCATGGCCTCGAGCAGGGTGCGATGGTCCTTCGCCGGGGCGAAGCGCCCCAGATGCAGCAGCCGCTGGCCCCCGGGATCGGGGGAGGGGGCGGGCGCCGTCGCGGTCCCGTTGACGATCACCGGCATCTTCTCGGCCGGGAACGTGTAGCCGAACTCGGTGGCGACCCTGCGCGCCGACGGCGCGCAGGCCACGACCGCATCCATGCGGAAGGACGTCTTGGCGGCGGCCTGCCACGCGAAGCGGGCGACGGCGGAGGACGAGCCGTCCTGGCTCGAATGCTGCGTGGACACGCGCGGGCGGCCGTGCGGGGTCAGCGCGCTGAGCAGGTCGGACTGCTGCAGGTGCGAGTGCACCACGTCGATCTCCAGCCTGCGGACCATGCGCAGCAGATGCGCTGCGGCCCGCGCCGGGACGAGGTCCTTCCGGGACATGCCCACGTGCTCGACCGAGCTGGCCGCCTCCTCCAGCCGGTCGCTGAGCCCGCCGCGGCCGAGCAGCACCAGGATGTGCGCCTCGTCGCTCGGGTCCCGGTGGCGTGCCAGAGCCTCGACGAGGGTCTGGGCGCCGCCGGTCTCGGCGTCGTTGATGACATGCAGAATGCGCATTCTCGTCCTGTCCTCGTGAGGTGAAGGGATGATGCCGGGGCGGAGGTGCAGCAGGCCGAGCGGCCCCCGCAGCCGACTCAGCGGGTCAGAGGGTCAGCAGGTCAGCGGTCCCACGGAGCGGCACCGGCGCCGTCGTCGCTGCGCGCAGCGGCAGCGCTCGAGCCGCCGCCGCGGGGATGCGCCGCGACGGCACCGGCCGGTGCGTCGAGCAGGTCCTGACGACGATCGAAGTCGTCCTCGATCTCGGCCGTGGAGCGGATGCGGCGTCCGTCCGGGACGGGCTCCTCCGGCCAGCGCCGGGTCAGCTCGAGGCCCAGGGCCGCGCCCGCCCCTCCCCACAGCCAGAAGGCGTTGTCGTAGCTGATGGTGGCCCCGGCGACCACGACCCACGTGAGGACGTGCAGCACGCCGATCAGCGGCGGCACGCGCCCGCCGGAGCGCAGGATGAGCAGGCCCATGCAGGCCACCGTGAGCCCGCCGACCAGCATCCCGTTCTCGGCGATGATGCGACCGAGCACGGAGTACACGTCCGGGATCGGGTTGTAGTGCTGGAAGGTCTCCAGGGGCATGCGCCCGGAGACGAACTCCTGGTTCACATTTCCGCGGCCCAGTCCGCCCCAGAAGGCGATCGGGTCCTCCATCAGCCGCTTCACCACGGCCTGCACCGAGCTGCCTCGGTCCGCCCAGGACCAGTTGAAGCTCTCGGAGCGCTCCTGGAGCACGCTGGAGGCCACCACGGCGGCGCCGAGCGCGGCGGCCGGGACGCCCAGCAGGAACAGCCAGGCCTGGCGGATGGCCACCGGCAGGATGATGGCCATGGCCACGGCCGCCACGACGACGACCGCCGAGCCGGAGCCGGAGATGGCCGCCGCCCACACGGCCAGTCCGACCGCGGACCACTCGAGCCAGGACGGGGTCATCCCGTAGTGGCGCAGCAGCACGATGAGCACCATGGCCATCAGCGTCACGGACCCGACCATGAACGACGTCTCCGGGAAGAACCCGAAGGGGCGCCTGACGTACAGCAGGAAGGTGTCGGCGAAGTCCGACATGTTGGCGTAGCCCGGCAGGGTGTAGAGCCACATGAAGGGGATGGTGTCGAGCCGGTCGATGAACACGAGCTTCTGCACCACGGCGTAGCCGGCGGAGCCGATCAGGGTCCAGGACAGCCAGGCGATCGCACGGCGGCGCAGGAAGAGGACGGCGGCCGCGGCTCCCGGAAGGGCCAGGGTCGCAGCGACCCACGTGATGGTGGGGATCAGCTGCAGCGGATCCGAGGTGAGGAACAGGCGGATGAAGGCCGAGAAGAACGGCACCGCCGCCAGCACCACGGCGATCGCGAACAGCGGCAGGTAGCGGATGGCGCGCAGCACCAGGATGCCCGCGAGCACCGATGACACGGGGATGTTCGTGTCGCCGCCCACCGCGATCCCCGCGTACGGGAAGGCCGAGAGCACGATGAGCAGCCCGGACAGGGCACGGTCCAGGCGCGTCCCGGTCTCGGGGAGACGGCCATCGGGCAGGGCGGTGTGCCGAGCCGGGCGCAGCGTGCTGATCTCCGTCATGCTGCCTGCTCCTTCCTGGTCCTGGGGATGCTCATGCGAGGACCCCGATCGGATGCGTCCTGCTCAGCCGCGGGGGACTGCCCCGAGCACGGCCTCGACCGTGGGCTCCCAGTCCGCGCGGGACGAGGGGTCGGCACCGGTGCGCGGCCCGGCGGCGACGGCGTCGTCGAAGCCCTGCCGCAGCGCTGCGGCGAACGCATCGCGGTCGTGGATGTCCGCGAAGCGGGCGGGGGCGTGCGCGCCGTTCTGCTCGCGCAGCGAGGTGAGGTCGGAGGCCACGACGGGCAGTCCGGCCGCGATGGCCTTGGCGAGGATCCCGGACTGGGCGTCGAAGTGCGTGTAGGGCAGCACGACGACGGCCGCGCCCTCCAGCGCCCTCTGGAACTCGCCGCGCTCCAGGAAGCGGTCCTCGAGCCGGACGGTGCCCGCGCGCTCGGCGCGCTCACGCAGGGTCGCGGCGAGCTCGGGGCTCTCGGTGCGACCGGCCACGAGCAGCGGCACGCCCGCCTGCCCGGCGGCGTCGATCGCGAGCTCGACGCCCTTGTTGGCACGAAGCTCGCCCAGCACCAGCGCGTAGGGCTGCTCGGGCAGCTCGAGGCGGGCGGAGGCGGCAGGACCGTCGTCGTGCAGGGGCACGGGCACCGACTCGGCGGTGGCCGCCTCGTCGATCCGGGTGCTGGTGGGCAGGGGCACGGCGATGAGGTCGCCGCGGGTCTCGCCCAGGTTCTGCTGCGCGGTGCTGCGCTGGTCCCGGCCGTGCACGATCACGCGGTCGCAGCCTGTGGCCGCACCCAGCTCGAGGCGGCGCAGCAGCCGCAGGCGCAGCGAGGCGCCGGCGTCGTCGTGATGCGGGCGGACGTTGTGCAGGAACAGCACCGAGGTCTGGTCCCTGCCGGGGGTGAGCACGGACGGGAACGGGTACTTCGAGGAGTCCAGCGCCACGACCGCTCCGGGGCCGGCCTGTGCGGCCAGGCGGCGGATCTGCAGGTGCTCGCGCACCAGATCCAGGACCTGGATCCCGCGGCGCAGGATCCCTGAGCCGGTGCGCCGCGGGGGGATCGACTCCACGATCCGCAGCCCCTCGACCCGGGGCCGGCCCAGGTAGGCGTCGGCGCCCTTGCGGGAGAGCAGGACCACTCGCTGCGTGCGGGGATCCGCGGCCAGGGCCATGGCGGTGTCCGCGGCGTGCTCGATCTGCCCCCCGTACTCGGTGGGGCACACGACGAGCACGCGGGCGCCCCGGGAGGTGGTGGGGCGGCGGCTCACGGTGCGCGCCTGCCGGCCTGGGAGCCGGCGCGGGCCAGGACGATCAGCAGCCCGACCACCAGGCCGACCACGACGCCCACGAGGCTGTTCATCGACGGCGAGGGCGAGGCGGGGGCCAGCGGCACCTCCGCCTCGTCCATGATCGACAGCTGCACCGGGGACTCATCCGGGGCCGACGAGCCCTCGAGGTCCGCGGCCCGCTCGACGAGGCTCTCCGAGACGCCCTGGGCGATCTCGGCCGCGCGCTGCGGGTCCGGGTCCTCGGCGGTGACGCTGAGCGTGGCCGTGTTCGGCGCGTTGGTCACGGTCACGGCGTCCTCGACATCGTCGCCGACCTCGTCCGAGACCGGGCGGAGGACCTCGGAGGAGGTGCCGATCGCGGCGTAGGAGGCGGCGCGGGACTGGGCGAACTGCTCGCCCATCTGCAGGTCCTGGACCGTGGCGGACTCTGAGACGTTCACGAAGATCGTGGTCTGCGCCTCGTACGACTTGGGCATGAGCAGGGCCGAGCCGTAGCCCAGTCCGAGTCCCACGAGTGCGCACAGCACCACGATCGGCCACCAGCGCCGCAGCGCCTTCAGATAGCGTGCCAGGGTCACGACGGTTCTCCCCTCGAAGCTGCGCCGGGGTCCCCACCCCGGGCGATGCATGGATCCTGCGCCCCGCGACGGGCCCGCCGTCTGGCCGCCGCCAGCCGGATCCGAGACCACGGTCGGCTGCCAGGCGGAAGGGACCCCAGAAGCGTCCCCGGCGCATCGGGCTCAGACGATACCGCCTGGTCTGCAGGCCCGAGCCTCATCGGACGGGCTCGCAGCCTCGGGCCCGGCACAGTTGTGCGGACACATGGGGCGCCGACCTCGGCTCCGGCCACTCGTTCGCCCCGATGACGCCCCACGCATGTGGGGACATCGCTTCGGGAACTCATGAAGTGAAACATGCCGGAGTTCCGATTCCGGGCCGGCGGTGCCAGGCTCGTGGCGGGTCGCGCGAGCGCCGTGGGGAAGGCGCCGCGACCCGAGCGCGGCCATGGGCGGCCGCAGGCGCTGCCGCACGATCCGGCAGGCGGCGCCCGAGCAGCATCGATGACGGGAGAGCCCTGTGACCACGAACGACCACCGAGGCAGACACCTCGCCGCCGTGCCCGAAGAGGGCGGCGTCCCGCTCGTGACGGTGATCATGGGCGCCTACAACGCTCAGCGCTTCATCGGCGAGGCGCTGACCTCGCTGATGCGCCAGACCTGGCAGAACCTCGAGATCATCGTGATCGACGACGGCTCCCAGGACGCCACCGCCGAGCTCGCCCGGGTGTACGAGCGCATGGCGCTGCCCGGCCGGCGCGTCATCGTGCAGAGCCAGGAGAACACCGGCGTGGCCGGCGCCCGCAACCGCGCGCTGCGCATGGCCAGCGGCGAGTTCGTCACGTTCCTGGACGCCGACGACGCCTTCATGCCTGCGGCGATCTCCCGGATGGTGGCCGAGCGCGAGCGGCTGGGAGGCGGCCGGGTGCTGGTCTCGCTGCAGGGCGTCGAGATCACGCGCGGACCGCTCGACACGACGCGGCCCCTGCACCGGGAGCCCCTGCCCGAGCCCAAGCGCCAGCGCGAGGTGATGCTGCAGTACAACATCGGCAGCCTGGCCAGCCTGTTCCCACGGGAGTTCTTCGACGAGGTCGGGCTCTTCGACGAGACCCAGAGCTATGTCGAGGACTGGGAGCTGTGGCTGCGGGCAGTCTTCTCCGGCTGGCGGTTCCACCGCCTCGAGGAGGTCCTGCTGCTGCTGTGGTGGTCGCCGGGATCCATGAGCTCCGACGTCGAGGACATGGGCCGCGGGGAGGACCGGGCCCTGCAGCTGCTGCTCGAGGGGTTCCGGGAGGAGATGACGCCGGAGGAGATCGCGTTCGTGGAGCACCGACTGTCCGTCGGGTCCCCGCAGCGGATCATCCGGCAGTCCAATGAGGCCCTGCGTGCCGGACGGATCGAGGAGGCCAAGCAGAAGCTGCTGCTGGCCGCCGAGCTGATGCCGGCGCAGAAGCGGGTGGGGGTCAAGGCGCGCATCGCGAGGGTGCCCGGCGGCATGCGACTGCTCAAGCGGCGCCAGGAGACCACGGACGAGATGGTCGACTACGACCCGGCGATGGGGCGCTGAGCCTCCCCGCGAGCTGCGGCGCCTCCCGTCCGGTCGGGAGGCGCCGGGCACGGTCGCTTCAGCGGCCCACGCGCAGCCGGTCCCTGAGCACGGAGCGGGCGATGACGCCCAGGAAGCGCGGACCGCGCCCCAGGTAGCGCCCGGCCATGCGCCGCGGCTCCTGCACCAGTCGCCAGGTCCACTCGCCGCCGATCATCTGCAGCGCGCGCGGGGCGCGCCTGCGCGCTCCGGCCGCGAAGTCCACGGCCGCCCCGGCGCCCACGTAGACGGCCGCGGGCAGCTCTCGGCGCCAGTGCTCGAACCACGCCTCCTGCTTGGGCGAGCCCAGGCAGAGGTAGACCAGCGACGGATCCAGCCTCTTCAGCCGGTCGATGACCTCCTGGGAGAGGGGGTCATCGACCCTTGGCATGTATGGGAACGGGACGTGGTGCAGGTCGGCCCCCGGATGCGCCGACTTCAGCCGGGCCACGGCCTCGGCCGCGACGTCGTCGGCGCCCCCGGTGACCACGATGCGCCAGCCGCGCTCGGCGGCCACGGCGGCGGTGTGCGGCAGCAGGTCCGCTCCGGTGTGGCGCTCGGCCTGCGCCAGGCCCAGCACCCGCGCCAGGCCCACGAGGGGCATGCCGTCGACCAGGCGCAGCGAGGCCCCGCGATAGGCGGCCAGCAGCGCCGAGGATGTGCGCAGCGACAGGACGTGATCGACGTTGGCCGTCACCACCAGCTCGGGGCGGCCTGTGTGCGCCAGGCGGTCCAGCTCGTCGTCGACCTGGGCGTCCGAGCCGATCATGAACTCCATGCCATCCAGCAGGAGGCGGCCGTCCAGCGCCTCGAAGCGAGGCGAGAAGGCCCTGTCCCGGGCCTCCGCTGCCTGCATGAGCCGCCCGACGGCGGCCGGAGCCGACAGATGCGCGACCGCGCTGCGCAGCTCGTCGCGGTCCAGTCCGACGCTGCGTCGGATCCGCTCGGCGAACTCGCGCGGATCGCGCGGGGAGGTGAACCCGGTGCGCCCGTCCTGCACCAGCCCGGCGGGATCTGCTCCCTCGGTGGACACGACCGGCATGCCTGCGGCCAGCGATTCGACGATCACCGTGGGGAAGCCCTCGTACCCGGCGAAGGTGGTCATCAGGAAGACCCCCGAGGAGGCCTGGACGCGGGCGATCTCCTGCGGAGCAACGGGTCCGTGGATCGTGATCCGCTGCCCGATCTCCCGGGGCAGCGCCTCGATCTGCCGGGTGAGGGCCTCGAGCTCGGTGCCCGGCCCGTAGAAGTGGAGGGACCACGGGGTCCCGGGATCCTCGCGCAGCAGCTCGACGAAGGCCTCGACGGCGAAGTCCGGGGACTTGAGCTTCTCGACGCGTCCGATCCACACGATCCGGTGCGAATCGCGGACGGGGGCCTCCGCGGCGGCGCGCTCGAGCAGCTCGGGCTCCCACCACGTGGTAGCGGCACGGGCGATCGGATTGACCCGCTGGACCGCCTCCAGGCGGGCGGGGCTGAAGACGCGGACGTCGGCGGCGCGGCGGATCACGGCGTTCTCCAGCCGCGGGTGGATCTGTCCGGCGAAGCGCCAGAAGGAGTCGGAGGACCTGCCGGTCGATCCGGCCACCTGGGTGTGGATCACATAGGCCAGTGGGACCCGAAGCAGCGCGGAGAGGGTCAGAGCCGTGTCCATGCGGTGGCACTGCAGGCGGCGAGCCGGGGGCAGCGAGCCCCGATGCCGCACCACGCCTGCCACGAGCCTGGCCGTGTGGGGGATGCGCCGCGACTGATCGGCCGGATCCAGGCTCACGACCGGCATGAAGCGGAAGGTGCGCTCCCCGTACGAATGCGTCTCCCACCGGCCGACGCGCTGCGGATCGCCGCCCGGAGTGGTGTCCACGCCCACGACCGCCACGGAGACGGAGGGATCGAGATGCCGCAGGATCCCGCGGATCACGGTGTCGATGCCGCCGGGGGAGGCGCGCGCGGCGTCGAACTGGTGGATGATCAACCAGTCGACCGCGGACCCTCGCCTGCTGGGCGCCCTGGGCGCGAAGTCCTCCTCGGTCCTGGGGTCCCCGCCGTCCTGTGCGGCGGGTGCGTCCAGGACGAGTGCGGCGTCATTGCCGACGTCGTGGCCGTGTGCAGAGGTCATGTGCGCCTCGAGCCCTTCTGATGAGGGGCTGCGCCGAACCGCGGCCCGGATGCAGAGCGCATCCCGGCTGCGGACTCCGTCCCGCTGTCGGCATCCCCACGCCGGCAGCTGAGCAGCCCGTTCTTATCCCCCGTGCAGGAGCCTCCGGTTCTGGTGCCCACGGCTCGCTCCTGCGGTCAATGTACCAACAGCTCGACCGGCTCGCGGGCCGCCTGACAAGGGGTGAAGCCGCCGCGCGCCCGCCATGGCGCCGATCGGCGGCGGCAGCGCTCGAACGCAGCCTCGTGAACGGGTCGGCATATGACGTCCGCGCCTCGGCTTGCCTCGCACCGGCCCCCTACGCTGGGAGTGAGACCGGCTGGGCCCGGGGAGCGCGTGGGGACGCGCTCAGCGCCGGAAGGATCCCCGGCTCGGGTGCTGCGCGGCGACGGCCGGAGGAGCGCGCCGGCTGAGCGCAGCCACGGGGACAGCAGTCACGGCGACAGGGGGAGCGGCGATGACCGAGATATCGCGATCGACGGACGGCGGCGCAGCGCCCTGGGCCGTCGCGCACGGCAGACAGCGGGACGGGTCCGACAGGCAGCCCGACCGAGGTGCCGCGCCGAACAGGTCCTCGCACTGCGATGCCCCGCGAGATCCGGTGCTGGGGACCGCGCGCTGGCTCCCCGGCGGCGTGTACGGCGAGGCCCTGGCAGTCCACGTGCACCGTCCCAGCGAGGGACCGGTGCGCGCAGCGATCGTCCTGGCTCCGCCCGTGGGCCGCGAGCAGGTCATCTCCTACCGGACCCTGCGGGTCCTGGCGATCCGAGCGGCGGCGAGGGCGGGAGCAGTCGTGCTGAGGCCGTCGTGGAGCGGGGTCGGTGAATCAACGGGTCGGCTGCCCGCAGATCCGGCCGGCGCTTGGCACGAGGACCTGCTGCGGCTGATCGCAGCGGCGCGCGTGGCAGCGCCGGGGGCGGCGGTCTCGGTCATCGGCATGCGCCTGGGCGCCGCGGTGGCGGCCGGGGCGCTGCAGCATCCTGAGGCCGCCGAGGGCACCGTCCTGTGGGAGCCGGTCGACGGCCGGCGCTTCGTGCGCGAGCACCGGGGGCTGCGACGGATGTCCGCGGGCCTTCCGCCGGCGGAGGGGATCGAGCTGCCGGGGCTGAGCCTGAGTGCAGAGCAGGCCGCCTCCCTGGCCGCGCTGCGGCTGCCCTCCGACCAGGCGCTCCACGGCCGAGGCGACGTCAGCATCGTGCGCGCCGCGGCGCAGGACAGGGTCGGGGCCGAGCGCATGTACGCCGTGGGCTCCCGGGATGCTCGGGTCCCTCTCGAGGTGCTGGACCGGGTCATCTCGCTGGCGGTGCCGAGCTCGGAGGAGCGCACGGCGCAGCGATCTTCCGCGGACGCCTCGGCTGGTGAGCGTCATCATGCGCAGACGGCGACGGCCTCCGCTCCGGAGCTGGCCTGGCCCAGGCACTGGGACAGCCCGCTCCGGGACGGCCTGCTCGCCGTGCGCAGCGAGTTCGTGACGATCGGACCCCATCGACTGCCCGGCGTGCTGACGCGGCCTGTGCCGGGGCAGCCTCCCGAGGCTCAGGCCTCACGGCCGCCGTCCGGTGCAGCGTGGGGCCGGGATGGAGGGCCGTCGTCGGAGCGGGCAGCGGGCCTGCTGCTGATCGCCGCCGATGCCGAGCCCATGGACGGGCCCACCGGTCTGTGGGCGCGCACCGCCCGGGAGCTGGCCGGGCAGGGGCTGGTCGTGCTGCGCGCCGAGCGCCGCGGGATCGGCGAGGCCGGGGACCCGGCAGCCCTGGGCGAGCCGATGCCGTACACCGAGGAGGCGGTGGAGGACACCATGGAGGCCGTGCGCTGGCTCAGGGCGCGCGTGGACGGACCCGTGGCCGCCGCGGGACTGTGCTCCGGGGCGTGGATGGCGCTGAAGTCCGCCCGGCAGCTCGACCTGGCGATCCTGCTCAACAGCGTCGCCTGGACCCCCGACGGCGACTACTACTGGCGCTTCTACCGCGACGGCGCCGTGCAGCGGCTGCTGGGCGGACGCGAGCGCCTCGGACGGGACCCGCACGCATGGCGCGCTCGTCTCAAGCAGCGGCTGAAGACCGCGCGGCGGGTGGTGCTCAGCACCATGCCGCTGTGGCAGCTGCGGATCGCAGCGCGCACCGGCCAGGTCCAGATGCTGGGGCAGATGCTGCGGGATCCGTCGGGGCTGCCCCCGGTGGACCTGCATCTGGGCGACGGCGACCGCGAGAGCTTCGAGATGGCCGGAGGTCAGCGGGAGGTGCGCGCCCTGCAGCGCCGCGGCGTGCACTTCCGTGCGATGTCCCTGGGCGATGCGGATCACGCGCTGCTGGCCGAGTCGAGCAGGCGGCGCGCCGTAGCCGCGCTGCGAGGCAGCCTGGGCTTGGCGCACCCGAGCGCCGGGACGGCCTCGGTGCGGGACCGCGCCTCGGCCGGCGGCTGAGGCCTGCGTCCCAGCCCGACGCCGCGGCGTCCGACCCGACGAGTAGCCTGGTGGCCTCAGTCCCGCACGCACCTCGAGCCGCCCCTCGATCCGAGTGCAGGGCCATTCGCCGTGTCGCCCCAGACCGCGCCCTTCTCGATCCAGCCGTGCCCACCAGGAGTCCCGCAGCACATGTCCCTCACCGGCCTCGCCGACATCCTCGCC
>ENA-OOKA01000084-OOKA01000084.1-human-skin-metagenome-genome-assembly--contig:-NODE-84-length-32854-cov-7.289308_pt1 | contig 32854 bp, 32 predicted proteins | sample MGYA00248825_ERZ500995 | MGnify/ENA primary metagenome ERZ500995 (study PRJEB25958, sample SAMN03398540) | human skin metagenome | study: EMG produced TPA metagenomics assembly of the Human Skin...
TGGCGGCGCTGCTCCGCACCGGCGGCCACACCGTCCGGCCGCTGGTGCGGCGCGCCGCGACGGCGCCGGGTGAGATCTCCTGGGACCCACAGGGAGGGCGGCTCGACCCCGCCGACCTCGAGGGCGTGGACGTCGTGGTCAACCTCGGGGGCCGCTCGATCGCGACGCGATGGACCGCCTCGGCACGGGCGGAGATCCGCGCCTCCCGCCTCGCGGGGACCGCGCTCCTCGCCCGCACCCTCGCCGGTATGGCCGACGGGCCGACGGCCCTCGTGCAGGCCTCCGCCATCGGGTACTACGGGCCGCGCCGGCCGGGGGAGAAGCTGGTCGAGGACTCCGGCCCGGGGGAGGGGTTCCTCGCCGAGGTGGTGCGCGACTGGGAGGACGCGACGACCCCGGCGCGCGAGGCAGGACTGCGGGTGGCGCTGCTCCGCACGGGCCTGGTGCTCAGCGACGGCGGCGGATCGCTGCTGCCGCAGCTGCCGCTGTTCCTCGCGGGCGTGGGCGGTCGGCTCACCGCGCGGGACGCGGCCGTCTCCTGGATCTCGCTGGACGACATGGTCCGGGCCTACGCCCACGTGATCCTCTCGAGAACGGCGGACGGGCCGCTGAACGCGGTTGCGCCGGGAACGGTCACCGCCGGGGAGTTCGCCAGGACCCTCGGGCGGGTGCTGCACCGGCCCGCTCTGCTGCCCGTCCCCGCCGCCGGACCGGCGCTCGTGCTCGGCCGCGCCGGGGCCGACGAGCTGATCCGCACCGACCAGGACGTCTCGGACGCCCGGCTGCGCAGGAGCGGCTTCGAGCCTGCTCACCCCGAGCTCGAGCACGCGCTGCGCCACCTGCTGCGGCGGATGCCGACGAAGGGGGAGGCGTAGCCCAGGCGGGGCTTGGACCCGCGACCGACGGATTATGATTCCGATTCTGTCATCGTCGCGACCAGCCCAGTTGATAGAGATGCAGTTCAGTGCTCGTTTGCAATGCTGGCTCACATCTGCTGACGAGGGTCGCTTTCGGCGCTACTGCGTACCCTCTGCGTACCCGATCACCAGTCCGTCGACCGCCTCCGCTTACGTCTCCTGGACGGCATGAACAGGGCGACGACGAACTCGACCACTATGTCCACGAGGATGCCCATGCGGTGATGTTACCGGCGCGCCTTCTCGTGGGTTCCAACGCGTCCCGCGCGTCGGCGTCGCGCTCCGCGCCATTGCAGCGCCACGAGCGACAGCAGCGCGACCCCGGCGAGCAGGACGACGACTCCTAGCCACGTGCTCCGAGGGATGCCGATGCCGTCGGTGGCGATCTGCAGGCCAATCGCGATCAATGCCGCGGCTACTGAGATACTGCCGAGGGGGTCCAGGTGGCGAGGTGTTCTAATCACGAGGCGGATGGTATTGGGGTGGATTGGGATGGGCCTTACGAGGGAGAGTTCGTATTCTGGACCTCTCCTGTTGTCGACTCTCGTGATGCTCGCACGGATCGGGCGATCACGAGTCCCGCTAGTGCCAGAGTCGACAGAGTGCCCCAGCGCCTCTCGGAAGCCGGCGCGGTCGCGTCCGTCGGTTCGACCGGCGACTCCTACGACAACGCCCTGGCTGAGGCATTCAACTCGCTGTTCAAGGCCGAACTGATCCGCAACCACGGCCCGCGGAAGAACATCGACGACCTCGAGATCGCGACCGCGGAGTACATCGACCGGTTCAACCATCGTCGCCTCCACGGCGAGATCGGCATGATCCCGCCCGTCGAACTCGAGGACACCTACTATCTCCACCAGACCGTGCCAGCGACCGCCGACGCGGCACTTGCGAGCCTCTGAAAAACCCGGGGCGATTCACACCAGGTCGAAGAACAGCTCTAGGTGTTGCGGGTCATGACGTTGTAGTCACGGGGTCGGGATGAAGGAACGGGTCCCTGACCGGCACGATGGGTGGTGCTGAAGCCGTCCATCTGCTGGAAGAGAACCGTTCCATGACCCACCGTAATTCGCCGCTGAACCCTGCCGGAAGACTCCGCCTGGTCCAACGTGTCGAAAATGATGGCCGACCTATCGCGCATTTCGCCGCCGAAGCCGGCGTCGCCCGCTCGACTCTGACGAAGTGGGTGCACCGATACCGTGACGACGGCGCCGAAGAGTTGGAAGACCGCACCAGCGCTCCTGCCAGACGTCCTTCGCGGCCACCGATCGAGGTCCTCGAACTCATCGACTCCTGGCGGCGAGAAGAGAAGTGGTCGGCCCGCCGCATCGCACTCGAGCTCGCCGGTCGCGGCCACCATTACTGCGTCCGCACCATCGGGTGCTGGTTGCAGCGCCTCGGGATCTCCCGCCGCCGAGACCTCGACCCGACCGGAGAGAACAACCGCGAGACCGGGAAGATCATCGCCCGCTTCCCTGGTCACATGGTCCACCTGGACGTGAAGAAGGTCGGACAGATCCCCGCCAGTGGAGGCTGGCGACTCCACGGCCGCGGCAGCGCGAAGAAGGGCAAGCAGCGCGGGGGCTACACCTACCTGCACTCCGCAATCGATGGCTACTCCCGCCTCGCCTACACCGAGACCCTCGAGAACGAGACCGCCACGATCACCATCGGTTTCTTCTCCCGGGCCAGGGCGTTCTTCGCTGCGCACGGCATCAATCGCCTGGTCCGGGTGGTCACCGACAACGGCACCAACTACCGCGCGAAGACGTTCGTGCGCGCCGTGAACGCGCATGCGTCGCGGCATCAGCGGACCCGGCCTTACACGCCCCGGCACAACGGGAAAGTCGAGCGCTACCAGCGGATCCTCGCCGAGGAATGCCTCTACGCCCACGCTTTCTACTCCGAGGGCGAGCGCCGCGAAGCGATCAGCGTCTGGGTCCACCATTACAACTATCATCGGCCGCATACCGCCTGCGCTGATCAGCCCCCGGCCACCCGAGTCCACGAACGTGTCGACAACGTCATGACCTCATACAGCTAGCTCCGCAGCTGTCCAGATGATCGACTGGGTCGTCGCTCGCGGTCAGTTGATTCAGGACTTGACGAGACGTCGAACTGCGTCGGAGGCCTCCTTGAGCTTGATCTCGGCTTCGTCTCCGCCCTCGCGGGCCGCATCGACGACGCAGTGTCGGAGGTGGTCATCGAGCAGGCCCAGCGCAACGTTCTCGAGTGCACTGTTCAGGGCCGAGATCTGAGTGAGGATGTCGATGCAGTAGACGTCCTCGTCGACCATGCGGGAGATTCCACGAGCTTGACCTTCGATGCGCTTGAGTCGGTTGAGGTAGCGAGGCTTGTCTTGAATGTACCCGTGAGGCCCGCTGTGGCAGGCCCGGTCTTCTGTGCTTTCCGGGACAGTGGACATGATCGATTCCGTTCGATGTAGGGGCATTAGCGGCGATTGCGTACGGCAGCGGCGGTCGCCTCGGGACGCAGGTCGAGGCGTCGCAGGAGCTGGGCGTTCAGGGCGACGACGACGGTGGACAGGGACATCAGGATCGCTCCGACGGACATTGGCAGTACGAACCCGATGGGGGCGAGGATTCCGGCTGCCAGCGGCACGGACAGCAGGTTGTAGCCAGCGGCCCACCAGAGGTTCTGCTTCATCTTCCGGTATGCGGCGCGGGAGAGTTCGATGACCGAGAGTACCGAGCGCGGATCGGAGCTGGCGAGCACCACGCCTGCGGAGGCGATCGCGACATCGGTGCCGGCACCGATCGCGATGCCGACATCTGCTTGGGCGAGAGCGGGGGCGTCGTTGACGCCGTCGCCGACCATCGCGACCTTCTTGCCCTCCTTCTGGAGCTGGGCCACCTTGGAGGACTTGTCCTCGGGGCGCACGCCGGCGAAGACGCGGTCGATGCCGAGCTCGCGACCGACGCTGTTCGCGACCGCCTCGGCGTCACCGGTGATCATGACGACCTCGACACCCAGGCCGTGCAGAGCATCGATCGCCTCGCGGGACTCGGGACGCACCTCGTCGGTGAGCTTGAGGCCGCCGATCACCTCCCCTTCGCGCAGGACATGCAGGATGATCGCGCCCTCCTTTCGCCAGGTCTCGGCCTCCTCGATCTCGCCAGTTCCGGTCTCTTCGAGCAGGCGGGGGCCGCCGACACGAATCTCGTGCCCGTCCACCCGGGCGCTCACGCCAAGCGCGGGAGTGGAGCTGATGTCGGAGCCCGCAGGGACCTGGATTCCGTCGGCCTGTGCCTTGGCAACGATGGCGCGGGCGAGCGGATGCTCGCTCTCCGCCTCGGCGGCGGCGGCCAGGGCCAGCACCTCGGACTCCTGCGCATGGCGAGGAATGATCTCGGCGAGGGCGGGCTCGCCCTTGGTGAGGGTGCCGGTCTTGTCGAACAGAACGGCGTCGACCGTGCGCATCGCTTCCAGTGCCAGGCGATCCTTCACCAGGACGCCGCCGCGGGCGGCCCGCTCGGTGGCGATCGAGACGACCAGCGGGATCGCGAGACCGAGCGCGTGGGGGCAGGCGATCACCAGCACGGTCACCGTGCGGACGACGGCATCATCGGGCATGCCGAGGAGTGACCAGGTGATCGCGGTGATCACGGCGGCGCCGAGCGCGAACCAGAATAGCCACGCGGCCGCCGTATCGGCGATGCGCTGAGCTCGGGAGGAGGAGTTCTGCGCTTCGGTCACCAGGCGCTGGATGCCGGCCAGGGCGGTGTCGTCGCCGGTGGCGGTGACCTCGATGCGGAGGCTGGAGTCGGTGGCGACGGTACCGGCCACGACTGAGTCTCCGGTGGAGCGTGTGACCGGACGGGATTCGCCGGTGACCATGGACTCGTCCACATCGGCGCGACCCTCACGGATCGTGCCGTCCGCGGGAACGCTCGCTCCTGGGCGCACCAGGACCAGGTCACCGTGCCGCAGCTCGCTCGGCGAGACGCTCACGAGATCATCGCCTTCGATGCGCTCCGCCTCATCGGGGAGCAGCGCGGCCAGGGAGTCGAGCGCGGAGGTCGTCTGCGCGAGGGAGCGCATCTCGACCCAGTGTCCGAGCAGCATGATCACGATCAGCAGAGCCAGCTCCCACCAGAACTCCAACTGGTGATCCAGGAGCCCGAGAGTGGCACCCCAGGAGGCGATGAACGCGACGGTGATCGCGAGCCCGATGAGGAGCATCATCCCCGGCTGGCGGGAACGGATCTCGGAGACAGCACCTGTGAGGAACGGGCGGCCGCCCCAGACATACATGACGCTGCCGAGGATCGGGGCGATCCACAGTGCGCCGGGGAAGTCGGGAACGCTGTATCCGAGGAGCATCGCGAACATCGGGGAGAAGACGACGACGGGCACCGCGATGAACAGGTTGAGCCAGAACAGCTGTCGGAACTGCGCGACGTGGTCCCCGTGACCGGAGTGACCACCGTGCCCGGAGTGGCTCTCGTGTCCGGAGTGGCCCTCATGGCCTCGGTGCGACCCATGGTCGTGGTGTGCGCCGGGAGCGTCCTGCTCAGCGATGGCGGTGGGGCTGTCGTGGGGTGCTGGGGAGTGGTGGGCGTGCTGTGTGCCGGGTGCCTCGTGGTCGTGGCGGTGGGTGTTGTTGCCAGTGTTCATGCCGACACCCTATACCCCTAGGGGGTATCTGTCGAGGGTGTGGATTCCGCTCTCGGCATCGACTCGATCGAGGTATGGAGTCCCGGCACGAGAGCCATCACCGCGGCGCCGGCGTCCAGGCCGCTGACGCCGATGAGCTGTCCCGCTCGCTCATGAGTGAGGACCAGGGGAACAGTGGAAATGGTCTGCACGTTCTCGGAGTGGCCGGTGTGTCCCGCGGCGAGGTAGAGATGCTGGTGGATCTGTGCGCTGTAGAGGGCGCGCGGGCGGTAGACGCCCGGGGAGCCCGCGAGGCCGGTCGAGGCAAGAAGACTGCGGGCGGCGTGAACGCCCTGGGCCTCGGCGTCGCTCCAGTGATCGATGCGCCAGGTCAGTCCGTCGGACTCGTGGGCCGCGACACCTCCTGCGGCGTAGATGTGATCGTGGGTGCGACTGCGCAGGCGGTGATCCACGGTGATCGGACCGTTCCAGGGGGAGGGGCTGACCGCAATCGTGCCCAGAGCGGTGATGACCAGGTCCACCGTGGCCACGTGGCCATCGGAGAACTCCGCGCGCACCTCGTTCTTCTCGAGATCCAGGTGCGTCAGCGTGTGACCGAAGCGAGTGGTGACGGCGCGGCGATGGGCGCGGGCGAGCTGCTCCGCGACGGGGGCGCCGAACGCAGTGACTCCGGGGACTGGTGCCTCGGCGGCGAGCGTGACTCGACATCCGGCATCGCGCAGTATCCCCGAGGTTTCGGCTCCGATCATTCCCGCCCCGTAGATAAGGACCCTTGGGGAGGTCGTAACCGCGAGGGCGGCGCGCACACGAAGCGCATCGTCCAGCGAGTGAAGGTGCGTCATCTGTCCGCTGTCCAGGGCTGCGGGGCTGGCGATGCCTGAAGGAAGGGGGCGTGGCGCGCTTCCCGTGGCCACGATGAGGGCGTCATAGTCCAGACGGGCTCCAGAGCGCAGGTGGACGGTCTGCTCAAGAGGATCGACCGCGCGCACACTGTCACGGACCACGCTGCCGGGCAGCGGAGGGAGCTGTGCCTGGTGGGTGTCGATGAGTCCGGTGGCGACGGCCTTGTTGACCAGCGTGCGGTTGTACGGGGAGTTTTTTTGCATCGATGATCGCCGTCGTGGAGACATTCTCCTGCTGGGCAAGCTCCCAGACAGCGGCGGATCCCGCGGCGCCGGCGCCGATGACGAGAACGCGTGTCGCGGCAGACAAGGTGGAGCTCCGATCTGGACGGGGTAAGGGGTGCACTGCCAGGCGGTCCACCCCTCCCACTCGTCGGTGGTTGTTCAGGCGGCGACGTACTTCTGCGGGTCGGCGTCGAAGAGGGGGCCGCAACCGGCGCAGCACAGCCAGTAGCGAGTGCCCTCGTAGTCGCGGAACAGGCCCGCGGCCTCGGCGACGCTCTTGACGACGGTCCGGCCCTCCATCACCGGGCAGATGGCCATGTCGTCCGTGGGGCCCATGAGGCTCGGGCGTCCATCCTTCGCCACGGGAGCGGGGGAGGCGTGGCCGCCGCAGCAGTTGGAGGACCGGTCGGTGGTGTCGTTCATGAAATTCCTTCCATTGGGGTGTCGTGCAGGGTCAGTTCTTCGCGATGGAGGTGAAGCCGCGCAGGCGCAGGCTGTTGCCCACGACGAAGACGCTGGAGAAGGCCATCGCGGCGCCGGCCAGCATGGGGTTGAGCATGCCGAGTGCGGCGATCGGGATCGCGGCCGTGTTGTAGGCGAAGGCCCAGAACAGGTTGGTCTTGATCGTGCCGAGGGTCTTACGGGACAGGCGGATGGCGTCGACTGCGCTACGGAGGTCGCCGCGCACCAGCGTGATGTCGCTGGCCTCGATCGCAACGTCGGTACCGGTGCCCATCGCCAGTCCCAGGTCGGCCTGAGCCAGGGCAGGGGCATCGTTGACGCCGTCGCCCACCATCGCGACGATGCGACCCTCGCGCTGGAGGCGGGAGACCACATCCACCTTCTCCGACGGCAGCACCTCGGCGATGACCTCGTCGATGCCGACCTCGGCGGCGATCTGACGGGCCACGGCCTCGTTGTCGCCGGTCAGCAGGACCGGGGTCAGCCTCAGTTCCTTCATCGCGGCAACGGCCTCGGCGCTGGTGGGCTTGACCGTGTCGGCGACCACCAGGATTCCGCGGGCGATCCCGTCCCAGCCGATGGCGACGACGGTCTTGCCCTGCTCCTCGGCATCCGTCTTCGCAGCGGCCACCGCGGGGCTCAGTGACATCTGTGTCTCGGCGAGGAGGCTCTCGCGGCCGACGACGACGACCCGTTCATCGATGGTGCCGCGCACGCCCTTCCCCTCGACGTTGGTGAACTCCGTCAACGTCGGGAGTTCGCCGATCTCCTGGGTGGCGCCCTTGGCGATCGCTTGGGCGATCGGGTGCTCGGAGGAGTCCTCGACGGCGCCGGCCAGGCGCAGCAGCTCGGCCCGATCGGTGCCCTCGTCGGTGACGACGTCGGTGAGGGTCATCTTGCCGGTGGTGACGGTGCCGGTCTTGTCCAGCACCACGGTGTCGACCTTGCGGGTGGATTCGAGCACCTCGGGTCCCTTGATGAGCACACCCATCTGGGCTCCGCGGCCGGTGCCCACCAGCAGCGCGGTCGGGGTCGCCAGACCCAGCGCGCAGGGGCAGGCGATCACGAGCACGGCGACGGCTGCAGTGAAGGCCGCGGTGACGGGGAACCCGGCGCCGAGCCACGCCCCGAGGGTCAGCGCGGCGACCAGGATGACGATCGGCACGAAGATCCCGGAGATGCGGTCGGCCAGGCGTTGGACCTCGGCCTTGCCGGTCTGGGCGTCCTCGACGAGCTTCGCCATCTGAGCCAGCTGGGTGTCGGAGCCGATGCGCGTGGCGCGGACCACGAGGCGTCCGCCGGCGTTGACGGTGGCGCCGGTGACGGCGTCCTCCTCACTCACCTCGACGGGAACCGACTCCCCGGTGAGCATGGAGGCGTCGACCGCGGAGGTGCCGGAGACGACGGTGCCGTCGGTGGCGATCTTCTCGCCGGGGCGGACGATGAAATCGTCACCCTCTACGAGATCGTCGATGGCGATCTTCTGCTCCTGGCCTCCGCGCAGCACGGAGACTTCTTTCGCGCCGAGCTCGAGCAGGGCGCGCAGTGCGGCGCCGGCCTGGCGCTTGGAGCGCTTCTCGAAGTAGCGGCCGGCCAGGATGAACATCGTGACGCCCGCGCCGACCTCGAGGTAGATGTTCGCCGCCCCGTCGGAGGGCGCGATCGTCAGCTCGAAGGGGTGAGTCATGCCTGGGGTGCCGGCGGTTCCGAAGAACAGTGCGTACAGGGACCACAGCAGGGCGGCGGAGGTGCCCATCGAGATGAGCGTGTCCATCGTGGCTGCGCCGTGCTTGAGGTTCGTCCAGGCCGCCTTGTGGAACGGCCAGGCGCCCCACACGATGACCGGGGCCGCGAGCGCGAGGGAGAGCCACTGCCAGTAGGGGAACTGAATGGCGGGGATCATCGCCATCGCGATGACCGGGACGGTCAGCGCGACCGCACCGATCAGCCGGTGGCGTAGCGAGGTCAGCTCCGGGTCGGAGTCCTCCTGATCGTCCCCAGGCGTGTTCGCTGAGTCCTTGCCGGTGGTGGGCTTGGGTAGCGCGGCGGTGTAGCCGGTCTTTTCGACTTCACTGACGAGCAGCTGCGGATCGTAGCCCTCTGGGGCCGTCACCTTGGCTTTCTCGGTGGCGTAGTTGACGGTCGCGGTGATGCCGTCGAGCTTGTTGAGTTTCCGCTCGATCCGGTTCGCGCAGGATGCGCATGTCATGCCGCCGATTTCCAGCTCGATGCCGGCCTCCGCGATGAGCGGTGCTTCGGTGTTCACTCCAGATCCTTTCCGATCTGTTGCGACGGTCGATCCGGCCCGGAGGGGTCAGTGACCGTCCGGGTGCGCATCGGCGCTCTCGTTCTCGGTGCCCTGCTCCGCCTCGACGATGAACTGCGCGGTGTGCACCTCGCCATCGATCTGGAAGTCCAGATAGAGGTAGTAGCGGCCGGCCGTAGGGGCCTCCGCCATGAAGGAGATCTCCGGGCCGGAGGTCTCCCCGGCAGCCGGGTCCTCGCCCTCGGCGTGGACGTGGAGGTACTCCATATCGTCCTCGCGCAGGGCGACGAGATGGCCGAAGGCGCCGAGGTAGGGCTCCAAGGTGGTCACCGGAGCGCCGTCCTGGGTGACGCTCAGCGTGAGGTCGCTGGATGTCCCGGCAGTCAGCTCTCCGTCCAGAGTCACCTCGAACCCGTCGACCTCGTCCTTCGCGGAGAGGGGACGGTCGGTGACCGGCGTGAGTTCGCCGGCAACGTCAACGGTTCGCGACAGCGTCAGGGTGTCCTCGCCGTCGCCGGTGGGGGCGAAGTCGGCGTAGATCTTGTACGTACCGGCTTCCTCCCACTGCCAGGGCAGGGACCAGCTGCCGGTGGATGGGTCCAGCTCCGGGTGCACATGGCGGTACTGGGTGCCGTCGGTGCGGACCACGATCAGGTGCATCTCCTTCTCATGAGCCTCCTGATACTCCGTGACGGGGCTCCCGTCGGGCCCGGTGATCGTGTAGGCGAGCTCTCCGGCCTGCTCAGCGGACTGCGGAGCGGAGACCTTGGACAGCACGTATCCCTGCGATGACATCGATACTCCCTTCTGCGGTGCGGGCTCGGGCTGCGTATCCGCGCCTCCACCGTGGTCGGGATCGTCGTGCGATGTGTCGGCTGCTTGCGCTGACCATCGCTCGACGACCCGGTCCGGGACGACGGCGCCGGCTGCGACGAATGCGCCGCCGAAGGTCACTGCGACCGCGGCGCCGTAGGCGATCAGTCGTCCCGCGGCATTCATCGGGTCTTGACCGCCGAGTAGCCGGCATCCTCGACCGCGGTGAGGACCTGTGCGTCATCGAGGGGCTCCTCGGAGGTGACGACGAGGCGGCCCGTCTGGGCGCTGACCTGAATGTCAGTCACCCCGGAGAGCTCACCGACCTCCTCGCGGACGGACATCTCGCAGTGCCCACAGGTCATTCCGGTCACCTGGTACTCGTTCGTCGTCGTCATGGTCGTGCTCCTCTCAATTTGTATACCCCTATGGGGTATCTTTCCGGGATTGAGGCTATACCCCCTCCCGGTATCACGCAAGCTCTGTGGCTGCGAGTGCCGGGCATCGGCTCGCCGGCTCCACTCACCGCACGGATTCCTCGGAGGACCTCGATTCGGACGCGGACTCACCGGTGGGTCGGATATGGCGCAACCGCGTAGCGGCAACGAGTGCGGCGAGAGCGGCGATGACGGCGGAGACCATGCCGGCGGTGTTCAGCCCGCTGGTGAACGCCGGCTGCGCTGCTGTAGTCAGAGACGAGCCCACCGCATCCGGCAGCTGCGGGTCAGACGCGAGGATCACGCCGATGGAAGCGATGGCGACGTCCATGCCGACGCCGTCGTTAGAACAGCAGGGGTCCTTCCAGAGCCGCCCACAGGAAACCGGCCAGGATGCCGAGCCCCAGGCTCGCGGTGGCAGCCACCCCGGCGGTGGCTGCCGGCCAGGTGGCCGTTCCGCCCGGGCCGGGGAAGTTAGCGCCGTTATCGGTAGGACGGGCGAACGCGGGCGCGAACCAGCGCAGGTAGTAGAACAGGCTGAGCACGCTGTTGAGCATCACGACCAGCGCCAACCAGCCGTGCCCGCCGTCCCAGGCGGCGGTGGCGGTGGTGAGCTTGCCGACGAACACGGCCAGCGGTGGGGTGCCCACCAGGCCCAGCAGCGCCACGAGCAGAGCCAGGGCCAGCCCGGGGCGGGACCGGGCCAGACCTCGGTAGTCACTCAGCTCGCGGTGGTGGGGCAGCGCTGCGGTGACGGCGAAGGCGGCGACATTGGCAAGGGCATAGGCGGCGAGGTAGAACAAGAATGAGGGCAGTGCCAGCCCACTGCGCCCCGCCGCGGCCACCGGGACGAGCAGGAATCCGACCTGGGCCACGGTCGACCAGCCCAGCAGCCGGCGGGGATCGGTCTGCCAGTATGCGGCAAGGTTGCCCACGACCATGGAGGTCGTGGCCAGCACGCCTGCGACGACCAGCCAGGAGCCGTCGCCTTCGGAGATCGTGGCCACGAATCGGTATACGGCTACCAGCGCTCCGATCTTGGGGACCGTGGTCAGGAACGTCGCGGCGGTGCCGCCGGTGCCCTGTGCGGCGTCGGGTATCCAGAAGTGCAGGGGCACGCCGCCGGCCTTGAACAGCAACCCGGCGAGCACGCCCAGCACGCCGACCCCCACGGCTGCGGCCGGGGCCCCGGGCAGCGCGTCCCGCAGCAGGGCGTAGTCGGTGCCCCCGGCCACGGCGTAGAGCACGGTGACCCCGAGCATGAGCAGGATTCCGGACAACGCGCCCATGAGGTAGGTCTTCATCGCCGCTTCGGCCCCGGACCGGCCGCCGGTCAGGCCGACAATCCCATACAAGGGGATGCTGACCAGCAGGAATCCGGCCACGAGCACGAGCAGGTCGGTGGTTCCGGCCAGCACCATCACCCCGGTGGTGGCGAAGAGCAGCAGCGCGTAGGTGTCGGACTCTCGCGGCGAGCCAGCGAGTTCCCCGGAGGCCACCCCGAGGACCAACAGGGTCGTCAGGGCCGCGATTATCCGGGCGGCTCCGGTGGCGACGTCCACAGCGAAGGTGCCCGAGAACGCGCTCTGTTCGGGGCCGGCCATCGCCACGGCTGCGGCGACCGTGGCACCGAGCAGGGCGACCGCGGCCACGGCGCGGGCGATCCACTGCCGCTGACGGGGCAGGAACGAGCCGCCCAGCAGCACCACCAGACCGCCGACGAAGACGAGGATCTCCGGCAGCAGCAGGGCGGGCCGCATCTGCATCGAGGCCTCCACCGGCTACCTCCCGACCAAGGAGACCAGGGCCGCGGAGGCCGGCTCGATCACCTCGAGCAGAACTCGAGGCAGCACCCCGATGAGCACGGACAGGGCCAGCAGCGGACCGACCGACCACAGCTCCCGGACGCGCAGATCCGCGAACCCGGGCGATCGGCCCTCCGTGGGGCCGGTGAACACTTGCTGCAGCGCCCGCAGGAACAGGGCGGCCGTGACCAGGATGCCCGGCAGGGCGATGGCGGTGACCGGGGCGACCGCGATGCTGCCGGCGAAGATCTGGAACTCGGCGATGAAGCCGGAGAACCCGGGCAGGCCCAGGGAGGCGAAGGCCCCGACCGCGAACAGCGCCGCATACCGCGGCGCGGGACCGGCCAGGCCTCCGTAGGAACCCATGTCATAGGTGCCGGCCCGATCCTGCATCACCCCCGCCAGCAGGAACAGCGCGGCGGTGATCAACCCGTGGCTGACCATCTGCACCACCGCACCGGTGACCGCCACCGAGCGGGCCTGCTCGGCACCCTCGGCGACCAGACCCGCCGCACCCAGGGCCAGGACGATGTAGCCCATATGGTTGACGGAGGTGTAGGCGACCATCCGCTTGAGGTCCGTCTGGGCCAGCGCCACGAACGCTCCGTACAGCACCGAGACGATACCGATCGCCACGATCGCCCAGGCCCAGGACCGCCACGCCTCCGGGAGCATCGGCATGGCGATGCGCACGAACCCGTAGGTCCCCATCTTCAGCAACACCGCAGCCAGCACGGCCGAACCGGTCGCCGGGGCGTCGGTGTGGGCTGGCGGCAACCAGGTATGGAAGGGAACGGTGGGGGTCTTCACCGCGAGACCGACCACGATCGCCGCCAGCACCAGCCCCCCGGTCAGCGGGCTGTCATCGAGCGGGGTGGCCGCGACAAGCTCAGGGATGTCGAAGGTGTGCGGTGCGGCGGCCACGTAGAGCCCGATAAAGCCCAGCAGCAGGGCCAGTGATCCCAGAAACGTGTAGAGGAAGAACTTCAGGGCCGAGCGGGCAGCGTTGCCATGGCCCCATCCGGCGATCACGAAGTACATGCCCACGATCGAGAGGTCGAAGAACACGAAGAACAGGATGAGGTCGGCTGCCACGAACACCCCCAGACTCACGCCCTGCAGGAACAGGAACAGGGCCGCCTGAATCCGGGGCCGGTCGGGCTGGCGCAGGGCGTAGACGGCACAGGCCAGGAACACGATCGTCGTCATGGCCACCAGCGGTAACGAGAGACCATCCACGCCCACGTGATAGCTGCTGTTCACCCCCGGGATCCACGGCACCTGCTGCTCGTACGCCAGTGCGTTTTGCCCCGGGTCCTCATAACCGACCCACAGCACTCCGACGAGCACCAGCTCGACCGCGCTCACGGCGACCCAGGCCCAGCGGGCGACCGCGGGGCCGATCGCCGGCATCGCCGCCAGGACGACGGCGCCGGCCAGGGGCAGGAAAACGATCAGGCTCAGCATGCTCATCCCATCACGGCATAGACGAACCAGGCCACGACGCCGATCGTGAGGACCGCGACGGCCTGGAGGAAGTACTGGTGGATGGCTCCGGTCTGCGGGATCCGGGCCAGATGCCCGAGCCGGCGGACCCTACCGGCGAGGATCTCCACCCCACGGTCCACCCCGTCGTCATCGACCCTCGCCGCCAGCTGACCGGTCACGTCGGCGGCGTGCGCGGTGGCGTCGACCCCGCCGTCGAGAATCCGGTCGTCGGCACGGGCGGCGATCCGCGCTAGCACAGGCACCGCCCCGGCGGCGGCCATCACGGTGCGGTCCAGGACGTGGTCATCGAACCGAGCCAGGGCGTGCGCCAGGGACAGGGACGGGCGGACGACGACGGCATGCGCGATCCTCTCCAGCCCCAGCCACTCACGGGCCCATCTCGGCTCGGGGGCGCGTAGCCGCAGCAAAAGCAGCAGCACGGCGGCCGCGATCACGGCCGAGAGAGCCAGCTCGACGGCCGAGACCTCGCCGTGCCCGCCCAGTGTCTGGGCGAGGGCCCGGCTGAGCGGGGGCAGAGCCAGCACGACGAGCCCGGCCGCGCCGGCGGCCAGCACGACCAGCGGCGCCTGCTCCAGGGCCCCCACCTGGCCGGTGCCGCCCGCACGGACTCCCGCGCCGTCCCCGCGGCGCCAGATCGCCCACAGGGCCTTGCCGGCATAGGCGGCCGACAGGGCGGACGCCAGCAACCCGGCGGCGTAGAGCCACGGGGAGGCCTCGAGCGCAGCAGCCAGCACGGCGTCCTTGGTCGCCCACAGGGACAGCGGGGCGATCCCCGCCAGGGCCAGCGCCCCCACGCTCGCGCAGACCCCGACAACCCGCCACCGACGCCCCACTCCGCGTAGTCTCGCGAGATCTTCGGTGCCCCACGCTGTCAGCCACGCCCCGGCAGCCAGGAAGAGCAGGGCCTTGGTGGAGGCGTGCGCCACCAGATGGGCCGCGCCGCCACTGACCGCGCCGACACCGGCAGCGAGAACGACGAACCCCAGCTGGGCGACCGTGGAGGCCGCCAGGAGCTGTTTGAGCTCCCGCTGGGCCAGCGCCACGATGCCCATCAGCACCGCGGTGAGCATCCCGAGCCAGGCGGCCACTGGCCCGGCCCACCCGGTCGCAGCCAACAACGGCTCCACGCGCAGCAGCAGGAAGCCGCCCATGGCCACCATCGCCGCTGAGTGCAGCAGCGCGCTCACCGGGCTGGGACCCTGCATCGCCCCGGAGAGCCAGAACGAGAAGGGCAGCTGTGCGGCCTTCCCCAGTGCAGCGACCATGATCCCGGCCGCGACGACGTGGCGCCACGGGTCCGTCGCGGCCGGGAGGTCGGACAGCGCCATGCCTGCTCCGCCGGCCAGGGCGGCGCCGGCGGCGACGTAGAGGCCCAGGTCGGCGGTGCGGGTGGTGAGGAAGGCGGTGAGCCCCGCCGAGACCCGGCGCGGTTCCCGCCACCAGAACCCGATCAGGGCGTAGGAGGTCGCGCCCATCACCTCCCAGGCGAACAGCAGCGCCGGGATGCTGGCGGCGGAGGCCGTGACCAAGGCTGCGGCGGAGAAGATCAGCATCAGCCCGTGGAAGCGGGCCCGGGACTCCCGGATGCTCCCGGCCGCGAAGACCAGCACCAGGAAGGCCACCGCGGCGATCATCGGTGCGGTCAGCGCCGCAAGGGCATCCACCTCCAGTGCGAAGTCGGCGCCGGCCAGGAACGGGGCCGACAGCGCCGGCCGGGCCAGGGCGACGACTGCCGCCAGTGCTGTGGTGAGTCCAGCGGTGGCCACCGCGATCGGTGTCGCAACGCGTTCCCACCGGCGGGTCAGGGCCAGCGCGGCGCCCATGCTCCCCGGGAGCAGCACCATGGCGAGCAACGCGCCCTCGGCCCCGGTCATCGGGACAGCTCCTCGGCCATGTCCGTCATGTCGGTCTGGCGCCGGCGGTGCAGCAGCGTGGCCACGGCGAAGCCCATGGCCATCTCCACGGTCATCGCCGCCAGCACCACCAGCAGCAGCACCTGCCCGGAGGGGTCCGGGGCCAGGAACCACCAGAATCCGGCGGCGGCCAGCAGAACCCCGTTGATCATCAGCTCCAGGCCCATCATCACCATCACCACCACCTGCTGGGACAGCGCTCCGTAGAGGCCTACCGCGAACAGCGCGGCGGCCACCACCAGCACGGCTTCCAGGGTCATCGGCCCACACCCCCCGGCTGGGGATCGTCGGCCGGGCGGCGGCGTAGGTCGTCACCGAATCGGTCGTAGCGGGTGCGATGAGCGGCCAGCACCACCCCGGACACGATGGTTGCCACCAGGACCGCGCCCACCACGACCATGACCAGCATCTTCTCGCCCATGATCTCCAAGCCGATCGCGTGCGTGAGGTCCTCGGGCGGGGCGCCGCGTCGCTCCGGCCAGGGGATGAGCAGGGCGCCGGCAGCCAGCATCCCGAAAACGCCGGACGAGGCGCCGATCGCCGTCTTCTTCCCGTGGGTCATGTCCATCGGCATCAGCGCCGGGTTCATGCCCATGAACATCACCATGTAGACGGCCATCACCGCCATCTCCATCACCATCATCAAGATCGTGATGACCCCGAGATAGCTCTGCTGTAAGAGGAGGATCTGCACTCCCACGGCGATGAACGACAGCGCTAGGGCGTAGGTGGCCCGGGCCATGGAGTCCACCACGAACACGGCTACGCCCGCGGCCACGGCCACCACGGCGAGTACCCAGAACACGATTGTGACCAGCACGGTTCAGCCCTTCCCGACGACGATGAGAGACACGACCAGGTCCTGGAGCACGGCCGCTGGAAGCAGGATCATCCACCCGATCTCCATGAACCGGTCCGGTCGGAGCATCGGCAGCTTCCGCCGCAACCACACCAGCACGGTCAGCACCGCCACGGTCTTCACCAGCACCCACGCCCAGCCCGGCAGCACGGGCCCGGCGCCCCCGCCCAGGAACAGCGGTACCGCGAAGGCCGCCCCGGCAGCCAACAACGCATAGCGCCCGGCCAGGAAAACGAGGCGGTCCACCCCGGAGAGTTCGCTCAGCACACCACCGGCAATGTCTGCGGAAAGGGCCGGGGCGAACGGGCCCCACACCGAGAACCCGGTGACACCGATCAGATAGACCAGGAACGCCACCGGCATCCACACCACGAACCACAGGCCCTCCTGCGCGGCAGCCACCTCTCCGACGCGAAGACTGCCAGCCGCGATCGCCGGGGCCACCAGTGCAAACATCAAGGGGAGCTCGTAAGCCAGCCCATGGGCAAGGAACCGGTAGCCACCCACCAGGCTGTGCGTCGAATTTGCGCCCCACCCGGCCAACCACACCAGGGCCCAGACCATGACGTCCACGGCGTTGAACCACACCACCCCCACGTCCAGGTCCGCCAGCGTCCAGCGCCCCAACGGAATCACCGCGACCATTGCGAACGCCCCGACCAGCAGACCTGCGCCACCGATCCGCCACAGCAGCGTGTCCGCGGCCACGGTGGTCCGGCGCCGCTGCCGCAGCAGCCGTGCGGTGCGGGCCACGGGCGCCACCCAGCCACCGGAGGCGCCGTGGGCGCGAGCGGACAATGCCGCCTCCAGAGCAACAGCGAAGAACGCGAGGCCACCCAGAATGATGGCTGCCAGTACGGCCCATCCGGCAGAAACGGTCGTCACCAGGGACTCAGACATGCCTCGTCTCCTGGACGGCTGGGAACGGAACAAGATCCAAGCTCGCCACCGCCAGCCGCACAGAGGCCACTTCCAACCCTGTCACCAGGTGCGGCACTATCGCCCAAGGCACCACGCCCCCGTCGATCGGCTCCACGGGCTCCTCGTTGCGTGTCTCGGCCCGGATCACGTCGAGGCTCCACAGCAACCGGTCGTGGGCGTCCCCGAGACAACGGCTCGGCAAGCCATGACGCTCTAGATCAGCGGAGGTGAGAGGCAGAACGCTCCGCAGAGACCAGCGCAGCAGCCGCGATTTCCGCACTGTGCGGTACAACCGCTCAACGGCGTCCTGGGCAGCATCTTGTTCGCCCTGCAACAGAGTGTCCCGGGCATGGCGGGCACGGGCTGCCGCGTCGTCCGCCCCCGCAAGTGCCAGCAACGCCAGGGCATTGTCGCACCGCACCGCCGCGGACACGGGCATGGGGCCGGGACGCTTCGCCTGCTCCGGAGTCCCGTAGCCCCCGTTATCGATCACAGCTGCCTCGGCGTCGACCACGACATCGCCCTGCAACGAGCAGCGAAGGACCAGCCCTGCCGGCCAGAACGGCAAGACAGGTCCCAACGGCAGTTGCAGGACATCCATCTCCAGACCGTCACGGTCCTCCCCGGCCTGGGCCAACGGGATACCCGCCGGAGCCATGTCCATTCCGCCGTGGCCGCCATGGCCGTCGTGGTTCTCGTGGTCCGTCTGGTCATGTTCCATCTTGTCTTGGCCGGGGTTCCTCATACCGGGGTGTTCTTCGGGGGACGTCCCGTCGTGCTCACCATGGTCGAGGTCCCCGTGGTCCATTCCGTTGGGGTCGTCGGAAAGCTGAGGTTCCTGCAGTCGGTCCTGCGCATCTGCTCTATGACGGGGAGTGTCGAGAAGGAGGTCTGCGGCGCTGCGTAGAGCCGATGCCACAGCGTCGGGCGAGCTGATGCTGGTGCGTACCCGCGGACCGGGCATCTGCTCCCAGATGAGGTCCACCAGTTCCGCCAGTTCAGGGCCGGGCACGCCGCACACCGCAAGGACGTCCGCATCGGCTGGGGTCCACGCCCGCCGCCATCCACGGCGCAGCATCTGATGGTCGAGCTCCACACGTGTCGACCACTGGCCCGGCGGCTCGATAACGAGGACGTGGGCAGCACGGACGGCGAGTCCGGCGAGGAGTTCGTTCAGGCCCATCGAAACGCCCCTTCCCGCCAAGCCCAGGCCACAGCGACAAGCAGAGCGCCGAGAAAGAGGAACATCTCGACGACTGCGGAGAGCCCCTTCTCAATCACGACCACGGCCCACGGGTACATGAACAGCATTTCGACGTCGAAGGCCAGGAAGATGATGGACGCAAGGTACCAACGAACGTGGAAGCGCGACAGGGCATGCTCCTGGGGCACCCATCCAGATTGGGCCGGCAACGAGGTCAACGGATCGGCGTGAACGGCCAAGGCACGGTGCGCTGCGAACAGCGCCACGAGGACCAGCATCGCCACCAAGGCCATGGCCACAATCCCGAAATACATCACGATCCGACCTTCCGGCAGGGCGAGACATAGAGCTCTGGGCTCCATGATAGGGAGGAACCCACCATAGCGAGATCTTTCCCTCTCACTCGGAATCATCTGACACGCGGCCGTCGCAGTCTGGCGCGATCATCAGCGTGGTGCTGGGGCGGGGATGACAGCCCCGGCGGCGACAGATGCACTAACGAAGGCCACCGCCAGTCCCGCACAGTAGACAACGAGCCGGCCTGCGGCGTTCATCAGGCTCGCACCGCCGAGCAACCGGCCTCCTCGACTGCGCTGAGGACCGTGGTGTCGTTGATTTCGTTCTCGGAGGTGACGACGAGGCGAACCGTCTGGGCGCTCACCTGGAGGTCGGTCACCTCGGAGAGCTCCCCGACACCGTCGGAGGATCTCCCCTGGTGGGGGACAACTGGAAGGCACGCTCCATGCGGGCCTTCCGGCGAGCAGGTTGGTCGCTGGCACACGTCTGTTCGTGAACGCCGCGGACGATGAGGTGACGGTCGGTCGAATCGATCGCAGTGACGCAGCCGGTCTCACCGTGGCGCCCTCGGGGGCGTGGCCGTACGACGTCAGGACGCGTAGTCGATCCCTGTCATCATGCCGACTTCCTGGTGGTACGCGTTGTGGCAGTGCGCTGCCCACCGGCCCGGATTGTCCGCATCGAAGTCGAGGGCGAACGATTCCATGGGCGCCATCATCACCGTGTCCTTGCGCAGTCCCGACGGCAGGGCGAAGGTGTGGCCGTGGACGTGGAGGGGGTGACTCATCATCGTCTGGTTGGTCGCGATGATCCGCACCCGCTGCCCCTCGCGGATGCTGAGTGGAGTGTTCTGGCCAAAGGGTGCTCCGTTGATGGCCCACTGGTAGGGCTCCATCGAGCCCTGGAACGCGAGTTCGAGCTCGGTGTCGACGGCGCGGTCCTCGAGTCGCGCGGCCTCGGACGGTTCCAGAGTGGATCCGATGAGGACCTCCCCGTCGAGTTCCCGGACCTGGACGTCCGGAGCGGGCACCTCCCCGGCACCGGTCCTCAGCACGGCGAGCCCTCGGCCGCCGCTGGTCTTCCCGACGGGACGCGCCACCAGAGGGAACATGCCGTCCTTTACGGTGACCGCCACGTCGTACCGCTCACCCATGCCGAGGTACAGCGCCTTGGCGGTGACCGGCTCGACGGAGAATCCGTCCGAGTGGGTGACGGAGAGGTCGTGGTCGCCGAGCGCGAGGGCGAAGATGGTGTCTGCGGAGGCGTTGATCAGGCGAAGGCGCACGCGTTGGCCGGGTTTCGCCTCGAAGATCTCCGGTGCTTCGGGAATCCGGCCATTGATGAGGAAGTGCGGGTAGGCCACATCACCGGCGTCGCCCCAGGGCTCATCGCCCATCGGCATCTCGCCATGATCCATGCCGTCGGAACTACCTTCGCCCATCGGCATGTCGCCATGATCCATGCGCCCGCCGTCTGAGGCGCCGGCGCCGGTCAGTCCGGCCAGGACGTCGTCGGGAGTCTGTCCGGTGCCATCGATCCAGTCATCGAGAGTCACGATCCACTCGGCGTCGTAGCCACCGGGTTCGTCGGGGTCATCAATGATCAGCGGGGCGTAGAGCCCGCGGTCGAGCTGCAGGCCGACGTGGGAGTGGAAGAAGTAGGTGCCGGGATCGGGGACGACGAACTCGTAGGTGAAAGAGGTATCCGGTTCGACCGGGTCCTGGGTCATTCCGGGCACTCCGTCGGCGGCGTTGTGCAGTCGGATGCCGTGCCAGTGGATCGTGGAGGCCTCGGGCAGGCGGTTCTCGAGCGTGATGCGCAGCAGGTCCCCGGCCGTGGCTCGGATCAGCGGCCCGGGGAGGCTTTCGCCGTACGCCCAGGTCGAGACCGTCCTCCCTCCGAGATCGACCGTTGTCGGCGCCGCGGTGAGGGTCTGGGTGACGAGGCCCTGACCGGCTTTCGGCGTCAGGGTAGGAGCCGGCGGGAAGGTGCCGGCTTCGGCGGGGACGGTGCGGTTCCCGCATGCGGCGAGAGTCAGCGCTGCGGCGCCGAAGCCTCCGGTGATAGCGGTGCGGCGGGAAATTCTCTTCACAGTTGCAGTCCTTCTATGCGGAGGTTGGGGGTCGGTCCCGGAAGGCGTCCAGGACAAGCTGTCGGTGCTGTTCGAACTCTTCGGCCGTGATCTCTCCTCGAGCAAGGCGCAGCGAGAGCTCTCCGATCGCCTCGTTCTCGTTTCGAGCGCGGCGGGGACGTCCAGGCAGCACCGCGCATGTCAACAGCAGTGCGGAGGCCCAGAGGAGAAAGAGGAGACCGGCGAGCATCAACCACATCAGCCACGGCAAAGAATCTGTCAGCATCATCTGAGGTCTCCTCGCTGGGTCAAGTTCGAACGCGATACGGTCCCCACCAGGTTCTCTGCAGCGGACGAAGGTCTCGTCGAGAGTTCCTCAAGATCTGATCCAGATCTGCTTTGAACCCCGGGGCGGACCCACGGCGTCCAGGATCGGAGACCACACTGGTGCTCATGAGGAGTGAAGTGGATCGAGTGGCCGCGATGGTTCTCGTCGTCGAGGACGAAGCGGCGCTGTCAAATGTGGTCCAGGCGTATCTCGCGAAGGCCGGTTACGAGACTGCGAGCGCGAGAAGCGGACCGGAAGCGGTGGAGATGGCCCGCACCTTGTCGCCGGACGTGATCGTGCTCGACCTCGGCCTTCCGGGTCTCGACGGTATGGAGGTGATGCGGAGGATCCGAGAGTTCTCCGACTGCTACGTGCTGATCACGACTGCACGATCTGAGGAGGTGGATCGCCTGGTGGGCCTGTCGGTGGGAGCCGATGACTACCTCACCAAGCCGTTCAGCGTGCGTGAGCTCGTCGCCCGGGTCCAGGCTGTGCTGCGCCGGCCTCGCGGCGAACCCGGGGCCGCGTCCTCGAGCACTGTGCGGACGTTCGGAGAGCTCGAGATCGACACGACTGCGCAGGAAGTACGGCTCGCCGGCCGCGCACTTCCGCTGACTCCGACCGAGCGCGGCCTGCTGGTTACCTTGGCGCACAGCCCGGGCCAGGCGTTCAGTCGCCGCCAACTGATGGAAGCCGTCTGGGATGACACCTGGATCGGGGACGATCATCTCGTCGATGTGCACATCGCCAACCTCCGACGAAAGCTCGAGGAGACGGCTGAGACTGCACGGTTTGTCACCACAGTGCGCGGTATCGGCTATCGCATGGGGAAGGGATGAGCTCATGACGGAAGCCAGTTCAGTCACCCGACGGGTTCGTCCCGGCACCAGCTTGGCATCGCGCCTGATGATCGGACAGCTCATCGTGTTGCTTGCCGGTGCGCTCACCATCGCGGTGCTGACGGTGCTCATCGGGCCCGCGGTCTTCCACTACCACCTACTCCAGACCGATCTCCCCGTGGATAGCTCCGAGCTCGTCCACATCGAGCGTGCGTACCGTGACGCTCTCGCTCTCGCCCTCGGGGTGGGATTGGTGGTCTCACTTCTAGCCGCAGGTGTCGTCACCTGGAACCTGGCGCGACGGCTCCGCCAGTCGCTTCACGGCCTCACCTTGGCCGTCGATGAGCTGTCCCGTGGCCACTACTCTACCCGCGTGCCTTCCCTCGGGGCCGGGGCGGAGCTGGATTCTCTGGCCGCCACACTCAACGACATGGCGGCACGTCTGGACGCGGTCGAGGAGACTCGACGTCGACTCCTTTCCGACCTCGCCCACGAGCTGCGCACCCCGATCGCCACCCTCTCGGCACATCACGAAGCGATGGCAGACGGTGTCATCGAGCCCGAGATCGCCATGCCCACCCTCTCCGGGCAGACCGTTCGACTGTCCCGGCTGGCTGACGACATCAGCGAGGTGTCGCGGGCCGAGGAAGGGCAGCTTCCGGTGGAGCTGCGACCCATCACCGTCGAAGGCCTGTTGGCATCAGCCCTGCAGGAGTGGGGGGAGAGGTTCGAGACGGCCGGGGTGGCATTGCGACAAGACATCGGCCTCCACCACTCGGTGACGATCCACGCGGATCCCGACCGCCTCGCCCAGGTGCTCGGAAACCTGCTGAGCAATGCTCTTCGACACACCTCTCCCGGAGGCACCGTCACCGTCTCGGCATCGGCCCACGGCAGCACCGTGGAGGTCGCGGTGACCGATGACGGCGAGGGGTTCAGAGCGGAGGACCGGTCCCGCCTGTTCGAACGGTTCTTCCGCGCCGACAGCTCCCGCACCCGAGAGAACTCTGGGTCAGGCATAGGCCTGACCATCAGCCGGGCCCTGGTCGACGCGCATGGCGGGACCATGACCGCCGCCAGTGACGGGCCCGGGCAAGGTGCCACCTTCAGCATCAGCCTGCCTCGAGCGAGCTAAGACCGCTGAAGTCGTCTTTGCACCCGGGCGGTTCCGCTCTCAGACGATCGTGGTGAAGTTGCCAATCCGCACTTGCAGCAAGGCCATCCACGTTTCCCACACCCCCGTGAGCAGTAGGAGGCCGATCGCGATGAGTACGGACCCTCCGACAATCTGGAGCATGCGTCGATGCCTTGCCAGTGCTCGCGAGAACCCCAGGGCGCGCCGGAAGACGATCGCGAAGAGGATGAACGGGATCCCGAGTCCGATCGCGTAGCCGAGAGCGAGAAGTGCGCCTCGACTGGCGGACGCCTCGCCGAGGCTGAGGGCCGCGACCGCGGCGAACGTCGGACCGATGCATGGGGTCCAGGAGAAGCCGAACGTGATCCCGAGCAGCGGGGCGCCGGCGAGCCCGGCGTCGGGGCGTTTTCGGATCCGCTTTTCCCCGGCGAACTGCGGGAAGATGCCGACGAACACCAGGCCCATGAGGATGACGAGCACTCCAGAAACCCGATTGATCACGCTCGTGTACTGGACCATCAGTGACCCGAGAGCGCCGATGAACCCTCCGATGACCAGGAACACCGCAGTGAAACCGGCGACGAACAGCACCGCCCCGGCGACCAGGCGCCACGGACGTTCCCCGGGACCGCTGGCGTCGCGCGATCCTGTGCTCTGCCCGGTGAGCCCAGTGATGTATCCGAGGTAACCGGGGACTACCGGGAGCACGCACGGGGACAGGAACGCGACCAGACCGGCCACGATGGACAACAGGAGTGCCATGGCCAGCGGCCCACTCAGCACAGTGGTGGCGAACAGCTCCCCCATCAAGCACCTTCCGCGAGAACCGTGTCCAGGAGACTCTCGAGAATGCTCTGGTCAGCCGCGCCCGAGATCCGGGCGGCGACTCGTCCCTCAACATCCAGGATCAACGTAGTGGGGACAGCGTTGGGTGAGACCATGCCGTCCATGGAATAGAGCACTGCCCCATCGGAGTCCGGGATCGAGGGGTACGTGATGCCGAACGTCTCCTCGAATGCAGCTGCTGGTCCGGCCTTGTCCCGTGTGTTCACCCCCACGAACTCCACCCCCTGGGCGCCGTATTCGGCGTGTACCGCCTTGAGCGCAGGGGCTTCGACTCGGCAGGGCGGGCACGAGGCGTACCAGACGTTGGCTACCAAGGGGGCGCCACGCAGCGACGTGGAGTCGAAGTCGTCTCCGTCGTAGGTCGTTCCCTGGAACGCCAGGGGCTCGGCGCGACCTTCTGGAGGGATCTCGACAACGACACCGTCTCCGGAGACGTATCCGGCACTTGCATCGCTCGCTGCATCCGAGGAACCGCTGCACGCCGCAAGGAGGGGAACTGCGCCGAGCAGACCTCCCCCTAGTCGGAGGAGGGACCGACGGGTCGCGCCCGGCTGTGCTCCGCTCCACGCAGCGGGGCTGGCCATCGATTGCCTAGAAGAGGGGGGAGAACTCCGTCGGGTTAGGCCAGTTGGAGATTGGTCAGACACGTGAGATCATCCTCCGCCTGGGTCGAGATGGGGGCGGACCCCGTGAGCTCGTCGAGGGTGCATGTGAGCTCCCCGGCTATGCCGCGCGGCAGCCAGAGACCGAGGAACCCGTTGTCGTGCGTGGTGCGAGTGCCTTCCTCGAGGATCTTGCCGGAGCTGCTGTCCACCACGTTGACGGCGACCTCGCGATTGCGCAGTTCCCCGCGACACGTCGTCAGGCTGTGGAAGCCGCACTCGTGCGTGGTCTCCACGAATGGTGCCACCGACAAGTAGAACTGGTCCTCAGGAAGGGGCAACTCAGCTTCGCGCCCTGCATCGTCTTCGAGCTGGAGAGACGTCGCGGTGACGCTGGCGATCAAGTCTTGCGGTCGCTCGGCCACCGCGAGCGCCTCGAGCCGGTCGATGATCTCGGGCCCGTCGGCGTCAGCGAAGCCATAGTCCTGGAGCAGGTCCTGATCACCCGTGACGGAAGCAGACTCCGATTCGCGGGTTCCGCAACCGGCGATCACGAGAGGGAGCAGGCCGGCGCCGATCATGAGGGATCGCCGGGGCAGCCGGACGATGCGACGACGGGATTCACCGCCGGAGGAGGTGCGCGGACCGCGGGGCCTCGGTGGGGTGATCACTGGATGGGCTCGATCTCGCTCTCGACGACCCACTTGTGGTTGGTCATCATCATCCCGTCGGCCTCGTAGTCGACCATGTACACGGTCTCCTCGGTGGCGCTGTCGATGGTGGCTTCAGCACCCTCCATGCCCGCCATGTGATCGGCGGTGATGACTACCTCGGTGCCCTCCGCCAGCGGCGGCTCGCCCGGGTTCTCGAGCTCTTCGTGGACGACCCACTTGTGATCGGTGACCGGCTCGCCGCCATCGGTCGGCGTGAAGCTGACCGAGTAGGTCGTTGTGTCGAAGGCGCCGGAGATCGTCGCCGTCGCGCCTTCCATGCCCTCCATGTGGTCCGCGGTGAGCTTCACCTTCGTGCCGACAGGGAACTCAGGTTCCTCGGCAGGGGTCATCCCTTCGGGTGCGGGGCCCCCGTCCATTGGGTGCTCCATGCCGCCGTGGCCGCCTCCATCGGACGCCTCCGACGATTCCGGCCCGCCCGAAGTCTGATTGTCATTAGATCCGCTGTCGGTGCATCCGGCGAAGACGATCGCACCGGTGATGACGACGGCTGCAAGACGACCGAAAGATCGACGAGAACGCATATTTTCTCCTAGTCAGAGTACAGTTTCCACGAGTCTATGACTCACAGATCAAGATATCCTCAAGGCCAGGTGTTGAAGTCTTGAGCAACGTACTGACCAGGAGTCTCGCACTGACACCAAACGTGCGGTCCACTCGCTTAACCGTCTCGGTGTGTACTGGCTAACGTCACCTGGAGGGCAGACACCCGCCGGCCCGTGCGGGACGAGAAGGAGCAGAACCTTGACCCAACACGTCGCTTCGATGTTTAAAGCCCAGTCGAAGGACCTCGGCACCTTCGACCAGCAGAAGCCCGCCGAACGCATCGAGGCCTGCTTCAAGTACCTGCAGATCTGCATTGCTTGCGCCGACGCCTGCCTGGCCGAGGACATGGTGGCGAACCTGACCCAGTGCATCGGCCTGAACCGGGAGTGCGCCGACGCCTGTCGACGCTGTGAGAAGGCCTGCGCCGAGCTGCTGGCCGCCACCATGGGCTGATAGCGCCGTCGTTGCGCGCGAAGGCGGAGCCCAGACCGATGGTCGCGGCTCCGCCTGCGTCAGCGTCGTGGCGTGCGATCAGCGGAAAGTGACGAAGGTCGGATTGCCCCAGATCGTTCGCTCGGTGACCGCACCCGGGGTGCGCCCCGCGTCGATGACGGTGTCTCCACCGGCGTAGATCCCGAGGTGACCGGGCCACACCACGAGATCACCGGGCTGGGCCTCGGACTTCGAGATCGTGGTCCCGGCCGCCTCCTGCTGCGAGGAGGTGCGGGGCAGGTCGATGCCGGCCTGCGCATACGCGAACGAGCTCAGGCCCGAACAATCGAAGCTGACGCCCGGCTTGGAGGTGCCCCATGAGTAGGAGGCGCCGATCTGGCTACGAGCGGCGTCGACGATCGCCTGACCCGAGCTACTCGACGAGGATGCCGGGGCCGGCGCGGACGTGCCGCCGCCCGAGGCCGTGGCGCCGCCACGGTTCAGAGCGCCCTTGGTTTCAGGGCCGACGACGCCATCGACCTGCAGGTCATGCGAACGCTGGAAGTCCTTCACTGCGCCATGGGTGAGCTTGCCGAACTTGCCGTCGACATCCAGTGAGGTGCCGTGTTCATTCAGCGCGGTCTGGAGCTGCTCCACCGACGCACCCTGAGAACCCCAGCGCAGCTTCTCGGTCCCGAACGCAGACCCCGCGTGGGCGGGTGCCGGCGTTGCCGGAGCGGCAGTCTGCGCGCTGATGGTGGGTGCAGCGGGTGAGACGGCCGGAGCGGCCTGCGCGGGTCCAGCGAGCAGGGCCGAACCGATGACGACCGTGCCGAGCACAGCTGCCCCACCGGTGTTCCGCAGGGCTCGTCCCGTAGTCCCGACAGGCGTGATAGCTCGCCCGAAGGCGCGGTGGGTGTTGTTCTGGGCCATGGTTCTTCTCCGTAATCTTCCCGCTCGGTACGAGGGAGAGTCGATGAGTTCGTCAGTGCCACGGTGACGGCAGGGCGAGCGTCGAAGCGCCGGCTCATGTCGTGGGCAGCGAGATCAACGTACTGGCCGATCCGGCGGCTCCAAGGACGAATGGACCGTTGTGTTTGACAATTTGAGTGAGTCTTTGCACGCACTCCGGAAAACCCCCGGCCGGTATGTGTCGTCTTTGCTTGCGCCGTCGAACATGTGACTCACAAGCTCGAACGCAGCCTCTAGATTTTCTTAAGAGCCTCAAGGGTTTGTCTAGGTTTCACTCCGCGGCTCGACGACTTGGTTCTGCTGGAAGTTGCATACGCGCAGTTGCTAGATGCCGGGCCGAGGCGGGCTTGCCCGGCGCATCGCACTGGAGGGAGTTGGGGCCTGATGCGCGGGTAGGCGTCACATTGACCTGCCCTACGGCTAGGTTTCCAGTTGACGTCGCTAGTCGATGGTCTTCATGGAAGGCTCTCCGCACGCCCCGCCCGTACCCTCCCGAGTTCCGTGCCCGTGCTATCGCTCTGGTCCGCGGGGGCCGCAGGTCAAGCAGACCGCACTGGACCTCGGTATCCACGAGGTCACCCTCCACAACTGGCTGCGACAGGACGATATTGACCACGGCCGCCGGCCGGGTCGAAGCAGTCAGGAATCTGCCGAGCTCCGCGCGTCGCGCGGCCGGGCCCGGCAGCTCGAGCAGGAGATCGCGATCCTCCGCCGGGCCGCGACGTGGCTCGACGAGGAGGGAGGAGTTGCCCCAAAAGGGCGCACCCGGTGATCGACCGACTCGTCGACGCCGGGGCACCCACAAGCACCTGCTGCCGCCTACTGGGCGTCTCCCGTCAGGGCTACTACCGGTACCGAAAGCGCCCGACCAGTGCCACTGAGCTGCGCCGCCGCTGGCTGACCGGCCTGATCCGGGAGATCCACGTCGCCTCCAGCGGCACCTACGGCTACCGCCGCATCCACGCCGAGCTCACCATCGGAATGAACATTCCGTGCTCCAGCCGGCTCATCTCCGTCCTCATGACTCGCGCCGGAATCAGTGGCCTTCCAGGCCCAGCCAGAATCAAGCGGCTCAAGGGGGTCGCCACAGCGGACGACCTGGTCAACCGCAAGTTCCACCGTCTCGCGCTGAACGAGCTGTGGGTCACGGACATCACTGAGCATCCCACCCGGGAGGGCAAGATCTACTGCGCCGCCGCGCTGGATGCTTGCAGCCGCAAGATCATCGGCTGGGCTATCGACTCCAAACAGGACTCCACCCTGGTCGTGAACGCTCTGGACATGGCAATCCGTGCACGTCAGCCAGGGACCGGAGGGATCGTTCATGCGGATCACGGAGTCCAGTTCACCTCCTGGGTCTTCACTCAGAAGATCCGTTCAGCGGGACTGCTGCCGTCGTTCGGGACCGTCGGCGATGGCCTCGACAATGCGATGATGGAGTCGTTCTGGTCGACGATGCAGATCGAGCTGCTGAACCGGAAGAAGTGGAAGACGCGCATCGAGCTCGCGAACGCGATCTTCGAGTACATCGAGGTGTTCTTCAACCGTCGTCGTCGGCACTCCTCCCTCGAGTACGCGACACCCCACGACTACGACTTCGCCCGCACCCCGCGGGCACTCACCACCACCGGAAGCTAGCGACCAAGAGTGGAAACCTCACCGTAGGTCAGGTCAAGCTGACACCCGAGCGCGCATCAGTCCCGTCGCTCTAGTTTTTTGGATGCGGGGTCAGCTTCCCGTCGCACGCGCTCTCTACCTCTGGGCACGCGGTGCTCAGGTGCCCGAGGTCGTGGGGCCCTACTCGGACTCTGCGAGGCAAGCGCACGCCCGGCTCCGCGGGCCCGGGGAGAGGAGGCTTCGATCGCCCTTGCCGCACCGAGTCAGTCGATCGCCTGTAGCCCGCAAGCAGATCGATTCCCGGTGCGGGCGGCGTGCAGCCTCGCGCTACGGTGTTCTTGTGCTGAGTCGATCGGCCCGCCCGCCAGGCATCGGGGTCTCGAGCTCAACGGTGAGCAGAAGCTCGCCGGAATAGACAATGCTCCGTGCGTGCTCTGGCGCTAATGTGGGGGAGCGTGGAACACCCGAGGGGTATACCTACCAGGCCCCTCGGGGGAAAGATCTCTGAGGAGGGTCTTCAGGATGGCACCCCAAGGCTACTGGGGCAACGGCTGTGAGAGAAAGTTTCGTCGCGTATTTCGCGGGGGAACTTCTGTAACTTCATTGCCTCAATCGCCCCACGACTCCGCTATGCAATGGCGGCTGATGTCGCGATGAGCCGAAGGAAGACTCCTCCGGGCTCAACCACGGCGGTCGCTTTTCACGTACGCACTGACGGTGGTCCCTGGCGAGCTGCGGACCCCTCCGATCCTTCGCTGTCGCGAGCAAAGCGTGGCAGGCAGTGGCGAGCGCGGTGTCGGCTACGCCTTGAAGATGGGACGATGACGCAGCTCTCCCGGTCGGCGCAGACGCCATCGCTGGCCCAGTCTGCACTCGAGCGAGTCGTCGATCACGAGCGAAGGTCCTTCGATGCCGACGATGCGGTACCGACACTCGGTGATCTGATCGCATGGGCAGTCGAGCGGATCGAAAGCGGACGTGACCCGCAGGTCAAGTCCCCGAACTCCGTGTCGAAGTACCTGGGGGTTGCCCGCCTCTGGGCAGGGCGCCCGTCTCCCGCGGACGACGCGGACTCCACTGGAGCGCGCTCCCACATCCGTCGTGCAAAGCCACAGGAGTCGCGTGTGCACGGGATTCCGATCGACCAGCTGACTCCCGCGGATCTCTCAGACGAACTGGAGCGCGTCGCGGAACCGGGCGCTGGGTCGCTCACCCACTTGCGAGCTCTTTGGCGAAAAGCCACCGCTCGTGGGATTGCGCTTCGCTACATCACGGTCGACCCAGCAGTGAACCTTCGCGTCCCCGCGACTACCATTTCTCCAGAGACGCATACGTATAAGAACGGTGCATCTCGTCCGCTCAAAAACTCACTCACCAACGAGCAGCTAGCGACACTGCGGGAGAAGGTGAGAATCCGTCACCCTCAGCAGAGACTCGACGTGACGGACCTCATCATCCTCGGAACCTACACGGGCCTACGTATTAACGAGGCGAATTCGCTGCGGTGGGTGGATGTTCACCTGGGAGACGAACGCTCATTCTTGACGGTCCGCGGTCAGGTGTACGGATCTGGGAAGACTCGAGAGTGGAGGCCGATGCTGAAGCGCGACTCGAGTAGGCGAACCGTCCCCCTACCTCCCGCCGCGGCTGAGATGCTGCGGGCTCGTCAGCGAGGGGCGCTGGACGCTCAGCTCCAGGGTGCATCTCCGGGAGCCACGTTCGTGTTTCCCGCGCAGCGAGGTGGGCTGCCCGATCAGACCGCAGTCCGCAAGGCTGTGCGCCGGAAGCTCGACCGTGCCGGGTTCCCGTGGGTCACATTCCATACCCTGCGCAGAACGGTGGAGCGACAGCTCATGGACGCGGGGGTCGATCCTCGCGTCATCATGTCGGTCATGGGGCATGACCCTGCAACCTCGTGGGCCTCGTACGTGGACAGCAAGAGTGTCGACGTCGACGTGGCCGCGTCTGTCCTGAAGTGACATGGGAGCGTTCATAACTCGTACTTAACTCGTACCTGGTGCGCACCGAATGGTGCCGAGGTCGAGAATCTGCAGGTCAGGTGGCCCAGGCGAGGCTTGAACTCGCGACCGACGGATTATGAGTCCGATTCGGGCAATGCCGCGACCAGCCCAACTGCTAACGGCACAGGTCATCTGCCGTTTGCAATGTTGGTTCACATCTGCTAGGAGGGGTCGCTTACGGAGCTACTGCGTACCCGCTGCGTACCCGATCACCCGCTTGCCGCACGCCCTAGGATTGACGGCTATCATGGTGTCACTGCAACGATGCAGGCACCACCCATGAAGGGGACCGGCAATGAGCGTGAACGATTTTACTGAAGCAATCAAGCCCTACTTTAGCCACATTCCCAAGAAATCCTCTAGCGGCGTATCGGCCCTTAAGGGTATTGCGTCCTATCTCGACCTGATCTTTTCGGAGCCGTCGAGCCTGCTTGTCTTTGCAAGCTCGGGGATGTTCAGTACCGAGGGTAAGCTCATAGCAATAGGTGAAGGGCGGGTCGCTGCTCTTAGCTTTGGCTTCAACCCGGACGATGGCGACTCCTTCTCGATCTCAGGCGTCGTGGAGGCCGCATCCTCGGTCCGACAGCTTGAAATCGAGCCCGCTTCGACGGCATTTGCCTCGCGAGATGATGTGGAAGTTCGCCCCGTTGTGAAGATTCTCTTCGACGGATTTGGTGAGATTACTATCGGTAGAGGCCAGGATGTCGAATTCTCGGCAGAGCGCGAAAATACCTCCGACGGCGTTCGCTTGCGTGCCCTGATTGACGCGCTGAAGTAAGCCCCGTCCTTCACCGCTTCTCACGCAGCCTGCGTCCGGTGACTGCGATGTACCGGGCTCGGGAGTAGGCCTCGATCTTCACTTCGCCGTCGCGGATGCGTCGTCCTGGTGCTTCGGGCATGGGGAGGAAGATGTGGAGGCCGCGCCCGGACATGGATACCTCGGTCAGGATCGAGTCTGGCCCGTACTCGTCCAGCACCTCTTGTGCCCAGGGCTTCACGGTGCCGTCTGGCTGGATCGCGTCGTCGAGGTCGATGCAGCCGAGTCCGTCGCCGAGGACGATGCCGACGCCCGTTCCTGCGGTCGATGCTCGCGCATCGGCGTAGGTGCACCAGGTGGACGAGTCCGTGACCGATGCGGGGCGTCCCGTGGCCGTCAAGGGGCGTTTGCGGGCGTCGTGACGGACCCAGCGTGCCCGCTCCCGCATCTGAGTCGGGATCGGGTCACGACGCGCCCTGTACGCGGCCTGCCTGCACGCGGGCGAGCAGTACCGGGCATCGCTACGCCGGGGAAGCGGGATGCGCGAGTCACAGAACATGCAGGTCATGACACACAGTCTACCCCGGGTGTTACGGAAAAACCATTGTGACCTGCATGGATGTTGATTCTGACGCTTCCTCGCCCGGTGTCGCTATGTTCGACCAGTCGCCCGTCGCAGTAAAACCGCAGGTCAACGCCATATCTCCCTTATTGTTCGACCAGCAAGAAGTGTGGGGAGGGATCCCGGCCTATGCAGCGGGAGGGGAAGAACTCGGGGCGGGGGAGGGG
>ENA-OOKA01000085-OOKA01000085.1-human-skin-metagenome-genome-assembly--contig:-NODE-85-length-32771-cov-7.120981_pt1 | contig 32771 bp, 27 predicted proteins | sample MGYA00248825_ERZ500995 | MGnify/ENA primary metagenome ERZ500995 (study PRJEB25958, sample SAMN03398540) | human skin metagenome | study: EMG produced TPA metagenomics assembly of the Human Skin...
GGGCAGGGATGGCCGGTGCGGCCCTCGGTGCCGCCGCAGCGGGCGGACCGGATGAGCGCGACGCCGACGCCTCGCGCCAGCAGGTGTCGGGCGACGACCAGGCCTACCTCGGTCGCCGCAGCGCCGAGGCGCCGGCCCACGCCCAGAACGAGCCGACCCAGGCCTTCATGTCCGGCGGATTCACCCGCGACGCCGCCGTCGAGGACGATGCCGCCCAGCAGGCGCCCGCGTTCGGCGCTTCGGCCACCGACTCGACTGCGGAGGCCGACGGCGAGCGGACCGACACCGATGAGGCGCGCGGCGAGACCGGGCAGGTCGGCTCTGCTCATGCGGATGCGGATGCCGCGACCTCGGGCACGGCTGAGGGCACCATCGCTGAAGGCGCTGCTGCCGGCTCCGCGGAATCTGTGACCACGGATCACGGACCCGGCGACGTCTACTCGAATGCGGATGCCGCGACCTCAGACACGGCTGAGGGTGCCATCACCGAGGGCGCCGCCGCAGGTTCTGCAGAATCCACGACTGCGGAATCCACCACCGAGCAGGACGGCTCCGACGCCGCCGACGCGGACGCGACGACCTCGGGCACGGCCGAGGGCACCATCGCCGAGGGCGCCGCCGCAGGCTCCGCTGAAGCGACGACCGCGGGGACCGGTGCCGACCGGGATGGCCTCGGTGCGACCGCCGAGGCGCCGGCGGTGTCCGACGACCGCGACGCCGGCGAGGAGACGATGATGATGTCGGCCGCCGACCTCCCCGGTTCCGGCGCGGACGACCGGTCCGCCGGACCGGTCTCCGGGTCCGCCCCGGCCGGATCGGACGTCGACGCCGGCCGCGAGGGCTGGGAGAAGCCCGGCGCCTCGGGGCAGGCGCAGCGCGATGCCGCCGAGGAGCCGACGCAGTGGTTCAAGGCCTTCGACTACTCGGAGAAGGGCTTCACCCGCATCGAGGACGCGGACGCGACCGGCGGATCCGCTGCGAACGCTGCGACCGCTGACCCGCAGGCGTCCGGTTCCGACGCGCACGGCGGGGCCCAGGGCGCGGCCCAGCCGGCCGCCCACCAGGCGTTCTGGTTCGCCGTCCCCGAGCCGCGCGACGCCGTCGATCCGGCGACGGGCGCCTCGGCGTTCACCGTCACCCCCGGCGAGTGGTTCCTCGCGCTGGCCGACCGCGGCACGGAGTTCACCGTCCGCAACAGCGACGGCCGCGAGGGGATCCTCCGCAACATCGAGGGCATCCAGCGTGGCTGAGCATGAGTGAGCTCGGCTCCGCGCTGCGCGCCCTGGCCGCCCTCGACCCCGTGGACGAGGCCGTGACCCGGGCGCGCAATGCGTGCACGGAGCTCCGCTGGCACAATGCGCTGCGCAAGCGCATGCCCGAGTGCCGCGCCGAGGCCACCGTGCGGGCCGCCCGCTCCTCGTCCGCGCTCGAGGGCGCGCGGTACCCGATCGCCTACGTCCGCGAGGTCATCGGCGCCGGGCGCGAGGTGCCCGACGACATGTCCGGGACCCAGCTGTCCGCCGCGGTCCGGGTGGCCGCGGTCGCCCAGGAGCACGCGGAGAAGCCCGATGCGCTCCGCGGCGGGACGGCCCACATCCTCTCGAAGCTCTCGCTCGCGGCGGGTGCCGGGCTCGTGCCGGAGGAACAGCTCGGCCGACCCCGGCTCACCGGGGAGGTCCCCGGCGACCTCGGCGGACTGCCTCCGGCACCCGGCCCGGAGGAGCTCGTCGACCGGCTCGGCCAGCTCGATGCGCTGCTCGCCGACCCCACGCTCCCCGGCCTCGTCGTCGCGGCGATCCTCCAGGGCGAGATCATCGCGCTGCGACCGTTCGTCATCGGCAACGGGCTCATCGCCCGTGCACTGTTCCGCATCCAGCTCGTGTCCTCCGGCGTCGACCCCACCGGGGTGGGCGTCCCCGAGGCGGCGTTCCTCTCCGACGTCCAGGGCTACGGCCAGGGCGGGGCGGCGTACACCTCGGGCACCGACGTGCCCGGGTGGATCGTCTCGTGCGCCACAGCTGTGGAGAAGGGTGCCGGAGAAGGCCGGATGGTGTGCCAGGCCGTCCAGTCCGGGAAGATCCCGAAGAACATCTGACCAGGGACGACGGCCTGTCGGTCGTTCTCAGGTCACCGATCCGCGTCCTCAGGTCACCGGGTGGCCGGCCGACCCTCGTCATCCCCAGACCCGCATCCGATCCGTTCCGGTGAGGACGTGGGGCGCACCCTGGGGGCATGCCCCGCATCGCCCTGCTCACGCAGCTCCCCAGCCTCGTCGACCACTGCGCCGCGATCGCCGACAGCATCGGCATCACCCTCGACGTGCTCGCCCCGCAGTCCGGCGGCTGGCAGGGCGCGGTGCTCATCCTGCTCGGCGAGGACGTCGTCGAACCACCGCGTGCGGTCGGCGTCCCGACGGTGCTTATCGCCCCGGCCGAGGCCCACGACGCGTGGGCGAACGCCGCGCGGCTCGGCACTGACCACGTCGCGCTCCTGCCGGCGGCCGCCGAATGGCTCACCCAGCGGATGATCACCGCCGTCGAACCCCCGGCCGCCCCGGCGACCACCGTGGGCGTGGTCGCGGGATCCGGGGGAGCGGGCGCCTCGGTGCTCGCCTGCGCGCTCGCTCGGCAGGCGGCCGGGGACGCGCGACCCACCGTGCTCCTCGATGCCGACCCGCTCGCCGGCGGGCTCGACCTCGTGCTCGGGTGCGAGGACATCCCCGGGCTGCGCTGGCCGGCGCTCACCGCCTCGAAGGGCCGGCTCCGGCCGTCCACCCTCACCCAGGCGCTCCCGCGGTTCGACGACCTCGCGATCCTGTCCTGGGACCGCGACGGCCGGGAGGAGCTCGCCGAGGAGGTGTTCGACGCGGTGCTCACCGCCGCCCAGCAGGCCTTCGACCTCGTCGTCGTCGATCTGCCGCGGCACGCCCCGGCCGCGTGGGCGCGGGCCTGCCACCACCTCGTGCTCGTCACCCCCGCCCGCGTGCGCGCCGCGGTCGCTGCCGCCCGGGTGGCCCGGAGGCTGTCGGAGGTCCACCCGGCCGTGCGACTCGTCGTCCGCGAGACCGACCGCTCCGGTCTCGACCCGCACCTCGTCGCCGACACCATCGGGCTCGAACTGCTCGGCACGCTCGTCGACGACTCCGGCCTCGCGTCCCGGATCGACCGCGGCGAGGGGATCCCGGCCGGGCGGACCCGGCTCGCCCGGTTCGCCGACGGCCTCCTCGCCGACCTCCTCGCCGCAGACGCCGGCGGCCCCACGCTCGGGCCAACCGGTCACGATTCAGGCGGTTTCGGTTCGACCGGGCGCGGGACGGTCGGCTTCGGCTCGAGCGGGCGCGGGGGAGCGATGGATCGGTTCCTCGCCGCGGACGGGGGCGCGCGATGAGCGAATGGATCGAGCCCGCCCTCATCGCCGAGGTGCGCGATCACCTCCTCGAGAACCCGGGCCCGGTGACCGCCTCGGCCGTGGCGACCGCTGTGCAGCGCACCGGGAGGGTCCTCGGAGCGGGTGCCATGCTCGAGCTCGTCGCGCGGATCTCCGCGCAGCTCGCCGGGGCCGGGCCGGTGCAGCCGCTGCTCGACGCACCCGGCACCACCGATGTGTTCGTCAACGGTCCGCGCGACATCTGGGTCGACCGTGGCGAGGGTCTCGAACCGGTGCCGATCTCGCTGGGCACCGAGTCCGACGTGCGCGCGCTCGCCGTCCGGCTCGCCGGGCTGGGCGGGAGGAGGCTCGACGACTCGAGCCCGCTCGTCGACGTCCGGCTGCCCGACGGGGTGCGGCTCAATGCGGTCATCCCGCCGCTGTCGGGGGACACCACCGTGCTGTCGTTCCGCGTCCCGCGCGCGGCGGGGTTCCGGCTCGAGGAGCTGCTCGCCGACGGATTCGTGCCCGCCGAGGTGCACGAGCTCCTCCTCGAAGTGCTGGCGCGGCGTGCGAACTTCCTCATCTCGGGTGGGACCGGGTCGGGCAAGACCGTCCTGCTCGGGGCTCTCCTCTCCGAAGTCGCGGCCGACCAGCGGCTCCTCGTGGTCGAGGACTCGCGCGAGCTCCTCATCGCCCATCCGCACGTCGTCCAGCTCGCCGCCCGGCAGAGCAACGTCGAAGGGGTCGGCGAGGTCGCGATGACCGACCTCGTGCGCAACGCGCTGCGGATGCGACCGGACCGGCTCGTCGTCGGCGAGTGCCGCGGCGCGGAGGTCCGGGACATGCTCACCGCGCTCAACACCGGGCACGAGGGCGGGTGCGCGACGATCCACGCGAACACCGCGAGGGCCGTGACCGCCCGGCTCGAGGCGCTCGGGGCGCTCGCCGGGATGAGTCCGGTGGCGGTCCGTTCGCAGATGTCGACCGCGATCGACCTCGTCATCCACGTGCGCCGGGACGGCACCCGGCGCCGGATCGATCAGATCGCGGTTCCCGTCGCCGATGCCGACACCCGGATCGACATGGTCGGGGTGTGGGAATCGGCGCACGGGTACGCCGACGACGGGGTCGCCACGGTGCGCGGCCTGCTCGAGCAGCGTGCAACATCATGACGTGGCTCATCGGGGTGCTCGTCGCCGCAGGTGCCTGGCTGCTCCTCGACTCGGCTCCTGCCCGGCGCCTGCGCGCGCTCACCGCACCGAGGACGGGGACGCCGGGGCCGCCCCGGCGGCGGCTCACCGACGAGGACCGGCAGGCCGAGGCGGTCGCGGTCGTCGACCGCGCAGCGGAGCTCCTGCGGGTCGGGATGCCGCCGGCAGTCGTCATGGGTCGGCTCGCGGATCTTGCCGCCGACCCCGTACTCGCCCGGACCCTCCAGCGGATGGGTCGCTCGCTCGAGCTCGGGGACCCGCCGCACGATGCGATCCGTCGTCACCTGGGGGATCTCCCGCCCTCCGCCGCCGAGGTGTTCGACGGGATGGCCGCCGTATGGTTCGTCGCGGAGACGGCCGGTGCCCCGGCTGCCGACATGCTCTCCCGCTACGGCGACACGTGCCGCGAGAAGTCCGACGCCGCGCGGGAGCGTGCCGTGGCGCTCGCCGGACCGGCCGCGACGGTGCGGGTCCTCACCTGGCTCCCGCTGCTGTCGCTCGGGCTCGGGCTGCTCATCGGCACCGACCTGGTCGCACTCCTCGGGACCGTGCCCGGACTGGTGAGCCTCGGCGGGGGAGTCGTCCTGCTCCTCGCGGGCCGAATGTGGATGCGGACCCTGCTCCGGAGGGCGACGGCATGAGCGTGCTCCTCGTCGTGGCGGCCGGGGTCCTCGTGGGCATCGGATGGTGGCTCCTCGATCTCGGCCCCGATGAGCGTCTCCGCGCGCTGCTGCCGGCCGGTCGGGGTCAGGTGCCTGGGGGAGGCGCGGGTGGTGGTGCCAGGGATGTTGCTGTACGCGGCGCGGGGGCCGGGCCGGGTGCCACGGCCAGGGGCGGTGCTGCGGTCCGGCATGGCGATGCGGCCGGAGGCGGTGCTGCGACCTCCGGCGTCACGAGCAGCATGGTAGGTACGGGAGGTACGGCGATCGGGCATAACGCAGCTCGGCCGGGGACCGCGACGATGAGCGCGGTGGACGCGCTCGCCTTCGACCTCGACCTCGTCTCGATCTGTCTGCAGACGGGACTGCCGACCGAGCGCGCGCTCTCCCTGGCCGCCGCGGCGGGCGGGGACCGGACCGGGCTCGATCGGCTCGGTCGGTCGCTGGCACTCGGGGAGATCGACGACTCGAACCCCGAGCTCGCCTCCGTGGGCAGGCTCGTGCTGTTCTCCCGGTCCACCGGCGTCGCGCTCGCCCCGCTGCTCCGCGGTCTCGCCGGAGACCTCCGCAGGTCCGAACATCGGCGGAGGCAGGTCGCGGCCGCGCGACTCGGCGTCGAGCTCGTCGTGCCGCTCGGGGTGTGCATCCTCCCGGCGTTCCTCCTCCTCGGCGTGGTTCCGGTGGTCCTCGGCCTCGTCGATGACATGTCCGTGCTGTTCGGATGACGGGGTCGACCGAGGTGCGGGTATGACGAAGTTTTCCCAGGCGGCGATAGCTGCCCGACTGGGTTGTGGGTATCGCTGGGCCTCTCAGGCACTGGTCGAACAGGTGACGGAGCGCAGTTCCGGCCATTCACGGCTCGCGAGCTCAGCTGCTCGCGAGCTCGTAGGCCCGGTTGGTCGCAGCCCGGGTCTCCGGCACTCCGCTCGGCCGTCGGTCGGCTGCTCGGAATGCATCGAGCGAGACATTCACGATCCGTGAATCGCGCCCTGCGTCGCGCATCCGACCGCCGACTGGTCACAGGGCAGACGGCCCGTGCGAGCGGTGTCCTGTGGACCGGGCGCGACCGTCAACAGCCCGGAACCCCCTCTGGTTCTGGGTGCGACTGCGGCAGACGATCGGATGACCATCGGCACTCATGGAAAGGACCCACGATGGACACCACCGCCCACACCCCAACGATCACCCACCCGAACGACCCGCACGGGGACGAGCGCGCTCCGGCCGCTGCCGGACCTGAGCGTGCGACCCTCGCCACCGCCCTGGCGGACGACCGCGGGGCGACGACCGCGGAGTACGCGATCACCACGCTCGCCGCCTGCGGATTCGCGGCGCTCCTCGTCGTCGTCCTCAAGTCCGATCCGATCCGCGAGGCGATCACCGGTGTGATCTCCACCGCGCTCGGAATGGGAGCCTGAGGTCATGGCCGCCGCCCGCGATGACCGCGGTGCAGCGACTGCGGAGTTCGCCATGCTCATGCCCGCACTCGTGCTCCTCATCGCGCTCATCGCGGGCGCCGGCACCATCGGCCTGACCCAGCTCCGCGCCCACGACGCCGCCCGGTCCGCCGCGCGGGAGGCCGCTCGCGGGGAACCGGAGCGTGAGATCCGCTCGTCCGCGGAGGAACGGGCGGGGGAGGGCGCTGCGATCGACATCCGGCACGAGGGCGGTTTCACCACCGTCGAGGTCTCCGTGCCGCTGCCGGACACCCTCCACCTCGTCCAGGAATCAGTGAGCGCGACCGCGACCGCACGGACGGAGGGAATCCGATGACCGCACAGGTTCGACCGGGGACGGAAACGGACCACCCGGCGCCAGGGATGCCACCGTGCACCCCAGGAGAGGGACTGCGGTGCGACCGCGGATCCTCGACCGTGCTCGCGGTCGCGCTCGGCGCGGGAGCGCTCACCCTCGTGGGGCTCCTCGGCCTCGGAGCGCAGGCGTTCCTCGCTCACGCGCGGGTCGATGCCGCAGCGGACCTCGCCGCGATCGCGGCCGCCGACGCCGCCCGCGGCATCACTCCCGGAGACCCGTGCGAGGTCGCCGGGCAGACGGCTGAGCACAGCGGTGCGGAAGTCACCGAGTGCATCGCTCGGTCCGACCTCGGGACGGCGAAGGTCGTCACCGAGATCGATCTGCCGGCGCCCCTGGGGAAGGTCACCGCCACTGCGGTCGCCGGATCGCCGACGGGACAGAGCCGGTGAGCGGCGTGATGGCCGCGCGCCGGCCGACCGGGGTCATACTCGGGGTCAGGGTCCGGGCTTCACCTCAGGAAGGTAGCTCAGCCGGCGAACGTGGCTCGCCCGAGGAACGTGGCTCAGCCGAGGAACGCGGCTCACGCGAGAAATGCGGCTCACCCGAGAAACGTGGGTCGCCCCAGGTGCGGGCCTCACCACCGGAACCTGGCTCACCCCAGGATCGTGCGGAGGATCCGGACTGCGCCGTCCTTGTCGAGGGGCTCGTTGCCGTTTCCGCACTTGGGGGACTGGATGCACGAGGGGCAGCCGGAGATGCACTCGCACGACTCGATCGCCTCGAGCGTCGCCCGGTGCCAATCGGCAAAGCAGTCGAATCCCCGCTGCGCGAACCCGGCCCCGCCGGGCTGCCCGTCGTAGACGAATACCGTGGTCATCCCGGTGTCGGCGTGCATCGCGGTCGACACCCCGCCGACGTCCCAGCGGTCGCACCCGGCGAACAGCGGGAGCAGTCCGATCGCCGCATGCTCCGCAGCGTGCACCGTGCCGGGCACGTCCGCCCGTCCCACTTCGGCCTCGGCGAGCGCCTCGGGCGGGGCGGTCCACCACACCGCCTGGGTCCGCAGGGTTCGCTCCGGGAGGTCGAGCGGGTGCTCGGCGAGCACGACCCCGGTGCGCTGCTGACGCATCTGGTAGGCGACGACCTGATCGACAACCTCGACGGTCCCGGTGAACACCCGGGTGCCCGACGGCAGCGTCATCGACCGGTCGGTCGATTCGATGCTGATCTCGGTCACTGACTTCGCCTGCGTCGTGTAATCGACGGTGGTCTCCTCGACGAAGGCGACCCGGTCGTCGAGGTCGAGCTCGCGCACGGCGAAGGTGCGGCCCTGGTGCACGTAGACCGCTCCCGTGTGGCTCTGCGTGTGGGCTCCCGCGTCCTCTACCGTGCCGAGCAGGGTGCCCGTCGACTCCTCGACGATCCTCACCTGTCCGCCGCCGGAACCACGGATGTCGGTGAGCACCGCGGCCTGCTCCGCCTTCGCCCAGAACCACCCGGCCGGGCGTCTGCGGAGCATCCTCGCCCCGACGAGCGAGTCGAGGACCGCCGGGGCGGAGTCGCCGAACAGCGGCAGGTCGTCCTCGGAGAGGGGGATCTCCGCGGCCGCCGCGCACAGGTGGCCGGCGAGCACGAACGGGTTGCCCGGGTCGATCACCCCGCCGTCCACCGGAGCACCGAAGATCGCCTCGGGGTGGTTGACGACATAGGTGTCGAGCGGGTTGTCCCGGGCGATGAGCACCGCAGCCCATCGCTGGCCGGCCCGTCCGGCGCGTCCGGCCTGCTGCCACAGCGAGGCGAGCGTGCCCGGCCAACCGGCCATGACCACCGCGTCGAGGCCGGCGATGTCGATGCCGAGCTCGAGCGCATTCGTCGACGCGACCGTCCGCAGCCTGCCCGTGCGCAGACCCGTCTCGAGCAGGCGGCGCTCCTCGGGCAGATAGCCGCCCCGGTAGGCCGCGACGCTGCGGGGCAGCGCGGGGTCGACCATCCCGACCTGGGTGCGGACCGCCTCGGCGAGGGCTTCGGTGCCGCGGCGGGATGCGATGAAGGCGATCGAGCGGTACCCCGCGCAGGTGAGGTCGGTGAGGAGATCGGTGGCCTCGGCGATCGTGCTCCGCCGATTCGCGTCGGTCACGGCGGCGGGCGTCTCGGCCTCGTCGTCACCCTCCGGGTCCGTCATCCCCCATGGTTCGGGCATCATCGGCGGCTCCCACAGCACGAAGTCCCCGGCCGCCCGCGGCGAGGCGTCCTCGGTGACCGCACGTGCCGGGCGGCCGGTGATCCGCGCGAAGGAGGCCTCCGGATCGGCCATCGTCGCCGACGCCCCGACGATCACCGGGTCGGCCCCGTAGTGCCGGGCGATCCGTACGAGGCGGCGCAGGACGAGTGCGACGTGGGACCCGAAGACGCCGCGGTATCGGTGCGCCTCGTCGATGACGATGAAGCGCAGGGTCTTGAACCAGCGGGTGAAGTACGGATGCCGGGGGAGAACCGAGCGGTGGAGCATGTCCGGATTGGTGAAGAGGACATTCGCATGCTTCCGCGCCCAGTCCCTGTCCGCCTGGGACGTGTCGCCGTCGAAGGTGCCCGGACGGAGTCCGCGGACCACCACGGTGCGGAGCTTCGCGAACTGGTCCGCCGCGAGCGCTTTCGTCGGCGCGAGGTAGAGCGTCGTCGCCGCTCGCGTGGGGATCTCCTCCCGGGTGCGCACTACGGCATCGAGCACCGGCAGCCAGAAGCCCAGGGACTTGCCGGATGCCGTGCCGCTCGCGATGACGACGTCCTGCCCGGAATGGGCGAGGTCGGCGGCCGCCACCTGGTGCGTCCACGGCCGGTCGATGCCGGTCGACCGGAGAGCGGAGACCACCTCGGCGTCGGCCCATTCCGGCCAGTCTGCGGTGGTGCCGGCGCGGGCCGGGAAGTGCTCGATGTGCCGGATCCGATCCTCGCGTGCCCCGAAATCGCCCACGAGATCGAGGAGCGGGGAGCGGGAGTCGGGCATGGCGCACATTCTCCCACGCCTCCGGTGAGAGCGGCGGGCTGCGAACGGAGGGCCTCGTGAAGAGGTCCACCGCCGCGGCCGGCCCCGACCGCGTAGCCTGGTGCGGTGACTCCCTCGCCTGCCTCCACTCCGCTGCCCCGTCCCGCCGTCTCCGACCTCCGAGCGCTCGCGGAACTCCTCCGCGCCTCCCAGTTCACCCCGGCCGGTCTGCGGGCGCTCTGGGGCGTCGATGCCGACGCCGCGCTCCAGCGCAGCAACGCCGCTCCTGCCCGGCTCCGTCTCCGCGGCAGGACCGAACCGCAGGCCGTGCTCGCCGGGCTCTTCGTCCTCCGCGTGCCGCAGCCGGTCGCCGTGGTGCGCGCCGCGCTCGGCACCGAGCTCTGCGATGCCCTCACCGAGGCCGAACTGCTGGTGCAGATCGCCGGTGTGGCACCTGCGCTCGGTGCCGGCGCCTCCGGGGACCGCGCTGGGGTCCCGATTGCCGCCCCGCCCCGGCTCATGTCGCGCCTCGCGCTCACCCCCTACGCCGTGCCCACCGGGGTGCCGCGCGGGCAGCGCCCCGGCGACGAGACGGTGTGGCTGTTCTCCGACCACGGCACGCTCACCCAGTCCGAGCCGGTGTCCGACGACTTCGTGCTCGGGCTCGGCGGAGCCGGTCGGACGCTCGCCGAGATCACCCCGCGCCATCGTGTCGGCACCGCGCTCGACCTCGGAACCGGTTGCGGGATCCAGGCGATCCTGCTGGCCCGTCACGCCGACCGCGTCGTCGCCACCGACTTCTCGATCCGCGCCCTCCACCTCGCCGCACTCACCGCGCAGCTCAACGGGGTCGAGGACACCATCGAGTTCCGGCTCGGCTCCCTGTTCGACCCGGTGCCGGAGGCCTTCGACCTCGTCGCCTCCAACCCGCCGTTCGTCATCACCCCGCAGGGCCGCGACCACCTCGAGTACCGCGACGGCGGGATGGAGGGCGACGGGATCATGCGCACGCTCCTCGCCCAGACCCCGGCCCACCTGCGACCCGACGGGCACGCGGTGTTCCTCGGCAACTGGGAGTACGGGCCGGACACCGTCGACCCCACCGGCTGGGTGGGCGACGCACAGACCTCGATCATGGTCATCGAACGCGAGCGGCTCGACCCGGTGGCGTACGCGGAGACGTGGATCCGCGACGGGGGAGTCGCCCGCGCCACCCAGCACTGGGCCGCGGACACCGAGGCGTGGCTCGCCGATTTCGCCTCCCGATCCGTCGATCGGATCGGGTTCGGATGGGTACGCATGCACCGCCTCCCCGACGAGGCGTCCGAACCCGCCTCGACGGCACCCGGCACCGGGCCCGAGGTGGGAACCGGACCTGACGCGAGTGCCGGGCACGCAGAGAACGCTGATCCCGAGGCGAGCGTCCCCTCGGGCCGGGAACCTGGGGAGTCCGGTGGTGCTGCCCCGGCTATGGACGCCGAGGCGCCGGGCAGTGCAGCCGCGGTGCGCCACTTCGAGACGCTCGATCAGCCGCTCGGCGCGAATGCCGCCGGCATCGCCGCCCACCTCGATGCACGGTTGGCGATGTTCGAATGGCTCTCCGCCGCGAACGACGCCGAGCTCGCCGCGACCGCGTTCGTCCGCTCGGGCGACATCACCGAGCACAGGCACTTCATGCCCGGGCAGGAGTCGCCGACGATGATCACGATCGAGCAGGGGACCGGCTTCGCACGGACCTTCGCCTCCGACCCGGCGCTCTCCGGGTTCCTCGGCGTGGCCGACGGCTCGCTCACCCTCGGCGCCGTGGCCGCTGCGCTCTCCGAGCTGCTCGAGGTCGAGGAACCCGCACTGCGCGCCCAACTCGTCGATCAGGTGCGCCTGCTCGTCCCCGCCGGAGTGATCTACCCGCAGGTGTGAGCGGCTGACCCTCCGGCGGCGCGCGGTGGCGTCACTCTCTGTTCCGCTTTCTCGGCCCGGTGACCCGGCAGTGGGGAGGTCCGGCAGCCTTCACCTGCGGAAGATGTCCCGTAAACGGATGTTTCATGGGGCGTCTGCCGCAGGTGAACCCACAAAACGAGACCTTTCTCGCAGGTGAAGAGGCTTGAGCGACGTCTGGCGCGCGGTGGTGTCACTCTCTGTTCCGCTTCTTCGGTCCGGTGATCCCGGCGGTGGGGAGGTTCGGCAGTCTTCACCTGCGGAAGAAGTCCCGCAATCAGGCGTTCCGCGGGACATCTTCCGCAGGTGGATCGATGAAGCGGGACATTTGCCGCGAGTGAAGCCCGGCGAGACGGGGATGCGGGCGACGCTACGCATCTCGCCCGGCTCCACGCCCTCCTCGGCCGCCCCGCCCAGATTCCCAGTCGAACCCCGCTCTACGCGCCCCGCTCCGCCTCCCACCTCTATCTCGCGCATCGACATGTGAGACGGTGGAGGGGCCTAGTGCTACATTTCTCAGAGTTTCACACCAGCAACAGCGGGACTGACCGGCAGACGTGTCGGCGACAGTCGCCCACGAAAGGATCGCAGTGGCATCCTCCTCCTCGCAGCCGCGCCGACTCGTCATCGTCGAGTCGCCGACCAAGGCCCGCACGATCGTGGGATACCTCGGTGACGGCTACGACGTCGAAGCCTCCGTGGGCCACATCCGCGACCTCCCGCAGCCCTCCGAGCTGCCCGCAGACATGAAGAAGGGTCCGTTCGGCAAGTTCGCCGTCGACGTCGAGGACGGATTCACCCCCTACTACCGGGTGGACCCGGGCAAGAAGAAGAAGGTCTCCGAGCTCAAGGCCCTGCTGAAGAACGCCGACGAGCTCTACCTCGCGACCGATGAGGACCGGGAGGGCGAGGCGATCGCCTGGCACCTCCTCGAGGTCCTCAAGCCCAAGATCCCCGTCAAGCGCATGGTGTTCCACGAGATCACCCCCGAGGCGATCGCCCGGGCGCTCGAGAATCCCCGCGAGCTCGACACCTCTCTCGTCGACGCGCAGGAGACCCGCCGCATCCTCGACCGCCTCTACGGCTACGAGGTGTCCCCGGTGCTGTGGCGCAAGGTCAACCGCGGCCTGTCCGCCGGCCGCGTCCAGTCGGTCGCCACCCGCCTCGTCGTCGAGCGCGAGCGCGAGCGCATGGCGTTCGTCCCCGCCGACTACTGGGACCTCGACATCGACCTCGCCGTCCCCGGCAAGGGCAATGCGTTCTCCGCCCGTCTCGCCACCTACCACGGCACCAAGGTCGCCAGCGGCCGCGACTTCGACGACAACGGCAAGCTCAAGGGCAAGGCCGATGTCGTCGTGCTCGACGAGGAGACGGCGACCGCGCTCGCGGACACCCTCAACACCACGGCCAAGGACGCGCTCACCGTCGCGAGCCTCGAGACCAAGCCGTACTCGCGCCGGCCCGCCGCGCCCTTCACCACGTCGACCCTCCAGCAGGAGGCCGGACGCAAGCTGCGCCTGTCCTCCCGCCAGGCGATGCGCGTGGCCCAGTCGCTCTACGAGAACGGCTACATCACCTATATGCGAACCGACTCCTCGGCGCTGTCGGGCCAGGCGATATCCGCCGCCCGCCGCCAGGTGTCCGAGCTCTACGGTCCCGAGTACGTCCCCGAGTCCCCGCGCACCTACTCCGGCAAGCAGAAGTCGGCGCAGGAGGCGCACGAGGCGATCCGCCCCGCCGGCGACTCCTTCCGCACGCCCGCGCAGGTATCCGGCGCGCTCTCCGGCGACGAGTTCCGCCTCTACGACCTCATCTGGAAGCGCACCGTCGCCTCCCAGATGGCCGACGCCAAGGGCAAGACCGCCACCATGCGGATCACCGCCGACCTCGGCGACGACAGGACCGCGGGCTTCACCGCCTCGGGCACGGTCATCACCTTCCGCGGGTTCCTCGCCGCCTACGAGGAGGGCAAGGACGTCGACCGCTACGACTCCGGGTCCGGCGAATCCCGCCTGCCCGAGGTCTCCGAGGGTCAGCAGCTCACCGTCGACCGCGCCGAGGCCGACGGCCACACCACCGCCCCGCCCCCGCGCTACACCGAGGCGAGCCTGGTCAAGACCATGGAGGAGCTCGGCATCGGGCGCCCCTCGACCTACGCCGCGATCATCTCGACGATCCAGGACCGCGGCTACGTCCGCACCCGCGGCAACGCCCTCGTCCCCACCTGGGTGGCGTTCTCCGTCGTGCGGCTGCTCGAGCTCCACTTCGGCGGGCTCATCGACTACCAGTTCACCGCGAGCATGGAATCCGACCTCGACCGGATCGCCTCCGGCGAGGAGGACCGCAACGACTGGCTCACGGCGTTCTACTTCGGCGACAGCACCGCGGACCGCCCCGGTCTCAAGCCCACGGTCGACGACCTCGGCGACATCGACGCGCGCGAGATCAACACCATCGGGATCGCCGAGGGCATCGACCTCCGCGTCGGCCGGTACGGACCGTACCTCGAGGTGGCGCAGGCCGGCGGCGAGGACCCCAAGCGCGTGTCCGTGCCCGAGGACCTCGCCCCCGACGAGCTCACCGAGGAGAAGGCACGCGAGCTCATCGCGAGCCACGGCGACGGTGACCGGGAGCTCGGCACCGACCCGGAGACCGGGCACACGATCGTCGCGAAGTCCGGCCGGTTCGGCCCCTACGTCACCGAGGTGCTGCCCGAGGCCGAGGAGACGAAGGGCCGCAAGAAGGTCAAGCCGCGCACCGGATCGCTGTTCAAGTCCATGGACCTCGCGACCGTCGACCTCGAGCAGGCGCTCAAGCTCCTGAGCCTGCCCCGCGAGGTCGGCACCGACGCCGAGGGGACGGTCATCACCGCGCAGAACGGCCGGTACGGTCCCTACCTCAAGAAGGGCACCGACTCCAGGTCGCTGACGGAGGAGGAGCAGATCTTCTCGATCACCCTCGAGGAGGCGCTCGAGATCTACTCGCAGCCCAAGCAGCGCGGCCGCCGTGCCGCGGCACCGCCGCTCAAGGAGCTCGGCGAGGATCCGGATTCGAAGAAGCCGGTCGTCGTCAAGGACGGGCGCTTCGGCCCCTACGTCACCGACGGCGAGACGAACGCGACGCTGCGCAAGGACGATTCGGTCGAGGGCATCACCCCGGCCCGCGCCTTCGAGCTGCTCGCCGAGAAGCGGGCGAAGGGGCCGGCGAAGAAGAAGACGACCCGCAAGGCTCCGGCGAAGAAGACCGCGGCCAAGAAGGCGCCTGCGAAGAAGACGACCACTGCCGCGAAGAAGCCGGCGGCGAAGTCGACGACCGCGCGGACCACCGCGGCGAAGAAGGCGACGACGGCGAAGAAGGCGGCCGGGAAGCCCACCACCCCCTGATCGAACTGCGCGGTATCTGCTGATCTGCGCGCAATTGCGCGTGGATCGTCGGATACCGCGCAGTTCGGTTGCTGTGCCCCCCTCGCGCGAGGTCCCGCGTCAGGCGCGGCGCTCCTTGCACGTGGTGCACCCCCGCGCGCGCACTGCCTCAGAGCACGTGCTGCGCGCGATACTCCTCGGCGGCCCGGACCTCGGCGGGGGTGAGCGCGCCCGGCTCCACAGCGAACCTCTCGGTGTACGCGCTCCGGAAGGCCGCCTCGACGGCGTCGGCGGTGACATCCGGGTGCAGCTCCGCGATCGCCCCGCCGGTCGCCGGGTCCCACTCGACCCCGAGGGCGGACTGGATGTCGGTGAGCACCGCGCGGATCGGGTCGGGATCGGCGACGACGACCGAGGACGAGAACAGCCACCCGCTGTGCGTCACCCGCTGGGCGGTGCCGATCGCCTTGATCCGGCCGGCGACGTTGACGGTGTGCTCGCCAGGGCAGTACTCGCCGGGGATCTCGCCCAGCCGCGCATCGACGCCCAAGCCCCGCAGGATCCCGGTGTACCAGTCGCCGAACCCGGTGAAGCGCTCGAGAGTGCCCGACAGCAGACCGGCCGCCGGCTCGAGGTGATCGATGACGAGGCTGTCCCGGTGATAGACCGCGACGCGCCCGCCCAGGGAGCGCAGCACCGGGGTGAAGCCGTGGTCGCGGGCGGCGGCGATGGCGTCGGGGAAGCCCGGGAGGAAGCGATCGCGAGCCCCGAAGGCCGCGGTGGGTGCCGGGCGGTTGATCCGCAGGACCCCGGCCCGGTGCCCCGCCTTGATCGCGTCGAGGAGGGCGCGCGCCTCGGCGAGGGCTGTCGCCGGGTCGGGTGAGACGTCGTCGAGGGCGGTGAGGGAGATCGGCACCCGTCCAGGATAGGCGGGGCGAGCAGGACGCGCGGCCGAGGCCCGGGCCGGCCGCGCTCTAATATCCGTGTCAGAGTCGAGAAGTACAGTGGGCGACGTGAATAGCATCGAATCCCGCCCTGCCCCCCGGTCGGCCGTCCCGGCGCCCGCCGGTGCCTTCGGTCCGCTCGCCGTGGAGGTCTCCGGCTGGATGGTGATGTACGCGCTCATCGCGCTGGCGTTCGGGATCGCCGGCGTCGCGGGCTTCGCCCGGGTGCTCGAACCCGACTCCGCGCCCCTCATCGCCGAAGCGTTCGCCACCGGCACGTTCGACCTGCGCCGCGGTGCCGCCGCGCTCCTCATCACGTTCGTCCTCGCCGCAGCCGGGGTGTTCCTGCCCCAGTCGACCGCGAACCGACTGAGCACCCCACTGAGCCGCGCCCTCCTCGCCGGATCGTCCGCGGGGGCTGCGGTGAGCGCCGCGCTCGTCTTCTTCTTCCCCGCCGTGTGGCTCATCTGGCTCACCGCGCTCCTGCTCGGCGTCTCCGTCGCCCTCCTCGTGCTCCAGGCGCCGCACCAGCATCGCAAGCCCTGGCGCACCGCCGGGACGGCCGCGGTCCTGCTCCTCCTCACCACCTATGCCTTCCAGATCGTCGGCGGGGTCGGCGCGGGGATGAGCGGTGTGCGCTGGTTCCTCATGGCCGGCGCCGTCCTGCTCGCCGCCTCGGCGATCGTCGTCATGCTCGCGCCGAGGAGCCCGGTGGGCGACCCCTCGACCGGCGCCTTCCCGCGGAACCTCTCCGGCCCGGGCCTGCGCGCACCGGAGGTCATCGCTCGGCCCTGGGCCTGCCATCTGCTCTTCGGCGTCCTCGGCGCGGTGCTCGCCCTCGCCCAGCCCGCGGTGGCCGACCACCGCTTCGGACAGGCCGGCTTCGCCGTCATCATCTGCGCCGCGCTCCTCGGCTGGGCCGTGGGCTTCGAGGTCGGGCCGACCTTCGCACCCGGCATGTCGCGACCGCGTCTGACCTCGCTCGCCCTGATCGGCGCCGGTGTGCTCACCCTGGCGCTCGCGATCATCGAGGAACTGTCCGGCAAGGCGGTCCTCACCGCTCTCGTCGCCTTCGCGGTGGGGCTGGGCGTCCGCGCCCAGAACTACGACGCGTCCCGCCGGATGGGTGTGGGCGTCGGCGTCGTGCTCGCCCTGCTGCTCTGCCTCATCGACGTCGACACCGAGGTCCAGCTGAGCGCACACGCATCGTGGGGGATCAGCGCGACCACCGTCGCCTACGCCGTGATCGGGCTCGCCGCTCTCGTCGGCGGCATCATCGCGCTCTTCACCTTCGCCCCGCACGGCATCCAGGGACTCGGGGTCGACCTCGTCCATGCCTTCCGCACCACAGCGCTCGCCGGGGACCACCGCGCGGGTGCCGGCGGCGCACCGGCCACCGGCGACCTCGCCCGTCAGACCTCGGAGCACCTCGGAGGGCCCGGGTTCTTCATCGCCGTCGAGGGCGGCGACGGCTCGGGCAAGACCACGCAGATCCGACTCCTCGACGAGCACCTGCGCGCCCGCGGCCACGGTGCCGTCGTGCTCACGCGCGAGCCGGGCGGCACCGAGGCGGGGCAGGCGATCCGCTCCGTCCTCCTCGGCGGGACCGGCGTGGCCGCGCGCAGCGAGGCGCTCCTCTTCGCCGCTGATCGAGCCCACCACGTCTCCTCGCTCGTCCGCCCTGCCCTCGAGCGCGGGGACATCGTCATCACCGACCGCTACATCGACTCCTCGCTCGGCTACCAGTCGGCCGGGCGGGAGCTCTCCACCGAGGACATCGCGGGTCTCTCCCGCTGGGCCACCGAGGGGCTCGTCCCGCACCTCACGCTCGTCCTCGACATCGATTCGGAGGTCGCCGCCCGCCGGACCGCCGAGCGCGGCGAGGAGAACCACCTCGACCGCGAGGACCTCGCGTTCCGTCAGCGGGTCCAGGAGGCGTTCCTCAGCCTCGCCGCCCGGGAGCCGTCGCGCTACGCGGTCATCGACGCCAACCGCGACCCCGCCGCCGTCGCCGCCGATGTCGCGGCCGCGGTCGACGCGCACCTCGCCGGGTTCAACCCGAACGCGCCCCGTCCGGACGCCGGACGAGGAGCACGGGCTGCTTCCGGGGTGCTGCCAGGTGCGTCCTCTTCCGAGCCGCGGGTCGCTGGATCGTCCGAGCAGCCGGGTGGCGCTTCGGCCGAACGGATGGATGCACCGCGAGCCGAGTCCTCCGCAGGCAGCGTTGCCGGGGCGCCCGGAACGGTCGCTGCAGGGCCGCATCCCGGTGGGCCGACCAATGGTCCCACCGGTTCGACCGCACCGGCGGCCGGAGCCGCAGCGCCAGCCGATGAGGCGGCAACGACGGTGATCCCTTCGGCAAGCGGTGCACCCGCGAGCGAGGCGGAGACGACAGTGATCCCCCCGGCGAGGAGTGCGCCCGCCGACGAGGTGGCCACGACGGTGATTCCGCCTGCCGGTCGCGCACCTGCCGGCCAGGGGGAGACTGCGGTGGCGCCGCCTTCCCGACGCCCGCGCGGCGTGGACGAGGATGCGGAGACCACCGTGCTCGGCCGTCCCGCAGCCGGGGAGGAATCCGCTCCGGGAGATCGCACGCCCGCAGCCGGAGCCGCACCTGCATCGGTGCCCCCGGCCGGCAGCGCGACGAACCCCGACCCGGGCGAGGCCGAGACGACCGTCCTGCCCCCGGTGATGCCGGGAGCGCCCGGCGCCGCCGCCGGGACGGCCGAATCGGCTCACCCCGCCGTCGGTGAGGACGACCCCACCACTGTGCTGCCGGCCCGCCATGCGAATCGCTCGCCCGGCACGGGACCGGATCATGGCCGCGCGGCACCCGCATGGGATCTCGCGGAGACCCGATCGGACGCCGCCCCGGGCGCCCCGCCGGACGCGGACCGCGCTGTCGATCCCTCACCGGAGCACGCCCGCGAGATCTCGATCGCGCAGGCCCATCAGCGGGTGAACCGGGACCGCCTGGTCGCGCAGGCGGAGATCGAGCGGCAGGCCCGTGAACGGCTCCGCCAATCGCGGCTGCGTCGCTCCGGCCGGGAGAAGCCGCGTGACGACCTCACCGGGCGTCCCGGACCCGGTCGTCCGCGCGGCAGCCAGCCCCGCGGCGGCGATCCGCGCAACGGGGATCCCCGGGGCGATCGCGGACCCGGCACGCCCGGGGGCGCGCGTTGAGCGTGTGGGACGACCTCGTCGGTCAGGACGCGGCCATCGAGCAGCTGCGCCAGGCCGCGCACGCCACCGACCAGGGCCCCGGCGCCGCGGCGATGACGCACGCCTGGCTCCTCACCGGCCCGCCCGGCTCCGGCCGCTCGAATGCCGCCCGCGCCTTCGCCGCCGCTCTGCTCAGCCCCGACCGCGGTGAGTCGCTCGGCCCGGAGGCGCAGCGGGCGCTCGCCGGGACGCACGAGTCGATGACGATCATGGCGACCCAGAAGTCGCTCATCACCATCGACGAGGTCCGCGAGCTCGTCTCCCAGGCGCAGAGCGCGCCGGTCAACGCCCCGTGGCGGGTGATGATCATCGAGGACGCGGACAGGATGGCCGAACGCACCTCGAACGTGCTGCTCAAGGCGATCGAGGAGCCGCCGCCGGCGACCGTGTGGATCCTGTGCGCGCCGAGCCCGCAGGACGTGCTCACCACGATCCGCTCGCGCTGCCGCATCGTCACGCTCCGCATCCCTCCCACCGAGGCGATCGCCGAACTCCTCCACACCCGCGACGGTGTCGATGAGCAGACCGCGGTGTGGGCGGCCGCCGCCGCGCAGAACCACATCGGGCGGGCCAAGCACCTCGCCACCGATGCCGACGCCCGCGCCCGGCGCGCTCGGATCCTCGACATCCCGCAGACCCTGACCTCGCTCGGCTCGACCGTGCGGATGGCCGGGCGGATCGTCGAGGAGGTGACGGAGCAGGCCAAGGAGCGTGCCGCCGAACGCGACGCGGCCGAACGCGCGGCTCTCCTCGAGACCCTCGGGGTCGAACCCGGGAAGGCGGTGCCGCCGTCCGTGCGGTCGCAGGTGCGGCGCCTCGAGGAGGAGCAGAAGCGGCGGGGCGTGCGTGCCCGCAACGACGAGATCGATGCGATGCTCCTCGAGCTGCTCTCGCTCTACCGGGACGTGCTCCTGTGCCAGCTCGGACTCACCGAGGGGTGGATCAACCGCGGTGACGAGGAGCGGATCCGGGAGCAGGCGGCCGCCTCGGACGCGCTGAGCACGCTGCGCCGGATCGACGTCATCGGGCAGGCCCGCACCCGGCTGAGCACGAACATGACCCCGCTGCTCATCGTCGAGGCGGCGTTCATCGGTCTGTCGAACCCCTGGCTCACCGCGGAGTGAGCGGTGCGAGCCGTCACGCGACGGCGTGCACCGCACCAGCGCGCACCGCGCCGGTGCGGGAGCAGGCTGGCAGGCCGCTCCGCGTCACTCCTGCGTGAGCTGCTGGGCGAGCATGACGATGATGCCGCTCGGCCCGCGGACGTACGTGAGCCGGTAGGCGTCCTCGTACGTCGCCACTCCGCGCAGCGGACGGCAGTCGTGCCGGGCGGCGATCTCGAGGGCCGCGTCGAGGTCGTCGACGGAGAACGCCATGCGGTGCATACCGATTGCGTTCGGCCGGGTCGGCTCGGTCTCGATCGCCTCCGGGTGGACGTACTCGAAGAGCTCGATGACGCCATCGCCATCCGGGGTGCGGAGCAGTGCGATCTTCGCGTGGTTCCCGTCGAGGCCGACCGCCGTCTCGACCCAGTCCCCGCTCACGGTGTCACGGCCCACCACGGTGAGCCCGAGGTCGGTGAAGAAGGCGATCGTCGCCTCGAGGTCGCGGACGGCGATGCCGACGTTCTCGAATCGGATGGTCATCGGATCACCCGTCCCCGCCGGTCACCGCGCGATTGTGGTCGAGCGCGACGTCGAGCCAGAACTCCAGACGGTCGGGTTCGGCGATCGCTTCCGGGGCGACCCGGATCCAGCCGGGACCCATGTCGCGGTCGCGTCCCATGACCGCCTGCTGTGCTCCCGGCCGGTCGAGGAGTTCGTCGTGCGCTTCGGCGGGAACCCGGACGAGAAGACTCCCGTCCTTCCCTGCGGCGACGATCATCTTCTCGCGGACCATGATCGCCTGGCTGCCGAACATCGCGACCTCGCGGACGGTCGGCTCGTCCTCGAGGAGCGTGCGGATGCGGTCGAGGAGAGCGGACTGTGCGGGTTCCATGAGGGCGGCTCCTCAGTCCTGTTCGGGCGGGCCGAAGGACATCCGGTCGAAGACCAGCACGGATTCGCTGATCAGACCATCGCGCACCGTGAAGTGCTCAGCAGCGGGAGCCGTGTCCGTGGCCGCGGTCTGCGGGTAGTAGAACAGCGCGACCCGGTCCCCGTCGACGTATTCCGCGATGTCGCCGATCCCGGTGAGCGCCGGTGCGAACCCGCCGATGAATTCGCGGTACTGCTCCTTTCCGTGCAGGTCGATGCCGGGGGCGCGGCACACGATGTCGTCGGCGACGCAGTCCATCGCGGTGTCGATGTCGTTGCTCGTCCAGGCGCGGTGGTAGCGCTGCACGATGGAGCGGGCGGTGGTGTGTGACATGTCGTCTCCTCGTTTCCGATGGTGTCGTTCCGATTGGTGGTGATGCTGTTCTCGTGGGGGGAGCGGTGAGCGGATCATGATCGATGGGGTCAGTCGGCGGACGGCTGCCAGTCATCGGGGCCGGTGTCGCCGCCGGCAGCGGCGATCACGAGGCGCGGGGCGAAGTGCGTCCAGCCGTCGGCGTGGCCGGGGACTGCGGAGTCGGGGAGGCCTGCGTGGAGGAGGTCGACCCGCGTGCCGGACGCCGTCGGAGTCAGGACGAACTCGACGGTCGAGGCGCCGGCGGGGAGTTCGTCGCTGCCGGCGAAGCCCCAGGACACGACCACCCGGACTGCAGGGTCGACGACGAGGTACTCGCCGCGCACCGGGTGCCCGGCGATGTCGACCGCGAACCGTCCGCCCGGCGTCGGGTCGAGGTCGGCGAACTGTCCCATCCAGGCCGTCATGCCCGCGTTCGTCGTGAGGTACTCGAAGACGTCCTCGGGCGGGGCCTCGATGTCGATCGAGGTGCGGAACTCAGCCATCGGTCCCACTCCGTCCGTTCTCGATGGCCTCCTTGAGCGCGGACAGCCTGTTCGGCCAGAAGTCGTCGAGGTAGGCGCGCACTGCGGTGAGCCCGTCGGTGTCGACCGCGTACAGGTGGCGCGTACCGTCTCGCGTCCCGGCTGCCAGGCCGGCCTTGCGCAGCACGGTGAGATGGTGCGAGGTGGTCTGCTGCGACAGGCCGAGGGTCGCGGCGATCGAACCCACCGGCTGCGGGGAGTGGCGGATCACCCGCAGGATGTCCCGCCGATTCCCGTCCGCGAGAGCGCGCAGGGCGAGATCGAGATCGTCCGGTGCCGCTGAACCCATGTCTGAACCTCCTTCGGTGGGGTTCACGCTAACACAAACATCCGCTTGTACATACGGGTTTCAGTAAAAAGGTCGGCGAGGGGGTGGGGCGGAAGGGATCGGAGTGGAACCGGAGTGCGCCGTGAGCCCTTGAGTTCTGGCCGCCGTCAGCCCTGGAGTGCGGGTGCCCGTCAGCCTTTGAGCTCGGAGACGAGATCGCGGACGAGATCGATCCGGCGCGGGATCCAGGCCTTGACAGCGTGCTCGCTGTCCGCGTGGGAGCCGCCGCCCACGGTGCCGAGGCCGTCGAGGGTGGGCACGCCGATCCCGGCGGTGAAGTTCCCGTCGGAGCCGCCGCCCACCGCGATCGACCGCAGCGGAGGGTGGCCGAGCCGGCCGGCGATCCGCTGCGCCCGGCCGTACAGACCCATCGACTGGCGCGGCTCGAGGGGCGCACGGTTGATCCCGCCGCGGAGCAGGAGGCGAGCGCTCGGATGGACCGGGCGCAGGGCGCGGAGCGCGGCATCCACCCGCATCTGCTCGGAGACCTCGGTCGCCCGGGAGTCGATGCCCACCCGGGCGTTCGCGGGCACGGTGTTCGTCGTCGTCCCCGAATGGAGCACGGTCGGCACCACCGAGGTGCCCGCCCGCCTGCTGCCCAGCTGCGCGATCGAGAGCACCTGGTGGGCCACCTCGGTCGTGGCGTTGATGCCCTTCTCCGGTTCGACACCGGCGTGCGAGGCGCGGCCGCGGACCTCGAGCTCGTAGATCGCCACGCCCTTGCGCGCGATCTTCACCGAGCCGTCCTCGCCGCCGCTCTCGAACACGAGCGCCGCACGGGCACCCTCGGCCTCGGCCTCGATGAGGGCGCGCGAGCTCAGCGAACCGAGCTCCTCGTCGCCGGTGACGAGCAGGCTCACCCCGTCGAGGGACTCCCTGCGCTCCTGGAGTGCGGCGAGCGCATGGAGCGCGATGAGGACGCCGCCCTTCATGTCGTCGGCGCCGGGGCCGCGGACGATCCCCTCGACGTCGGAGAACGGCAGGCGGCGGATCGTGCCGAGCGGCCACACCGTGTCGTGATGGCCGATGAGGACGACGGTGCGCGGACCCTCGCCGAACCGCCACAGGACGTGCGGGCAGCCCTCGACGGTGATGGTGCGCGGGGCGATTCCGAGCAGCCCGGTGCCGATCCGGGCCAGGAGCTCAGCGGAGCGGGAGAGGGCGGCCGGGTCCGAGGACGGCGACTCGCATTCGATGAACTCCTCGAACTCGCGCATGAAGCGCTGCATGTCAATGGCCACGGCGGTCTGCGGTCCTTTCGGGTGGGGCGCCACCCCACTCTACCGGGCGCCTTCTGCGGTTTTGACCGGGTCCGGCGCCCCCGGTACCCTGTACTGGTTGCCTCCTTAGCTCAGTCGGCAGAGCGTCTTACTCGTAATAAGAAGGTCGCCGGTTCGATTCCGGCAGGAGGCTCACGCTCCGGAGCGCCCCCACCGCACAGGTGGGGGCGCTCCGTCGTTCCGTGGCCCGCCCGTGCGGACCGCGGCCGTGACTACCACCGCCGCGCTTTGTTCTCTAGGATCGGGGTACACATGTTCGGCGAGGTCGTTCCCGGTCCTGGCACCGGGAAGCAAGGTGGAGCAATGCAGATCAACGGCGAGATCATCGTCGGCATCGACGGGTCCCGCACCTGCCGGGAGGCCGCCGCCTGGGCGCTCAAGGAGGCTCGCCACCACGGTGTCGGCGTCCGCCTCGTCTCCGTCGTCCGCCCTGCCGAACCCGGTGCCGAACCCACCGCCGAGGCGCGCGCGAAGGCTCAGGAGTCCCTCGATGCGGTAAGCGCAAAGCTGCGTGAGCTCCTGCCCGACTCCCCGTTCGAGGCCGTCCTCGAAGCCGGCGATCCCGCCGAGGTGCTCGCCGGGATGTCCGAGCGCGCCGGACTCGTCGTCATCGGGCAGCACGGCTCCGACCAGGCCACCGGCGGACGGATCGGCACGATCTCCTCCGGCCTCCCCGGTCACGCGCTGTGTCCGGCCCTCGTCTACCGCGAGACCCAGGCGAGCGAGTTCGACTCCGCCGACGCCCACGTCACCGGTGGGGGAGGGGTCGTCGTCGGCCAGGACACCTCGGACTACGCCGGTGTCGCCGCGCTCGACGCAGCGAGCTACGCCGCCCGCACCGGAGCCGAGCTCACCATCGTCGTCGTCACCACCCCGCTCGCCGACGATGCGCGCGCCCGCGCCCAGACCGAGTTCGACATGGCCTGGCTGCGCTCGCAGGTGCCCGGCCTCCGGGTGCGCACGGAGTTCGTCGAGGGCGACCCGGTGAATGTGCTCACCGAGCGGTCCGCCGACGCCGACCTCCTCGTCATGGGCAAGCGCGGGCTCGGCCGCTTCACGAGCATGCGCGTGCAGCTCGGCCGCACGAGCTCCGAGGTGCTCAACGCCGCGCGCTGCTCGCTGCTCCTCGTGCCGTTCCGCGACGACCCGGCGCTCGAGCACCGACGCACTGCCGACTGAGCGTCCCGCCGCTCCGCTGCGCCGCACCATGACCTCATCCGACCTCACCGATTTCCCGAGGCCGTCGCTTGCCGTCGACACCGCCACCTTCTCCGTCGCGGACGATGCCCTCCACATCGTCCTCGTGCGCGACCGGCACGGCCGGCTCCTCCTGCCGGGCACCTTCGTCCACGAGCGCGAGCGCCTCGCCGCCGCGGTGCTCCGCAGTCAGTCGGAGAAGGCGGGGATCTCCGGGCGCGAACCCCAGCAGCTCCAGGTCTTCGACGACCCGGACCGCGATCAGCGCGGCTGGGTCGTCACCGTCGCCCACCTCGACGTCGTCGATGCCGAGGTCGTCGCCGAGGGCATCGCCGCCGGCCGGATCTCGCTCGTCCCCGTGGCCGAGGTGGGGCCGGGCGGCTCGATCGATCTGCCCTACGATCAGCCGCGCGTCGTGTCGTTCGCGCTCGCCCGGGTGCGCGCCGACTACGCCGAGTCCCCGGACCCGTGGCGACTGCTGCCGGAGGCCTTCACCCTGCGCGACCTCCAGATCGTCCATGAGGCGGTGCTCGGCGAGGAGGTCCAGCGTGATGCCTTCCGCAGGCGCATGGAGCCGCTGCTCCAACCCACCGGCGAGATGACGGACGGACGGCGGGGGAGGCCGTCGAGGCTGTTCGTGCACCGGGGTTGAGCTCCCGCAGTAGGGTGCTGTCATGATCACCCACCGGATGCGCGCACCCCGGCCCACCACCGCGCTCGAGCAGGCCTACGAGCGGATCGCCGCCGACCTCCCGCACGAGTACCCGGCAGCTGCCCTCGCCGAGGCGCAGGACGCCGTCGCCGCGCTCACCGACCCGCACACTCCCGGCTACGACGGCATCGAGCAGCCGCGCGAGGACCTCACCGCGCTGCCGTTCATCACCATCGACCCGGACGGGGCCACCGACCTCGACCAGGCGATGCACCTGAGCAACAGCCCGGTCGAGGGAGCCCGCTGGCGGGTGCACTATGCGATCGCCGACGTCGGCCGGTTCGTCCGCCCCGGCGGCGCCCTCGACGCCGAGACCCGCGAGCGCGGACTCACCGAGTACCTGCCCGACCGCCGCATCCCGCTGCATCCGCCGGTGATCTCGGAGGGCGCGGCCTCCCTCCTCCCGGGCACGGTCAAGGCCGCCTACGTCTACATCGTCGACCTCGCCGAGTCCGGGGAGATCGTCGCCCAGGACCTCGTGCGCGCCGTCGTCCGCTCGGTCGAGCAGCTCGACTACGACACCGTGCAGGAGGCGCACGACGCCGGCCGCCCCCTCCACCCGAGCATGGCCGCCCTCCCGGAGATCGGTGCCGCGCTCCTCGCCCAGGAGCGGGCCCGCGGCGGCATCGACCTCGCGATCCCGGACCAAGAGGTCACGCGCGTCCAGGAGGCCACACGCGACGACGAGAGCACCTACACGCTCGCCTTCCGTCCGCGCCGGGAGATCGAGGACGCGAACGCGCAGATCTCCCTGCTCGCCGGTCGCGTCGCCGCCGCCCTCATGCTCGCTGCCGGCCACGGGATCCTCCGCACCCTCCCGCGACCCGACGACGCCACGATCGCGGAGTTCGCTGCGGTCGTCGCAGCGCTCGGCTTCGACGCCTCGGGCACCTACCAGGAGATCCTCGCCCTCATCGACCACACGGGAGGCGACCCGGCCGCACTCGCTGTCCACTACGCCTCGCCCATGCTCTTCCGCGGCGCCGGGTACACCGAGATCACAGCCGAACTCGGCGAGGAGGAGACCGTCCAGGCCGCCGTCGGCGCACCCTACGCTCACACCACGGCGCCGCTGCGTCGGCTCGTCGACCGCTTCGTGCTCCCACTCGCCTGGGCCGCGGCCCAGGGCGTCGAGGCGCCGGAATGGGCGCGCACCGCTCTGCCGGAGCTGCCGGACCTCACGAACTCGGCGGGCTCCCGGTCGCGGAAGGTCGAGAACGCCGTCATCGAGGCCACCGAGGCCGTCCTCCTCGCCGACCGCATGGGGGAGACCTTCGATGGCGTCGTCGTGTCCCAGCGCGACGCCACCGAACAGCGCGCAGCCCGCTTCGAGGTGCACTTCCCGGAGCCGGCCATCGTCGCGTTCGTCGACGGCGAGGCCGAGGTCGGCAGCCGGGTGAGTCTCGTGCTCTCCTCCGTCGACGTCGAGTCCGGGCAGGTCGAGTTCGTGCCCGCGGAACGCTGAGCGCCTCCGAACACCGTGTGAGTCCGCTGGCGATCCCGTCGAGTCCGGCGCCTCGGCTTGCGACCGCGGACCGAGGTGCGAAAGCGTTGCAGGCGATGTCTGAGAGTCTCGTCTGGTACGTCAGCTACGGATCGAACATGTCCCGGGAGCGCCTCGCCTGCTATCTGCGCGGCGGTCGGCCGCCGGGTGCCGATGTCTCCTATCGCGGGGCGCGGGACCCTTCGATGCCGCGCGCCGAGGCTGGGGTCGACCTGCCGGGCAGCCTGTACTTCGCTGGCGAATCCCGGGTGTGGGGCGGCGGCGGGATGGCGTTCTACGACCACGACGTGCCCGGCCCGACCCCGGCGAAGGCCTACCTCGTCACCGCCGGCCAGTTCGCCGACATCGCCGCCCAGGAGATGCACCGCATCCCCGACCCCGACGACCCGATCGAGGAGATCGTCGTCGGCCTCGAGGAGAACGCCCGCCACCGGGCCGGGCCCGGCCACTACGAGACGCTCATCGACGTCGGTCGCCGCGAGGGCACGCCGATGCTCACCTTCACCGCACCCCACGGGAGCGCTGCCGTCGAGCACACGATGCCCACGGCGGCCTACCTGTCGATGCTGAGCACCGGTCTGCGCGAGGCCCACGGCTGGTCCGCGAGCACCATCGATGAGCACCTCAGGTCCTGCATCACCGCCTGAGCGATCACCGACGGGAACCCTCACCAGGGCGCAGCCGGGCCGTCCACCCCGAGCGTCGCCAGCGCCGCGGTCCGCAGACGCTCGGCGACCACCGCGGTGTCGATCCGGCGCGCCACGTAGGGCGTCGAATTCACCATGCCGAACACCGCGTGGATCGTCACCGTCGCGGCGTCCTCGCTGAGCTCCGGCGCGTGCCGCCGGAGTGCGGCGACCCACAGCGACACGTACTGCCGCTGGAGGCGGCGCAGGCTGCTGCGCGCCTCGGCGGGAAGCGCGCTGAGGTCCCGGTCCTGGATCCGGATGAGCTCGGGCTCGCCGAGCGCGAACGCGAGGTGGAAGTCGACGAGCCGCCGCAGGGTGCCGGCCGGGCCGGACCCCGCGGTGACTGCGTCCCCGTCGCCCGGTGCGTCCCCATCGCCACGCTCGCCCCCGTCGCCCGGTGCGTCCCGCCCCGCGGCGATCTCCGCGCCCCCGGCATGGAGGTACTCCGAGATCCCGACGAGCAGCTCGGTGAGGATCTCCTCCTTCGACCCGAAGTGCCGGTACACCGCCGGCCCGGAGATCCCTGCGCCCGCCCCGATCTCCCCGATCGACACCGCCTTGAACCCCGACGCCGCGAACAGCGCCTTCGCGTGATCGAGGATCGCCTGCCGCCGCGCCGCCTTCGCGGTCTGACGCATCGTCGCGCCGGCCGGCCTGCCCGCGCGCTCTGCCTCGGCTGCGCCCGGACCGCTCACGCGCTCCGCCCCGGCGGCATTCGTGCCGCCCGCCGTGCCTGCATCGCCCGTTCTCTTGTCCACCATGCCCATGATCGCTATGATACCAACTGAGTTAGCCTCAATTAACTGAAATGGGGATCCTCCATGAAAGTGATCGGTTCACCGCTGAACCCGACCATGGGACCCGAGCACGCCTCGGCCCATGCGGAGCTCATCGCCGAGCTCCGCGCACGCATCACCGCCACCGCCCGCGGCGGGTCGGAGACGTCCCGGCAGCGCCACCTCGACCGCGGGAAGCTCCTGCCCCGCGACCGCGTCGAACGACTCCTCGACCCCGGCTCGCCGTTCCTCGAGCTCTCCCCGCTCGCGGCGAACGGGATGTACGACGACGCCTCACCCGGGGCCGGGATCATCACCGGGATCGGCCGGGTCGCCGGCCGGGAATGCGTCATCGTCGCCAACGACGCTACCGTCAAGGGCGGCACGTACTACCCGGTCACCGTGAAGAAGCACCTCCGTGCCCAGGAGGTCGCCCGGGACAACCGGCTGCCCTGCATCTACCTCGTCGACTCCGGCGGGGCGAACCTCCCCAACCAGGACGAGGTGTTCCCCGACCGCGACCACTTCGGCCGGATCTTCTACAACCAGGCGACCCTGTCCGCCGCCGGCATCCCGCAGCTCGCCGCGGTCATGGGCTCGTGCACCGCCGGCGGCGCCTACGTCCCGGCGATGGCGGACGAGTCGATCATCGTCCACGAGCAGGGGACGATCTTCCTCGGCGGCCCGCCCCTGGTCAAGGCCGCCACCGGCGAGGTCGTCACCGCCGAGGAGCTCGGCGGGGGAGCGCTCCACTCCCGCACCTCGGGCGTCACCGACCACCTCGCGGCGAACGACCCGCACGCGCTCGAGATCATGCGCGACATCGTCACCACCCTCGCGCCCCGTCCGGCACCCGCCTGGGAGCGCACCGCGCCCGAGGAGCCCGCCTGGGACTCCGGCGATCTCACCTCGGTCGTCCCCGTCGACTCGAAGGTCCCCTACGACGTCCGCGAGGTCATCGCCCGCGTGGTCGACGGCTCGAGGTTCCACGAGTTCAAGGCCGAGTACGGCACGACGCTCGTCACCGGGTTCGCCCGCATCGACGGCCACCCGGTGGGCATCATCGCGAACAACGGCGTGCTGTTCGGGGAGTCGGCGATGAAGGGCGCGCACTTCATCGAGCTGTGCGACCAGCGCGACACCCCGCTCGTGTTCCTCCAGAACATCTCCGGGTTCATGGTCGGCCGCGACTACGAGGCCGGCGGCATCGCCAAGCACGGTGCGAAGATGGTCAACGCCGTCGCCACCGCCCGCGTGCCCAAGTTCACCGTGGTCATCGGCGGCTCGTACGGGGCGGGCAACTATTCGATGTGCGGGCGCGCCTACTCCCCGCGCTTCCTGTGGATGTGGCCCAACGCGCGAATCTCCGTCATGGGCGGGGACCAGGCGGCGAGCGTGCTCGCCACCGTCACCCGCGACCAGAAGGCCGCCCGCGGCGAGGACTGGTCGGCCGAGGCGGAGGTCGAGTTCAAGGCCCCGATCCTCGAGCAGTACGAGGAGCAGGGCAACCCCTACTATTCGACGGCCCGGCTGTGGGACGACGGGATCATCGAACCCGCAGACACCCGCCGCGTCCTCGCACTCGCCCTCGAAGCGTGCCGCCACGCACCGCTGACCCGCCCCCTCGACGCGCCGGGCTACGGCGTCTTCAGGATGTGACATGCTCTTCGACACCGTCCTCATCGCCAACCGCGGCGAGATCGCGCTGCGCGTCGTCCGCACGTGCCGCCGGCTCGGCATTCGCACCGTCGCCGTGTACTCCGACGCGGACGCCGGAGCCGCCCATGTGAGAGCCGCGGACACCGCCGTGCGGCTGGGACCGGCGGCCGCGAGCGAGTCCTACCTCGACAGCGGGAAGGTCATCGACGCCGCCCGGGCGACCGGCGCGCAGGCGATCCACCCCGGCTACGGGTTCCTCTCCGAGAACGCCGCCTTCGCCGCCGCCTGCGAGGACGCCGGCATCGCGTTCCTCGGCCCCACGGCGGCAGCGATCCGCACGATGGGCGACAAGATCACCGCGAAGCAGGCCGTCGCCGCCCACGGGGTGCCGCTGGTCCCCGGCGTCGCCGAGGCGGAACTCACCGACGAGCAGCTCGTCGCCGCGGCGGGGGACGTCGGCTTCCCCGTCCTCATCAAGCCCTCGGCCGGGGGCGGCGGCAAGGGCATGCACGCGGTGCACGACCCCGCCGACCTCCCGTCCGCGCTCGCCGCCGCCCGGCGTGAGGCCGCGAGTTCGTTCGGTGACGACACGCTGTTCCTCGAACGGCTCGTCGCCACCCCGCGCCACATCGAGGTGCAGGTGCTCGCCGACGAGCACGGCACCGTCGTCCACCTCGGCGAGCGCGAATGCTCCCTCCAGCGTCGCCATCAGAAGGTCATCGAGGAGGCACCCTCGGCGCTGCTCGACGCGGCGACCCGGGCACGCATCGGCGAGGCCGCGTGCAATACCGCCCGTTCGGTGGGCTACCGGGGGGCGGGCACGGTGGAGTTCATCGTCGCCGCCGACAACCCGGAGGAGTTCTTCTTCATGGAGATGAACACCCGCCTCCAGGTCGAGCACCCCGTCACCGAGGAGGTCACCGGTTTCGACCTCGTCGAATGGCAGCTGCGGATCGGCGCCGGCGACCGGATCGACTTCGCCCAGGACGACGTCACGCTCAGCGGGCATGCGATCGAGGCGCGGATCTACGCCGAGGACCCCGCCCGCGGGTTCCTCCCCACCGGCGGCACCGCGCTCGACGTCGTGTTCCCCGCAAGCGAGGGTATCCGCGTGGACGCGGGGCTCGACGCCGGGCAGCCGGTCGCCTCCGACTACGACCCGATGATCGCCAAGCTCATCGTCCACGCCCCGGACCGCCCGGCCGCCGTCGCGAAGCTCCGCGACGCCCTTCAGCGCTCCGCGGTGCCTGGCATCGTGACGAACATCGACTTCCTCCGCACGCTCCTCTCCCGGGAGGACGTGGCGGCCGGCGAGCTCGACACCGGACTCATCGACCGCATGGCCGAAGGTGCGGAGCTCGCCCACGAGCCGAGCGGGGCGGACTGGCAGTTCGCCGCGCTCGCGGTGCTCGGGGCAGCGACGCAGGCGAGCACCTCGGACAGCGTGTGGAACCGGCCGAGCAGCTGGCGCACCTCCCAGCCGTCCGTGCTCCGCGTGCCGCTCGTCCACGAGGGCGAGGAGCGCCTCGTCGGGGTCGACCTCGACGGTGTTGATATCGGCAGCGTGGACCTCGCGCGGTTCGAGCGTGAGGGCACGACAGGTGCCGATGCGGGCACGGCGGGTGCCGGTACCGGGTGGGGTGCGGGCGCCTCGGCCCCGGCGGCCCGGGCCCGGCAGGTCACGTTCCGGCAGGACGGGGTGGACCGGCGGGCGACGGTGTGGACGACCCCGGTGGTCGACTCCCGCGCCCAGCGGCCCACCCTCGAGGTGTGGGTCCGCTCGGAGACCGGGATCTTCCGGTTCACCCGTGCGGTCGCGGACCCGACCCTCGACCCCGGGGAGGCCGGCGCCGAGGTCACCGCACCCATGCCCGGCTCCGTCATCGACGTGCGCGCCGCCGACGGCGAGGCGGTCGAGGCGGGCCAGCCGCTCCTCGTCGTCGAGGCGATGAAGATGGAGCACGTCCTCACCGCACCCATGGCCGGCACCCTGCACCTCCACACCGCCGCCGGCGCCCAGGTGGCGCTCGACGAACTCCTCGCCATCGTGACCGACGATTCGCCTTCCGGCGATGCTGATCCGACCGGCTCAGCGGCGGGAGACCCCGCCGACTCATCCTCGACAGACAAGGACGCATGATGACCACGACCTTCACCCCCGGAATGCTGCCCGGCGAGTACGAGTCGCTGCGGAAGTCCGTCGCGAAGTTCACCGATGACGAGGTCGCGCCGGTGAGCGCGGAGCTCGACGTC
>ENA-OOKA01000086-OOKA01000086.1-human-skin-metagenome-genome-assembly--contig:-NODE-86-length-32732-cov-6.547449_pt1 | contig 32732 bp, 28 predicted proteins | sample MGYA00248825_ERZ500995 | MGnify/ENA primary metagenome ERZ500995 (study PRJEB25958, sample SAMN03398540) | human skin metagenome | study: EMG produced TPA metagenomics assembly of the Human Skin...
CGCGCGTGTTCTGGCCCTTCGTCCCGCATCCCGGTGACGCGGAAGACCCCGCCGAGGCGGCCGACGGTGCCGCTGCCGACCGCGGTGCCGCCGCTTCCCGAGGCTCGGCCCAGGGTGCGACCACGCCGACGTTCTGGCGGGCCATCGCCACCCGGGTGGTCGCCCGCCCGGGGATCCACCTCGGTGTCGGCATCGCCCTCCTCGCGGTCATGGCAGCCGGCTTCATCGGCACGACCGTCGGTCTCGACCAGTCGGAGAAGTTCAGGGTGCAGTCGGAGTCCGCCCAGGGACTCGACGTCCTCGGCGAGCACTTCCCGCCCGGGGAATCCCAGCCGATCTGGATCGTCGCCGACGCGGGCGAGGCCGACGAGGTCGTCGACGCGGTCTCGGGCATCGACGGGGTCGTCCGTGCCGGGACCGTCGACGAGGCGACGGTCGAGGGATACCGGATCGCGAAGATCATGGTCACCGGCGAGTACGAACCCGACAGCCCGGAGGGACTCGCCCTCGTCGAGACGATCCGCTCTCAGGTCCACGCGGTCGACGGCGCGCACGCCGAGGTCGGAGGGGCCGCGGCGACCGAGCTCGACGCCCGTGACGGCAACGCCCGGGACCTCGCGACGATCGCTCCGCTCATCCTCGCCATCAGCTTCCTCGTCCTCCTCGCTATCCTCCGGGCACCGCTGGTCGCCCTCACCCTCCTCGTCGTCAACGTCGCCTCGACGGCGGCGGCGATCGGCCTCGGGTCGGCGCTGAGCAGGGTCTTCTTCGGGCAGGCGGCGATCGACGCGCAGGTGCCGATCCTCGCGTTCCTCTTCCTCGTCGCCCTCGGCATCGACTATTCGATCTTCCTCTCCCACCGGGCGAAGAAGGAGTCGGCGCTCCACGGGTCGAGGCAGGGCATCATCGAAGCCCTCGCCCACACCGGCGGGGTGATCACGAGCGCGGGCATCGTCCTCGCCGGGGTCTTCGCCGCCCTCGGTATGCTCCCGCTCATGGTGCTCGGCCAACTCGGGCTCATCGTCGGCGTCGGCGTCCTCGTCGACACGGTCCTCGTCCGCACCGTCATCGTGCCCGCGATCATCGCGCTCGCCGGTCCCCGGATCTGGTGGCCGGACCGGGCGATCACCGAGTTCGCGCCGGATGCGGGGACGGGAACCCGCGGCGAGGACAGCACCACCGCCCAGCTGGTATCGCGCGCGAACGTCGGCCTCGCGGTCGGGGCCGACGTCGCAGTCGAGGAAGGTTCCGCCCGCACCGGCGGTCCGATTGGGTACGCCCGGTGACAGTCGGGACCCAACCGGGGCGGTCCGCGGCCGCAGCAGAAGACGCGCGGACGCCTGCGGATGCAGGTTCGGCCGCCGCGGCGGGCCGCCCCGACGACTATCCTGACGGTGGGGGAGAAGGAGGAGCAGTGGGCCCACACAGGTGGACGGCGCGGACGATGGAGATCGGTCAGCACGCGATCGCTGTCGTCCTCACCGTGATCTCGAGCCTCCGGGCGATCACTGCGGGAGCCCCGGTTCTCGCAGTGGTTGCGGTCAGTCTCGTCCTCCTCGCCTGGTACGGGTTCGGCGCGGTGCGGGCCGCCCGCAGCGGCTCGGTCGACCTCGCCCGATGGTGGCTGCTCGTCCTCGCCGCGATCTGGCTGCTCATGCTCGTCGTCTCCGCCGAATTCATCTGGGTCGCGTTCCTCCTCTGGCTGCTCGCCGGTCACCTCTTCTCCCTGCCCATCGCCGTCGTCTTCACCGCCGTGACCTACCTCGCGACCGTCGCGGCACCGCTCATCCACCACGGAAGCGTGAGCACTCCCGCGGTCATCGGCTCCCTCATCGGCGCGGTCTTCGCCCTCGGGCTCTCCCGCGGATACATCGAACTCCTCCGGGAGGGACGCCGACGCGAGGAGCTGCTCCAGTCGCTGGAGGCCGCCCACCGCAGCCTCCTCGACGTCCAGGACGAACTCGCCCTCACCCAGCGTCATGCGGGAGAGATCGAGGAGCGGACCCGGGTGTCTCGGGACATCCACGACACCGTGGCCCAGGAGATCTCCTCGATCCGCCTCATCTCCCACGCCGAGGCGGATCGCACGACAGACGCCCATGCCGCGCAGGTGCTGCGACAGGTCGAGGATCTCGCCGCCCAGGGGTCGCGCGATGTCCGTCGGATCATCGCCGCACTCGCCCCGGCCGAACTCGAGGATGCCGCCCTGCCCGCGGCCATCGGCCGCCTGCTCAGCAGGCTCGAGTCCGATACGACGATCCTGGCGGACCTCACCGTCGATGAGACTTGGCCGGCCCTGCCCGCCGAGGCGGAGGTCGCCCTCCTGCGGACCGCGCAGTCGGCGCTCGCCAACGTCCGTCAGCATGCGCAGGCCACACGCGTGCGCGTGAGCCTGAGCGACCTCGGCGATTCGATCAGAATGGACATCGTCGACGACGGCGTCGGCTTGGCCGACCCACAGACTCGGACGCGGAAGACCGACTCGGGGTTCGGACTCGACTTCATCGCCTCGCGGATGCGTGAACTCGGGGGCGAGCTCGACATCGAGACCGCCCCGGGAGCGGGCTTCGCGATCTCGGCGACGCTTCCGCGAGGAGGGCGCAGATGACGATCAGGGTCATCCTCGTCGACGACCACCCTGTGGTCAGGGCCGGGCTTCGCGCGGTCATCGACGTTCCCGAGCACATCGAGGTCGTCGGAGAAGCCGGCAGTGGGGAAGAGGCGCTCACCCTCTCCGAGCGGTTGAGCCCTGACGTCGTCGTGTGCGACCTGCGTCTGGGTGAGGGCATGGACGGGATCGCGACGACTACGGCTCTGCGGAACATGCCGACACCACCCGCGGTGCTCATCCTCACGACCTTCGACCATGATGCGGAGATCGTCGCAGCCTTGAGCGCCGGCGCGGCGGGCTACCTCCTCAAGGACATCGAACCGACCGAAATCTCCGTGGCGATCGAGCGCGCGGCCCGGGGCGAGACCTACCTTCCGCCGGAGATCAGCGCGAAGGCGATCGCGCAGATGCGCAATCCCGGTCCGCAGCTCACCCGCCGGGAACGTGAGGTCGTCGCCCTGCTCGCCACCGGGGCCTCGAATGCGCAGATCGCGCAGGAGCTCTTCGTCACCGAAGCGACCGTCAAGAGTCACCTTGTCAACGTCTTCGCCAAGCTCGGCGTCGATTCGCGAGCGCGGGCGATCCGGGTCGCGGAGGACCTCGGTCTCGTGTGAGGCAGTCCGTGGGGGCAGGTTGATCGGGCGTTCGGCCCGTGGCGGCATCCCGGCCGAAGCTGCGCCCGCAGGTGGCACGCACCTCGTCCCAACTACGGTCTGTCATGCCGCCGCGCCCCATGGCCTACATCCCGAGCCCGTAGTGCTCGGCGAAGGGATCCCAGTCCGGATCGCTGTGGACCTCGAGTTCGACGGTGCGGGCAGCAGTGGTCGCCGCCTCTTCACCGACCAGGCGGGCGATGAGCGCGGCAGTCATGTCCATGCCCGCCGCCACGCCCGACGACGTCCACCGGTCCCGGTCCTCGACCCAGCGGGCGTGCGGCACCCATTCGACGTCCGTCCCCTGCGCCGACGCCCAAGCGAAGGCCCGCTTGTTCGACGTCGCCCGGTACCCCTCGAGCAGCCCGGCCGCTGCGAGCACCGCCGAACCGGTGCACACCGAGGTGACAACGGAGGCCCGCGACGCCCACGCGGCGATGAGGTCGAGCAAGTCGTGGTCGTCGACGAGTCCTCGCGTTCCGCCTCCGCCGGGCACGAGAACGATGTCGGGAACCGACCCCGATGCCAGGGAGTCGGACAGGGAGTCGGTGGCGACCACCTCGGCGCCCTGACTGCTCCGGACCGGTCCCGGGCTCGCCGCGAGGTAGGTGATGGCGAAGCCGTCGGGGACGACGCTGAGCAGTTCGACGGGACCGAAGACGTCGAGGAGTTCGAAGCCCTCGAAGAGGACGATGCCCACGGTGCGCGGTGACGGACTCATGGGCTCATCGTAGAGCCCGGTGGTGACACGAGATCATCGGTGCGGGACCGGGCGGGATCCACACCGCCGACAGCTGGCGCTCGACCATTGCCCGACAACGTGACTACACGTGGACTACGATCAGCTCATGAATGTGAGGATTCCCCGATGAACCTGCGCGCCGTTTTCGCCGTCACGGCTGCGACGTTGCTGGCGGCGACCGGCTGCAGTGCCACTGCTCCGTCCACTGAGCAGACACCGACTCCCACCACCGTCCCCACCCTCAGCGACCCGATCGAGCTCGACTCCCTGTCCTCCGTCGTCGTCGACGACGGTGTCGGCCGTGCGCTCATCACCGACTGGAATGCCCAGAAGGTGCGCGTCATCGACGCGACCGGCAGCGAACTGTGGAGCAGGGACACCCTCATCGACGACGAGCGCGGCGGGGCGGAGGCATACTTGGCCGGTGAGAACGTCATCATCCATGATTACTCGGGCACGACGACGGCCTACGCGTGGTCGGACGGCAGTGAGCAGTGGTCGTTCACGGTGCCCGGCGATGAGGGCAGCTGCCACCCGGCCACGGGATTCGGGTCGCAGACCACGGGAGTGAGCCCCAACCTCGGCGAGGGCGACCTCATCCTCCTCGCCTACCTCGGGATGGAGGACTCGGGGTGTGAGCCGACGTCGCCGGAGGGCAACCTCATGGTCGTCGCCCTCGATCCCCGCACGGGGAAGGAAGCCTGGCCTGCGCTGTCGTTGGGCGAGGAAGCCCGGACGTTCGGCGGCACAGCGGTCAACATCTCACCCGACCGGTCGACGGGATACCTGTCCTGGGACGATGATGGGACATCCGCGCTCAGCCGGATCGACCTGAAGACGGGGGAGCATTCGACGATCTCGCTCGAGACCGCGCGCACCGTCGACGACACGGGTGTCGACTACTACGACGTCAGACCCACCACGGACCCGGCGTCCGCCCTCTACGTCTACGGAGCCGAGGACCCCGACGATCCGCTCTCGGCCGCGGTGACGCGCACCGCCGTCCTCGACCTGCCCGCCGCCCCTCCGCAGTCGACGGATCCGGTCATGGCGGTCGCCGACACTCAGGGCTCGGGCACGCAGGGCGCCGGCGCGCAGACCGAGGCGACGATGGAGGACATCGTCGAGCCCGTGTGCGCAGTCGAACCCGCGTTCACCCCGCAGGGAGAGCCGACGTGCCTCCAGCCCCAGCTCTACGCCTCGGCGATCAAGTACCAGGGCTCCACCGGTGGACTGAAGGCATGGACGGCGGATGCCCCTGAGGCGGGCCTCGACTCCCTCGGGTTCCCCGGCGCCCCGCAGACCGCCCCCGTCGACGGGCCCGACGGCCCCCTCGTCATCGTGCCCGGGCTGCAGAAGTCGGTCGACGCGCTCGATGCACGGACGGGAAGGACCGTCTGGTCGGCAGGCGACGTGAGGACCGTCTCTGCTCCCACCGCGGAGGACGACGCCCAGTTCGGCATGCCGTGGGGCGGTCAGGGAGTGCTGCCCGACCTCGGTCTCGTCGTCGTCACCGACGCCGGGACGACGCGCTTCTATGAAGCGGCGACGGGCAGAGAGGTCTCTGAGAAGCAGACTTCCGAGTTCGCATCTCTGTCCTCGAGCCGGCGGTTCGTGCTCGTCTCCGACGAGGACTCGACGACGATGTGGGTCGTCATCGACCGGTGACCAGGCGCCGTTCGCTCGTGTGGGTTCGTCGATCAGCTGGCCTGACCGTCAGCGCCTGAGCCGCTCAGCGACCCGTGCGGTCGAGGAGCCGATCGAAGGTCTCGCACAGCGGCCAGAACTGCTCCCACGGCAGCGGCGTGCCCGCCAGCGACGCTTCGAAGAAGCTCAGGTGGGTGAGCCAGCCCGTCGCGTAGGAGTCGATGAGGTCGCCGAGGCCCAGGTGACGCAGAGTGAGCACGCTCGCAGGCTCTTCGTCGCCGCCGTCGGCTGACCGCCCGGAGGTGGACGTGCCGTCGGCTGACGGTCCGGAGGCGGACGTGCCGTCGGCCGACGGGCCCTCCACGCCCTCTCCGCTGAGATCGCCGGCGGCGACCGCCACGGAGATCCGGCTCGTCGGCTCGTCCGGGAACGACCACGTCATCTCTGCGGAGTGGCCGTCGATCGCAAGGACCTCCGACCGGCACAGGTAGCTGTCGGCATGGTCGACGATGATCTCACCGCCGAGGCGGCTGTCGAAGGTCAGCGGTCGCCCGAGCCACTCGCTGAGAGCGTCGACGTCCTGCAGATGCGCCCACACAGCGTCGGCGCCGGCCGGCAGTCGCCAGCCGATCGTGAGGCAGTCGGCCGAGCGGTCGGGGTCGATCTGGATCACGGGCATCGTGTGTCACTCCTCGCATCGGGTGGAGGGGTCCCCGTGCCACGGGACCCTGTGCCCACGAGACTAGCCGACCTTCCGGGGCGGCCGGCAGAGCCTGACGGGGTGGACGGCGACCCGATCACATTCGCGTCACCGTTCCGCGGCGAACGGTCCGCAGCCCGATCCGGCTTGTACCCTGAGCGCTATGGACACCGCAGAAGAGTTCGCACCGCTGGTCCTCATGGTCGCCGTCGTCTGCGTCTCGCCGCTGCTGGCCAGGCTCACCCGCGGATGGGTGCCCGACACGGTGTGGCTCCTCCTCGGCGGTCTCCTCATCGGTCCCTCCGTGCTCGGACTCGCCCACCCGTCAGAGAGCCTCGGCCTCCTCTCAGAGATCGGACTCGGCCTCCTCTTCCTCCTCGCGGGCTTCGAGATCGACCCGCAGGCGATGAAGTCGCGGCAGGGCAGGCTCTCGTGGCTGGTCTGGGCTGTGAGCTTCGCCCTCGCCGTCGGCTTCTCCGCACTCTTCGCCGGTGATCTCGGATTCTTCGGCTGGGCGGCCATCGGCCTGGCCCTCACCTCGACTGCCCTGGGCACGCTCCTGCCGATCCTCACCAGCGCAGGGGTCCTGCGCACCCCCGTGGGAGCGGGCACGATGGTCCACGGCGCCGTCGGCGAGCTCGGCCCCGTGCTCGCCATGGCCCTCCTCCTCTCGGGACGCAGCTTCTCCCTCAGCGCCCTCATCCTCGTCGCCTTCGTCGTCATCATGGCTCTCACCGTCGTCATCCCCCTCCACCTCGGCAGCCGCATCCCCTCCCTGCAGCGGGCGATGATCGACGGCGCCAGCGGCACCTCCCAACTCGTGCTGCGCACGATCATGCTCGTCCTCATCGCCCTGATGTTCCTCTCCGCCCTCCTCGACCTCGACGTCGTCCTCGGTGCGTTCATGGCCGGCATGCTCGTCAAGCGGATCGCCCCCGCCGAGGCGGTCGAACGTCTCGAGGTCGGCCTCCAGACCCTGGGGTTCTCCTTCTTCATCCCCGTCTTCTTCGTCTACTCGGGGATGGGCATCGCCCTGGCCGCCGTCGCCGAACAGCCCCTCACCCTCCTCTGGTTCTTCACAGCGATCCTGCTGCTCAGAGGTCTGCCGCTCATGCTCGGTGAGCGCTTCCTCTGCATCACCCCCGGCGTCAGCGGTCTCAGGGAGCAGGCGCAGGTGGGCCTCTACGGGGCCACGGGACTGCCGATCATCGTCGCCGTGACCTCCCTGGCTGAGAGCTCCGGTCTGCTCACCGCCGACATCGGGTCCCTCCTCGTCCTCGCCGGCGCGTGCACCGTCCTCGTCTTCCCGGCTCTCGCTGCGGTCCTCCGGTCCACCAGGGCGCCGTCGGAGACGAGCCTCGACGAGACGCGGTGAACGGGGAGACACGGGCGAGGGCGCGTGAGCGCTGCGGCGAACCGTCCGCGACGCGGGTCTGAACTTCTCGTGTCGGATGGTTGTAAGTTAAATAACTGATAGGTAACTGCCGCGCGTGTCCTTCCTGGTGACAGCGTTCCGTCTCAGCCGGTGAGGCCGTGGGATTCACGATCTGAGGCTCCGGAGGCTGTTGCCGTCCATGTCCGGGAGGTAGGCTCGGCGGTGCATGAGACCACAGACGGAGGCAGAGATGGCGGATATGAAGAAGGTGCTCCACAGCCTGACTCATAACCCCGCCACCCGACGCATCGGGGCGCTGTCGGGCAACACCAAGGGCATCGACGGCGACGAGAAGTCCGATGCCGAGCGCACGCAGGCCACCGACGCCTCGGCGGGCGAAGGCACGGACCGCGGAGGCAGCGGCGATCGCGGCGGCCAGGGCTCGGACGGCACGGACCGTTCGCACGGCACGGACCGCCTCGGCGAGGATCCCACCGGCGATGACGCGGCCGGCTCCGGTTCCGGTGCGGCGGGACCCGGCGGACCCGGGAAGCGGCCGCTGCCCCACGTCGGCGAACTCACCTCGGCGAGCGAAGAGGCGATCGTCGACCCGTCCGAGGCGATCCTCGAGAGCATCGACCTCGACTCCTGGAAGTGGCCGGAGTACTTCGCCTTCGCGCTCACCCGGATGGAGGAGATCTTCCCCAGCGCCGGGATCCCGCGCGGCATCGGCTCCGTGTGCGAGTACATCTCGCAGGACAACGACTTCCGGTCGCTGACGATCGATGCGAAGAAGTGGACCGCGGCAGACGACGAAGGCTGGACGACCGTCGGCGACGTCCTCGCCAACACCTTCACCGACGCCTGGCTCGTCACCCGCGGCGGGGTCGCGATCGCCGAGGAGTACGCGTGGCCGATGAAGCCGGCCCGGCGCCACATGCTCTTCTCCGTGAGCAAGTCGATCGTCTCGATCGTCGTCGGCGCGCTCGCCGATGCGGGACTGCTCCGCGTCGACGACCTCGTCACCACCCATGTTCCCGCGCTCGGCAAGAGCGGCTATGCCGGGGCCACGATCCGCGACCTCCTCGATATGCGCTCGGGCGTGAAGTTCTCCGAGGAGTACCTCGAGGACGGCTCGGAGATCCGCAGGCTCTTCGAGGCCGTCGACTTCGCGCCGCGGACCCCCACCTCGGCGCACGGGATCAAGGACTTCCTCACCGGGCTGACGAGCGAACGCGAACACGGGTCCTCCTTCGTCTACCGCAGCTGTGAGACCGACGTGCTCGCCTGGGTGTGCGAGAACGTCGTCGGACGCCCGTTCGCTGTCGTCGCCAGCGAATTCGTGTGGTCGCGCATCGGTGCCGCCCACGCGGCGCAGGTCTGTCAGGACCGATGGGGCGGCTCGATCGCCGACGGCGCCATCAGCACGACCCTGCGCGACCTCGGTCGCTTCGGCGAGATGATCGCCCGCGGCGGGGTCAACGCCGACGGCACCCGCGTCGTCTCCGAGGCCTGGGTCGACGACATCTTCGCAGGCGGTCCTGACTCGGCGCAGGTCTTCGCCGAATCCGCCTCCGGCCAGTCGTATCCCGGCGGGATGTACCGGAGCCAGTTCTGGGTGCCCTCGGCCAGTCGAGACGTCGTCATCGGCATCGGCATCCACGGGCAGATGCTCTACATCGACCGTGCCACGCAGACCGTGGGCGTCAAGCTCTCCTCCGATCCGGAACCCGTGTCCCTGGCCGCCCAGCACGGCACCCTGGCGATGTTCGAAGCCATCACCGAGGCTGTCCCCGCCGAGGTGGTCCCCCCGACCCCATCGGCGCTGCCCGAGAAGGCGGTGACCCCCGGGCCGCTCACCGGTGCTGCCGAGGCGCGGACCGGGACCGTCGAGGCCCCCGGCGCTGCCGGTGTCGCCGGCGCACCGGCCGGTGCAGGGACGGAGAATCCTGCCGGAACCGCGGGGTCGAATCCCGCGGTGGGTGCGGGCGCGGCCCCTCCGGCAGGGGCCGGGTCGGGAGCCGCCGCACCCGTCGGACTCCACGCCGGGACCGTAGGCAGCGGTCTCGTCGCAGGCGGGGGAATCGGCGTGGCAACCCTGCCGGGAATCGTCCCCGGCAGCTACGCGTACTGACTGCGCGCACGGGCGAAGGCGACCGCAGCCGAACACACGGCGACGACGGAGACCGAGTTCGCCCCGGCGCGAGCCGTGGCCCCCGGCCCGACCCCCGCCGGGGTTCCCGGTCCGACGCCTGCCGGGGTTACGCCGACAGGCCCAGGTGAGTGCCTAGACTGGAGGGCACGATGACTGCCGACGCACTGCTGCCCTCAGCACGGCGCACCCCGCGCCCGAAACCTCACCGCATGGCCGTGCTCGTGCTCGCGGGGGTCTCGGCGATCGACCTCGGCGTCCCGGTGCAGGTCTTCGGCGCCGAGTCGAACAGCGTCGGCCAGGTGCCCGGGACGGCGACGACCGCCGGTGGCTGGCCCTACTCGGTGACCGTGTGCGGGGTCGAACCCGGAACGGTCACCGGAGCCGACGGACTCTCCTTCGCCGTCGACCACGGGCTCGAGGCGCTCGCCGAGGCCGACACGATTCTCATCCCCGGGGCCTCCTCGGCGGTCGCAGGGGAGGCCCCGGCCGCTGTCATCGGCGGACTCCTCACCGCCTTCGAGCGGGGCGCGCGGATCGCAGCATTGTCGACGGGCACCTTCGTCCTTGCGCGCACGGGTCTCCTCGACGGCCGTCGGGCGACGACCCACTGGTCGACGGCGCAGGCGCTCGCCCGCCGCTATCCGACGATCGACGTCGACGAGAACGTCCTCTTCATCGACGAAGGTCAGCTGCTCACCTCGGCGGGGGCCGCCTCGGCGATCGACCTCTGTCTCCATCTCATTCGGCGCGACCACGGTGTGGGCCTGTCCAACCAGGTCGCCCGCCGCCTCGTCGCCGCCGCCTATCGGAGTGCCGGGCAGGCGCAGTATGTGCCCCGCAGCGTTCCCGAGCCCCTCGGCGACGTCTTCGCCGACACCCGGCAGTGGGCGCTGCAGCACATCGGGGAGGAGCTCACCCTCGGCCAGCTCGCCGCGAACGCCGGAGTCTCGGTGCGCACATTCTCCCGGCGCTTCGTCGAGGACACCGGGTACACCCCGATGCAGTGGGTGCTCCGCGCCCGCGTCGACCTCGCCCGGGAGCTGCTGGAGAACACCGACCTGGGGATCGAGCAGATCGCCGACCAGGTGGGGCTCGGCACCGGGGCGAACCTGCGGATGCACTTCCAGCGCATCCTCTCGATCTCCCCGAACGAGTACCGGCACACGTTCTCGGGCTGAGACACAGCTTCTCCTGGTGAGAGCAGGTGTGGCCGGAAACTTTCGCTTTGTGGCAATAAGACTGGCGAGAACCTTTCGCAGGTTGTCGTGCTGGCCACTGTTGTCGGGTCGTCGCGCTGGGGATCATGGTGATGTACCGGTTATCAGACCTCCCAAGGAGAGACATTGACCCGCATCGCCATCAACGGATTCGGTCGCATCGGTCGCGCCACCCTGCGCGCGCTCAGCGAGCGCAACAGCGAGATCGACGTCGTCGCGATCAACGACCTCGGTGACGTCGAGGAGCTCGCTCGTCTCCTCAAGTTCGACACCACCCTCGGACGCTTCCCCGGAACCGTCGAGGCCACCGGCGACAGCATCGTCGTCAACGGCCACTCGATCCGCGTCTTCGCCGAGAAGGACCCGGCCCAGCTGCCGTGGGGCGACCTCGACATCGACGTCGTCCTCGAGTCCACCGGCCGCTTCACCAAGGCGGACAAGGCCCGCGCACACATCGACGCCGGAGCGAAGAAGGTCCTCGTCAGCGCCCCCTCGAAGGGTGCGGACGTCACCCTGGCCTACGGTGTCAACACCGATGCCTACACCCCCGAGGCGACGATCATCTCCAATGCCTCGTGCACGACGAACGCACTCGCCCCGCTTGCGAAGGTCCTCGACGACCTCGCCGGAATCGAGCACGGCTTCATGACCACCGTCCACGCCTACACCGGCGACCAGAACCTCCAGGACGGCCCGCACAAGGATCCGCGTCGGGCGCGCGCTGCGGCGGCGAACATCATCCCGACCTCGACCGGCGCGGCGAAGGCCATCGGACTCGTGCTTCCGGGCCTCGACGGCAAGCTCAGCGGCGACGCGATGCGCGTGCCGGTTCCGGTCGGCTCGATCGTCGAACTCAACACGACGGTCTCCCGCGACGTCACCCGCGACGAGGTGCTCGCCGCCTACCGCGCGGCCGCCGACGGACCGCTCAACGGCATCCTCGACTACGAAGAGGAGCCCGTGGTCTCCTCCGACATCGTCGGGCAGCCCGCCTCGTCGATCTTCGACGCCGAACTCACCCGCGTCGACGGCCGCAACGTCAAGGTCGTCGCCTGGTACGACAACGAATGGGGCTTCTCCAACCGCGTCGTCGACAACCTCGAACTCATCGGCCGCAGCTGAGACCGGCGGTTGAGTTCAGCGGCGCCTGAGCTCGAATCGCACTGCGGGGCGTCCCTCATCGAGAGGGGCGCCCCGCAGTGCATTCACCGGTCGCAGGCTGCGTGTTCGGGGTGTGCCGAACACGCCGCCTGCGTGGGATCAGACGTCGTCGGCGCCGGTCGTGCCGCCTTCGTTCTCCCAGCGCTCGACGGCGCGGACCTTGAGCCGATTGAATCGCAGGCGCACGCCGTATCCGCCGTCATCGCCGTCGGGGATGAAGTGGGCGCCGTAGTGCTCGAGAGCGTGGACGAGTCGACGCTCCTGTTCCGAGGTGAGGTCGTCGCGGCACTTCTCGTAGTCCTTGAGGTCGGCCTTGTCGATCTCCGCCTGCGCGGCGACATCGGCCGCCGAGACCTGGCAGAGGATCCGTGCCGCGCGGGCCAGGGGCCCGTCGATGATCATCTCTTCGCTGTTCATGGCTCAACACTGCCAGACCGATGTTGCACGTGCCAAGACGCGCTGTCAGTTCCCTCTCGGCGACGATTGCGGAACGCCATCGGCGTTTTTCGCCGATCGCCGTTCGAATCCACTCCGATCATCTCATGTCAGTGCCGAGGATTACGCTCGTCGTCACCCTCCCGGCCACCAGGGCCGGGGAACCCGCATCGCGAAGGCGATGCCCGACGAAAGGTCAGACCGATGGAGATCACGACCGACGGAGTCGACCGGCTGGTGCAACGCTGTCGAGAACTCGTCGCAGACGACGAGCGCCCGCACCCGATCAGCCACCCGCAGAGTCTCGCGCTGTGCATCATCGATGCGATCTACGCGACCGGCTCCCACCCCACAGCCGTCGCCAATGTCCTCGACCGATACGTGTCGAGACACGGGTACCGGGACGGGGCGAAAGCGCTGCGGTACTCGATCGCGGCTGCCGGCGGCGCGAAGGCGTGGGCGGAGACCGTCGCATGCAATCGCAAACCCGCCAACACCCATCCCGGCGCCCCACTCAAGGCCGAGGTCGTCGACCGGGCGACCCGGCTCATGGCCGATCTCGACATCGACACCGTGCCCGATCTGCTCTCGGCGATCGGGCCCGACGTCCGCGAGAACCCGGTCGCCGAGGGATGGACGGCGCTGCCGAGTCAGCACTCGGCGGTGACCTACTTCCACCTCCTCTCCCTCGCCGGCTCCGATCATTTCGAGCCCGATCGGGTCGTCCTCCGGTATCTCGGTGAGACCGTCCGCGCCGGCGCCGACGGTGCCGATGGGTCGCGCACGGTGGAAGCCGTTGCCGACGCCGAGGAGGTGGCCGAGCCGATCGGTGACCATGGCGGCGGCGAGGCTGGAGGTGAGAGGGAGGGCAGAGGCGAGACGGAGACGCTGACCCCGGACGCCGCCCGGCGGCTCATCGACATGGCGGCACCCGTCCTCCGCGTCGATGCCGCGGATCTCGCCAGGCTCGTCTGGCAGGCCGCCCATCGCAGGATCATGCCGGCCGGGATCGGCCGTCAGGACGACGAGGAGCCGGTGCTCAGCGCACGAGCCGGCTGATGGCCACCGCTGCTACCCCTGGGCCCTCGCCTTGCGGTTCTCCTTGACGAAGGCGTAGACGAAGATGCCGATGATGAAGGCGAAGGTGATCCACAGGGCGTATCTGTCGATGACTGCAAGGACGTCGACGGCCGCTTGGCCGAGCTGATAGCCGAGCATCGCCCAGATGAGCGTGAAGATGAGGCTGCCGATGAAGTCGGCGATGAGGAAGGTGCGCAGGCGCATGCCCGTCCACCCGGCGACGATGAAGACGAGCGTCTGCGGGATTCCGGGGCAGCGGGCGATGACGGTCATGAGGAAGAGCGCCCAGCTGGGAATGCCCTTGAGCCGCTCGATGCGTTTGAGCTGCCGTTCGTCCTGGGCGAAGAGCCGGAGCACACCGTCGGCCCAGCGCCGACCGGCGAGCCAGAACGCCCAGTCGAGTTTGACCATGCCGACGAAGCCGGCGACGATGACGAGCCACAGTGGGATCTCCCCGACCCGGGCGTAGGCGCCGGCGGCGACGATGGCGGTCTTCGCCCCGTTGATGAATTCCTGGAGCACCGGGGCGTTGACGAGCATCCACGGGCGCAGCGGCAGAAGCGCGAGGTAGATGATCGGGACGCCGATGATGACGAAGAGGAGCAGCTTGTCGAGCGGTGCCGCCTTCCCCTGCCAGGGTTTGAGCGCCGCCCAGGGGTTCTCCTTCGCTGCCGCGGCGGTCGACTCGCCGTTCGCGGCGGGGGCATCGTCGTCGGGGAGGGAGTCGTCGCGGCGGTCGTGTTCGTCGTCGGGGCGGCGTTCCACGCTGATGGGATCTCCTGCGGCTGCGTCGGCGGTGGGCGTTCACAGTATCGCATGCCTGCGTGGACGCCGCTTAAGAAGACTCTCATCGCCGATCGCTCGACATCGACCGCGGCCTTGGGCAGGGTGGAAGGTGTGGGACGACAGTCGAAAGTGATCAGCGCGGTGGTGACCGGGCTGGTCGTCATTCTCGCGGTGCTGGCCTTCGTCCTCGTCCGCGGAACGTCCCACCCCGAACGCCCGGACCTCAGCCCGGTCAAGGTCACCCCCACTGCCACGGTCACGGACGGAACCGGCGATCCGAACGGAACGGGGTCCGCGCAGGGTTCCGGCGCCCCCGACGGCAGCGCTGGTGATTCGAGCGGTTCTCGGGACGGGGGGCAGACGCCTGACGGCAGCGGATCGGGGGGTGACGCCTCGGCGAAGGGACGGGGCGAACTCCAGCACTCCTACGAACCGGCACCGAACCCGCCCCGGGAGGTGCCCTCCGACGGCGACGATGACGGCGCCGGCGACGACGGCGACGATGATGACGACGATGACGGCGGTGACGATGACGACGACTGATCGTCGCATCCGGCTCACCGTCGAGAACCGTCTGACGATCGCGGTCACCCTCCTCTCCGTGCTCGCTCTGACGATCGTCGGCCTCGTCCTCTACTCGGTGGAGTCGAACAACGTCTCCAACCGCCTGTCCGCGTCGATGTCACAGGAGATCGCCGAGATGCGCGCCTTCGCGCAGACCGGCGTCGACCCCGAGACCGGCCAGCCCTTCACCTCGGTCGACCAGATGCTCGGGCAGTTCCTCGCCCAGAACCAGCCTGACGCCCACGAAGCGCTCTTCGCGTTCCTCAGCGACGGGCGCGTCCTCTACCAGGGAGAACCGAACACCCTCATCCGCGGCTCGCGCTCGCTCGAAGACGCCGTCGAAGCCGAATCCGACCAGGGAGGTGAGTTCTCGCTGCGGATCGACGGCAACGAGTACATCGGCTACGTGCTTCCCGTCTCCGCCATCACCTCGGCGCCTGGGGATGCCACCTCAGCGTCGCCGACCCCGCTGGAGCAGCAGGCGGACCGGGGCAGTGACCGAGGCGGGGAGCCGGGAGAGGAGGACGCGCGCGGTGCCTTCGTCGTCGTCACCAACGCATCGGACAGCCGGGCCGACCTCACCCAGGTCATGCAGCTCTACGTCGTCGTCGCCCTGCTCGCTACCCTCATCATCTCCGGTATCTCCTCCGTGCTCGCCCGTCGTCTGCTCTCCCCGGTCACCGAACTGCGACAGACCGCCCAGTCGATCTCCGCCGGTGATCTCAGCAGCCGGATCGAGACCCGCGGCAGCGACGACATCGCCGAACTCGGCCGCACCTTCAACGCGATGCTCGACCGGCTCGAATCCTCGTTCGCGACGCAGCGGCAGTTCCTCGACGACGTCGGCCATGAGCTGCGCACGCCGCTGACCATCCTCAGCGGCCACCTCGAGACGATGAACGCCGCCGACATCGACGACGTCGACGAGACCCGGGCGCTCCTCCTCGACGAGACAGACCGGATGACCCGCCTCGTCGAAGAGCTCCTCGTCCTCGCCCGCTCCCGTCGCCCCGACTTCGTGTGCCCCGGCAGCGTCGACATCCCGGCCCTGCTCCACCATGTCCTCGCGAAGGCGACGGGGCTGGCGTCGCGGGACTGGCAGGTCGACGTCCCCGAGTCGTTCGTCCTCCGTGCCGACCGCCAACGCCTCACCCAGGCGCTGCTCCAGCTCGCCGCGAACGCCGTCAACCACACCGAGGAGGGCGGGACGATCACCTTCGGTGCCACCGAGGATGCGACCCACGTCCACCTGTGGGTGCGCGACGACGGCCCAGGAGTCCCGCCGGAGATCGCGACTGACATCTTCGAACGCTTCACCCGCGGATCCACCGAGGGCAGCGGCTTCGGACTCGGACTCTCGATCGTCGGTGCCATCGCCGAAGCCCACGGCGGCACCATCGTCCTCGACCCGACCGAGGTCGGCGCCCAGTTCCGCATGATCCTGCCGAAAGGACACCAGTGAAGAGCATTCTCGTAGTCGAGGACGAGGACCGGATCTCGTCCTTCATCGCCAAGGGCCTCGGGGCCGCCGGGTTCACCACGGAGATCGCCGCTGACGGCATCACCGGCCGCGATCTCGCGATCACCGGTGACTTCGACCTCCTCGTCCTCGACATCGGCCTGCCCGGCCTCGACGGCTTCAGCGTCCTCGAACAGCTGCGCGAACAGCGGCCCTCCCTGCCGGTGCTCGTCCTCACCGCTCGCGACAACGCCGAGGACACGATCTACGCCCTCGAGTCCGGCGCCGTGGACTACATGATCAAGCCCTTCCGCTTCGGTGAGCTGCTCGCGCGGATCCGGCTGCGGCTCAAGGAGACCGTCCAGGAGTCTCCGACGACGGAGCTCACCCGCGGCGACGTGCGCATCGACCTGCTCGGACGTCAGGTCTGGGTCAATGAGCGTATCGTCGACCTCTCGGCGCGCGAGCTCTCCCTCGCCGAGATCCTGCTGAGGAACCGCGGCAGTGTGCTCTCCCGCGAACAGCTGCTCTCCCATGTCTGGGGTTTCGACTTCGACCCCGGATCCAACGTCGTCGACGTCTACGTCGGCTACCTCCGCCGCAAACTCGGCAGCGACTTCGTCACGACCGTCCGCGGATTCGGTTACCGCGTCGACTGAGCACGACCTGGCGCGCCGACTGTGCGGGCCACGACAGCTGACCGCCCGCCGCCGATGGCAACCCGCGCGCAGCCGGGGTCGAACACGAACAAGCGAACCTGTCGGGTCGGGCGCACATGAGAGTTCTCTCATCCCCGTCTTACCTGGGGCTTAATCTTCGCGGCCAAGCTGAGTGGTATGACAGAGAATCTGAGTATCGCGCTCTTCTCCCATGACTCCCTGGGGCTGGGCCACATCCGCCGCAACCGGGCGCTCGCCTTCGCTCTCGCCGCGCAGCTGCCCGAACTCACCGGTCGACCGGTGAGCGGCCTCCTCATAGCCGGCAGCCCCGAAGCCGCCCGCTTCGACCTGCCGACCGGATGGGATTGGATGATCCTGCCGGGAGTCACCCCCGCGAACGGCGGATATGCTCCCCGCGCGCTCGCCTCGACGATGGAGGGACTGCGCAGCCTGCGATCCGCAGCGATCACCGCCGTCCTCGACCAGCAGCAGCCCGACCTCTTCATCGTCGACCGGCACCCCTTCGGCATCGACGGCGAACTCGCCGAGGCGCTCGACCGCTGCCGCGTCCACGGGACCCGCACGGTCCTCGGGCTCCGGGAGGTCCTCGACGACCCGGCGGTCATCGCCGGCGAGTGGGACCGTGTGGGCGGCCCCGACGCCGTGGCCCGAGCGTTCGACGAGGTGTGGGTCTACGGCGATCCCGAGGTCTACGACCCCCGCGCCACCGGCGAAGTGCCGGCCGAACTGGCTCGCCTCACCCGGATGACCGGATACCTCTCGCTGGCCCGCCGCGAACCCTCGACGCCCGTCCCCGCGGACGATCCCGCACTCACGGATGCCGCGCCCTTCGTCCTCACCTGCCTCGGCGGGGGCTCCGACGGTGCCGCCCTCGCCGAGCGCGCGATCCTCGCCGCCCCACCCGCAGGCCTCCGCCACCTCGTCGTCGTCGGCCCGCAGATGGCGACCGCCGAGGTCGACCGCCTCACCGCCCTCGCCCCCGTCGGCACCTCCGTGGTCCGGCACAGCCCGGACATGCCCGGCCTCATCGCCCGCGCCGAGGCTCTTGTGTGCATGGGCGGATACAACACGATGGCCGAGGTCATGGCGACCCGGACCCCTGTCCTCGTCATCCCCCGCGTCGGCCACCGCCAGGAGCAGCCGCGGCGCGCCGCAGCCCTGACCGCCGCCGGTGCCCTTGACTCCGCACCCCTGACCGAGGCGACCCCGGAGTTCCTCCGCGACTGGTTCGGCTTCCGGGCCGGGTCCGAGGTCTCCCGCGATCACATCGACCGCGACGGCCTGCGCCGGGTCCCAGTCCTCGCCGCCGAGCTCCTCTCGACCGCAGGCACCCTCCCGTTCGCTCCCGCCCGCCCGACCACCCTCACCGAGGAGGCCCGCTGTGCCGTCTGAGACCGTCCCCAGCCAGGTCCCGCCTCGGCGGGCCTATGTCCTCAAGATGTATCCCCGGTTCTCCGAGACCTTCATCGTCTCCGAGATCCTCGCCCGCGAGGCGGCGGGGGAGGACATCGTCATCTTCTCCCTGCGCCCGTGCACCGACGCTCGGTTCCACCCGGAGCTCGCCCGGGTCCAGGCCCCGGTCATCCACGTCCCCCGCCCCTCGAGCGCCCACGGATTCTGGCAGCTGTGGCAGGAGGCGGCAGCGGACCCGGTGCTCGCTGACGGGACGGCCGAGAACCTCGGCGACCTCGTCGGACTCGACCACGACGACGCCGCGCAGTCGCTGGCCGTCGCCCGGCTCGCCCGCGAGCACGGCATCACCCACCTCCACGCGCACTTCGCCTCGGTGGCGACGACCGTGGCCCGCGCCGCATCCCTGCTCACGGGGATCCCGTACTCGTTCACCACGCACGCGAAGGACATCTTCCACGACAGCGTCGTCACCGCCGACCTCGCCCGGAAGACCGCCGACGCCGACCACGTCGTCGCGATCAGCGACTTCAACCGGGACTATCTGCGCCGGCGCCTCGGACCGGTCCTTGCCGAGCGGATCCACGTCGTGCGCAACGGACTCGAACTCGACCGCTTCCCCTACCGTCCGGGGCGCCCCGCAGGCGGGGTCGCGCGACTGCTCGCCGTCGGCCGCCTCGTCGAGAAGAAGGGTTTCACCCACCTCCTCCCCGCCCTCGCACTCCTCCGGAAGTCCGGGCGGGACGTTCGACTCGACCTCGTCGGCACCGGCCCGCTCGAGGCGGAGCTGCACGAGCAGATCACCGAGCTCGGCCTCGCCGACATCGTGACGATGCACGGGGCACTGACCCAGCGGGAGGTCACAGCGATGATCGATGACCACACCGCCCTCGTCGCGCCGTTCGTCCCCGGCTCCGACGGCAACGTCGACGGTCTGCCCACCGTCCTCCTCGAGGGCATGGCCGCGGGCATCCCCTGCGTGGCCGGCAGCGTCACCGCCGTGCCCGAGATCGTCATCGACGGGCGGACCGGCTGGCTCGTCGACGGCACCGACCCGGATGCCATCGCCTCCGCCGTCGCCGAGGTGATCGGCCTGACCGCCCATGATCCGCAGTCCCTGCGCCGGATCACCGATGCCGCGCGCGACCGCGTCGCCGACCTCCACGACTCCCGGCGGCAGGCCCGGGCGCTCGCGGATCTCATCGACCGGCCCGCTGACGATGTCGACCAGCCGCTCGAGGAACTCGAGGTCGCCTCATGAGAATCGCCTACGTCCTCCTCGACCCCGGCATCGGGATCTTCGGCACCAAGGGTGCCAGCGTCCACGCCCAAGAGGTCATCCGCAGCTTCCGCGCGCTCGGCCACGAGGTCACTGTGTTCTGCACCCGCACCGATGACGCGGTGCCCGCCGACCTCGCCGACCTCGACGTCGTCCGCCTCGAGCTGCCCGCAGGGCTCGAGCGCGGCAGCCGGGAGATCGCCCTCCTGCGGGTCTCCGACCTCCTCGCCGACCTCGTGGCCGGCGAGCACACAGGCATCGACGTCGTCTACGAGCGGTACTCCCTCTTCTCGACGGCCGGAGCGAGGATCAGCGAGCGCCTCGGCGTGCCCCTCCTCCTCGAGGTCAACGCCCCGCTCATCGACGAACAGCGCACGCACCGCGGACTCGTCCACGACGACCACGCCGCGAGAGCCACGGCCGTGAGCTTCGGACAGGCGACCCGGCTCGTCTGTGTCAGCGACGCCGTCGCCGAGTGGGTCCACCGCGACTACCCGGGCCTCGACGATGTCGCCGTCGTGCCCAACGGAGTCAACACCGACCGGATCGTCCCCGGCGCGGACCCCGCCGATGCGGCGGCACCCGGTGCCCCCGTGCACATCGGGTTCGTCGGCACCCTCAAACCGTGGCACGGCACCGACCGCCTGCTGCGCGCGTGCGCCGGGCTGCGCGGGTCCTTCCACCTCGACATCGTCGGCCACGGCCCCGAAGCCGAGGCGCTGGTCCGCCTCGCCGACGACCTCGACCTGGGGGAGCGGGTGACCTTCCACGGGGCCGTCGCCCCGGCCGACGTCCCGGCCCATCTGCGCGGATTCGACATCGCGACCGCCCCGTACCCGGGCGGGCCGAACTACTTCTCCCCGCTCAAGGTCTACGAGTACATGGCCGCGGGCCTGCCCACCGTCGCCTCGGCGGTCGGGGCCCTGCCCGACCTCATCGCCGGCACCGGGACCGGGATCCTCGTCCCGCCCGACGACCTCGCCGCCCTCACCGAGGCGCTCCAGTCGCTCATCGACGACCCTGCCCTGCGCACCCGCATGGGTGAGGCCGCCCGCGCCGAGGCGCTGGCCCGGCATTCGTGGACGAGCCGATGCCGCGACATCCTCGACCCCGTCCTCCTGGAGACCGCATGACGACGAGCCCCACCCGCCCGACCCCGAGCGCCCTGCGACGGACGCTGCGGATCATCACCCCGCACCTCGGCCGTCACACGTGGCTGATCATCGCCGGCCTCCTCGCCCTGCTCGCCGACGTCGTCTTCCGCATCCTCGAACCGTGGCCGATCAAGATCGCCGTCGACGCCGTCACCGCGGCACTCGGTGCGAACATCGATGCGAGCTTCGATATCGGCTCCGGGGTCGCGACGACGCTCGCGGCCGCGGCGATCGGCCTCGCCGTCATCGTCGCCGGACGGGCGGTGACCAACTACGCCTCGACGATCTGCTTCGCCCTCGTCGGCGCGCGCGTCGCGACCCAGCTGCGCACCCGGGTCTTCGACCACATCCAGGCGCTGTCGCTGAAGTACCATTCGCGCGCGTCGATCGGCGACACCTCGCAGCGGCTCGTCGGTGACATCGGCCGCCTCCAGGAGGTCGCCGTCACCGCGGGCCTGCCCCTGCTCGGCAACATCATCACGCTCGCCGTGCTCCTCGTCGTCATGGTCGTCCTCGACCCCGTGCTCAGCGCGATCGTCCTCGCCACAGCCGTCGTCTACGGTGTGCTCTCCCGGGTCTCGACCCCGAAGATCACGACCGCCTCCCGCTCGACCCGGAAGGGGGAGGGCCGCCTCGTCGGGTCCGCCGCCGAGGCGCTCGGGGCGATCCGCGTCGTCCAGGCCTACGGACTCGAACGCACCGTCGCCGCCGACTTCGCCGACGGTAACGAACGGGCCCTGCGGGCCGGGGTGCGTGCCCGCCGCCTCGCCGCCGGCCTCGAACGCTCGACCGATGTCCTCGTCGGCATCTCCCAGGCCCTCGTCCTCGCCTTCGGCAGCTACCAGGTGCTCCGCGGGGCGATGACCCCCGGCGACCTCGTCCTCTTCCTCCTCTACCTCAAGATCGCGATGAAGCCGCTGCGGGACATGGCGAAGTACACCGGACGCATCGCCCGCGCCACCGCCTCGGGGGAGCGGATCGCCGACCTCCTCGACGAACCGATCGAGATCGCCGACCGCCCCGGAGCGGTGGCGATGGGACCGGTGTGCGGCGACGTCGTCTTCGACGGCATCCGCTCCCGCGACGGGCACGGCCGGCCGCTCTTCGACGGCCTCGACCTCCTCATCCCCGCCGGTCAGAGGATCGGGATCCTCGGCGCCTCGGGGGCAGGCAAATCGACCCTGACGAGCTACCTGCTCCGCCTCGCCCAACCCGAGGAGGGACGCATCTACCTCGACGGCTACGACACCGGCAACGTCACCCGCGCCTCCCTGCGCGGCAGCGTCTCCGTCCTCCTCCAGGAGTCCGTCCTCTTCGCGGCGACCGTGCGGGAGAACATCCGGTACGGCCGCCTCGACGCCACCGACGCCGAGGTGGAGGCCGCCGCCCGCGCCGCCCGTGCCGACGAGTTCATCCGTGCCCTTCCCGAGGGCTACGACACCGTGCTCGGCAACCGCGGGGACACGCTCTCCGGCGGGCAGAGGCAGCGTCTGGCGATCGCCAGGGCCCTCGTCCGCTCCGCCCCGGTCGTCGTCTTCGACGAGGCGAGCACCGGGCTCGACCCGCGCACCCGAGCGCAGGTCACCGAGTCCCTGTGGGCGCTCACCGAAGGCCGCACCGGGATCGTCATCACCCACGACGTCGCCATGGTCAGAGGCCTTGACCGGGTCGTGTGGCTCGAGGACGGGCGGATCGTCGAAGACGGCTCTCCCCAGGATCTCGCAGCCGACCCGACGAGCCGCGTTGCCCAGTGGATGAGCGACCAGGCCGAGGACACCGTGAGCGCCGGGGTGTCGCAGGAGCCCGTCGCCGAGGCGGCCCCCGTCGCTGAGGCGGCCGCCGTCGACACTGCTGCCGACGACGCAGCCGCAGACGACGCGTCCCGCACCGCCGTGGGAATGGGAGCCGCCCGATGACGGCAGTCGAGTCGACCGTGACCATTGCGACAGCTCCGACGGCGAACGGTTCTGCCTCCGGAACGACCCCCGACTTCGGTGTGCCCTTCCTCGCCGACCTCCGCTCGCCCGGGGCCCTGAGCGCGCACCTCGGCTTCCCCGTGGAACCCGTGCGGATCCGGATCAAACCCGGCCGCAGCGCGATCGTCGCCTGGCGGCGGCCAGGGGTCGACCACCTCGGAGGGTGGGGGTGGACCGCGGTGATGGCCGATCCCGACAAACTCGCCAACCTCCGTCGGCGTGCGGCGCGGGTGGGGGAGACCGTGCTCGACCACGCGGTGAGCGACACCGGGTTCGTCCTGCTCAGCGGGGGAGTGCGCGCCGATCCGAAGCTCGCCCGGCCCCTCGTCGCGGCTGCGACGACCCTCGACCTCGACTCGTGCACGGTCGTCGGCTGCAACCCCGGCCGCCGGGTGCTGCTGCGCGCTCCCGACCGCGGTGCCGAGTTCGTTCGGATCGGCACCGGCTCCCTCTCTGCCATGGTCGCCGCATCCGAGCAGTGGCTGAGATGGGGCCTGCCGACCCTTCCCGTCCACCGCCTCGGCGAGCAGGAGAGCGCCGTGCGCACGCCCTGGTGGGGCAGTGGGGACCTCAACGGGAATCCGGATCCCACCCTCGCCGAGGCGGTCGGAGAGTCGATCGCCCACCTCCATGCGCACGGTGCCGGGGAGGTAACCCATGTTGAGATCGGTGCCGAGCCGCTTGCGATGCTCGCCGACGCCGAGCGCGCATTGTCGCGTCTCCTCGGCGAGGACGGACGAGTCGCCGAGCTGACGCGTCGGATCGGCGCGCGGCTCGAGTCCGCGGGAGTCCTCCGCGGCAATCGGGCGATCCACGGCGATCTCAGCCCTGACCAGGTGCTCGTCGGCGACGGCGACCTGCGGATCATCGACCTCGACCGGGCCGGGGTCGGACTGACCGGGATGGACCTCGGCCGGTGGACCGCCGCGTGCCGGCTCCGCGAGGACGGACACGGCCCGGGCCTCGAAGCGGGCTTCCTCCGCGGGTACGACCGCGCAGGCGGCTTCACGATGCGCGCCGAGTCAGCCGGGGTCGCGGGTCCGACCGCTGCCGGGGCACTCGAGGCATGGACGGCCTGGGCACTGCTCGTCACCGCGATCGAACCGTGGCGATCGTGCCGCGCCGACTGGCGGGAGCACACCGACCGGCACCTCGTGCTCGCAGAGAAGGCCCTCGGCTCAGGATCCGGTCGTAGCGGTCGCCGGTCCACTTTCGCTGACGCTGACGCCGAGGCCGACGGTGCCGCCGACGCCGGCACCGACTCCGGCTGCGGCGCTGACTCCGGCTCCGGCACGGACGCCGACTCCGGCACCAGCGCGGGCACCGACGCCGACTCCAGCTCCGATACCAGCTCTGGCATTGGCGCGGGCGGTCAGATCCCGTCGACAGTGCGCATCGAGGGTGCAGAGGCACGGGTGCGGCGGGCGTGGCCGGCGAAGAAGGGGCGGATCGCCTTCGAGGCGATCGTCGATGGTGGGCTGCGCGCGGGATACCTCGATGGGGTCTCACCCCCAGGGGTGCACCAGGTGACCATGCTCCCTGCAGGGCACGATCCGGAGCTTCCGGGACTCGCACGTCTCCTCCGTGAAGGGGCAGCCCGGGTGGTCTCGCATCGGCCCGGCCGCCGCGCCGTCGTCGCTCTCGCCGACGGCACCTTCGCCAAGTGCGTGCGCGAGGGCAGAGCTGCGGCCATCCTCGCCGGTCAGGACCGCGCAGCTGCCTTCGCCGCAGGGTTCACCCTCCCCACGGTCCTCGACTCCGACGACTCGACCGTGCGCCTGTCTCGAGTCCCAGGACTCGACCTCCATGATCCCGCCGGGCTCGGGGAGGACTGGGCGCGCGCCTGGACGGCCTGCCTCGACGCGTGGGTTCGGGCCGGCAGTGCGCCCGACGGCGGCTCCTTCGCCCCGGATGCTCCAGAGCACACCGCGGCGGACGAAGCCCGCGTGCTCGAGGACTGGCGCGACCGGGCCGACGACCACCTCGGCGCGCTCACGGCCGGACTCGATCCGCTCCTCGCCGCGGTCACCGGCGAGCTGCGCGCGAACGCCGGGACCGTTTCAACCTCAGCGGGTGACCACGTCTCTTCTGTGTTCGGCGGTCGCAGGCCCGGGACCTGGGGTCCCCTCCACCGCGACCTCCACGACAAGCAGCTGATGTGGGACGCCGAGGCGGGGCCGGGACTGCTCGACGTCGACACGGCGTGCGCGGGGGAGCGGGAACTCGACCTCGGCAATCTTCGCGCGCACGCCCGGTGGCGGCGCGAGCAGGGGATCTGGACTCAGCACCAGACCGACGTCGTGCTCACGGCGATCGCGGACGCCGCCTTGGCGGGCGGGTGCGACCTGGCACGGGTGCGGCTCTACGAACGGTCAGCGCTGCTCCGACTCGTCTGCGTCTACGCGTTCCGACCGCAGTGGTCGGGCCGGACGGGAGCGCTCCTCGACGCGGCGGACTGATCGGATGGGGACGGCCCTGGCTCAGCTCTGCGTGCTCCGACGGGCGTCTCCCCAGATGTCGACACCCGAATCAACGGCGAAGTCGTCGATCGCGGAGAGCTCGTCGTCGGTGAACGGCGCGGAGTCGAGGGCGGCGACGTTGTTCTCGAGCTGGTCGACGCGGCTCGCGCCGATGACGAGGGAGGAGACCCTGGGATCGCGCAGCGCCCAGGCGAGCGCCATCTGGGCGAGTGACTGGCCGCGGGCGGCGGCGATCTCACCGAGTCCGCGGATCCGGGCGAGGTTGTCCTCGGAGAGGAACCCGTCCTTGAACGACGGAGTGTCCTTGCCGGCCCGTGAGTCCTCGGGCACTCCGCCGAGGTATCTGTCGGTGAGCAGGCCCTGGGCGAGCGGGGAGAACGCGATGACGCCGAGTCCGTGCTCGATGGTGGTGTCGAGGAGACCGTCGTCCTCGATCCAGCGGTTGAGCATCGAGTACGAGGGCTGGTGGATGAGCAGCGGGGTGCCGAGGTCGTCGGCGATCTGAGCGGCGCGGGCGGTGTCGGCGGCCGAATACGAGGAGATGCCTGCGTAGAGGGCGCGCCCCGAGCGCACGGCGGTGTCGAGCGCGCCGATGGTCTCCTCGAGCGGAGTCGAGGCGTCCGGGCGGTGGGAGTAGAAGATGTCGACGTAGTCGAGGCCGAGGCGGGCGAGCGACGCGTCGAGGCTCGAGAGCAGGTACTTCCGGCTGCCGCCGGGTCCGCCGTAGGGGCCGGGGTGCATGGCCCAGCCGGCCTTCGTCGAGATGATGAGCTCATCGCGGTAGGGGCCGAGGTCCTCGCGCAGCTGCCGGCCGAAGTTGATCTCGGCCGATCCGGCTGGCGGGCCGTAGTTGTTCGCGAGGTCGAAGTGGGTGATGCCGAGGTCGAAGGCGCGGCGGACCAAGTCGCGCTGGGTCTGGAAGGCGACATCGTCGCCGAAGTTGTGCCACATGCCCAGCGACAGTGCCGGCAGGACGAGACCGGATCGGCCCACCCTGCGGTAGGTCATCGAGTCGTAGCGGTTCTCGGCAGCGGCGTACACGGAGTCTCCCCTCAGCAGGCGAACGGTGGCTTCGTTCAGCTTAGGTCACTGCGGCTGATCAGCCGTGATGCCTGCCTCCGCGGCGAAGTTGCTGATCCGTGCGGCGAGCTTGAGGTCGCGGTCGGTCACGGCACCGGTGTCGTGGCTCGTCAGGGTGATCTCGACGCTCGGGTAGGTGAGCGTGATGTCCGGGTGGTGGTTGGCCGCCTCGGCGGCGGCACCGACCCGGTTGACGAACTCGAGTCCGGTGGCGAAGTCTCCGGTGGCGTAGGTGGCGACGATGGACTCGTCGGCGCCGTGCCAGTCGCTCAGCCCCGCGGCCTCGAGGGCGTCGGTGAGTGTCTCTCCGGTGTATTCAGTCATGTCACCATGCTAGGAACTGGCGTCTCCCACGGGAACCCCTCGCGACGAATGCGTGCGCTCAGCCGCGCGGTTCGCATCCGCATCCCGGCCATCCGCGCGGTTGCGATCCATATGCTGCGGATCGATCCATGCCACGCGGATCGGAACCGAGCGGTTGCCGACCCGCCGCAACCCCGCCCTCAGCCTGACGGACGGGTGCTTTTCGCGCGATGGCGGCGCACGGCATCGCGATTGGCGCACCGGACCGAGCAGTACCGTTGACGGCCGCCGCGCGTGACGTCGACGACGACGTTCGCACACGGGTCGCCCGGAGACAGCCCCGCCGCACACCTGCCGAGACGGTGCATGCCGCGCGTCGTGAGGTGGAGGGCGGTGCCGACGCAGATGACGGCCCGCAGCACGTGGGCCAGCGACTGATCGGCATCACGGTAGTGCAGGTGCCAGCCCTCGTCGTCATGGTCGACGAGCCGCGGGAATGCCGCCGCGCTCGCCATGATCGCGTTGAGCAGCTCCGCGCGGGCTTCCGGGCTCTCGGCATCGACGACCCTCAGCCATTCGTCGATGACGGCGCGAGTGTCGCCGAGGTCGGTCGGTGTCGGCGTGAATCCCATCGTCATCCCGAATTCCCGAGTCCGTGCTTCGATTCCGGCGCGGTCGCCTGGCCAGTCGTTGGCCAGCGAGGCTGCGAGGAGAACGGCGTACTCACCGTAAGGGTTGAGTTGCATAGGACCATTACACCAGGCTGGAGTCATGGAAGCCAGGACAGAGCAGACGACCACACGGAACCCGTCCCCGAACGGAGACGCCGACGCTTGCGAACACGGCTGGCTGACGGAGTCATGCCATCGGGTCTCGACGGGGACGGTCGCCTACGTCCGGTGTGCACGCTGCGGTCGCCGGCGGGTCGACCACCTCGGCGAGGATGCCCGCGTCCCGACCGCCCTCTCGCGCTCGGTCAGGTGACCGCGCGGGTCGCATCCGCATCCCGGCCATCCGCGCGGTTACGATCCACACGCTGCGGATCGATCCATGCCCTGCGGATCGAAGCCGAGCGGTTGCCGACCCGACCGCAACCCCGCCTGCAAGAATTAGACCAGTGGTCTTGAAATCGGATGTGAGCTGTGCCTCAATGGGGAGGTGACGAAATTCCATTCGATCCGCGACCAGCTCCTCGATCGCCTCGAGGGCATGGCCGCCGGGGAGCAGTTCCCGCCCGAGCGCCAGCTCGCCGAGCAGCTCGGGATCTCCCGGATGACCCTGCGTCGGGCGATCGACGAACTCGTCGCCCAGGGCGTCGTGCGCCGGCGCCACGGCGCGGGGGTCTTCGCCCTCGGCCCGAAGTTCGACCAGCCGCTGGCCGCGAGCTCGTTCACCGAGGACATGCTCGCCCGCGGACTCACTCCCGGCTCGCACGTCCTCGGCTTCGACCGCGGCCCGGCCGGGGCGCATATCGCCCGGAAGCTCCACCTCGGCGAGGACGACGAGGTCGTGACGATCCTCCGCCTCCGCCTCGCCGACGCGGAGCCGATCGCCCTCGAGGAGCTCCACATCCCCGCCGCCCGCGTCCCCGGCCTCACCGCCGATGACCTCGAGGACAGCTCGTTCTACGAGCTGCTGGGCACCCGCTTCGGCATCGAGCTCGCCCACAGCGTGCAGACGATCGAACCGACCCTCCTCGACGCCGACGAGTCCGCCCACCTCGCGGCTCCACCGCAGGCTCCGGCGCTCCTCTTCGAACGGATCTCGCGCAGCGCCGACGACGTTCCCTTCGAGTTCGTCCGTTCGGTCTACCGCGGTGACCGCTACAAGGTCCGCACCGAACTCACGGTCCCCGTCCGACCACCCCGCCCCGAAGGCAGCCCCGCAGCCCGCCCCGCAGCGCGCGCCGAGGCCCGCCCCGCAGCCCGCCCCGCAGCCCGCCCTGCAACCCCCACCCCTGCAAGCGGTGACCGGGCATGATCATCGCCGGGCTGATGACGGGAACCTCGGCCGACGCCCTCGACGTCGCCCTCGCCGAGTTCGTCCACGACCCGTCCGCGGACGAGCTCGGGGTGCGCCTCCTCGCCGGCGAGGAGATGCCCTTCGACCCTGCCCTGCGCACCGACATCCTCCGCCTCCTCGAACCCGTCGAGCTGCCGCTCTCCCTCGTCAGCGACGTCGACGGTCGCCTCGGCCGCTTCAGCGCCGAGGCGCTCGCCCAGGTGTGCGCGAACGTCGGGGCCGTCCCCGACCTCGTCGTCTCCCACGGCCAGACCGTGCGCCACGACATCGCCGAGGCCCGGGTGACCTCGACCCTCCAACTCGGCCAGCCCGCGTGGATCGCCGAGACCCTCGGCGTCCCCGTCCTCTCCGACGTCCGCTCCCGCGACATCGCCGCCGGCGGGCAGGGAGCCCCGCTCGTCGGGATCCTCGACGCCATGCTGCTCACCGATGCGGATACCCCGACCGCGCTGCTCAACCTCGGCGGGATCGCCAACGTCACCGTCATCGCCCCGGACCAAGACCCGTTCGCCTTCGACACGGGTCCCGCGAACGCCCTCATCGACGTCCTCGCCCGCCGGATCACCGACGGTGCGCAGTCCTGCGACGTCGACGGGGAGCTCGCCGCCCGCGGAAGGGTCGACGCGGCACTGCTGAGCGACCTCCTCGGCGAACCCTATTACCGGCTGCCCGCCCCGAAGTCGACGGGCAAGGAGCACTTCCATGCCGCTTACCTCGACCGATACCTCGTCGACCATCCTCGGCTGAGCGAAGTCGACGCGATCGCCACGGTCACCGCGCTCACCGCCCGCACCATCGCCGAGGCGGTCCGCCCCCACGGCGTCACCGCGGTCATCGCCTCCGGGGGTGGGACCCGGAACCCGACGCTCATGCGTGCCCTGCGCGCCGAGCTCGGAGAGACGGTCACCCTCGAGACGACGGACGCGGCCCTCGGCCTGCCCGAGGGGTCGAAGGAGGCCGTGCTCATGGCGCTCATCGGCTGGCTGAGCTGGCACGGCCTGCCCTCGACCGAGCCGAGCCTCACGGGCGCCGCCCGCCCGACCATCGCCGGACGGCTGAGCCCGGGGTGGAGGCCCCTGCGGCTGCCCGCGCCCCTGGAGCGCCGCCCGCGCAGGTTGCGAATCCTCGGCGGGCCCCCGCACGACCCGCACGACCCGCCCTCGCCCGACGCGAACCCCACCTGAGCCGACCCCCACCGACGCGAATCCCACCGAAGGAGCACCGACCATGCAGATCATCGACCTCCTGGTGATCGTCGCCTACCTCGTCGCCACCGCCTGGCTCGGCCTCAAGCTGAGCGGGAAGCAGAGCGGACTGAGGGACTACTTCCTCGGCGGACGGGATCTGCCCTGGTGGGCGGTGTGCCTGTCCGTCGTCGCGACCGAGACGAGCGCACTCACCGTCATCGGTATCCCCGTGATGAGCTACCTCGGCGACATCTCCTACCTTCAGCTCGCGCTCGGCTACATCGTCGGGCGCATCATCGTCGCCTTCCTCATGCTTCCCCGCTACTACGACGGCGAGATGATCACCGCCTATGCCTACCTCGGCAAGCGCTTCGGCCAGTCGACGCAGACCACGGCGGGCATCACCTTCCTCTTCACCCGCCTGCTCGCCGACGGCATCCGCGTCCTCGCCGCAGCGATCCCGCTCAAGGTCATCCTCGACGGCCTCGGCGTCCACACGTCCTACTTCGTCATCATCGTCGTCCTCGCGCTCGTGACGATCGTCTACACGTTCATCGGCGGGATCAAGGCCGTCGTCTGGGTCGACGTCGCCCAGATGGTCCTCTACGTCCTCGGCGGGGTCCTCGCGATCGTCGTCATCACCGCGAGCGTCGGCGGAGGATGGCTCGCCGAGGCGGCCGCCGCCGGAAAGCTGCAGATGTTCGTCTTCGAGGGCAACCCGATCAACGCGGCCGGATCGTTCATCCCCTCGTTCGTCGGCGGCGCCGTGTTCGCGATGGCCTCCCACGGTTCCGACCAGATCATCGTCCAGCGGCTCCTGTCGTGCCGGACGAAGGCCGACGCGCAGAAGGCGCTCATCGTCTCCGGCTTCGTCGTCTTCGTCCAGTTCGCGATCTTCCTCGCCGTCGGACTCGCCCTGTGGGCCTACTACGACCAGGCCCTGCCCGCCGACCTCGGGCTCACCCGCGACGACGAGATCTTCCCCCTCTTCATCATCGAGGGCCTCCCGCCGGGGATCTCCGGCCTCCTCCTCGCAGGCATCCTCGCCGCCGCGATGTCGACCCTGTCGTCCTCGCTCTCGGCCCTGTCGTCCTCGACCGTCACCGACGTCTGGGCCCGGTTCAGGCGGACCCCGCTCACCGACGCAGGGGGCCTCAGGGTCGGCCGCTGGGCGACGATCGCATGGGGGATCGCGTTCATCCTGCCGGCCACGGTCTTCGAATCCGACTCCGGCAACATCGTCATCCTCGCCCTCGGCATCGCCGGCATCACCTACGGCGGCCTCCTCGGCGCGTTCGTCTTCGGCATGGTCAACAAGCGCGCGACCGCCGTCGATGCGAACATCGCCTTCGTCCTCGCCATCGCCGTCAACGCGTACTTCTTCATCATGGAGAAGTACGTCACCGGTGAGATCTGGGTGGCCTGGCAGTGGTACCCGCTCCTCGGCGTCATCGTCATGGTCGTCGTCGGCGGGCTGCTCTCCATGCGCCACCCGTCCGCCCCTGCCCGCACCCCCGCCGAGGTGGAAGGAAGCCTCCGTCCATGACCGATCAGTCCCAGCCCGCGCCGTCAGCCGACGCCCGGCCCCGGCTGTCCCCGACAGAACAGCGCAACCCCCGCAGTGCGGGCCTCGACGACCTCGATGCCCTCGGCGTCCTCCGCCTCCTCAACACCGAGGACCGGGTCGTCATCGACGCCGTCGCAGCCGCCCTGCCGCAGCTCGCGGCCCTTGTCGACACCGCCGCCGAGCGGATGCGAGCCGGCGGAACCGTCCACTACTTCGGGGCGGGGACCTCGGGTCGGCTCGGGGTGCTCGACGCGAGCGAGCTCATGCCGACGTTCAACCTCGAACCCGGCCGCGTCGTCGGACACATCGCCGGAGGAGAGCCCGCCCTCGTCAACGCCGTCGAGAACGCCGAGGACTCCCTGACCGACGGACGCACCGCGGGTGCCGCGCTGGGGGAGCGGGACGTCGCGATCGGCATCGCGGCAAGCGGGTCGACGCCCTACGTCCGCGGCGCCCTCGAAGCCGCCCGGGCGAACGGCGCGCACACCGTGCTCATCTCGAACAACCCGCACGCCCCTGTCGCCGATGCGGCCGCCGCCCACATCGTCCTCGACACCGGCCCCGAGGTCGTCACCGGGTCGACCCGGCTCAAGGCCGGCACCGCGCAGAAGCTCGCTCTCAACGGCTTCTCCACCGCCCTCATGGTCGCCCTCGGCCGCACGTGGGAGAACCTCATGGTCTCCGTCGTCGCGACGAACGCGAAGCTGCGCGACCGCACCGTGCGCATCCTCACCGACGCCGCCGACCTCGACGAGGCAGCGGCCCGCGACCTCCTCGCCCGATGCGGCGATGACCTCAAGACGGCGTTGGTCGTCTCCTTCGCCGAGGTGACTCCCGCCGTGGCCGCCGAGCTGCTGAGCACCCATGACGGTTCGGTGCGGGCGGCGATCGCCGCGGCCGGCCCGACCGGCGGATCGGCTCCGCCCGGCGGCCCGAGTCAGACCGGCGGTTCGGCCCCGACCGCCGACGGCCCCGCGGCCAAGGGCAGCGACTGATGGGCGAACGTCAC
>ENA-OOKA01000087-OOKA01000087.1-human-skin-metagenome-genome-assembly--contig:-NODE-87-length-32574-cov-6.124481_pt1 | contig 32574 bp, 25 predicted proteins | sample MGYA00248825_ERZ500995 | MGnify/ENA primary metagenome ERZ500995 (study PRJEB25958, sample SAMN03398540) | human skin metagenome | study: EMG produced TPA metagenomics assembly of the Human Skin...
GAAGATGCCTAAGTGACTGGAGTTCAGTCGTGTGCTCTTCCGATCTCGGCATCGTCGAGGCAGGCATCGATCGGCACCGGATCCTGACCTGCGTCGACGACGAGGCCCGCCCCGTCGCCGAGGTTGATCACGGTCGCCGACCCCTGACCGACATCGCAGACGAGCACGAGCCAATCCCGCGCCGGTCCCCGGGGACTGCCGGTGACGACGACGGCCGCTCCGAGGGCGATGACGAGGACGATGACGGGGATTCCCCACAGGCGTCTGCGCACGAGTAGGACGATGCCGATCGTCAGCCCGGCGAGGAGAGCGAGAGCGACGATCGATCCGAGGGGAGGCTCCGGCCACGACAGAGACGCCCCGGGCAGGAGGGCGCAGACGCGGGCGACAGCGACGATCCACCACGCAAACAGGGAGCCGAGCCACGCCGTGAGTTCGGCGGCGAAGCCCATGACCGGAACGCCGAGGAGACTGAGGCCGCCTGTGACGAGGGAGAGGAATCCCGCAATCGTGGCCGGCAGCACCGCGGGGCTCGCGAGGGCGTTCGCGACGACCGACCATCCGCCGAGGCGGGGGTCGATGGCGACGAGCACCGGCGTGCACGCAAGCTGGGCGACGAGCGGGACGAGGAGGGCGGTCAGCAGCACGCTCGGGGCGCGCGGCCAGCGCACGTTGAGCCGTCTGAGCAGGATCGGGACGGCGAACATGATCGCGGTCGTCGAGATCACAGAGAGGACGAAGCCCACCGAGGACGCGAGCATCGGCAGACCGGTGAGGAGCAGGCTGACGGTGCCGGCGATGACGGCGACCGGAGAGATCCCACCCCCGCGGAGGAAGACGACAGCGACGGCGATCGCCATCCCCGCCGCTCTGATCGCGCTCGGTTCGACGCCGACGATGAAAACGTAGCCGAGGCACGTGAGCACCCCGACGGTCACCCGCGTGCGCGGTCCCGCACGGCAGGCACCGGCGAGGAGTCCCGCGCCGAGGCTGACGATCGTCACGTTCGTGCCCGAGACGGCGGAGAGGTGCGTGAGGGAGACGATGCGCATGTCCTCGACCATCTGCGCATCCTGCGGGCCCGTGTCGCCGACGACGAGGCCGGGCAGGAGCGCTCCCCCGTCGTGGCCGACGGCCAGGGAGTCCGCTCGGAACCGTTCCCGCAGTTCGGCCCGCCACCGCCACACGCGGTTCGGGGCCCGGATGACGGCCGGCTCCGCTTCGGAGACGCGGATCCGGTCGAGGCGTTCGGTGCGCATGACGACGCGCGAGCCGGCGGCGGGGGTGCCTGGGGCGAGGACTTCGGCGAATCCGCCCGGGGTGATCAGGGTCAGTCGTGACCACCCGGAGGGGCCGGGCGTCGTCGTACCGACGACGATCCCCTCGGTGTCCGTGGGTCCGTCGGGGCCGCGCGCAGCGGCGAGCGTGAGGACCTGGACCGAGGCGAGGCACGCGAAGACGATGAGTCCCACGCCGAGGTGGTGACGCGGTCTCAGGACCGCGAATCCGACCGCGCCGATCACGACGGCGAACCCGAGCACCCACGGTCCCGGCGCGAGGAGGGCGAGTGCCCACAGCCCCGCCGCGCAGGCGACGAGGCGCACCGATCCCGGCCACAGGGTCGCCGTGGTCCGCGTCCAGTCGAGGACGGTACGACGCAGCCCTGCCCTCGGCTCACCCGACCGTGACAAGGTCCTTGAGGCTTTCGAACGTCTTCGGACCGATGCCTTTGACGAGGAGGAGGTCCTCGACGCTGGTGAACGGCGTCGCCTCGCGGTGGGCGATGATCGCCTCGGCGGTGACGGGGCCGACTCCGGGCAGGGTCTGCAGGGTCGTCGAATCCGCCGTGTTGAGATCGATCTTCGCGCCGGTCCCGCTGCCCGAGGCGTCGGAGCCTCCCCCGCTGCCGGACGAGCCTGAGCCCGACGATTCGGCGCCCGAGCTGCCCGAGCCGTCCGCGCCCGAAGGAGCAGGAACCGTCGGCGCCGAGGCGGGAGGGTCCTCCCCGACTGCGGGGATCCAGATCTGCTCGCCGTCGGCGACGATACGGGCGAGGTTGACCGCCTCGGCGTCGGCATCGGCCGTCAGGCCACCGGCGGCATCGACGGCGTCGCGGACGCGCGAACCGCCGGCCAGGGTGACGACGGAGGGATTCTCCACCTCCCCGGTGACGTGGACGACGACCTCGGCCGCAGGGTCGGCTTCGGGTGACGCACCACCCGTCTCACCGGCTGCACGCTGCCCGCCCGGTGCAGCGTCGCCCGCCCCTGGTGCCGGAGCGTCCGTGGCAACAGGTGCCGGGGCGCTCGGCGCCTGTTCGGTGTCGGCCGGTCGGAGCACCCAGTACGCGAGGACGAGGACGGCGATCGTCGCCACGGCCAGCGCGATGAGCACGGGCAGGCGGACGCGGCGCGGCTCGACGGGCTCCTCGTCGCCGGCAGTGTCGCTCGTGACGACATCGCCGGGCACCCAGCCGCCGCGTTCCGCACTCGACGTGAGGAGGCCGGCGAACCGGTCGTCGGGGGACACAGCCATGCGCGCACGCTACGACTCGAACCAGCCAGGAGACCAGGAGGTCGACAATGCCTGTGGACGGAGGTTGAGCGTCCACAGACCGTGAGCACACGAGTGGAGCGAGCGTGCACAGAAAAGTGCGCACGAGTGGGGAGTCAGGGCGTCGTCTGGATCGTGATGCCGAGGGTGCCGGGGCCGACATGGGCGGTGATGATCGGTGAGAGGGTGCGGAAGCTCGTCGTCAGCCCCCGCTCGGCGAGCTTCTCGGTGAGAGCGACGACGTCCGCATCATCAGGATGACCGTCGGCCTGCTGGACCTCGATCTCGAGCGGCCGGTCGTCCTCGCTCAGGGATGCGGCCGCCTCGGCGGCGATGAGACTCATCCGCTCGAGCGCCTTCGCGCGCGTGCGCACCCGGGCGATCGGGGTGACGACCCCGCCGGTCAGCCCGAGTACGGGAACGATCTGCAAAGCGCGACCGAGCAGCGAGGACGCGGCGCCGATGCGCCCGCCCCGGCGCAGATGCTCGAGGCTCTGCGGGGCGAAGACCGTCGTCGTCTCTCCGGCGCACCAGTCGGCGACGGTCCCGGCGATCGAGGCGACGTCCTCACCGCGGGCGATCCCTGCCGCGGCCACCTCGACGGCCCCGGCCAGTCCCGCCGAGGTGGTGCGGGAGTCGACGACGTCGATGAGCACGGGCTGGTCGGCCGCTGCGCTCACCGCGGAGTCCCGGGTGCCCGAGAGCTCGCCGGACATCGTGACGACGACGATCGCCTCGGCGCCGTGGTCGATGAGGTCGGAGTAGGCGGCGGCGAACTGGCCGGGGGTGGCCATCGACGTGCTCACCTCGGTGCCGGCGTCCATCTCCCGGCAGAGCACGTCGACGTCGAGGTCGCCGTCGGTGAAGGACTCGCCGCCGATGATCACGGTGAGCGGGACGATGCGGAAGAGCCCGCCGGTGGTCTCGTCGAGCCGGGCTATCTCGTCCTCACGCAGCTGCGCCGTCGAGTCGGTGACGAGACCGATCCTCATGGGCGCCCCAGCGCCCGATACGTCCACCCCGCCGCCCGCCACTGCTGCGGATCGAGGACGTTGCGCCCGTCGACGAGGACCGTGTTCGCCACCAGGCCCGCCACCTGGGCCGGATCGAGGTCACGGTACTCGCTCCACTCGGTGAGCAGGAGCACCGCGTCCGCCCCGGTGAGCGCCTCGGTGGTGTCGGTGACGAAGTTGAGCTCCGGAAACGCCCGGGAGGCGTTGTCGACAGCCTCGGGATCGGTGACGGTGACGACACCGCCCTGGGTGCCGATGAGACGGGCCACGGCCAGGGCCGGCGAGTCCCGGACATCATCGCTGTCGGGTTTGAACGCCGCCCCGAGGATCGTGATCCTCTTGCCGATGAACGACCCGCCGAGGGCATCGCGGGCAATGTCGACCATCCGCACCCGCCGACGCATGTTGATCGAGTCGATCTCCCTGAGGAACGCCACCGCCTGATCGGCCCCGAGCTCACCGGCCCGGGCCATGAACGCCCGGATGTCCTTGGGCAGGCACCCGCCGCCGAAGCCGAGACCCGCGTTGAGGAACTTCCGACCGATCCGGTCATCCATCCCGATCGCATCGGCAAGCAGCGTGACATCGGCACCGGAGGTCTCGCAGAGTTCGGCCATCGCGTTGATGAACGAGATCTTCGTGGCAAGGAACGAGTTCGCCGCGGTCTTGACGAGCTCGGCGGTCGCGAAGTCGGCGACCAGGCGCGGAGTGTCGGCCTCGAGCATCGAGGCGTAGACCTCGTCGAGGGCCTCAGTGGCCGTCTGGCCGGCCTGCCCGTCGGCGACACCGTAGACGAGACGGTTCGGGTGGAGCGTGTCCTCGACGGCGTGGCCCTCGCGGAGGAACTCGGGGTTCCACATGAGGACTCCCCCGGCGGGTTCGACGAGTCCGGCGAGGCGACCGGCAGTGCCCACGGGCACCGTCGACTTGCCGACGACGACCGCCCCGGGCTGCAGGTGCGGCAGCAGCGCATCCACAGCCGCATCGACATAGGTGACGTCGGCGGCGAACTCGCCGGGCTTCTGCGGGGTGCCCACGCACACGAAGTGCACGCGCGCCTCGGCGGCATCGGCGATGTCGGTGGTGAAGTCGAGGCTGCCCTTGTCCTGGGCTTCGAGCAACAGGTCGGCGAGGCCGGGTTCGAAGAACGGGGGCCTGCCCTCGCGCAGGGCGCTGACCTTGGCCTCGTCGACATCGACGCCGACGACCTCATGGCCCAGCGACGCCATCGCGGCCGCGTGCACGGCTCCCAGGTACCCACAACCGATGACCGAAACCTTCACCCGCACACTCCCGTTCGAACCGAGCAATTTCACGCACACTATATGTCACCTGCTTGCACGATATCTGGAGGCGGAAACAGTACGCTTGGATTCGTGAAGCGTTTCCTCGATTTCCTCACCAATTCGACGGCAGCGGTGGCACTCGCGGCCATCGTCGTCGTCGGACTCGTCCTCTTCCTCATCCCCCCGCTCCACCCCTTCGCGTGGGTGATCGGCATCGTCGTCTGCCTCGGTGCGGCGGCGGCTCTGCTCATCTTCCACGGCGAATGGCGACGGGCCCAGACCCAGATCGATGGGCTGCGCCAGAGTCTGAGCACCGAACGCGGACGCCTCGACGCGGTGGGGCTCACCCCCGTCGACGAGGAGGTCGCCCAGATCCCCGACGAGACGCGGGCGCAGCGGATCCTCACCCTCCTGCCCGACGAGGGCGGCCTCGTCCAGTCCCTGCGTCTCGATGCGACCTTCGGCACGCTCGCCGTCGACGAGCTGGCCCCCCTGCACACCTTCCGCGAGGAGTTCGCGAAGTCGAGCTTCGACAATCCCCGCTCGCACACCGCGTTCATGAACCTCTACCGCGCCGCCGAGGCGCTGTCGATCTGGGTCAACGAGGAGACGCGGACGCTCAGCGACGACGACGCGAAGCGCGAGATCCGCCCCGGCGACACCCGCGAGGGCGGCTGGCGCGAGTACACCGAGGCCCGCAGCCGCGGCGAGAGCCTCGGCGACCGCTTCGTCTCCGCCCGCTGGGAGTTCAAGCAGACCGCGCTCGAACTCGGCCTCGTCGCCTGAACCCAAGGCAGACGCACAGAGACCCCGACCGGATGGTCGGGGTCTCGTCCGATCGCCGTCCCTCAGTGCCGGATCCACCAGTCGTCGGTCGGGGTGACCGGGGTGCGGCGCTTGTGCTCGGTCGCGCGGTAGCGTTCGATGATCGTGGTCGCGACCGCATCGTCGACCTCCCGGCCCTCGAGGAAGTCGTCGATCTGCTCGTAGGTGAGCCCGAGAGACGACTCATCGGTCTGACCCGGCGCCTCGTCGAGAAGGTCGGCCGTCGGGGTCTTCGTCGTCAGGTGCTCAGGCGCGCCGAGGTGGCGCAGCAGGGCCCGGCCCTGCCGTTTGCTCAGCCCGGAGAGCGGGATGACGTCGGCGGCACCGTCGCCGAACTTCGTGAAGAAACCGGTGACCGCCTCGGCGGCATGATCTGTGCCGACGACGAGGAGCCGCTTCTCCCCGGCGATCTCGAACTGAGCCGTCATCCGCATCCGCGCCTTGACGTTGCCCTTGCCGAAGTCGGAGATCGCCTCCCCCATCGCCGCACGGTACTCCTCGGCGGCGGCGTCGGTGGCGGCGCCGATGTTGAAGACGACCTCGTGGTCGGCATCGATGAACCTCAGCGCGTCCTGCGCATCGGACTCATCGGCTTGGACGCGGTACGGCAGGCGCACCGCCCAGAACTCGGCGTCGGCACCGCGCCGGCGCAGGTCCTCGACCGCGAGCTGGCACAGCCGACCGGCGAGGGTCGAGTCCTGGCCTCCGCTGATGCCGAGGACGAGGCCGCGCACTCCCGTGGTCAGCACGTAGTCGACGAGGAAGTCGACCCGCTTCTTCACTTCGGTCGCCGGGTCGATCTCCGGGCGCACGCCGAGGGTGCTGCGGATCTCGTCCTGGACGGCGTCGTGTGTGCTCATGAAGGTCTGAGCCCTTCCTGGTCAGAGGCCTGGAATCAGGCCTCGGGGACGATGTTGACGAGCTTCGGCGCCTTGACGATGACCTTGCGCACGCCGGCTCCGCCGAGCGCCCGCTGGACGTTCGACGACTCGAGAGCGAGCGCCTCGAGGTCGGCCTCGGAGATGTCGGGGGCGACGTCGAGACGGGCCCGGACCTTCCCCTTGACCTGGACGACCGCGGTGACGGTGTCGGCGACGAGGTAGGCGGGGTCCGCCTCCGGGAAGTCGACGTAGGTGATCGAGGACTCGTGGCCGAGCCGCGACCACAGCTCTTCGGCCAGGTGCGGGGCGAAGGGAGAGAGCATGATCGCCAACGGCTCGAGGACGTCGGCCGTGGCGGCACCCTGCTTCGTCAGGTGGTTCGTGAGCACGATGAGCTTCGAGATCGCCGTGTTGAACCGCAGATGGTCCATGTCGTCGCGGACTCCGGCGATGACCTGGTGGGCGACCTTGAGGGTCTCCGGGTCGGCGGTGCCCTCGGCGATCACGGACTCTCCGGTCGTCTCGTCGACGAAGAGGCGCCACACCCGCTGGAGGAAGCGCTGGGCGCCGACGACGGCGCGGGTCTCCCACGGACGGTCCTGCTCGATGGGACCCATCGACATCTCGTAGACGCGGAACGTGTCGGCGCCGTAGGCGTCGTACATCTCGTCGGGCATGACGGAGTTCTTCAGCGACTTGCCGATCTTCCCGTACTCGCGGTTGACCTGCTCCCCCTGGTACCAGAATGTCAGCTCGCCGTCGTCGCCGGCCCGCTCCTCCACCTCGGCGGCGGGGACGTAGACGCCGCGGGAGTCCGTGTAGGCATACGCCTGGATGTAGCCCTGGTTGACGAGCCGGTGGAAGGGCTCCGAGGACGTGAGGTAGCCGAGGTCGTGGAGGACCTTGTGCCAGAAGCGGGCGTAGAGGAGGTGGAGCACGGCATGCTCCTGACCGCCGACGTAGAGGTCGGCGCCGCCGCGCGGCTTCGATCCCCGCGGCCCCAGCCAGTACTCCTCGTTGACGGGGTCGACGACGGCCGAGGAGTTGTGCGGGTCAGCGTAGCGCAACTGGTACCACGAGGAGCCGGCCCAGTTGGGCATCGTGTTCGTCTCCCGGAAGTACGTCCGCGGTCCGTCGCCGAGGTCGAGTTCGACCTCGACCCAGTCGCGGTTGCGGCCGAGCGCCGGCTCCGGCTGGGAGTCGGCGTCGTCGGGGGCGAAGGTGCGCGGGGCGAAGTTGTCGACCTCGGGCAGCTCGACGGGCAGCATCTCGTCGGGCAGGGCGATCGGGGTCCCCGTCTCGTCGTAGACGATGGGGAACGGCTCACCCCAGTAGCGCTGCCGGGAGAACAGCCAGTCCCGCAGGCGGTACTGGGTCGACCCCTCGGCCAGGCCCTTCTCCGCCAGCCACGCGGTGACCCTCGCCTTCGCCTCGTCGACGGCGAGCCCGTTGACGTCGACCTCGGCGTTGGCGGAGTTGATCATCACTCCGGGGCCCGTGTACGGGGTGTCCTCGTCGTGGTCGGCAGGCGGCTGGACCGTCCGGACGTAGGGCAGACCGAACTCCTTCGCGAACTCCCAGTCGCGGGCGTCCTCGGCGGGCACAGCCATGATCGCGCCGGTGCCGTAGCCCATGAGGACGTAGTCGGCGACGAAGATCGGAATCTGCTGCCCGGTGGCCGGGTTCTCGGCGTACGACCCGGTGAAGATGCCGGTCTTCTCCCGGCTCTGCTGCCGGTCGGCGTCGGTCTTGGCCGCCGCTGCCCGCTGGTAGGCGGCGATCGCCTCGGCGGGGGTGGCCGCTCCCCCACGCCACTGCTCGGGGGTCTGCGGATCCCACTCTGCTGCGGTCAGCTCGGCGACCTGCGGATGCTCGGGGCTGAGCACGAGGTAGGTGGCGCCGAAGAGCGTGTCCGGTCGGGTGGTGTAGACCTCGACGGAGGACTCGGAGCCGGTCAGCGGCAGGCGCAGCAGGGCGCCCTTCGAGCGGCCGATCCAGTTGACCTGCATCCGGTGGACCGCGCTCGGCCAGTCGAGGGCGTCGAGGTCGTCGATGAGACGGTCGGCATAGGCGGTGATGCGCATGTTCCACTGCCGCAGCGTGCGCGTGTAGACAGGGAAGTTCCCGCGTTCGGACAGCCCGTCGGCGGTGACCTCCTCGTTCGCGAGCACGGTGCCCAGGCCCGGGGCCCAGTTGACCGGGGACTCCGAGACATAGGCGAGCCGGAAGTCCTGGAGGACGGTCTCCTGCTCGGCGTGGCTGAGCTCCTGCCACGGACGGCCGTCAGGGGTGGGGCGCTGACCGGTGGCGAACTGCTCGATGAGCGTGGAGATCGGCCGGGCTGCACCCGTGCCGTCCTCGCCGGGGGTCTGCGCTTCGGGGTCGTACCACGAGTTGAAGATCTGGAGGAAGATCCACTGCGTCCACTTGACGAAGTCGTCGTCGGTCGTCGCGAAGCTGCGGCGCTCGTCGTGGGCGAGGCCGAGCCGGCGCAGCTGTGCCTTCATGTTCGCCATGTTCGCGTCCGTCGTGATCCGCGGATGCTGCCCGGTCTGCACCGCGTAGAGGTCGGCGGGCAGGCCGAAGGCGTCGTAGGACAGCGCGTGCATGACATTGCGCCCGCGCATGCGCTGGTAGCGACCGTAGACGTCGGTGCCGAGGTAGCCCAGGGGATGTCCGACGTGGAGTCCCGCGCCCGAGGGGTAGGGGAACATGTCCATGATGTAGAGGGATTCCCGCTCGCCGAGGTCGGACGGCGGTCCGTACGCGGACGCTGAGGAGGCGTCGAGGTCCTGGCTGAGGTCACCGGTCGGGTTGGGCGTGTGGAACGTGCCCGCCTGCTCCCATGTGCGCTGCCAAGTCGACTCGATCTTCTCCGCCAGCTCCGCGTCGTAGCGGAAGCCGGTCTCCTCAGGGTTCGTCGTCATTACCAACCTTCACCAGACTTCACGTTTGGTCCATCGTAGCCTGAGCGTTCGGCCCTCTCATGTGGCTAGACTGCAGATGAGACCTCGCAGGACGGAAAAGGTGAGCGATTTCACTACTGAACGATCGCACACTAAGCTTACTGGGCAGTCACCCATGTCCCGAAGGAGTACACATGAGCCCATCGACAATGCCCCAGTCATCCACTCCGGTCGTCGGGTTCGACGTGGACACGACGTCCTCGACGACCGATGTCCTCCTCTCCCGCCTGGAGTCCCACCCCGACCACGGCGCCCTCGCGAAGTTCTCCGACGGGGAGTGGGTCGAGGTGACGACCGCGGACTTCGTCGCGCAGGTGCGTGCGGCCGCCAAGGGGCTCATCGCCTCGGGAGTCGGGTTCGAGGACAAGGTCGCGATCTTCGGCCCCACTTCCTTCGACTGGACTCTCAGTGACTACGCCGTGTGGTTCGCCGGGGCGATCTCCGTGCCCTTCTACGACACGTCCTCTCAGGACCAGCTCGCTTGGATGCTCGAGAACGCCGAGGTCACCAGCGGCCTCGTCGCGACCCGGGAACACGCTGAGCGGGTCCGCGATGCCGCGGCGATCGCCGGTCTGCCCGCCCCGCGCCTGTGGATCTGGGACGAAGGCGCGTTCCTCGACCTCGCCGCCGCCGGCGAGAGCGTGAGCGACGCCGATCTCGAGGCCCGGCGCGCGCAGGTCGGCAGCGAGTCGATCGCGACGATCATCTTCACCTCGGGCACCACCGGACGCCCGAAGGGCTGTGTGCTCACCCATGCGAACTTCGTCCAGACTGCGCAGGCCGCCGAGCAGCAGATCCCCGAGGTGACCGGAGAGGACGGCCGCTGCCTCCTTTTCCTCCCCCAGGCCCATGTCTTCGCCCGGTTCATCGAGGTCCTCTGCGTGTCCACGGGCGCCCTGCTCGCCCATCAGTCCGATCTCACGAAGCTCACCGACGCCCTCGGCAGCTTCAAGCCGACGTTCATCCTCGGCGTCCCCCGGGTCTTCGAGAAGGTCTTCAACTCGGCGCTGGCGAAGGCGCAGGCCGGGGGGAAGGAGAAGATCTTCCGGCGTGCGGAGAAGGTCGCCGTCGCCTATTCGAAGGCCCAGGACGCCGGCAGGGTCCCGGCGTCGCTCAGGCTCCAGCACGCCCTCTTCGACAAGCTCGTCTACAGCAAGCTGCGCGAGATCATGGGCAACAACGTCAAATGGGCGGTCTCGGGCGGCGGACCGCTCGGCACCCGCCTCGGCCACTTCTACCGCGGCATCGGCCTCATCGTCCTCGAGGGCTACGGCCTGACCGAGACGACGGCGCCGATCACGGTCAACATCGTCAAGAAGTCGAAGATCGGCACGGTCGGCGTGCCCCTGCCCGGCGCCACCGTCGCCATCGCCCCCGACGGCGAGGTGCTCGCCAAGGGCGTCCCGGTCTTCCGCGAGTACTGGAAGAACCCCGAGGCCACGGCCAAGGAGTTCCACGACGGCTGGTTCGCCACCGGTGACCTCGGCTCCCTCGACGAGGACGGCTACCTGAGCATCGTCGGACGCAAGAAGGAGCTCATCGTCACCTCGAGCGGGAAGAACATCGCGCCGGCTCCGCTCGAGGACGCCCTGCGCCGCCACCCGATCATCGGCCAGCCCGTGCTCGTCGGCGACAACCGGAAGTTCATCACCGCGCTCATCTTCCTCGACCCCGAGATGCTGCCGACGTGGCTGAAGAACCACGGCCTTCCCGAGATGACACTCGAGGAGGCCGCGGAGGACGACACCGTGCGGCAGACGATCGAGGCGGCCGTCGAGCGTGTCAACCGCACGGTCTCCCGCGCCGAGGGGATCAAGAAGTTCCGCATCGTCCCCGTCGAGCTCAGCGAGGCCAACGGCTACCTCTCGGCCAAGCAGTCGGTCAAACGCCACATGCTCGGCAAGGACTTCGCCGACGAGATCGAGGCCCTCTATGCGGAGTGAGTAGTATAGATTTCAACCACCGTGTCGGCCGCGGCCGTCGGGACGCCGTCAGGCGACCGCGGCCAACAGGGGGTCCACCATCGCCAGAGAGGAGATCCCATGTCGAACGACACCGCCGCCTACGTCAACGTCGGCGAGGAGTACAACCGGGACACGAACTACATCGAGGACCGCATCCTCGATGATCCCGACGCCCGCTGGCCCGTCGAACCCGGTCGCTATCGGCTCATCGCCGCCCGTGCGTGTCCGTGGGCGAACCGCACCGTCATCGTCCGCCGCCTCCTCGGCCTCGAGGACGTCATCTCGCTCGGCATGCCCGGGCCCACCCACGACCAACGGTCGTGGACCTTCGACCTCGATCCCGGCGGCGTCGATCCGGTGCTCGGCATCGAGCGCCTCCAGCAGGCGTTCTTCACCCGGTTCCCCGACTATCCGCGGGGGATCACCGTGCCGGCGATCGTTGACATCCCCACCGGCGCCGTGGTGACGAACGACTTCCCTCAGATCACCGCGGACTTCGCGACGCAGTGGCGCTCCTACCACCGGGAGGGTGCGCCCGATCTCTGGCCCGAGGAGTCTCGGGACGAGATGGAGTCGCTCATGAAGCTCATCTACACGGAGATCAACAACGGCGTCTACCGCTGCGGATTCGCCGGGTCCCAGGAAGCCTACGACAAGGCCTTCGATCGCCTCTTCACCGCGCTCGACACGATCGAGGAGCGGCTGGCGACCCGCCGGTTCCTCATGGGCGAATCGATCACCGAGGCGGACGTCCGGCTCTTCACGACGCTCGCACGCTTCGACCCGGTCTACTACGGGCACTTCAAGACCAACCGCACGGCGCTGCGCGACTTCCCCAATCTGTGGGGGTACGCCCGCGACCTCTATCAGACGCCCGGGTTCGGCGACACGATCGACTTCACGCAGATCAAACAGCACTACTACATCGTCCACAAGGACATCAATCCCACCGGCGTCGTTCCCGACGGACCGGATCTCTCCGGCTGGCTCACCCCGCATGGTCGTGAGGAGCTCGGTGGCCGTCCGTTCGGCGACGGCACGCCGCCGGGACCCGTGGCCGCCGGCGAGGAGGTTCCCGTCGAGCACACCGCCGCCGCCTGGGTGAGCTGAGACCCTGATGGCGTGACTCGCCGAGGCGATCGCCGATGGAGGCCTGGACCCGCGGGGTTCAGGCCTCCGTCGTCTCCGCTCGGCTGCGGCGACGGCGGCTGCGGACCTTGAGGACGATCCAGACGACGACGGCGATGACGACGACGGCGATGACGAGTGTCTGGAAGTACCCGGCGTAGGTCTCGACGATCGACCAGTTCTCGCCGAGGAGGAAGCCCGCGACGATGAGGACGGTGTTCCAGATCGTGCTGCCGGCGGCGGTGAGGAGAATGAACTTGACCATGGGCATCGCACGCATGCCCGCTGGAATCGAGATGAGCGAACGGAAGATGGGGATCATCCGTCCGAAGAAGACGGCCTTGTCGCCGTGACGGTCGAACCATGAGACCGTCTTGTGCACGTCGGCGACGTCGACGAGCGGCATCTTCACCGCGACCCGCACGATGCGGTCGAGACCGATCCACCGGCCGATCGCGTAGAGCAGGACGGCCCCGACGACCGAGCCGATCGTCGCGAAGACGATCGCCAGGACCAGGCTGAGCTGACCGCGACTGGCGGTGAAGCCGGCCAAGGGCAGGACGAGCTCGCTGGGGATCGGGGGGAAGATGTTGTCGAGGAAGACAAGGAACCCGACGCCGATGGGACCGAGGGTCTCCATGATGCGCACTGTCCAGGCGGAGAAGCCGCTGAGGTTCTCCGCGGCGCCGGAGGCGACGGTGTCGATGAGCAGTCCGGGCGCGGCGAGAGCGGCGGTGTGCGACATGCGCAACAGTCTAGGCAACGGCCTTGTCTGCCGCTCACAGAGCGCTCCCAGCGGTTAGTGTGGGAGCAGACACCGCACCGAACGAGCACTCAGTGACATGAAGGAGCACTCAGTGACACCAGCGAAGATCCTGGCCTCACGCAGTCCGGTCGCCGAAGCCGGACACCACGCCATCACCCAGCCCGGGCCCGCACATCTCATCCGCGCAGTGCAGCGCTTCATCCAGCGGCTCGGCAATCAGTTCGGGGCGGCGATCACCTATTTCCTCGTCCTCGCCATCGTCCCCATCGCGATGTTCACCTTCGCCGGTCTCGGTTTCGTCCTCGACGTCCTCCGGCCCGACCTCGTCCCCGTCATCACCGAGCAGATCGAGGCCTTCTCCCCCGGCAACTCAGCGATGACCGACCAGCTCGAGGGCTTCCTCAACGACTGGCAGGCCGTCGGCATCTTCGGTATCCTCGCGGGTCTCTACACCGGGCAGGGATTCATCGGCAACCTCGGAGCGGCAGTGCGCGCTCAGCTCCACGACGACTTCGACGACGAGGTCAACCAGCCGTTCGTCAAGAAGTTCGTCGGCAACGCCGTGACCCTCCTCGGGCTCATCGTCGGTCTGCTGCTCACCGTCGCCCTCACGGTCGTCGGCACCGGCCTGCGGTCGTTCATCACCGACCTCTTCAACCTCTCCGGCTGGATGTCCGGGCTTCTCGTCGCCGTGCCGATGCTCATCACGTTCGGGGCGTCGTGGCTGATCTTCATGTTCCTCTTCACGATGCTGCCCGAACATCCGGTGGACAAGCAGGCGAAGGTGCGGGGCTCGCTCATCGGAGCGGTCTGCTTCGTCATCCTCCTCAACCTCGCCACCGTCCTCGTCGACCTCTTCTCCGCGGGCAAGGCCGCGGGTGTGTTCGGGTCGATCATCGCGATCATGCTCACGCTCAACATCTTCGCCCGCATCATCCTCTTCGTCGCCGCCTGGATCGGCACCGCGCAGGCTCCGCGGCCGAAGGAGGACGACAGCGCTGATCACGGGTTCATCGAACCGAAGCTCCAGGCGCAGACTCTCGGTGCTCTCATGGCCGGTGCCGGGATCGTCGCGCTCACCCTGCTCGGCTTCAAGCGCTTCGACGAGAGGCGGTCGGAGAGCGCATCGGCGACACGGTAGAATGGAGCGGGAACTAGTCAATTGAATAAAGGGGACTCGACCTTTGACTGAAGCAACCACAGCTCGTCTCGACGAGTGGGCGAAGAAGCAGACTGCGGCTGAAGACCTCATCCCGCTCGTCGGCCGCCTCTACCGCAACAACGACGTGCTCCTCACCCTCTTCGGGCGTTCGCTGCAGGGCAAGTCCGTGACCGGCATGATCAAGGCTCACCGCTATGCCCGTCACTTCCTCGGCGAGGAGCTCGACATCGAGACCACGCTCGAGGTCGTCCGCGCTCTCGCCGACCTCGACCTCGGCCCTGCCCGGATCGATCTCGGTCGCCTCATCGTCAAGCTCAACGAGCAGTCGGCCTCGACCGCCGATTTCCTCGCCGCTGAGCTCGACCAGGTCATCGGTGCGCAGTCCTCCGACGATGAGGGCGTCCGCGACGTCGTCCTCTACGGCTTCGGACGCATCGGGCGCCTGCTCGCCCGCATCCTCATCGACCGCGCCGGCGGGACCGGGATGCGTCTGCGTGCGATCGTCGTCCGCCGTGGCGGGGAGAACGACATCGTCAAGCGCGCCTCGCTGCTGCGCCGCGACTCCGTGCACGGGAAGTTCGACGGCAGCATCGTCGTCGATGAGGAGAACAACACGATCCTCGCCAACGGCACCCTCATCCAGGTCATCTACTCCGATGACCCCTCCCAGGTCGACTACACCGCGTACGGCATCAATGACGCGATCATCGTCGACAACACCGGCAAGTGGCGCAATGAGGAGGGTCTGTCGAAGCACCTGCAGAGCAAGGGCGCATCGAAGGTCCTGCTCACCGCTCCGGGCAAGGGCGACATCAAGAACATCGTCTTCGGCGTCAACGACTCCGATATCACCGACGCGGACACGATCCTCTCCGCCGCGTCGTGCACGACGAACGCGATCACCCCGGTGCTCAAGGCGCTCAACGACCGCTTCGGTGTGCGCAACGGCCACGTGGAGACGGTCCACTCGTTCACGAACGACCAGAACCTCATCGACAACTTCCACAAGGGCTCGCGTCGCGGCCGTGCCGCCGGCCTCAACATGGTGCTCACGGAGACCGGTGCGGCGAAGGCTGTCGCGAAGGCTCTGCCGGAGCTCAAGGGGAAGCTCTCGGGCAACGCGATCCGCGTGCCCACCCCGAACGTGTCGATGGCGATCCTCAACCTCAACCTCGAGACTCCGACGACCGTCGACGAGCTCAACGCGTTCCTCCGTGAGACGTCGATGAACTCGCCGCTGCGCAACCAGGTCGACTACGTCGCCTCCCCCGAGCTCGTCTCGACCGACCTCGTCGGCTCGAAGCGTGCGGGTGTCGTCGACGGTCTCGCCACCATCGTCGACGAGGACCGCGTCGTCGTCTACGTCTGGTACGACAACGAGTTCGGCTACAGCTGCCAGGTCATCCGCTGCGTGGCGGAGATGGCCGATGTCGACACCCCGGCCTTCCCCGTCGTGGAGCAGGCCGAGGCCGTCGTCGAGACCGAGCCCGAGGTCGCCCCGGTCTGATCCGCTTGGTCGGTCCGGACTGAGTCCGGGACTCCGAAGAGGCGCCCACGTTGCGAACGTGGGCGCCTCTGTCGTCTTCGTCGGCGACGGCTGTCCGGATCTGCCTGACCGCCGCCGAGGTGGTCAGGCCCTGCCCTCGCCCCGGCGCTCCCGCTCGAGGGCGTCGTGGAGCCAGATCGGGGTGAACGTGGCGAACCGCCGGGAGAGTTCGTCGTCGCCGTCGAGGATGAGTGCGAACCTGTCATCGGCAGTCGAGAGCTCGTGCGCCCAGATCGGGCCGAGGCAGGCGAGGAGCAGGCAGGCGAGGACGACGGCGGCACCGAGGATCGGCGTCTGCGGCCACAGGAGGATCCCGAGGAGCACGCCGAGGACGGCGAAGCCGATCGCGATCGCCATGCCGCCGGAGCGGGTCCGCGGGACACGGGGCGTCGCCGGTCGACTCGCCGCCACCGAATCGAGCGGGTCCCGACCGAGCCTGGTCCACGCGACGATCGCACCGAGGGCGCAGACGATGCCGATCATGATGAGGCTGAAGGCGGAGAAGAGGAGCACCGCATCGATCCTCTCCCCCTGGGCCTGCAGTGCGGCGCCGAGCCCGGCGACGAGCATGGCGACGGCGAGGACGAGCATGCTCAGCAGTCGCGCACGCCTGATCGCCGTGAGCTCGGCGAGAACCCGGGCGAGATAGCTGCGTTCGGCGTCGCCGTCGATCGTGCTCATCGGACGAACCCTGCCTTCTTGTCGACGGTGTGGGGAAACGGAGTGCCCTGCCGGTGGAGGGCGAAGAGCTCGAGGAACTGATCCTCCAACCGCTGGCGCCACCCGTGGGTGTCTCCGGACATGTGCGGGCTGATGACGACGTTCTCGCACTCCCACAGCGGGTGGTCGGCCGGCAGCGGTTCGACGTCGACGACGTCGAGGGCGGCGCCGGCGATCGATCCCGCAGCGAGAGCGTCGACGAGGGCGGCGGTGTCGACGGTCGCGCCGCGGCCGACGTTGACGAAGAATGCGTGGGGATCCATCGCTGCGAACACGGAGGCGTCGAAGAGACCCTCGGTGCGTTCGGTGAGCGGGGCGATGTCGATGATCCAGTCGAAGCCGGACACGTGGGCGGCGAGTTCGCCCGAATCGATGATCGTGCCGAAGTCGGGGTCACCGCCTCGCGCGTGACTGCCGGCTCCGACGACCTCGACGTCGAGCGCGCGGAGCACGCGCGCGATCTCGCGTCCGATCGCCCCGGTCCCGACCACGAGCGCCCGGGTGCCTGAGAGGTCGGAGGTCGACTGTCGGTTCCACGCCCGACGACGCTGGTCGGCGAGGACGGCCGCCAGCGACTTCGCGTGGAGGAGCAGGAAGCCGAGGACGAACTCGGCGATCGGGCGATCGAAGACGCCGCGGGCGTTCGTGACGACGACGTCGGAGTCGACCAGGTCGTCGAAGAGCAGCGAGTCGACTCCGGCGGCGGCCACGTGGACCCAAGCGAGGTCGTCGGCACGGTGGAACTGTCCGGCCAGCGCCGTGGAGAAGTAGTCCCAGAGAAGGAGCACATCGGTGCCCGGCAGAGCGTCGCCGAGCTCATCGGCACTGGCGGCGACGCGGACCTCGACGTCCTCGAGGTCCCCGAGGTCACGCAGGCGGTCGGGAACCCCGTCCTGGGGTGTCGTGAGAATCGTCAGTGTCGTCATCCGCGGAAGCTTTCGTGATCGTCGGCAGACTCAGACTATCCGATGCCGGGGTCGCTGCGGCAACCTCGGCGCCCTCAGGGACGAGGACGTGCTCACGGCTCGTCGTGTCCTTCTTCAGCGTCTTCGCCAACGGCGTGTTCGGCAGGAAGAGGAGGATGACGAAGCCGGCGAAGGCAAGCGGAGCCACCCAGAGGAAGAGGGGCACGAGCGCGTCGTTGTACGAGGTGATGATGAGGGTGTGCAGGGGTTCGGGCATCTGCGAGACGATCTGCGGGGTCAGACCCGTCGAGGAGACCTGAGGCGGCTGCGCGTCCGGTGAGGCGGCGGCGAGGTCGGTCATCCCGGCCTTGATGTTCTCAAGCAGACGCTGGGTGAACACCGAGCCGATGAACGCCATGCCCAGGGTCGCTCCGACCTGGCGGAAGTAGTTGTTCGCCGCCGTCGCGGTGCCGACCATCTCGACGGGGAAGGCATTCTGGACGACGAGCACGAGGATCTGCATGCTCAGACCGAGGCCGAGGCCGAGGAGCGCGAGGCCGACCATCGGCTCCCACGCGGGGCTGTCGGCCTTGAGCGTCGAGAGGAGGACGAGGGAGGCGCCGATGAGGAGGATGCCGATGAGCGGGTAGCGCTTGTACCTCCCGGTCCGTGCGACGACGAAGCCGATGAGGGTCGAGGAGAGGAGCATCGTTCCCATCATCGGGACCATCATCAGGCCGGCCACGGTCGCGTCGATGCCGTGGACCATCTGCAGGTAGGTCGGCATGTAGGAGAGAACGCCGAACATGCTCACACCGATGAAGAGGCCGGCGATCGTCGAGAGCAGGAAGTCGCGGTTGACGAAGAGTCTCAGCGGGATGACCGGCTCGCTCACCTTGGATTCGACGATGACGAAGGCGACGATCGCGAGGGCACCGACGATGATGAGTCCGTTGATCTGCCAGGAGCCCCACTCGTAGTCGTGGCCGCCCCACGCGGAGACGAGGACGATGCAGGAGGTGACGATCGAGATCAGGGCCATGCCACCGACGTCGATCTTCGGGCGGGGGCCGTGCGTGTGCTTGGGGATCTTGAGGAAGACCGCTGCGGCGATGAGCGCGACGGCTCCGAGCGGGAAGTTGATCGCGAACGCCCAGCGCCAGCCGGGCCCTTCGGTGAGCCACCCGCCGATGAGGGGGCCGGCGACCGAGGAGACGGCGAACGCGGAGCCCATGATGCCCATGTACTTCCCGCGCTCGCGGGCCGGCACCACAGAGGCGATGATCGACTGCGAGAGGATCATCATTCCGCCGCCGCCGATGCCCTGGAGGACACGGCCGAGGATGAGCGTCGACATCTCGTTCGCGACGAGGGCGAAGACCGATCCGGCGAGGAAGCAGCAGATCGCGAACATGAACAGCGGCTTGCGGCCGAAGAGGTCGCCGACCTTGCCGTAGATGGGCATCATGATCGTCGAGGCGAGCATGAAGGCCGTCGACACCCAGAGCATCTGGTCGACTCCGTCGAGTTCGCCGACGATCGTCGGCAGCGCCGTGGCGAGCACGGTCTGGTTGAGGGAGAACATGAACATCGCGATCATCAGTCCCACGAAGAGGAGGATGATCGCCGAGGTGGTCATCGGCTGCGTGTCGTTGCTGTGGTTGCCCGGTGAGGTCGTCATGTCCCCGGTCCTCAGGTCGTTGTTGCTTCTCATCTCAGCTTTCATCTCAGTCGCTCGAGCACCTTGAGGAAGAGCCCCAAGGAGTCGTCGTAGACGTTCTTCGTGCCGTCGGGGGCCGCGGCGAGGTCGGGCGTGCGCTTGACCACCCGCGCAGCGTGCTGGAGTGGGACCATGCACAGTTGGGTGAGCATCCGCGCGCTGCGCCAGGCGGAGTCCTCGGACGAGAACTCCTGGCCGAGGTGCTTCAGCCGTGCGAGCACGTGCTCGGAGACGAGTTCCTCGAGCGCCTCGACCTGTTCGAACCGCTTGGTCACGAGCTCCGGATAGGCGGCGAAGAGCTGCCTCCTGCGCACCGAGAGCCGCGGGTCCGTGCCGACGAGGAGCGCTTCGCGCACGAAGTTCGCCGTGTCCTCGGCCAGGGACTCGATGCCGGTGTCGGATTCGACATAGTCGCGCACCAGCTGGGTGTCGATGGTCGAGACGTCGAGGCCGACGATCGCGTCCTCCTTCGTCTGGAAGTAGTTGAAGAAGGTCCGCGGAGACACCCCCGCGTCGGCGGCGATCATCGCCACCGTCACCGCGTCGAGTCCCTCGTCGAGGACACGGGTGATCGCCGCTTCGTGGAGCGCGGTGCGGGTCGCTCGCGCCTTCTTCGTCCGCAGCGATTCGTGGTCAGTCATGCCCTTAATTTTGCACCATCTGCAACTTTTCATCAACTGCAAAATTGCAACTGTGCAGTATTTCACGCCCGAACGCCGACGGGACGTTCAGGGGTCGAGGGTTCGGGAGTTCGCGGGCGGCCGCGAACGCGCGCTGGGTCTGCTCGAGTGAGCGATCGCGGGGCCGGGCGATCGCGGGTGACGGCGCCGCGGAGTCCTCCGCGGGATGTCGGAGCCTGGTGACGGAGTCCGAGTCAGGCCATGAGTTCGCGCAGGCGCACCCGGTGCTGCTCGAGCACCTGGAGCTGGCGCAGCAGCGCGGTCTGCGCCTCGGCGTCCGTGGCGGACTGTCGCTGGAGGCGCGAGTGGAGTTCCTTCGCGATCCTCTCGAGGTCGTAGTCGAAGAGCTTCGCGACGATGCCCTGGGCGAACTTCTCGGCGCCCATCCCCTCGGACACGGGCAGCGGGGTGACGAGGAGCTGGGCGATGCCGGGCTTGAGGTCCTCATCGCTGGCGTCCATGACGGTCTCCACCCACCGCCCGGGGTCGGCGGCTCCCGCGCGCAGTCCTCCCGCCGCGCTGAGCACGGCTTGGACCCGGCGGTACCCGGGATGCTCGAATGCGTGGGCAGAGAGCGAGTCGAAGAGCTTCGCGTTGACGAACTCCGGATGCTGGAGGGCGACCATGAGCGCGCCCTTCTCCGTCTTCAGGCGCGTCGGGGTGATCGGAGCGGAGAGGTTGGAGACGTCGGGGCGCTCGTCGTAGACGTATTCGATGCCGTCCTCGCCCGGCGCCCCCGGCCGACCACCGCCGCCCGCGGATTCCCCCGGACCGCCGGGGGCACCGCGGCCCCCGTTCGCACCGGAAGCGCTGCTCGGACCCGGACGGCCGGCGGTCCGAGCGTTCTCGGATCCCGACTGCCGACCCCGGTCCGATGCGGAGGCACGCGGGTGCCGGCGGGCGGTCTTGACGGCAGCCTCCACCTCGGCGATGTCGACCCCGATGCGACCGGCGACGAAACGGTGGTAGTGGCTGAGGCTGTTCCGGTCGCGGATCCCGGCAAGCACCTCGGCGCTGGCCCGGACGGCGGCGATGCGGCCCTCGACGGTGTCGAGGTCGTACTGGGCGATCGCGGTGGTGATGACGAACTCGAAGAGGGGTCTGCGGCCCTCGATGAGCTCTCGGATCGCGGCATCGCCCTTCTCCAGGCGCAGGTCGTTGGGGTCGAGGCCCGAGGGTTCGACGGCGACGAAGGTCTGCGCGGTGAACTCGGATTCGAACTCGAAGGCCTTGAGCGCCGCCTTCTGTCCAGCCTCGTCGCCATCGAAGGTGAAGACGACCTGCGCACTCGGATCATCCCCGATGAGGCGGCGGACGATCTTGACGTGCTCGGCGCCGAAGGCCGTGCCGCACGTCGCGACGGCCTGGGTGACGCCGGCGAGATGGGCGGCCATGACATCGGTGTAGCCCTCGACGATGACGACGCGCTTGGTCTTCGCGATGTCGCGCTTGGCGAGGTCGAGGCCGTAGAGGACCTGGTTCTTGTGGTAGAGCGCGGTCTCCGGGGTGTTGAGGTACTTCGGCCCCTGATCGTCGTCGAAGAGCCGCCTCGCCCCGAAGCCGATCGTCCGACCCGTCATGTCCTTGATCGGCCACATCACCCGCCCGCGGAACCGGTCGTAGATGCCCCGGCTGCCTTCGCTCGCGAGCCCGGCCGCGAGGATCTCCTCATCGCTGAAGCCGGCCCGGCGCAGGTGGGAGGTGAGCGCATCCCAGGACTTCGGGGCGAAGCCGATGCCGAAGTGGGCGTTCTCCCCGGGAGGGAAGCCCTTCTCGGCGAGGAAGTCGCGGGCGATCTGCCCGGCGTCCTCACCCAGAGCGGTGGCGAAGAAGCGCTCGGCGACCTCGTGCATCTCGAGCAGGCGCTGGCGTCTGCTCGCCTGCTCCCGATCGGGGCCCTTGCCGTCCTCGTAGCGCAGGTGCATCCCGATCCGCCCGGCGAGCATCTCGACGGCCTCGACGAAGCTGAGCTGCTCGACCTTCTGGAGGAAGGTGAAGACGTCCCCGGACTCCCCGCAGCCGAAGCAGTGGTACATCCCGACCTGCGGGCGGACGGTGAACGAGGGGGTCTTCTCGTCGTGGAAGGGACACAGGCCCTTGAGCGAGCCGATGCCCGCGGTCTTGAGCGTGACGAACTCGCCGACGACCTCGTCGAGGCGCGTGCGCGAGCGCAGCTCGTCGATGTCCTCGCGCTTGATGAGTCCGGCCATGGTCTAGAGACGATCCCCCGCCCCGGCTTGGATCCGGTGGTAGAGCGTCCACGCCGAATGGTCGGTCAGGGACGCGATCTGGTCGGCGATGACGCGCAGGCGGGCCGCATCGTCGGCGGCTTCGGTGTGGTCGGCGGCGAACATCGGATCGAGCCCTCTCGGGTGCGCGTCATACCATTCGGCGAGCGTGGTGATGACGGTGTCCTGGATGTCGTGGAGGCGCAGCCGGTCCTCGGCGACCATGACCGTGAGCGTGGCCATCCCCTTGAGCACGGCGATCTCCACGGCCGTGGACTCGGGGACAACGAGCGAGGCCTGGTAGCGGTTGAGCGCCTCCCACCCGTACTCCTCGCGGGTCGCGGCCTCCGCGGCACCGACGAAGCGGCCGATGAGCTGGCTCGTCATGTGCTTGAGGGCGGCCTGGGCGCGGCGGGAGCCGTCGAATTCGGCCTCCGGCCAGTACGCGGCGGCCTGGAGGCGGGTGAGCGCCTTGTCCATCTCCGCATCGTCGGTCTCGGGCAGGTACCACTGCCGGGTGATCGCGAAGAGCTCCGCGCGTCGGGTCTCATCGGTGAACTCGCTCAGGCGCAGGTGCCCGGCGACGACCGCGTCCTCGACGTCGTGGACCGAGTAGGAGATGTCGTCGGCGAGATCCATGACCTGGGCCTCGAGGCAGCGGCGACCGTTGACGACACCGGCCCGGTAGAAGTCGAAGACGGCGATGTCGTCGTCGTAGACGCCGAACTTCCGCACTCCCGAATCGCGTCGCCCGGCCGAGGCCTCGGCACGCGGCCACGGGTACTTCGTCAGGGCGTCGAGGCTGGCTCGGGTGAGGTTGAGCCCGGCGGGTCGGCCATCGGGGGCAAGCACCTTGGGTTCGATGCGGGTGACGAGGCGCAGGGTCTGCGCGTTGCCTTCGAAGCCGCCGATGTCGGCGCAAAGCCGGTCGAGAATCGTCTCCCCGTGGTGGCCGAAGGGCGGGTGCCCGAGGTCGTGGCTCAGGCATGCGGTGTCGACGATGTCGGGATCGCAGCCGAGGTAGCGGGCGAGTTCGCGGCCGACCTGCGCGACTTCGAGGGAGTGGGTGAGCCGGGTGCGGACGAAGTCGTCGGTGCCGGGCGAGACGACCTGCGTCTTCGCGCCGAGGCGGCGCAGCCCCGAGGAGTGGAGCACACGGGCGCGGTCGCGCTGAAAGGCCGAACGACGCGGGTTCTTCGCCGGTTCGATGACCCAGCGCTCCTCGTCGCGGGCGGTGTAGTCCGCGACGTGCCCGGAGGCCTGGGCGATGCGTGCGGAGGTCTCGGTCGGCACGCTCAGCCTCCCGAGATGTCGAGTTCGGCTTCGGCGAGCAGCGCGGTGCCGCTGGCATCGAAGACGCGGGAGTCAAGCCAGCCCTCGGGCAGGTGGGGGCGCTTGGGGCGGGTCGTGCGTCCGCGCGAGCCCTCGGCGGCCTCCCCCGGGTAGGGGGCGTCGTCGAGTTCGGCGAGGAGGGCGTCGAGTTCGGCCAGGGATGAGACCATCGCGAGTCGGCTGCGCAGATCGCCGCCGACGGGGTAGCCCTTGAAGTACCACGCGATGTGCTTGCGCAGGTCGCGGGCTCCGTAGAACTCCTCGCCGTAGTAGTCGACGAGGTATTCGCCGTGGAGGCGGACGGCACGGGCCACCTCGGCGAGTCCGGGACGGTGGCGCTCATCGCTGCCGTTGAGTGCGTTCGCGAGGTCCCCGAAGAGCCACGGCCGTCCCTGACAGCCGCGGCCGATGACGACGCCGTCGCAGCCGGTGCGCGCCATCATCTCCAGCGCGTCCTCGGCGGAGAAGATGTCGCCGTTGCCGAGCACCGGGACGCTGTCGCCGAGGTGGTCCTTGAGCCGGGCGATCGACTCCCAGTCCGCGGTCCCGGAGTAGAGGTCGGCGGTCGTGCGCCCGTGGAGGGCGATCGCCGCGACCCCGGCGTTGCGGGCGGTCTCCCCCGCGTCGAGGTAGGTGTGATGGTCGGCGTCGATGCCCTTGCGCATCTTCACCGTCAGCGGGATCCCGCCCCGGTCGGCTTCGCGCACCGCGGTGGTGACGATCGCCGTGAAGAGGTCCTGCTTCCACGGCAGGGCCGAGCCGCCGCCCTTCCGGGTGACCTTGGGCACCGGGCAGCCGAAGTTGAGGTCGATGTGGTCGGCGCGGTCCTCCTCGACGAGCATGCGCACGGCCTGCCCGATCGTCACCGGGTCGACGCCGTAGAGCTGGACCGAGCGCGGGGTCTCATACGGTTCGTGGTGGATGATGCGCATGCTCTTGGGGCTGCGTTCGACGAGCGCGCGTGAGGTGACCATCTCGGTGACGTAGAGTCCGGCACCGTATTCGCGGCAGAGCCGGCGGAACGCGGTGTTCGTGATCCCGGCCATGGGGGCGAGCACGACCGGGGAGGACAGCTCGATGGGGCCGATGCGCAGAGGCGCGACGGCCGGGGACGTGGATTCGCTCATGACACTCACCCGTCCATTATCCCAAAGGCAGGCAAATCGGACACCGCCCGGTCCGTTCCCTTACTCACAGTCGTCGACCGGTCGCCCTCAGCGGGTGCCTCCCGCAGTTCGCGGACGTCCCATTCGGTGACCGCGCCCAGTTCCTCGCCGAGGCGGTCGTCGTGGGTGACGAGCAGCATCGCTCCCCCGAATCCCTCGAGCGCCGAGGTGAGCGCCCGCTGGGAGGCGACGTCGAGGTTGTTGCCGGGTTCGTCGAGGAGGAGCAGCTGCGGGGCGGGGTCGGCGAGCAGGGCGGCGGCGAGCGCGACGCGGAAGCGCTCCCCTCCCGAGAGCGTCCCGCACAGCTGCTCGGTGCGCCCGGCACGCAGACCCATCGCCGCGAGCACCTCGTGGACGCGATGCTTCTCCAGTCCCGGGTTCGGGTCCCGGACGGCATCCATGACGCTCGAGTGCTCGGGCAGCCGGTACTGCTGGTCGAGGTGGGCGATGGGCACGTGGACGGCTGTGCTCAGCCCGGAGAAGAGCTCGGCGACCGGCGCGGTCGCCGTCCCACCGCGCAGGGCGGCGAGCAGGCTCGACTTTCCCGCGCCGTTGGGTCCGGTCAAGCGGATCCGCTCCGCTCCGACGATCGTCCACGGACGCTCGAACCCTGCGCTGTCGATCTCGAGCACCCGCTTGCCGGCATGGACCTCGGTCTCGGGCAGGTGGAGGGTGATCGACGGATCGCAGCGGAGGGCGTCCTTCGCCCTCTGCACGTCCGCTTCGGCTCGGGCTTCGTCGGCGGCTTTGTCTCCGCGACGTTTGGCTGCCGACTTCTGGGCGAAGTCGCTCAGTCCGTTCATGACGATCTTCGGCCGCCGCTTGTTCGCCGTGTCCGTGGCCGCCTTCCGGTCGGCGCGCGCCAGCGTCGTCTCGAGCTCGATGCGCTGACGCTTCTCGATCGTCAGCGTCTTCTTCGCATCGGTGAGCCGAGACCGCTTGGCCTCCTCCTCGGCGGCGACCATCTCCTCGTAGGCGCTGTAGCCGCCGCCGTAGACACGCAGTTCGTCAGTCATCTCGACGATCGCGTCCATCGTCTCGAGCAGGTCTCGGTCGTGGGAGATGATGAGGCTCGGTCCGCTCCGCCGGTCGAGGAGCTCGCCGAGGAGTCTGCGCCCTGCGGCATCGAGGTTGTTGCTCGGCTCGTCGAGGATGAGCCATGCGGATCCGGCGAGAGCCGCACGGGCGAGGCCGATGCGCATGGCCTCCCCACCGGAGAAGGTCCGCAGCCGGCGGTCGAGGTCACGGGACTCGAGACGCAGCCCCACCTCGGCGAGGGCGGACAAGGCCCGCTCCTCGATGTCCCAGTCGTCGCCGATGACGGCGAAGTCCTCGTCCTCCCCGTGCCCGGCGAGGGTGCGGTGGAGGGCGGAGCGGACGGTTCCGATGCCGAGGACGGTCTCGACGGGGACATCGGTGTGCGGGAGCAGCTGGTCGATGTGGACGGCGCCAGCGGAGCCGATGACGGTGCCCGTCGTCGGGGTGAGCTCGCCGGTGAGGAGACGGGCGAGGGTGGACTTTCCGATCCCGTTGTCACCGACGAGGCCGACGCGTCCGGTCGGGATGGTCGCGGTGAGGGAGTCGAGGATCTCGGTGTCGTCGCCGAGGCGGTAGCCGAGTCCGGAGATGGAGATGGCAGCAGTCATCTGTGACCTCATTTCGTGCACACGTGTGTGGTGCGGGGCCGTTTCGCCCGCGGGTGCGGAAATGAGTGGTCACTTCACTGGGGGTGGCTGCCTTCCGACGGGAATGGGACCCGTCAAGGATGCCTGAGTCCGGTGGGGCCCGTCAAGGGCGGACCGCCTCGGCGGGGGCGGTCTCAGACGATGATGAGGATGAGTTCGGCCGGACGGTCGCTGGGGTTGGCGACCTGGTGCGGGACGTCGCCGGGGGCCTGCGCGCAGTCGCCGGCGCGGAGCACGGTGCGACGGTCGATCGTGACGATCTCGACGATCCCGGCGAGCACGTAGAAGGTCTCCCGGGATCCGGAGCGGTGGGCGGCGATGGCGGAGGTCTCGCTGCGCGGATCGAGGGTGTAGTGGATGACCTCCATGTTCTCCATCGGGGAGGGGAGGTCGCGGCGGTGCGTGCCCGGACCGTAGCTCGTGAGCGCGAGGATGGCTTCGCTGGGGGTGATGACGACCTCGGGTTCGGCGAGCAGTTCGCCGACGTCGACGCCGAGGGCGCGCGAGAGGCCCATGGCATTCGAGACGGAGGTGTCCTGTTCGCCGCGCTCGATCTTCGACAGGGCGGCACGGGAGATCCCGGCGCGGGCGGCGAGCTCGTTGAGCGTGAGGTTGCTGTGCCGCCGGCGGGACCGCACCCGCGCGCCGAACACCCGCGCTCCCGTGTCCTCTGACTTCGCCATGATCCCATCCTAGTGTATTCTCAGATAGTAGATTTCGATCCATGAAGAGCGAAAATGCCCGGTGTCCTTGCGCTCTCCCCTCTTGCCCTCGTGATCGTCCTCCTCGCCGTCCGGGTCCCGACATGGATCTCGGCGGCGGCTGGACTCCTCGGGTCGGTCGTCTGTGCGCTCCTCGCATTCCCCGCACCGCTTGCCGTCTTCGCCGTCGCGGGCGCGGACTACTTCCCGCTCGTCGTCGAAGTCGCCCTCATCCTCCTCTTCGGCATGATGCTCGCCGCAATCCTCGAGGCCAGCGGGGCCATGCGCGCACTCTCCGGCTGGGTCGAGGCGACCGTCCCGAGTCGGTCGATCGGCGTCGCCCTCGTCGTCTTCGGGATCGTCCCCTTCGCCGAGTCCGTCACCGGTTTCGGCATCGGTGTGACGATCGGCGTGCCGGTGCTGCGCCACCTCGGCTGCTCGATCCGCCATTCCGCGCTCTTCGGCCTCCTCGGGCTCGTCGCCGTCCCCTGGGGAGCCCTCGGCCCGGGCACGACCGTCGCTGCCGCGCTCGCCGACCTCGACGTCGACGCGCTTGGCCTGACGACGGCCTGGATCAATGCGATCCCCATCGCCGTCGTCCTCGTCGCGATCATCGTCCTCGCTCGCCCGAAGCCCCTCAGCGCCCTGGGCATGGCAACTGCCGCCGGGCTGCTCTGGGCCGGCATCCTGGCTTCGAACGCCCTGCTCGGCATGGCCCCGGCCGGCATCGTCGGCTCGCTCCTCGTCATCGCCGGCATCGGCCTGCCCCTGTCGATCCGCAGCCGCTTCGCCGGGATGGACCGCAGGCTCGGCCGCGCGGTGCTGCCGTATGCGACACTCACGGTGGGCATCCTCCTCGCCCGTGAGCTCTACGCCCTCGTCCCGTCGCCCCTCACCGACATCGTCTCCTCTCCCCCGTTCTGGCTCGCGGTCGCCTGCCTCGTCGCCGTCCTCGTCGCCCGGGGCCGGGGGCGAGCGCGCCGGGCGAGCGCCGGGCCGGCGGACGATGCGGGATCGGACGACGAGGCCGAAACGACTGGGGCTGCCAGACCGACGGACGCCGAGGCCGGCGAAACGGCGGACGCAGGCGACTCCGGCACCGACCCTGACCCAGCCGCCGCCTCGGCGAAGGAATCCCTGCGCCCGGTCGCGGCGTCCGCGGTCCGCGCATGGGTCCCCATCGGGGCGGCGACGGCGGCGTTCATGGTCATGGGCTGGGTGATGACGACGAGCGGGATGAGCGACGCGATCGGCGCACTCGTCCCCGCCGGCCTCCTCCTCGTCACTCCGTGGCTGACCACGGTCGGGGCGGTCCTCACCGGGTCGAACACGGGCAGCAACGCGATGTTCTCGGGCACCCTCGCCTCGGCGGCCGACGCGGCAGGGGCCCCGGCGATGACGGTCGTCGCCGCCGGAAATGTCGCAGGCTCCTTCGCCGCCCTGGCCGCGCCCCCGCGCGTCGCGATGTCCGTCCAGCTCTCCGGCGGCACCGGCGCGGATCCCCGCGACGGATCGTGGGTGCTCGGCCGCGCGGCGCTCATCGTCGCGATCAACGCGCTCGCCGTCGGCCTCTGGCTGCAGTTCCTCGGGTGATTTCCTTCGACGACATCACGCCGCGTCACAGTTCGCCCCCGCAGGCGCACGCCCTACCCGAAGCGGCACCTCCACCCCGCAACCGCACGTCCTCCCCGTGACAACACCCCCTCGTCGTCGGTTCACAGACAACCCTCCGCTCGGCACGTCATCCCCTCAGCGACGAAACCTCCCCGTGCACGCGTAGGAAATACCGCTCCGGGTGCCGGGTGCGTGCATCCCCGCCGAGGTGGTCGTCCCGTCCGGCGCCACCAACCCGCCGAGGTGGTTCGACAGATCGTCGCCCTCGCCGGTCCGATGCCGGCTCAGAGCCGGATGAGTTCGCGCGGGAAGTCCGTGAAGGTGTCGACACCGGAGTCGGTGACGAGGATCGACTCGGAGAGTTCATAGCCGTAGCCGTTCATCCACATCCCGCAGATGAGGTGGAAGGTCATGCCCGCCTCGAGGATCTGGTCGTCCTCCGTCCGGATCGAGATCGTCCGCTCACCCCAGTCCGGCGGATAGCCGATGCCGATCGAGTACCCCAGCCGACTCGGCTTCTCGAGCCCGCCACGCGCAAGCACCCGATTCCACGTCCGGGCGAGCTCGGCGGTCGGAACGCCTGGGGCGGCGACGTCGAGCACGGCCGCGAGCGCCTCGGCGACGACCCCCTCGAGGCGGACGAGCTCCTGCTTCGGACGCCCCACCACGGCAGTGCGCGCCAAGGGGACATGGTAGCGGCGGTGGACGCCGGCGAGTTCGATGCTCACCGACTCATCGGCGGCGAAGGTCCGATCCGTCCAGCTCAGGTGCGGAGTGTCAGCGCTCTCACCGGTGGGCATGAGCGGGACGATCGCCGGATAATCACCCCACGACGGCCCGCTCCCCCGCGCCTGCGCGGCGGAGATCGCGGCGGCGACCTCGTGCTGGCCGACCCCCTGCCCGACCGTGCCGAGGGCTGCGTCCATCGCCGCGCTCGTCACTTCGGCGGCCCGGTGCATGAGGGCGAGCTCGTCAGCGGACTTGATCGCCCGGATCCAGTTGACGAGCTCGAACGAGTCGACGAGACGCCACTCGGGCACACCGTTGACGAGCGCCCGGAAGGCGCGCGGGGAGAAGAAGTGCGAATCCATCTCGACCCCGACCGGCGAGGACGAGGCCCGGGCGACCTCCCACCGCTGACGGAGCGCGAAGGCGACCCAGTCGAAGGGGTGGATGTGCGGGCGCTGAACGTAGCGCTCGGGGTAGCCGACGATGTCCTCGGGCGGCAGCCACGAGGTGTGGGAGGCCCCGCGGGCGTCCATGTCGCGCAGGAAGAGCGTGAGCGGACCCGAGGAGGGGACGAAGAGCAGCTGCGGTGTGTAGAACGACCACGCGTTGTAGCCGGTGAGGTAGTAGATGTTGGCCGGATCGGTGACGATGAGCGCCGAGAGTCCCTGGTCGCTCATCCGTCCGCGCACCGCGGCGATCCGGGCGAGGTACTCCTCCGGGGAGAACCCGAGGTTCTGCGCCCCGATCGTGTCGACCTCCCCCGGTGTCGGCTGCGGGCGCGAGCGCACCGCCTGCCCTGCACCGCCCTGCTCGGATCCCGGCCGCATTCCCTGGACGTCGGGACGGTCCGCCTCGCCGCCGGTGAACAGCTCGCCTTCATTCATGCCCTCAGTGTGGTGATCGCGCTCACACGGTGTCAATGACGGTCCGCGAGCGTGTCGACGGGCACCGCCTGCACCTCGGATCGCCACGCATTGACGGATACAGAATGAAATTTCAACACAATCAACTGAATCCGCACAGCGGACTACGCATTCCGACTGATTCAATGGTAGATTGATCTGAGACTCACATCACGGAGGTGAAGAATGGCCCACTCGCTGCCGAGCGGAAGCAGTCACCGCCTGGGCAACCTCGACGAGAAGTCCAAGGCGATCATCGTCGAACTCCAGCATGACGGACGCAAGTCCTACTCTGCCATCGGGAAGTCCGTCGGACTCTCCGAGGCGGCCGTGCGACAGAGGGTGTCGAGGCTCATCGACTCCGGCGTGATGGAGATCGTGGCCGTGACCGACCCGCTCAGTCTCGGCTTCGCCCGACAGGCCATGGTGGGAGTGAAGGTCCGCGGAGACATCTCGAAGGTCGCCGACAGGCTGCACGGGTACGACGAGATCGACTACCTCGTCGTCACCGCGGGGTCGTTCGACCTCCTTGTGGAGATCGTCTGCGAATCGGACCGACACCTCATCGATTTCGTCAACAGGGAGCTCCGGTCGATCGACGCGGTCGTCGACACAGAGCTCTTCATGTACCTCTCACTCGAAAAGCAAAAATACAATTGGGGGACACGATGACAGACAATGTCACCAGAGCCGGCACTCCGTATCAGGAAGCCGTGCGCAACAACGTGTGGATGCATATGGCTCCGCACCAGGCCCTGTTCAACGGCGGACAGGCACCGATCATCACCCGCGGCGAAGGCCACTACATCTTCGACGATCAGGGCAAGCGCTACATCGACGGCCTCGCCGGTCTCTTCACCGTCCAGGTCGGACACGGTCGCGAGGAGATCGCGAAGGCGATGTACGACCAGACCATGAAGCTGCCCTTCATGCCGCTGTGGTCCTTCGCCCACCCGCAGGCCATCGAGCTCTCCGAGCGCCTCGCCTCCTACGCCCCCGGCGATCTCAACCGCGTCTTCCTCACCTCCGGCGGCGGCGACTCCGTCGAGTCCGCGATGAAGCTTGCCAAGAACTACTTCAAGCTCACCGGCAAGCCCGGCAAGCACAAGATCATCTCCCGTGCCACCGCCTACCACGGCACCCCGCACGGCGCCCTGTCCGTGACCTCCCTGCCGGGCCTGCGCGAGCAGTTCGCCCCGCTCGTCCCCGGTGCCCACAAGGTCCCGAACACGAACTTCTACCGCGCACCCGAACCGTACGCGCACGATGAGAAGGCCTTCGGCCGCTGGGCCGCCGACCGCATCGCCGAGGCGATCGAGTTCGAGGGTGCCGACTCCGTCGCCGCCGTCTTCCTCGAGCCCGTGCAGAACTCCGGCGGCTGCTTCCCGCCGCCTCCCGGATACTTCGAGCGCGTGCGCGAGATCTGCGACGAGAACGATGTCCTCCTCGTCTCCGATGAGACGATCTGCGCCTACGGTCGCATCGGCGACATGTTCGCGTGCAACGACTTCGGCTACGTCCCCGACATCATCACCAGCGCCAAGGGCATCACCTCGGGCTATGCTCCGCTCGGTGCGATGATCGCCTCGGACCGCCTCTTCGAGCCCTTCGGTCCTGGCGGCGACGCGACGTACTACCACGGCTACACCTTCGGCGGTCACCCCGTCGCCTGTGCCGCCGCGATGGCGAACTTCGACGTCTTCGAGAACGAGAAGCTCAACGACCACGTGCACGAGAACGCCGGCGCGTTCAAGTTCACGCTCGAGAAGCTCAAGGACCTCCCGATCGTCGGCGACGTCCGCGGTGAGGGCTTCTTCTACGGCATCGAACTCGTCAAGGACAAGGACACGAAGGAGTCCTTCACCGAAGAGGAGTCGGAGCGGATCCTCAAGAACTTCGTCTCGGCGAAGATGTACGAGAACGGCCTCTACTGCCGTGCCGACGACCGTGGCGACCCGGTCATCCAGCTCTCGCCCCCGCTGACCGTCGGTCAGAAGGAGTTCGACGAGATGGAGCAGATCATCCGCGGCGTCCTCCAGGAAGCCTGGACGATGTTCTGATCGTCACTCGCACGACGACGGCCTCGGCACCTTTCACAAGGT
>ENA-OOKA01000088-OOKA01000088.1-human-skin-metagenome-genome-assembly--contig:-NODE-88-length-32204-cov-5.223180_pt1 | contig 32204 bp, 26 predicted proteins | sample MGYA00248825_ERZ500995 | MGnify/ENA primary metagenome ERZ500995 (study PRJEB25958, sample SAMN03398540) | human skin metagenome | study: EMG produced TPA metagenomics assembly of the Human Skin...
GGGGTGACTCGGGGGCGAGGATGTGTGCTGCGAGGAACGATTCGATCATGAGCCGGGCATCGTCGTCGCTGATCGTCATCTGCCGGGCGCTGCGGGCGATGCCTAGACCGTCGATGAACGTGCTCAGGCTCTTGACCATGAGATCCGTGTTGCCGGCTCGCATCTGCCCGGTCCGCTGACCGGCGACGATGACGCCGGTGACGAGCTCGAGCCATTCGCCGTAGACAGCGGTGAGGTTGAGACGCGAGCGTTCGTCGACGACGGCTCGCGCCCAGCTCTGGATCCAGATCGACCAGACGCGGCGGACGGTGGGATCGACCCCGGCGTGGACGTAGGCGAACCGTCGCAGCACCTCGACCGGGTCGTCGGGTTCGAGGAGATCGCGGGCACGGGCGATGATCTCAAGGGAATGGCGCAGTGCCGCTTCGAGAAGCTGGGTCTTGGTCCGGAAGTGGTAGTTGATCGCGGAGGCCGAGAGCCCGCTCGCCTCGGCGATGTCGCTGACACGGACCGAGTCGATGCCGCGGTCGGCGTAGAGCGCCCAGGCGACTTCGACGATGCGCCTGCGATTGCGGGTGCCCTTCGACATCCAGGCGCCATCGGAGTCGGCGTCGCCACCGGGGTCCGCTGCCGTTTCAGGTCCCCGGGAGGCCCGGGATGCCAGATCGCGGGCATCGGTGAGCAGGGTCCCGTCCGACGACGGTGGGGCGTTCCCGACCGCAGTGACCATGTGTTCGGCGGTCGCCGAGGTGGTCGTCCGCCGCGGCGGGCCCTCCCCCTGTCCTCGGGTGAGCCAGTCGGTGGTGACGTCGGTGAGCTCGGCGATCCGCGTGATCTCCTCGACGCGAAACTTCCGTGTGCCTGCCAGCGATTTCGAGAGCTTGCTCGGTTCGAGTCCGATGCTGCGGGCGACTTCGCTGTGGTTGATCCCCGCCCGGCGGATCGCAGCGCGCACACGTGTGCCGAGTCCGGCCTGATCGCCGTTCGCTGCCTCTTTGCCGCCGAGCATTCCCCCAGTCTGCACAAGAGTTGCGATTTTGGCAAGAGTTACTAGGACACAATACAGTTTCGGTCTGTGTCGATCGGATCTCTGTCCCTCCGCACTCTTGCCGTACGCCATTCGGCAGATCGTCACAGCACATTGGTTTTGACTGGGCGTGATTCGGTGACACGATTTAGACCGTCAGTTCCGAAAACCGATCTTGTCGCTGAAAGTGGTTCCCTACAGTGTTCAACCCCCTCCGTACCGCAGCGTTGGCCACAGTTCGATCATCTGCCTGGAAGAAGACCAGCCAATGGATCCGAGGAACCGAGCGCTGGGTGCGGCTCGAGGAGGAGTACAACGGCGACTACGTCAAAGCTGAGGTCGTCGTCTACTTCGGTGACGCGAAGTCGAAGTTCTATCAGCTGAGTCAGTGGATCCCTGTCCTCGAAGAGCTCCATCGCACGCACAGGGTCGTCATCGTGCTCAGACGCCCATCGACCCTGCTCGCCGCGCGAGAGGTGACGCGACTTCCGCTCGTGCTCAAGCGCCGCTTCGACCCTCTGCACACCTTCTATCACGCCAACAGCTTCAAGCTCGCCCTCTACGTGAACAATGGAATGACGAACTTCCAGTCCTTGGGATTCGCGCCGATGGTCCATGTCCATGTCAACCACGGCGAGTCGGACAAGCTGAGCATGGTGTCGAACCAGGCTAAGTCCTACGACCGAGTGTTCGTCGCCGGAGACGCAGCCGTCGAACGACACCGGAGGGCGCTTCTGGACTTCGACGAGAAGGCGTTGGTCAAAGTCGGTCGTCCTCAGCTCGACATCGCCCGAGAGGCGGAACTCGAGCGGTCGTCGGCGCGCACGATCATGTACGCCCCCACGTGGGAAGGTGAGAACGACTCGAACAACTACACGTCGGTCGATCTCTACGGCCCTTCCATCGTCGAGGCCGCCTTGGCCCTGCCCGACACACGCGTCATCTACAAGCCCCACCCGCGAGTCGAGACGTCGAAGGATCCGAACATGCAGGCGGCGGACTCACGCATCAGAGAGCTGCTGGACTCAGCCAACGAGTCGATCCACGACCACTCGCTCCAGCACCAGATCCTCATGCAAGGGGACATCCTCGGGATGTTCGACGCGGTCGACCTGCTGGTCACGGACATCTCAAGCGTGGGATTGGATTTCCTCTATATGCATCCCGAGAAGCCCTTGGTCCTCACCGACCGGCGGGACGACCGAGAGCAGCTGCATGACGACGCGCCGATCAGTCGGGCAACACCGATCATCGACGGCGACTCCGTCAAGGACGCCCAGAACATCTTCGGTCAGGCGATGAACCAGGATGAGGCGGCCGGTGCTCGGACGGATCTCCGCACCTTCTACTTTGGGGCAGGCGAGAGGGGCACATCGACGAAGCTGTTCACCGCGGCAGTGTCCGAACTCATCGCACAGCGGTCGGCGGATCTTACGGGCTTCAGAGACTCAGGCTCGAACGCCGAATCAAGCGAGTGAGAGCGGCCCCGGAGTCCCTGCCCGGGCCACTGCAATCCGGCGAGCGGATCAGACGACCGGGGGGCGCCCGTGACGCGCCATTCTCAGCACGCCGCGACCCGAAAGCTTCTTGTGCCGTTCGTTCTCACTCCACGGATCGAGCTTCCACCCGTCACGCCACCCTTCGAACCACGGTCGCAGCTGATCGGGCTTGCTCGCCCACTTCAGGCACTGCATGAGCGTCCACGACCCGACGTACATCCAGTTGAACGGCCACGGCAGATTGCGTCTGGCCAACCAGACGCGGTTGCGGGCATTCATGTAGAAGTACTCGTCGTGGCGGCTGGGATCCATCACAGGGTGGGCGACAGCGAGGTCGCCCATGTACCACACCGAATATCCGGCGTCCCAGACGCGCCACGCAAGCTCGATGCCTTCGTGGGCGTACCAGAACGTCGACGGCCACCCTCCGCACTCGTCGAATGCCTTGCGCTGCATGCACACGGCGCCTTCCCACACGGAGAAGACGTTCGAGGAATGGTCGGCCTCGCCCTTCTTCAGGCGGGGAATCCACCGCTTGGGAGAGGCCGGGCCGCCTGGCTCTTCGACGCGGGGTTGGACGAGGCCGATCTTGGGCTTCGTCCGCATGAGCTGTGCCATGCGCATGAGGGTCGTGTCGTCGGGCAGCCACGCGTCGTCGTCGAGGAAGAAGAGGAACTCACCCTTGACATGCGGCACACCGGCGTTGCGTCCGGCGGGAATGCCGAGGTTCTCCGGCAGTCCCAAGCGCTTGACTGCCGGAGGTATGCCTTCGGGATCCCAGCCGTTTCCCACGCAGACGATGTCGAGTTCGACGCCCTTCTGTGCGAGGAGCGAGTCGAAGCCGCGGTTGAGCTCTTCGAGCCGCTTGCCCTGAGTGAGCACGACGACGCCGAAGGTGTACTTCCGGTTCGCTTCGAACCGCTGCGCGAGGATCCGATTGGACTCCGTCATGACAGCCTCCTCGATGCCATGATCGACATGAAGTGGCCGATCACCGAGAGCAGGCACAGCGGCACGAGGGCAACGACGAGCCAGCGTTCGCCACTCAGCGGTGCCGCACCGAGCGGGACGATGATCGCGGTGACGATACTCGAGACCAAAGCGAGGAGCGAGAGCTCGACGGAATGGTAGATGCGGTGGAACGGGACGAATCGTGCCGCGCGCTTGAGCTTGGCGGTGAAACCGGGGTTGAGTGCGGTCGCCGCCTGCGAATCTGCGAGCTTGTCCAATCCGTTGAAGGCGCGGGAGACGTGGACCATGTCGTTGAGGGCTTTGTTGAGCAGGACGAGGGAGGCGAGCATCGATCCGGCGAGCAGGTACGGGTACGTGCCGCCGGGATCGGTCTGGAGGTTCGACCATTCGCCGACGGCCCGCGCGCCGAGTGCGAACGCGACGAGGCCCTCAGTCGTGTAGTGGCCGACCTTGTCGAGGAAGACGCCCTTGGCGCCGCTCGTTCCCCGCCACCGGGCGACCTCGCCGTCGCAGCAGTCGATGTACATCTGCACCTGGGAGAAGAAGACCGCGAGCACCGCACCCCATACCCCGGGGATGAGCAGGGAGGCAGCGATGCACCATCCCGCGAGGATCATCATCCCGGTGACCCCGTTGGCGCTGATCCGGGTCCTCACCAGGAGCATCGTGAAGTAGATGGAGAAGTGGCGGAGGTAGAGCTGAGCGGTCCAATGCTCGGCGTTCTTCCGTGTCCGGACCTCGACAGGCTGGGTTTTCGCCCGCAATTCGGACAGCGTCGGGTACCGAGTCTGCTTCTCCGCGCTCACGCCCGACCTACCTTTTGACTGCATCCGTCCACGACAATTCACGTCAAGTTTACCGACTGTCCAACCGGCTCGCTACTTACGTGGCAGGAGCCGGAGCCCGCATTCTCTCGCGAGGACGCCGAGGTGAGCCGACCGGCAATCGTTCAATCGACCTTGAGGCTGAGATTGCCCTTCACCGTGCGATACGAAATCAGTCTTCCGAGCGCGGCCTCGTCCTTGTCACCGGCCCATGCGATGCGGTGACGCTCGATTCCGTGCCGTCCCGTCGTCTGCAGCCACACGTCGAGAATGGCATCCGATGGGAGAACGGCGAGCTCCTCGCCCGTGAAGGTCGCCGTTCCTGCCCCATCGACGGCCGAGGCGAAAGCGTAGTATCCGTCTCGAGTGCGCATCGCGATCACATCCTCGTTGCTCGCACGTTCCCTCCGCCCGGACACGGTGATCGCGATTCCGCCGTCCGGCAGCGGGAGTGCAGTTCCACGTTCGGGAGTCGTCCTGCGCGGCGGATGGATCTTCGTGGTGGTCGAAAGCGTCGAGAAGAGCTGCGACCAGCGTTCGGTGACGCGTTCGTCGCTGAAGGTTCGGGCTTTCTCGACGGCCGCTTCGCGCAGGCGCCCCATCGCCTCGGCATCGCAACCGAGGAGCTCGGTGATCGCCGCGGTCATCTCCCGCGGGTCGCGGACGAGGAAGCCGTTCTCGCCGGAATCGATGATGTCGGATGGGCCGTATCTGATGTCGTAGGCGATGGGGACGCATCCTCGTGCCATGGCCTCGATGAGCACGACGCCCATGCCCTCGAAGGAACTGGTGAGCAGGATGAACGAATAGTCGTTGAGCTGGTCGGCGGCACCATCGACGTGGCCTCGGAACGACACTCTTCTTGCCAGGACTTCACTCGCGTCGACCAGGCGTTCGAGTTCGGTGCGCTTCTCCCCATCGCCGAGGATGTCAAGGGTCAGTTCGGGACCGACTTCCCTCACCGCGCTCAGGGCATGACCGACCTGCTTCTGGCCGGTGAGTCGGGCGACGACAGCCCCGCGGTTCTGCTCCCGGCCGTCTCGGACGTCTGCGTCACCAGCGCTGACTGCCGTCGAGTTCGGGATGACGACAAGAGTCGGCGAATCACCGAAGGCCCGGACGAAATCCGCCTTCTGCTTCTCCGTGAGGAAGATGATGAAGTCGTAGTCGAACCAGTGGTTGAGGATCCCCAGACGGGATTTGGTGAAAGGTCCGTTAGGGGATGCTGACCGCGCGTTGAGGTGCGAGTTGTGGAGCACCTGGCCGATGCGGATGTGATCGCGACGGTAGTGAAAGAGGAAGGTCGCGATGTACTTCGACTCGTTGATGAGCACGGCGTCGTCGGATCCGATCGCGGCGTCGAGCCATGCGAAGTAGAAGTCCCGGGCCCGGGAGAACTCTGAGACGTAGCGCCCGTCGGGATCGATGATCACGAGTCGCCGCTTCTCGCCTGTACGGTCATCGATGACGCAGACGGACCCGTCGGCGCGCAGGTGATCGACTCGCACGACCTGACCGCTCGAGTCGAGGTATTCGACGTAGCGCGGGCATGACCGTGTCTCCAAGGATTCCATTGCTGCGGGTACGCCCGCGCCTGTGGCGGTGCCGCCGAAGGTCTGCAGCTGCCGGTGATCGAAGGCGGCCACCTCCGACCAAGCGTTGCGCAGTTCCATGCCATCGATGAGTTCACCTGACTCGCGCAGGCGCGCACGAGCCTCGCTGACGTCGAGGCGATAGTCGAGGGTGAGCACGTCGACTGACATCCCCAGTCGGGTGACGAAGTTCCTCGAACGACGCAGCATGACCTTCGTCAATCCGCCGAACTCGTCGGGAATCGACCACGTGAGGTCGTATACGCGATCGACGCTCCCGCGGCCCTGCGTCACGGACGGTCGGATTCTCCTGAGCAGTCGGTCGAAGATCATGAGTGGAGTTCCTTGCTTGGTGTTGTCGAGGTTCGGTTCGAAGAGCGGTGGGGCGAGCTCGTCGGTGTCACTTCATCGTCTGCGACCGAGGACCTGTCCGAGCAGAGCTTTCGCTCCCGTTCGCACGTGGAGGTTCATTCCGCCGTATTTCGTCGGTGAAGACTCGATCGATACACCCCAATGCCGACGTCGGACCCGAGCGGATTCAGCGAGTCCGATACGGATGAACCCAGTTGTCCTTCCCTCATCGTCTGTTGCGCGAGCGTAGAGCTTCACCGTCCCCTGCGAGAGAAGCGCCTTGACCGGGATGGTCACCCGGAATCCGGTGACGGCGTTGGCTGCTCGATCGACATCCCCACCTCCAGCCCGCTCACCGGTGAGTTCTGCGCCGAAGAGAGCGAGTTCCTCGCCGTCCTTGCGCACCTGGATGTCGAGCCCGGTGATCTCACGTGTCGCCAGCACTGCGGCCGCCGTGCCCTCGACCACCACTGCGAAACCTCTGACCTGTACTCGATCGACCACATTCAGCACCGCCCTTGAACGGTTGCCTCTGCGGGCGACTGCTTCCACGAGCGCAGGAATGCCTGAGGCCAGGCTCCACACACGCGCCCGATTGAGCGGGCTGTAGAACTCGAAGAGCCTCTCGGGAAGACAGAATTCCCTCACCAGACGGGTTGATTCGGCGATCCACGCGAGACGGACTTCAACACGTCGCGTATGGAAGGTGTCGTTGAATCGGTTGAGGGTCACTCTGCGGAAGAAGTCCGCCACCGCTTCCCGCCGAAGCGCGTCCTCCCAGGGACCCGATTCAAGGGGTCTGAGGCTTTCGCGGATGCCTTCGGCGTGCAGCCGCGGTTCGGTTCTCGATTGGCTGATGTGACCGTCGCCGTGGTCGCAGACGAAGTAATACGTCCGGTCGGAGAGAATGGAGACTTTGCCAGCCAGCGCATAGGCGCGGAAGCAGAATTGAGCATCTTCGAGCCTGATCCTCTCCGCAGGGAACGTCAGGTCGTTCGCGACGAGGAAGGAACGGCGAAAGAGCTTGAAGCAGAAGTTTGAGCGAACGAGTCGGCGGATATCGCCAACCTCCTGCGTATCGGCGAAGACATCGTCATGCGTGTGGCGTCCTCCTCGTCCTTCGAGTCTGACGAGTACGACATCGCTGAGCTTCTCGTCGGCGTAGGCCACAGCGTTGCCCAGACAGTCGCCGTTGAGCCGGTCGTCGACATCGTGGAAGAACACATAGTCGCCGCGTGCCGCGGCCAATCCGGTATTCCGCGGCGCACCGGCCCAGCCGGAGTTCTCCTGACGGATGACGCGGACGCCGCGGTACTCTGCAGCCAGTTCGTCCAACACGGTCGGGGTCTCGTCGGTCGAACCGTCGTCGACGACGATGACCTCGACATCGCCGTCTTCACACGTCTGCGCTGCGGCTGATGCGACCGCAGTCCGAACGTGCTGCGGGCTGTTGAAGACAGGGATGACGATGGATAGACGCACCGGGCTCTTCTCTGTCATCGTGTGGCTCACTCAGCCGTCCCTCTTTCTTCTCCACGGGGACATGCCCCGCAGTTGGTGGTGGAAGTTCAGCCGTGGGCGGCTGGGCGCAGGTGATCTGTGCGATCCTGCAGATCGCAGCGTCAGGACTTGCCGAGTTCGGATTTGATCCGCGTGGTCGAGATCTCGGGGGTGCGCGGAAGGTAGACGACGTCGACCTTGTCCTTGAGGAAGTCGAACTCCCCTTCCCAGTCATCGCCCATGACGAAGGTGTCGATGTGGTACTTCTCGACATCGGTGACCTTCTGCTCCCAGTTGTCCTCGGGGATGACGAGGTCGACGTATCGGATGGCCTCGAGCATGCGCTTGCGCTCTTCGAACGAGAAGTAGGACTTCTTTCCCTTGCTTTCGTTGAACTCGTCGCTCGAGAGCGCGACGACGAGGTAGTCGCCCTGCTCTTTGCACCGCTGCAGCAGCCGGATGTGACCATAATGGAGCAGGTCGAACGTGCCATAGGTGATGACTCGGCGCATACGGAAACGGTCCCTACTGATCGGAGGGGGCTCGGACAGTCCGTCGAGCCCTGGAAGCTTCAAGAGTTCACCGGTATTTTACCAGCCGGTCACCCGGCCATAGAATCGGCAGACTCCTTGCCCTTCTCGCCTTCAGACGGACCCATGGCGAAGACGGCCGCCTCGAATTCGCCGATCACTTCCGCGTTGTAGACATCGGGGTCGAATGCCGTCGGTGTGATCTCTCCCGCAAGGAATTTCTTCATGCCCTCGGCCAGCGCCGTCTCATCGCAGTCGACGATCAGTCCGCCGCTGCCGTCCATCGCACTTGCCGCAGAACCGAAACGCGTAGTGACGATGGGCAGCCCAAGCACTCGGGCTTCGAGGATGACGATCGGCTGACCTTCGTAGTCGCTTGAGAGGACGAAGCAGTCGCATCCGGACATCAGGGCGTAGGGGTTGCGCAGTCGACCGGTGAATTCGACGGAGCCGGCGACGCCGAGCGAGACGGCGAGTTCTCGGAGTTCGTCGCTCAGCGGCCCGTCTCCGATGATGACGAGGCGGGCGTCCGGCTCTTCAGCGCTGACTTCAGCGAATGCTCGGAGCAGCCGGGCCTGGTTCTTCTCCGGAGACAGGCGTCCGACAGTGACGAAGGTCTTGCCCTTCTGCGCTCCGAGGAGACCTCCGACAAGTGCTTGGCGGGAGGCCTCCGAGATCAGCTCGTCGAATGAGTAGTGTTTGCCGATCTCGGCGACGGCATCTGAGAGCGTACGCACGTCAATGGACAGTGCGTGGGGGTTCGTCGCGGTCGAGCGTCCTGCGCCATTGCGAACACGGTCGACATCGATGACATTGCGGGCGCTGATGAACCGCTCGGGTTCGGCGTACCTGCTGAGACTCTCCGCATTGATCTCGCGCAGGTCGGGCGATACCGAGACGAGTGCGTCATAGTCGTGGTAGAGCTTGAAGACACCGGTGAGGTTGTTGAAGTGGGGCCTGGCGCCATCGACCTCGCGCATTGCGTCGGCTTCGAGGTCGTTGTGCAGCCAGACGGCTTTGCGGTCGGCTTCGGCGTGCGCCATGATCCTCGCCCAGTATGACGAGTATCCACTGAAGTCGACGGCCGCGTCGAACCTCGCGTGGCCGAACAGGCGTCGCCATTCCCAGCTCCACAGCGCGGTGTCGCGGTCAGCGGCGGCGAGGTCTCCGACGGGCGAGGCATCGAACTCCTGCATGCTGCCCAGCAGGGGAAGCTGCAGGCTTCCCTGCTCGCGGATGACCTGGCGGACGTGGGACGGAATCAGGGCCGCGTTGTCGAGTCGATCCCGCTGGCCGGACCGGTAGAAGAGTGCCGTGACATCGACTTCCTCGGGATCGATCCGATTGAGCAGGTTGAGCACGGATGAGGTGATTCCGTTGGTGATCAGCCCACCGAGGTAGAGCACGAGGGTGCGTCGCCCGTCCTCGAATCCGCGGATCACTCGGCCCTCGGATTCTCTGCCCCTGAACACGACGTCGAGGACGCGTGCGCTCGCGCCGCCGTCATCGCGTGGGGTCAGCTGCGCTGCGAGCTCGGAGAAGCGCGCGGCCTCCTCGGAGAATGCGCTCGACAGGTCCATCTCGTCCTCGGCGAGACGGGTCGCCTGCTCGAGGAGTTCGTCGATGCTCTCGGAGACCGGTCCCGGAAGCTCGTCGGGTCGCAGGTAGGTGCCGCGTTCGGCAGCGTACTTCCCCGCGTCGGGGAGGTGGAAGAGGACCGGGCGCCCGGTGCCGAGGAAGTCGATGAAGATGCTCGAGTAGTCCGAGACGAGGATGTCGGTGATCGCGAGGACGTCGTTGGCGGGAACATCGTTGGGAACGAGGAAGTCTGCGAGCTCCGGATCATCGACGAGCTGATCGACGATCACCTGGTGGGCTTTGAGCAGAACGATCCATCCTTCGTCCTCGAGTGCGCTGCGCGGGGCCATGACCGTGGCTTTGAGGCGTCCCGCATCGGACTGCGGATTGTAGAAGGAGCCGCCTCGCCATGTCGGCGCATAGCAGATCACCTTCTTGCCGTGGGTGGAGATTCCGCGGTCGCGCAGCACTGCCCTGGCTCGATCGCCCGCGCCCGGGCCGATCATCTTGTCGGTGCGCGGATAGCCTTCCTCGATGATCGCCCCGCGGAACACGTTGTTGAGCTTGTATGCGCCGAGGTACATCGTCTCGGTCATGAAGGAGTTCTGCGACAGAAGATAGTCGGCGGACATGAAGTTGCGCAGGACGTTGCGGGCCCCGTCTGCACCGTTCTCGATGTCGTAGCCCATCTTCTTCAGCGGGGTCCCGTGCCACACGTTGAGATAGATCTGTTCGGGGCGCTTGATGAACTCAGCAGGGAACGTCGCATTGTTGACGAGATACTGGCTCGTCTCGAGTGCGGTGAAGTAGTCCCGGGACCGGTGTCGGACGAAAGACACCCGCGGATGTGCGGAGAACTCCGAGCGGAAGGGCGATTCCCATGCGGTGTCGTTGAGAACCCAGATGTGCTGGTAATCCTCGTAGTCGGCTGTTGCGATCATCGTGCGGAAGAGCGCTTCGGGATTGCAGAGCGCACCGTTGCCGGAGAACGACTCCCACACCACCGTCTTCTCGCGCACCTTGCTGGTGAGCGCCTTGGTGAACGATCGAGAGCTGATGGCTGCGGCCAGTGATCGTCTGTTGCGTCTGTACTGCTTCGACCACGACACCCGTTCCTTGCGAAGATAGGCTGCCATCGCCGGTGGCAGTGCATCGAGCAGGAGTCGCTTGCCGGTCGAACGGACATTCACGCGTGTGGACCTTCTTCGCTCTCGAGCTGCCGCCGCTTCCGCAACACAGCACCGCGCCCAGCTCCGCACCGAGCGCACATCTCGTCATCCCGACGATCCTATCCGAGGTTCGCAGGGTGCTGCACCGCAGCGCGCACCCGCCGATCGCTCAGCCGATACCGAGCACGTCGCGACGCGACTCGATCACCTGTCGGGTCGCCCCGATGAACCGCTCGATCTGGGTTCCGGGGCTCGTATCGCCGAGGTAGTGAGCGCTCAACGTTCTCGAATCCCGATCAGTGGCCTCGGCAAGCCGGTCGACGAGAGGAACACCGCCTCCCGAAGCCCAATTCACTGCCCGATCGATGAGTCCGTTGCGCAGCACCTCGGCTCGCGAGTCGGTCGGAGCGATCATCACCAGCGGTTTCTCGGTTGCGAGCCAGTCGAACGCCACAGACGACATCTCGGCGACGGCGACGTCGGCGGCGTCGAGCTGCCACGAGACGTCGGAACTCGTATCGACGAATCCACGGGGGTGGGCATCGACCTGCTCGCGCACTGACTCCAGCGCACGTGCGAAATCACTGCGCAGAAGACCGGTGCGCGGATGTGTCCGAAGGATCACCCGGTAGCCCGCGTCGAGGAGCTCGGCGACCGCCGGGGCCCCGGTCGTCGCCATCGTTCCGTAGCTCATGCTCGGCGAATCACCCTCCCACGTCGGGGCGTAGAAGACCGTCGGTCCGGCAGGCGCCTCGGCGGCGAACCTCTGCCACGCCTCCGGGACGCTGAACGCACGGTCGAGCTGGGGGCGACCGACATCGATGAGAACCTCGGAGTCGATCCCGTGCAGGGTCGAAGTGATGCGATCGCGGGCTGCCTGACCTGCGGTGAAGACGTAGTCGTAGGCTTTGAGCTGGTTGGAGATCATCGAGATCTTCTCGCTCTCGCCATGGCTGAGATGCACGTGGGCAGGCGCCGGGAACCGCAGTGCCTGAAAGTTCGCCGTGGCCTGGTTGACGTAGAACACCGCGCTCAGGTCCGGAGTCGAGAAGAACGCCTCGAGGCCCGCGGTGAGGCGGGAGAAGCGCACGGGCAGGTCGGTGAGCGAGGCGATGTGCCGAGCGACGCGGGCGTCCCGGGTGAGGATCCCGAAAGGGGCATCGCCGGCTCCCTCACCGATGAGAGCATCGCGCAGCTGCTCGAAGGGCCACAGCCACTGTTCGAGCTGGTACATCGAATGGACATCCGACGAGAAGTAGGCGGCTGCGACGAAGGCGTCGTCGGCGTTCGGCCGGAACCCGCCGGGAAGGCGGGACTCCTCGTACCGACTGCTGATGAGATCGCGTCCGATCCGTGCAGTTCTGGAGACGACCTGCCACTTGCGCCGCATCGAGGCTGTGGAGAGCGAAGGCATGGAGACCATTGTGCCTGGACAATCCGAGAACGGTGGTCAGACAGTTCGGAGACGACGCGGCGCGGGGCTTGCCGCCGGTATAGTTGTCCATCGGCTCATCGCCACCAGAACCGCGAACCCAGAACCCGGAGTGATTGCCCATGGCGTTCTTCTCACGCACTCCCGACGTCACGATCGGCATCCCCGCTTACAACGCGGAGCAATATCTCCCGACGTGCCTGCAGAGCATCGCGGACCAAACTGCCGACCTCAGGCGCATCGAGACCATCGTCGTCGACGACGGATCCACCGACGGCACCGCTGAGCTCGCCGACCGTCTCCTCAAGGACCTTCGCCTCCGCGGCAGCGTGGTGAGGAGGCCCAATTCGGGCACCCCCGCCGAACCCCGCAATGCGGTCCTCGATCAGGCCAAGGGGAAGTGGACGTACTTCGTCGACGTCGACGACTTCCTCGGCCCGGAGGCGATCGAGTCGATGACCGGGCTCGGCAGGGAGGGGCGAGCCGACGTCGTCGTCGGCAAGTACGTCGGTGTCAACCGCGGGGTGCCCAAGGTGATGTTCCGCGAGACGCTCAGTCAGACGGACGCGCGCAGAACGCCCCTCATCGACTCGCTCAACGTCCTCAAGATGTATCGCACCGAATTCGCCCGCACCATCGGCTACCGGTTCAATCCTCGACTGCGCATGGCCGAGGACCATCCGTTCGCCCTGGCCGCCTATGCGCGCACCGACCGGGTCGCGGTGCAGGCCGACGTCGACTGCTATCACTGGGTCCGGCACAAGACGGAGGCCGGCTCTCAGGCGCACCTGACAGGTCATGTGCTCCCCGTCGACGAGTTCTATGCCTACATGTTCGAGTCCTTCGACGTGCTGGCGCGCGCCGTCGACGAGGGCCTGCCCCTCGCGGACTATCTTCGCGATCGGTACTGGCACCGGCTGCTCTCGTTCGACCTCCCCACGGAGATGCGACGGCACCGGGAACCCGAGGACCGGGATCGGTCGATCGCGGCTGCTCGTCGCCTCATGGTCGCCGAACGGGCGCGGGACTCATCGGCCGAATTCAACCTCAAATCGAGGACTATGCTCAGGGCGCTGGAACTCGACGACCGTGAGATGGCGGAGAACGTCGGCCAGCTCCTCAGGTGACGGGCACCGCACCTCGTCGAGTAGTTTGGGGTGTGAGCTAAAGCAAGGAGATCCCGATGGCACCCACACGCCGACTTCCCACTCCCCCGATTGGCCGTCTGCCGCGCCCGGCCGCAAAGCCGCGAACCACGCAGGAGTCCTCGGCGCCGGTGCTGCTCAGTCGTCAGATCGTCGACAGCGAGCCGCAGAAGGTGTCGGTGTCCACGAGCTTCGCCGAGGCGCTCGCGAGCTGCGCGTCCGACGGTCCCTCTCAGCCCGGAACGATCACGCAGGTCATCGTCCCGCATTCGACTCCTGAGCTGCTGGCGGAGATCGCGACCACGTGGGACCTCCACCCGCTCCTCGTCGAGGACCTCTTCCACGCCGATCAGCGCCCGAAGGTCGACCGATACGGTGATGTGCTCTTCGTCGTCCTCAAGTCCGCGCTCTACCTCGACGCCGAGGAGGAAGTCGACTTCAACGAGTTCCACCTCCTCATGAAGGGCAACGACCTCGTCATCATCTGCCAGGACGGGCGCTTCATCGACGGCCAACCCATCCCCTCGGACACGAGCGAGCTCGTCGCGCACTTCTCCGAGGTCGACTTCATCGGGAAGTCCGATCGCAAGCTGCTCTCACTCGGCCCTGAGGCTCTGGTCTACCGGCTCCTCGACGGTGTCGTCGACGGGTACTTCCCCGTCATCGACGGGCTCCAGAACGACAAGGACGGCATCGAGCGCCAGGTCTTCAGCGGCGACCCGGCTGCCGCCGAGCGCATCTACCGACTGAGCGAAGAGGTCATAGACGTCCTCCACGCGACGACACACCTCAACAGGCTCACCCAGGCTCTGGGCAACGGCGCCGCGAAGTATGCGATCCCCGAGGCCCTGCGGGCCTACCTCGACGATGTCGTCGACCACCTCACCCGTGTCCTCGCCGAGGCCGGCGAACTGCGCGAATCCCTGTCCCAGATCCTCAACGTCAACGCGACGCTGGTCGCGCAGAGGCAGAACGAGGACATGAAGAAGATCTCCGGGTGGGCGGCGATCCTCTTCGCCCCCTCACTCATCGGTGCGGTCTACGGGATGAACTTCGACAACATGCCCGAACTCCATTGGGCCTTCGGCTACCCGATGGCGATCCTCCTCATGATCGGCCTCAGCGTCACGCTCTACACGGTGTTCCGCAAGAAGAAGTGGATGTGAGACGGCCGCAGCGACCTCGGCGCCTTCGGCAGTTCTCCGCGCTGTGACCTGCCCTTTCCGCTGAAAGTTCCGTCCTTCCCGTTGGCAGTCAGTGGTCAGTGTTCCTTGCAAAGGGAGCCTGCAGGGATGACAATGGTCTCACCTCAGCACTTCCCCGAACCCTAGGAGCCGTGATGACCACCTCCCCGAACAGCCCCGAATCCTCCGATCTCCCCGGCGCGAACCCGACACCGGGATCCGAACCCGCCGCAGGCAGACCCGACCCATTGGATTCCACCCGTTCGCTCCTAACCGACCTCGGTCGCGGAGTGTTCTGGGTCGTGCTCCTGCGCGGCATCCTCGCCGTCCTCTTCGGACTGCTCATTTTCGCCGCCCCCGAGGCGGTGGCCATCGTCGTCGGGATCTGGATCGGCGCGTGGCTCGTCGTCGACGGCATCCTCACGATCGTCAACGCGAACACGGCGCGGAAGCAGGGCCTGTCGTGGGGTTGGGAGCTGACCGCCGGCATCGTCTACATCGTCGCCGGCATCGCGATCTTCATCGCCCCGCTCGCCTTCGCCCTCGCCTCCGGGATCGTCATCCTCTGGCTCATGGCCTTCGGCATGCTCGTCCGCGGCATCTTCACACTCGCGTCCAAGGCGTTCCGGGGATGGTCGAAGCTCCTCGGCGTCCTCGACATCATCTTCGCGATCATCGTCATGATCGTCGTCTTCACCTCACCCGCTGCGGCGGTCACCGCTCTGCTGTGGATCGTCGGCGTCTACGTCATCGTCTTCGGCATCTTCCTCATCGTCATGGCGTTCACGGCCCGTTCGCAGGCCAAGCGCGCGATGAACGGCTGAGGCGCACCATCGCATGACAGGAATCATGAGTCCGAAGGTCCTCCGTCGCAGGCAGAGAACCTTCGCCGCAGCAGCCGTCTGCCTGATCGGGGCCATCGCCACCGGATGCACCCCCTCACCGGCATCGTCATCCGACTCGTCTCCGACGGGTGAATTCGCGGCGCCATCGAGTGTCACGTCTCTGTCCTATCCGGTGACGATCTCTCACCGAGGCGGGGCGCTCGTCTATCCGGAAGAATCCATGGAAGGGTTCACCGCCTCGGCGAGGGATGGCTACCTTCCCGAGATGGACATCCAGTTCCTTCGCGACGGCACCCCCGTCCTCATCCACGACGACACCGCCGACCGCACATTGGACGGTGCGACCGGAGACATCCGCGACCTCTCCCGAAAGGAGTGGGATTCCGCAACGATCACCAGTCCGACCGGTGGACCTCCAGCGCAGACCGTGACGCTCGAGGAGCTTCTCGACGAGCTCGGAGGAGATGTCGTCCTCGTACCCGAGATCAAACCGGGAGCAACCTCGGCGGAGGTCGACGATGTCCTCGACGAGTTCGACGACCGCGGGCTTCAGGACTCGCTCATCGTCCAATCCTTCGACTTCGAAGCGGCTGCGACGGTGGCCGAGCGCGGCTACACCTCGCTCTTCCTCTTCGGCGGCGAGCTGCCTGAGGAGTCTCCTTCGCAGATCGTCGAGGCCGGCATCGACTGGGTCGGGCCCAACCGCGATCTGCCTGCCGGCGACGTCACCGCCCTGACACGAGCGGGACTCAAAGTGGCGCCGTACGGATTGAAGACCGCCGAGGATGTCGCGGTGCTGCCCGACGGAGTCTCGGGCTGGTTCACCGACGACCCTTGGGACGGCTGAGCGCTGAGCCCATCCGACGCCGCGGGATCCTGACGCGAACAGCCGCGTCGCCCGCGAGTACAGTGAGGACTCGTGAGCGACGCCGACGCCCCGTTGACCCCGACCCGCCCGCCGGTGGCGGTCTCCCTCGCCGCGTTCGTCAGCAGCTTCGATCGGTTCGCGGTCAGCCCGCTGCTCGTGCTCGTGGCCGCCGATCTCGGCGTCTCCCTCTCCCAGGCCCTGGTCATCGCGAGTGCCTACTTCCTCGCCTACGGCGTCAGCCAGCCTGTCTGGGGCATACTCTCCGACCGGGTGGGCCGGATCCGACTCATGCGACTGGCCCTCGTCGCCGCCGCGGTCGTCGGCGTCGTCGCGGCCCTCGCCCCGACCCTGACGGTCCTCATCATCGCCCGCACGCTCGGCGGTGCGTTCTACGGCGCCATCGTCCCGACCTCGCTCACCTACGTCGGCGACACCGTCGACGAGGACCACCGACAGTCGGCGCTGGCCGACCTCATGGCCGCCATCGCCCTCGGCACGGCCCTCGCCACGGCGCTGGCGGGCATCCTCGCCGACGTCGTCGACTGGCGCGTCGCCTTCGCAGTCCCCGCAGCACTCGCCGTGCTCTCCGTCATCGGGCTCTCCCGCGTGCCCGAATCCCACCGCGAGAGCCGAACCGGGATCCTCCAGACCCTCCGCACCGCTCTCGGCGATCGCTGGGTGCGCGTCGTCATCGTGCTCGTGTTCGTCGAGGGGGCGGCCGTCCTCGGCGTCCTCACCCTGCTCGCACCGGCCCTGCAGTCCCTCGGCGTCGGCGCCGCCGTCGCCGGTCTCGCCACCGCCGCCTACGGCGTCGGCGTCATCGTCACCACGCGCATGGTCCGGCCCCTGTCCCGGCGCCTGCCCATGCCCGGGCTAATGGTGATCGGCGGGTCCGCGACCGTCCTCGCCTTCGTCCTGCTCACCCTCCGCCTCTCGATCGCCACGGTCATCATCGCCGCCTTCCTTCTCGGCGCGACCTGGTCGTTCCTCCACTCCTCGCTCCAGACCTGGTCGACCTCGGTGCTCCCGCAGGTGCGCGGCACGGTCGTCTCGCTCTTCGCCGGCTTCCTCTTCGCCGGCAGCGCCTTCGGCGCCTGGGCCGGAGGACTCCTCGGCGAGCACGGCGAATGGCGCCCGCTCTTCGCCGTCACCGCGACCGTCGGCCTCGCCCTCACCGTCGCCGTCGTCCTCAGCCGTCGTGCCTACGAAGGGCACAGGCGGGCGTGAGGGTCCTCGGTCACCACGGGTTGGCCTGCTGCCACTGCCGTCGCCAGTAGCCATCACCGGCGTAGTGCGACTTGTTCGGCCGACAGCCGCGGAGGCTGGCGTTGGCCGCCAGCCACGCCCGCACGGTCGCTGACACCTCGCCCATCCGCCCGATCCAGTCGTTGAGCTCGAGGAGCAGAGTCGCACCGTCCTCGGCAGTGAGCAGGCACGAATAGCGGGGCAGACCGCGCGTGTTCTGCGAATGCGTGTACGTCACTGCATCGCACCCGGTCGTGAGGTAGAAGCGGATGTACTCCCCCGACACCGCCGAGCACAGGGTCTTGAAGTCCTGATACGTCGTCAGCCACTTCGGCGCCCGATATTCGTTCATACGTTCTATTATGCGCCGAGGTGGCCGGAAGTCCCAGCGCCGGATCAGCCGTCGAGTGCCCCAGGATCCCCAAGGAGGGGGTACTCCCCGCTCTTCGCCGCCTCGACGAGGAGTCCGTGGTCCGCGGTGACCACCTCGGCGTACTTCTCCGCCCACACAGCCACGGCGGTCGCGAAGGTGTCCGACGTCCCGAGATACTCGGCGATGAGCCGAGCTCCCGGTGACTGCGAATGCGCCCGGGCAAGGACCTCGCCGCACAGTCGGGAGTATGCCTCGAGCTGCGGGGCAGTGAGCGCGGCCAGATCGTAGCTGCCCTTCATATCGCGGAACTGGCGCCAGTAGTAGCCGCTGCCCCGGAATGTCGTCCACCCGAGGAACGGGTCGGAGACCGACTGGAGGACGAGCTGGGCTCGGACGACCCGTTCGCCCTCCGAGGTGATCCTCTGCCCCTCGGGGTGATCGGAGAACTTCGGCTGACCGCCGAACGCCGAGACGACCGACTCCTGCGCCTCCTTGACCTGGAGCAGCAGCGGTTCACCGTCGGGCCCGGTGACGAGGACGAGGAAGCAGCGCGTGCCGACGCTGCCGACCCCGACGACGCGCAGCACCGAATCCGCCACCTCGAACTGCTCGAGGAGCACCGCGACGTCGGTGCGCGCGGTCCTCCGATACTCGGCGAAGAGCTTCTCGACATCGATCGACGGGTCATCGAGATGACGGGTCAGCGGCGGCTGGTCGACGATGCGCAGCCCCGAATCCGAGGACTCCGTGGCGAATTTCTTCAGCGCCTTCTCACCCGTGCGGCTGCGCGCCTTCTTCATCGCCTTCTTCGTCGCTGTGTGGTGATGCTCGCCGCTGATCGCCGCCAGCAGCGTGTCCGAGTCGACGATCGAATAGAAGCGATCGAGCGCAGTCACGGCCATCTGGGCACCCATTCGATACTGGTAGCCCTTGACCGCGGCGAATGCCGCCCTGCGCCCTGCCTCCTCACCGAGGCCGTGGACCTGCGCACTGAGGAACGCCGAGGCGGCCAGTCGCTTGACATCCCATTCGAACGGCGCGAACTCGGCTTCGTCGAAGTCGTTGAGGTCGAAGATGAGGGAGCGCTCCTTCGAGGCGAAGAAGCCGAAGTTGCCCACGTGCGCGTCCCCGCTGGAGAGGACGACGGGGCCGGTCGTCACCCCGGCGGCGAGGTCGACGGCCATCTGCGCGGCCGCACCTCGGAAGTAGCTGAACGGCGATTCGGCGAGCCGCTGGGTTCTGATGCCGAGCAGGTCAGGCAGCCGCGACTCGTTCTGCCGGCAGATCACCCCGACCGGATCACGATCGGGCGGCAGATCGACCTCGGCATGCCGTGAGCGCGGAGTCGACTTCCGCAGGGCCCGACCGTTCGACGCGTCCATCTCATCCACCTCGTTCGCTCAGTGCGGAACCTGTCGCCTCATCGTAATGCGACCAAGCCGCGCGCGGGTCGTCCCCAAGCGCTCTTCCTTCGCCGAGGCGGTCGGACCTGACAGCGCCGCCGCCGTGCCGCCCGCGCATTCGGCGGAAGGCGGGAGGGGATTCCGCCGCATTCGGCGGTTGTCGCAGCATGCCTCCGACCAGGATCGTTGAAGACAGCACACCCCTGGACTCCGCACCATTCCGGAGAGTCTCCCCACGACACCAGCGAACGACCCCAGAGAACAAGGAGCACCCATGAAGGCAGTCCGCCTCCACGGCAAAGAGGACCTGCGCATCGACGACGTCGCCGAGCCGACGGTCGGTCCCGGCCAGATCAAGCTGAAGAACGCCTATGTCGGCATCTGCGGCAGCGACGTCCACATGTACTTCGCCCCCGAAGCCCTTCCCATCGACGTCTTCAGCCCGCATCCCGTCACCGGTGCGCACCTGCCCCAGACCCTCGGCCACGAGTTCTCCGGGACGGTCGTCGAGGTCGGAGAGGGCGTCACCGGCATCGAGGTCGGCGACCGCGGGGCGGTCTTCCCCATCGCCTACAGCTGCGGTGAGTGCGTCGCCTGCCGCAAGGGCCGTCCGACGAGCTGCCGTCTCATGGCGTCGACCGGCGCGAACGCCGACGGCGGCGGGATGTCGGAGTTCGTGACGGTGGACGCCTCCCAGTTCCACCGGGTGCCCGAGACCGTCGACCTGAGGACCGCCTCCCTCGTCGAACCGATGACGGTCGCCTGGCACGGCGTGGACCGCAGCCGCGCCCAGGCCGGCGAGACCGCGCTCATCGCCGGCGCGGGGCCGATCGGCATCGGCGCCTGGTACGCCTTCCGCGCCCACGGCGTCACCGACATCCTCGTGTCCGAGCCGAGTGCGGACCGCAGGGCGAAGATCGCAGCGCTCGGGGCCGAGGTCATCGACCCGACGACAGAGGACCTCAGTGCCGCGATCTCGGAGCGCACCGACGGCGACGGCGTCGACATCGTCTATGACGCGGCCGGCGTGCCGGCGGCCCTGTCCTCGGGCCTGGACAACCTTGCGCCCGGCGGTCGCGTGATCCTCCAGTCCCCGCACGAGCAGGGATTTGAGATCCAGCCTTCGGCGATGATGATGGGCGAGTTCGAGCTCATCGGCTCGGTCGGCTACACGCCTGAGGACTTCGACGGGGTCATCAATCGGATGGCGGCCGGTGAGTACGACACGACGGGGTGGACCGAGGAGATGGACCTCGATGACGCCGTCGAGGCGATCCACCGCCTCCATGCGGGCAGCGGAACGAAGATCGCCCTCCGCGTGAGCTGAGCCCGCCGCGTGAGCTGAGCTCTCTGCGTCTGCTGGTCCCTCAGCGTCGGCTGGTCCGCCCACTCAGTGCGAGCCGCCTCCTCGCCTCACCCGTGCCCGGCCCTCACTCGCGCAGGCCCTCATCCATTCACGGCCCTCATCCGCGCATGGCCCTCACCCCCTCACGGCCTCCAGCGCCGTCGCGACGTCGGCGTCGGTGGTGTAGAGGTGGAAGGCGAAGCGCGCCCGTCCGGCCATGACGGAGAACCGGACGCCCGCGGCCCGCAGGCGCGAGAGCGCCCCCTCCGGCAGATCGACGGAGACGATCGCCGAATCCGACTCCTCCAACCCGATCCCCGTGCGGAAGGCGTTCGCGAGCCCCACATCGTGGTCATGGATGGTCTCGACCCCGACCGCGAGAAGCGTTTCGAGAGCGGGAGCCGTCCCCACCCAGCTGTGCCAGGCCGGGGAGATGTCGAAGGCGCGGGCATCCTCGGCCAGACGCAGCGGCATCCCGTACACCGCGTCGCCCTCACCGGCGAACCAGCCGGCGGCGAGCGGCTTGAGCCGGACCGCATACTCCTCGTGCCTGGCCTGCAGCTCGGGGTGGATGGCGAGGAACGCCGTCCCCCGCGGTGCGCACAGCCACTTGTAGGCCGCGGCGACGAGGAAGTCGGCCTCGGAGGCGTCGAGCGGAAGCCAGCCGGCGGCCTGCGTCGCATCGACGACGACGATCGCCCCGACCTCCCGGGCCCGACGCGTGATCGCGGCGAGGTCGGCGACCTCCCCCGTCGAGGACTGGGCAGCGGAGACGCTGATGAGATCCGTGTCCGCGGTGACCGCCTCGGCGAGGTCGGACACGGGAGCCGTGCGCACCTCGACCCCGCGGTCGGCGTGGACTGCGAAGGGGAAGATCCCCGAGGTGAACTCGACGTCGGGGACGAGGACCCGCGCCCCGTCGGGAAGCGTCTGAGCCACCGGGACGAGGAGCTGGGAGACGGCGGCACCGGTCGCGACGTCCGCGGGGCGGGCGTGGACGAGCGCGGCGAAGAGCTCCCTCGACCGCTCGACCGATGCGACCCAGGTCCGCCACGGCGTCGTCCCCCGACGCCACGCGTCGAGGAAGACCTGCAGGTCGTCCCACGCCCGCCGAGGCGGGGGTCCGTAGGAGGTCGTGTCGAGGTATCCGGGCTCGACGTCCCACTGCCGCTGCGCCTCGGTGAGGGTCAGCGGTCCCACCTCGGTGACGTCGTCGTCGTTGCCCATGTCTGCGAACCTAGCACCCGGCACGGACGCCGGACCAGGCCCGCAGGTGTCGTCCCTGCTCAGGCGATGCGCTCGGGGTGGGAGTAGACATTGAAGCGGCCGCCCCGGTTGAAGCCGATGACGGTGACTCCGCTCGTGCGCCCGTAGTCGAAGGCGAGCGCGGAGGGGGCGCTGACGGCCGACATCATCGGGATGCCCGCCATCGCCGACTTCTGGACGAGTTCAAACGACGCTCGGGCCGAGACCTGGAGGACGGTGCGAGACAGCGGCAGCCCGCGCTCGGCCATCGCCCAGCCGATGACCTTGTCGACGGCGTTGTGGCGTCCGACGTCCTCACGGGTGACGAGCAGTTCGGGTTCGGCGTCGGGATCGTCGCCGACGGCGAAGAGGGCGGCGGCGTGGACTCCCCCGGTCTTCTCGAACACGGCCTGCCCCTCGCGGAGGCGGTCGGGCAGTTCGCCCACGCGCGCCGGGGAGAGCAGCGGTGGGAAGACGATGTCACCGTCCTCGTCGAGGTGCGGGGCATCGCTCGGGACCGCAATGCCGCCACCACGTGCCTCCGGTTCCGCGTCGGGGCCACCGCCTTCCGCAGGGGCCGTGCCGGTGCCGGCTGCCTGGTCTCCCCCGACGCCGAGGAGCGGGATGAGCGGGTAGGCCGAGGGCTTCGTCACCGCGTCGATGGCCGCGGTTCCGCAGATCCCGCACGACGAGGACGTGTAGACGGACCGGGCGGGCGCGGCGGCCGCGTTCCACACACCGGGTCGCAGTCGCACGCCGGCGACGTTGTAGTTCCGCGAACCGTCGGGGGCGAGCCCGGTCGAGAAGTCGATCTCCGCGATGTCGTCCATCGAGGTGATCACCCCCTCGGAGAGGAGGTAGCCGGAGACGAGTTCGACGTCGTTGCCGGGGGTGCGCATCGTCACGGAGAACTGCTCCCCGTCGAGGTTGACCTCGAGCGGCTCCTCCCCGGCCAGCGAATCGGGTCCGACCTTGATCTCACCGGTCGCGTCGAAGCGGTGGACGCGAGCCCGGACTGCCTTGCGCTGCTGCATCTCAGACCCTCGGCCCGTGGTCGGTCGTGTCCTCGACCGAGGTCTGGATGTGCTCGAGGAGATCGTCGATGACGGCGATCCCGTCACGCACCCCGCCCTTGGACCCGGGGAAGTTGATGACGAAGGACCGTCCTCTCACCCCGGCGACACCTCTGCTCATCACTGCCGACGACGTCGATTCGAGCCCCTTGCGCCACATCGCGTAGATGAGTCCCGGCGACTGCCGCTCGAGGAGTTCCGCGGTGAACTCCGGGGTCCGATCGTCGGGCGCCAGCCCGGTGCCCCCGGAGGTGACGACGATGCGGGGGCGGGCCGCCTCGGCGGGGGTGAGGAGAAGCTCCCGCAGCGCCTCACCGACGGGTTCGCCGTCACGGACGACGATCGGGTCGGGGCAGTCGTAACCGCGCCCGCGGAGCCAGTCGACGAGGATCGGGCCGGTCGTGTCCGCCGCCTCACCGCGCGCCGCCGAGGTGGACGCGATGATCACGGCCGCAGATCGGCCTTCGCCGAGGCGGTCGACGGTCGGCTCTGTGGTGGTCATCCTCGAACTCCCTGCTCACGACACTCATGGACTCCGCGCCCATTGTCCCATGTCGGGCGGACATCGAAGGGGGTGGTCAGAGACGGCGCCCTCCGCGCACGGTCGCGCCGGTCAACATCATCTGGCCGATGAGCACCGTCGGGCTGATGAGTGCGGTCGGGCTGATGAGCACAGTGGCGCATCAGTACAGTGGCTGATCAGTACAGTGAGAGGCAGCGCCGCGGCAGGAGGGCCCGGCGCGGAGACCGGGAGGGACGATGGACGACCTGACGCTTAGCACACTCACCTGGCTGCGCATGGTGAGATTCGTCCAGAACAGCAACCAGCTCTCGAACGATCACCTGCGCCAGTTCGGCCTCACCGTCGCCCAGTTCGAGGCCCTCGCCCACATTCGCAACTTCCAACCCGTCACCCAGACCGACCTCGCCAAGGGCCTCACCGTCAGCGGCGGCGGAATCTCCCGGATGCTCGCCCGCCTCGAACGCGACGAGCTCATCACCCGAGAACAGACATGGAAGACCAAGCACATCTCCCTCACCGAGGCGGGACTTGAGACCCTCGAACGCGCCTTCCCCTCCCAGCTCCACCAGCAGTCCGCCCTGTTCGACGACGCCCTCGATGAGGACGAGCAGCGGACATTGCACGCGCTGATGAAGAAGCTCTACGACCACAGCATCGCCGAGCGCGCCAAGGCGGAAGAAGGCGACTGACCACCTCGGCGCACGGCTCGGGTGGGTCACCTCGGCGAGGATCAGAGCACCACCTCGACGTGGTCAGGAATAAATCTCCGCACTTATCAGTTGACAGGGCAAATGATCAATCGAGATCGGCCCTGCGGGACGGTCTCACACGCATGGGAGAGACCTTGAGCGAGAACACGACCACCCTTGATCCCGTCGGATTCGACCCCACTCAGGGGCTGCAGTTCGGGATGTACAGCCTCGGCGATCATCTGCCGAACCCGGCCGACGGGTCCCGGGTGAGTGCGGGCGAGCGCATCCGCGAATTCGTCGGCTACGCACAGGCCGCAGAGGAGGCCGGCTTCGACTTCTTCAGCGTCGGCGAGAGCCACCAGGAATTCTTCGCCTCGCAGGCGCATGCGGTCATCCTCGGCGCGATCGCGCAGGCGACGTCGACGATCCGCATCGGCAGCACCTCGACGATCCTGAGCACCTCGGATCCGGTGCGTGTGTTCGAGAACTTCGCGACGATCGATCACCTCTCCGAAGGTCGGGCCGAACTCGTCGCCGGTCGCGCCTCGCGGATCGGACTGTTCGAACTCCTCGGCTACGATCTGCGCGACTACGAGGAGCTCTTCGAAGAGAAGTTCGACCTGCTCAACACGATCAACCGTGAGGAATCGGTGACGTGGTCCGGGCAGTTCCGCGCCCCGCTCAACAACGCCGAGGTCCTCCCCCGCCCCGAGCAGAACCCGCTGCCGATCTGGCGTGCGGTCGGCGGTGCGCCGGCGAGCGCGGTCAAGGCGGGACTGGCGGGTGTACCCATGGTGATGGCCCACCTCGGCGGGACCACCTCGTCGTTCAAACCCACCGTCGATGCCTACCGGCAGGCGGCACGTCACGCCGGCTTCGATCCTGCCGGTCTGCCGATCGCCACGGCCGGTTTCCTCTACACGGCGCCGACCTCGCAGGAGGCGCTGCAGGGGCTCTACCCGCACATCAACGAGGGGATGAAGCGCACGAACGGGCAAGGCATGCCCAAGCAGCTCTTCGCCCAGAGCGTCGACCCGGCGAGCATCGTCAACATCGGCAGCCCGCAGCAGGTCGTCGAGAAGATCCTCCATCAGCACGAGGTCTTCGGACATCAGCGCTACCTCGGCCAGATCGACTTCGGCGGGATGCCGTATGAACGGGTGATGAAGCAGATCGAGACCATCGGCTCGGAGATCATTCCGGCCGTGAAGAAGTACACCGCGACTAAGGAGGCTGCCTGATGAAGGTCGTCGTCCTCTCCGGCTCGAATGTCGGAACGAAGACGCGCACGGTGATGGACTACGTCGCGCAGGCGGTTATGGCGCAGGATCCCGATATCGAGGTCACGCTCATCGACCTCGCCGAGGCGGACATGGTCTTCTCCGACGGCCGGAACTTCACCGAATACTCCGGTGACACCGGGCGGGTGACCGCGGCGCTCATGGACGCCGATGCGATCGTCATCGGCACGCCGATCTTCCAGGCCTCGATCCCAGCGAGCCTGAAGAACGTCTTCGACCTGCTGCCCGTCAACGCCTTCCGCGACAAGGTCGTGGCCGCGATCGCCACGGCGGGTTCGGCGAAGCACTACCTGATCCCGCAGCAGCACCTCCTGCCGATCCTCACCTACATGAAGGCGCAGGTCGTCTCCCCGTACGTATTCGTCGAGGAGCGCGATCTGCACCGCGGTCAGATCGTCAGCGAGGATGTCATCGCCCGCCTCGACCGCCTCGTCGAGGACACGATCGTGCTGACGAAGACCTACGCGGCAATCCGTGAGGAGAAGGAAGCCGCCTACGGGTTCTGAACGGCCAGTCCCAGGATTGTCGCAGGCGACCGAATGGTCGGTTCTCAGTACGTTGTCATGTTCACCCAATAACGTGTGGTTGCACTTTCAACCAACCTTGGAGTTCAGCATGTACGCAACGACCGGATTTCCGACCATCGCCCGCGACATCATCACCGCCATCGCCCGAATCACCCTCGGCGCCATCTTCATCGCCCACGGCTGGCAGAAGTTCAACGAGTGGACCATCGCCGGAACAACGGACTCGTTCTCGCAGATGGGAGTGCCACTCCCGGACATCGCCGCACCTTTCGCGACCTTCGTCGAACTCATCGGCGGCGCGCTGCTCATCCTCGGTGCGCTGACCCCCATCGTCGGCATCCTCCTGGCCGCAAACGTCATCGGGGCTCTGGTGATCGTCCACCTCACGCCGACCCCGTTCGTCGATCAGGGCGGCTGGGAACTCGTCGCAGCCCTGGCCGCAGGCACACTGCTCATCGCCGCCGCGGGACCGGGCCGGTTCAGCATCGATTGCTTCCTCTTCGCTGGGAAGAAGGGCAAGGGTCGTAAGCGGGCTGCGGGAGCACGGTCGGTCGCGGTTGACGCCTGAGACACAACCACCTCGGCGGGTGACTGTCTCCCGCCTCAGCAGGTCGCACTTCTGCGAACCCACCGACTCGCAGGACTCATTCCGGGTCCGCTCCGTGATGGATGATTCCATAACGGAGCGGACCCGGACGTCAATCACGGCCACCAAGCATCCACGCCGCCCCGGCAGTTAAAAATCCACCGAAAATTGTGGTTACATTTCTGGAATCAATGACCTATTGTGTAACTGAAATTACATTCGCCTGGAAGAACGGACGAACCGTGGAAGACACGAAGCCCGGCAAAGAAGCCGGCACATCACTGAAGAGGCCCCTGCACACCTGGGAAGTCACCGCCATCTCGATCGGGTTCATGGGCCCGGTCATGGCGATGGCGCTGAACGGCATCGGGGTCGCCGGCCTCGTCGGCAAGGCCGTCCCGTTCACCTTCCTCGTCTCCTTCATCGGCACCCTGTTCGTCGCCTACGGCTTCATCAGGCTGCTGCGCAAGATCACTCACGCAGGCTCCGTCTATGCCCTGGCCGGAATCACCCTGGGACCGCGCGCCGGATTCTTCGGCGGCTTCGCCCTCCTGGGCACCTACATCTTCTTCGCCGCCTGCATCCTCGGTGCCTGCGCCGTCTTCTTCGAGGCGATGCTCTCGGAGATCGGCATCACGATGGCTCCCGGGATGTGGATGATCGTTGCCCTCGTTGTCGGGGTGATCGCCTTGGCACTCAACCTCCGCGAATCCGCGACGGTGGCCCGAACGCTGCTGGGCATCGGCTTCGTCGGCATCGCCGCCATGATCATCCTCTCGATCGTCATCATCGCCCGCGTCGGCACCGGCCACGCCCCGGTCAGCACCGGCATCGACCTCAGCGTGCTCACTCCCGGCGACAATGCGCTGTCGGGAATCATGACCGCCTCGGTGTTCGGCTTCCTCTCCTGGGCAGGATTCGAATCGGGATCGTCCATGAGCGAAGAGACCGCCGAACCCAAGCGCATCATCCCGCGCTCGCTGCTCATGGCCGTCATCATCGGCGGCATCGTCTACGTCTTCGTCATGTTCGCCCAGACCATCGGGTTCGGCACGGACGCGGCCGGCGTCGAAGCCTTCGCCACCGCCGCATCCACCCTGACCAGCCTGTCGGCGACCTACATCGGCACCTGGTTCGCCGTGCTCATCTCCGTCGTCGCTTTCTTCGTCGCCTTCGGCGCCTTCCTCAGCTCCTCGGCCGCCGCCTCCCGGCTCCTCTTCGCCCTCGCCCGCGACGGATTCGGACCCTCCGCACTGGCCCGCCAGCACCCCGTGAGCAAGGTCCCGACCACCTCGGTGACCACCGTCATCGTCCTCACCACCCTGATGACGCTCGGACTCGGGGTCTTCGGCGCCACCAGCGTCGACGCCTACTACTGGTACGCGACGCTGGGCACCCTGTGCATGGTCGTCGCCTACGGCATGACCTCCGTCGGCGTCATCCGGCACACCTTCCGAGCGAACTCGGGGATCCCGAAATGGGAGATCATCATCCCCGCCCTCGGCCTCGTCTACCTCGTGTTCGTCTACGTCATCCAGGTCACCGGCCAGGAAGCCCCGTACACGTACTTCCCCTGGGCCGTCGGCCTCTGGTGCCTCATCGGTCTGATCATCGTCATCAGCCGCCCGGCCCTCGCACAGCGCATCGGCTCCCGCCTCACCGCGGAGGACATCGACTGATGGACATCGCCGAACTCACCCCCGAACAGCGCGCCACCGAGGAAGCCGCCTACGCCCGCGACCAGTCCGCGCTGGCCCATATCCAGAATCTGCGCTTCTTCCCTCTGGTCGTCTCCGGAGGATCCGGTGCGAGGCTGCGCACCGCCTCGGGCCGGGAGCTCATCGACCTCTCGGCCAGTTGGACCGCTTCGGCCTTCGGGCATGGAAACCCCACCATCGCCGAGGCGGTCCACCGTGCCGCTCTCACCGGCGCGGGCTCCTCCGCGCTGTCCGCCGCGGTCACCGGCACCACCGAGCTGGCCGAACGGCTGGTGAACACGGTGCCGGTGAAGCACCCCGAACGGGCTTACCTCGGACTGAGCGGCAGCGACGCGAACACGGCCGCCGTCGAGGCTGCCCGTCGCGCCACCGGGCGACCCACCATCGTCTCCTTCTCCGGCAGCTACCACGGCGGCTTCGGCACCTCCCGCGACGTCTCCGGCATCACCGAGTCCCCCGGTCCCGGGTCACTCGTCTTCGACTACCCCCTCACCGAGGCGGCGCTGAGTGAGCTGCGCCCGCAGCTGACCGAGGCGCTGGAATCATGCACGGTCGCCGCGGTCATCACCGAAGCCATCCAGTGCGACGGCGGAGTCCGGGTGCCCGACGCCGGCTTCCTTCCGATGCTGCGCGAACTCTGCGACGCCACGGACACGCTGCTCATCCTCGACGAGGTCAAGGCGGGACTGAGCAGAACCGGATCGCTCTTCGCCTTCGAGACCTCGGACATCCGGCCCGACATCGTCACCCTGGGCAAGTCCCTGGGCGGCGGTCTGCCGATCTCGGCGGCCGTCGGCCCCGAAGCCGTCCTCGACGTCGCCCCCGCCTCGGCGCTGCTGACCAATGCCGGTGCCCCGATCTGTGCGGCGGCCGCCGAGGCTGTCCTCGGTCTTGCCACCGATCCGGCCCTCGCCGAGGCGGTCGACTCACTCGGATCCCGTGCCCGTGAGCGCATCGCCGACTACCGCGGCACCGACCGTGCGGGGGCCGAGTCCATCGTCGAGGTCCGCGGGCGTGGGCTCCTCCTCGGCGTCGAGCTCCGTGCCCCGGAAGGGTCACCACTTGATGATGGGCAGCTGGCCGCGCTGACGATCTACCGGGCCTGGGAACTCGGTGCCGTCGTCTACGTTGTGCGAGACAATGTTCTTGAGATCAGCCCACCGCTGCCGATCACCCCGGACGACCTCGACCGCGGCATCGAGATCATCCTGGGCGCCCTCGACGATGCCGTGTCCGGGCGAGTGCCCGCCGAGGTGCTCGACCGGTTCGCCGGCTGGTGACGAAGCCCGCCTGCCACACCCCGATCGACGTACCCCTTGCACCCGCAGAGCACCGACCTCCAGTGATTTCCGACCCACAGCGAAGGAACCCCATGAGCCAGAATGATTTCACGCTCGCCGTCGTCTCCGACCACAGCGCTGCCGACACCGACCATGCCGATCCTCTGGAGGCGGTCAAGCGGGCACTGACCGCCTTGGGCACCGCCGTCACCGAGATCACGCCGTTCCAATCGGCCCGGCTCCTCAATGACAAGTCGGGCCTGCTCATCGTTGTCGACCGGATCACCGGCCACGCCGCGACGGGCGCGGAGAATTCGTCGGATGCACTGCGCGAACTGCTCGGGCAGATCCGCTCCCAGAGCGCCGATGTCCCGGTGTTCCTCTACGGAGAGAGCCTCACGGCACGCAGCCTTCCAACGGAGGTCCTCGCCGAGATCGAAGGCGTCATCAACGCCTATGAGGACACCCCCGAGTTCGTCGCGAAGGTCATTCACCGGGAGGCCACCCGCTATGTCGAACGCCTGGCACCGCCCTTCTTCAAGGCCCTGATGGACTACTCGAACGACGGCGCCTACTCCTGGCACTGCCCCGGGCATTCGGGAGGCACCGCATTCCTCAAGTCACCGGCTGGTACGGTCTTCCACCAGTTCTTCGGTGAGAACATGCTCCGCTCGGACGTGTGCAACGCTGTCGAAGAGCTCGGCCAGCTCCTCGACCACACGGGCCCCGTGGCGGAGTCCGAGGCCAGGGCCGCCGAGACCTTCGGCGCCGACCACCTGTTCTTCGTCACCAACGGCACCTCCACCTCGAACAAGGTGGTCTGGAACTCTGCCGTGAGCGCCGGCGATGTCGTTCTCGTCGACCGCAACTGCCACAAGTCGATCCTCCACGCGATCATCCTCACCGGAGCGATTCCGATCTACCTCTGGCCGACCCGGAACCGTGCGGGGATCATCGGCCCGATCCCCCGCAGCGAGTTCTCCCCCGAGTCCATCGCGGAGAAGATCCGGTCCCACCCTGCCATCACCGATAAGAGCGTGACCCCGCGCATCCTCACCCTGACCCAGAGCACCTATGACGGGGTCGTCTACAACGCCGAGGAGATCAAGTCGACCCTCGACGGATACGTCGACGTCCTCCACTTCGACGAGGCCTGGCTCCCGCATGCCCGGTTCCACGAGCTCTACCGGGGCATGCACGGCGTCGATGAGCGGACCGCGAAGACGCAGAAGTCGCTGGTCTACGCCACGCAGTCGACGCACAAACTCCTAGCCGGTCTCTCGCAGGCCTCACAGATCCTCGTCCAGAACTCCGAAGAGACCGAGCTCGACCGCGACATCTTCAACGAGGCCTACCTCATGCACACGTCGACGAGTCCGCAGTACTCGATCATCGCCAGCTGCGATGTGTCCGCGGAGATGATGCGCGGGCCCGGCGGGCATGCTCTCGTCGAAGAGACCATCACCGAGGCGATGGAGTTCCGTCGGGCCATCATCCGCATCGGTGATGAGCGTGCCGACTCGGACTGGTGGTTCGGTGTCTGGGGACCGGACACTCCTCCGCGAGAGGGACTGGCGGAACGCGCCGAATGGCAGCTGAGTGCCTCCGACAACTGGCACGGGTTCGGCGAGATCGGCGAGGACTTCGCCATGCTCGACCCGATCAAGGTCACCCTGACGACTCCGGGGTTGAGCATCGACGGCGAATTCGGCGACTTCGGCATCCCCGGCCTGGTGCTCTCGAAGTACCTCGCCGAACACGGTGTCGTCGTCGAGAAGACCGGCCTCTACTCACTCTTCATCCTCTTCACGATCGGAGTCACGAAGGGACGGTGGAACACGCTCATCGCCGAACTCCACCGATTCAAGAGTGCCGTCGACAGCAACGTCCGCATCGACGAGATCATGCCGGAGTTCGTCGCGGAGTCACCGCAGTATGCGGGCTTGGGATTGAAGGATCTCTGCCAGCGGCTCCACGAGCTCTATCGCGAACACGACTTCGCGAACCTCACCACGGACATCTACCTCGAGGAGCCTGCGGTCGCTCTCCTGCCGACCGACGCCTGGGCGGCGATGACCAGCGGGAAGATCGAGCATGTGGGGATCTCGCAGCTCGAGGGACGCATCTCCGCGGTCCTGCTCACGCCCTACCCGCCCGGAATCCCGCTGCTCGTGCCCGGGGAACGAGTGAGCCCGAAGATCGTCGAGTATCTCAAGGCGGAGGCCGAGCTGGCTCGCCGCTACCCCGGCTTCAACGGCATCACCCATGGGCTGACGGCCGCGTCCGGCGGCGAGAACACGGTGGCCTGCGTCATCGAGGAGGGCTGAGGCCAACGGCAGTCTGACCGGTGGCGGTTTTACGTGGACCAACGGCCGCC